>Ga0073932_1000546_pt1 | contig 91735 bp, 84 predicted proteins | sample DewCreD2012metaG_FD_76967 | JGI IMG/M metagenome (GOLD analysis project Ga0073932, IMG submission 76967) | Hot spring sediment bacterial and archeal communities from British Columbia, Canada, to study Microbial Dark Matter (Phase II) - Dewar... ...
GCGGACGGCGCAAGTCCCGGGCAACAGCGCCGACGCCCACAGCCACAGCCCTCACCGGATGGGGGTGAGCTCCGGTCCCTGAAGCCGGCCGCCGGGGGTGAGCAGGCGGGGGAGGCCTCCCAATTTATACAAAACAAAGAGGCAACCGAAAACAGCAACCAGCCCAGCAAGGAGTCAAATAGCAGCAGAAACAACTCAAACAACACAACCAACCAGCAATCACAACCAAGAATCCCCACCAAACCGCAGAATTGGGACCCACAACACGCCCCAACTCTGCCCACACATGCCGCAAGCCGCCAGCCCGCGGTCGCGGCATGTCCCGACTTCAGCTCCGGTCGCGTAAGTCCGCTCGTCTCGGCCTACACTCGTCGCGCCCTCCAATTGTCGCCTCGCGACCGCTTCAGTCAGATCCGCGCGAGTCGATTGAAGTGCGCCGTCGTATGGAGTTAAAGCGCCAAACGGCAGAACGCGACGGAGGCGCGGTTAGCCATGAACCCCGCCCGCCGCTGTACGATGAATTCTGAACGTGGCCCTACAATACTCGCGAATCCTGGTCCGTGCGCCTAACTGGCTGGGCGATGCCGTCATGTGCATCCCCGCGCTCCGCGCCCTGCGACGGCGCTTCCCGGACGCCCGCATGGCCGTCCAGGCGCGCCCGTGGGTCGCGGAACTCTACGCGCGGGAAAAGTACATCGACCGGGTGCTCCTTTGCCCACCCGCTCGTAAAGGTTTTCGCTTTCTCTTAGACCGCTGGCGGGCCGCCCGCGCGTTGCGCCGCGAGGGCTTCGATTGCGCCATCCTGTTGCCCAACTCCTTCGAGTCCGCCCTGCTCGTCTGGCTGGCCCGCATCCCGCGCCGCGCCGGCTACAGACGCGACGCCCGCGGCCTGCTGCTGACAGATAGAATTGCGCTCCCCGCACCGGGCGAGATCCCCAGGCACGAACGCTTCTATTACCTCGAGCTGCTCCGCCGCGCGGAGCTTCTCCGCGAAGATCCGCCTGCCGATGAGATCCAGCTGGATGCGGCGGCGGAGGCCCGTCAGGCGGGCCTGGAACGCTTTCAAGCGATGGGCATCCAAGGCCCCGTGGTGGGCGTCAGTCCCGGCGCCGCCTATGGCGGAGCCAAACGCTGGCTGCCGGAATACTTCGCCGAGGCCGCGGCGGAACTGGCCGAGGGCGGCACGGTAGCGGTCTTCGGATCCCGTTCGGAGGCCTGCATCGCAGAGATCGTTCTGAGCCGCCTGCGCGCCGCCCGCGTCGACGCCCGCAACTTTGCCGGTCAAACCACGCTGTCGGAGTTCATGGACTTAGCTGCCGCCTGCCGCGTCTTCCTCACCAACGACAGCGGCGCTATGCACGTCGCCGCCGCCCTCGGCGTGCCCACCGTGGCCGTCTTCGGCGCCACCGACCCCGAGGCCACGGGTCCCGTTGGGCCCGCGGTCCGCGTCGTCCGCGAGCCGGTCGAATGCAGCCCCTGCCTCCTCCGGGAATGCCCCATCGACCACCGCTGCATGACCCGCGTCTTGCCCGCGCGCGTGGCGCAGGAGGCTCGCGAACTGCTCAAATAGTTACTTGCCCGTGGATACGAGAAACAAGATCCTTACCCCGGAGGAAGCCGCCGCGCATATTCAGGACCTTTGCGCCCAAGGCCGGTCCTTGCGCCTTATCACCGGCTTCTTCGACCCCCTTACGCCCGCCCACGCCCGCCGTCTCGGCCGCCTCGCCTCCGAGGACTCTGTTCTGACCGTCATCGTCACCGACCCGCCCGACCCCATCCTGCCCCTCCGCGCCCGCGCCGAGCTCGCCGCCGCCTTGGCCGCCGTGGATCTGGTGGTCCCCGTTCCCGCTGAGCAACTCGACGAATTCCTCCACCGCCTCCCCATCGCCCCCTTCGAACGCGGGGAAGCCGAAGACCTTGTTCTCCGCCAGGAGCTCATCCGCCATGTCCACACCCGCCAGCGGGCCAGCTAAGTCCGGCCCCGGTTTGCTGGTGGTCCGGCTCGGATCCATGGGCGACGTCATCCACGCCCTCCCCGCGGTGGCTTCCCTCAAACAGAGTTTCCCCGCTATGCCGCTCACTTGGGCCATCGAACCGCGGTGGGCGTGCCTGCTGGAAGGCAACCCTTTCGTCGACGGCGCCGTGCTCATCGACCGGCGTAGCTGGAGCGGCCTGCGCGATTCCCTGCGCCGCTTGCGGCAGCGGCGCTACTCGGCCGCGATCGATTTTCAGGGGCTGATCAAGTCCGCGCTGGTGGCCACCTTCGCCCGCCCTGCCCGAATCTACGGTTTCCATCAGTCCCAGCTCCGCGAACCTCTGGCCGGTCTGTTCTACTCCGCCAAAGTGCGCGCCGCTTCCGCTCATGTCGTCGACCGCAACCTTGAACTTGCCGCCGCCGCCGGGGCCACCTCCGTGCTGCGCTGCTTCCCGCTGCCGGAAGGCTCGCCCGAAGGCGCGCTGCCTGCTTCCCCCTTCGTTCTCGCATCGCCCTTGGCGGGCTGGCCCGCTAAACAATGGCCCCTCGAATACTACGCGGAACTGGCCGATCTCCTCAAGAACCGCTTGGGGATTCCGCTCGTGCTCAACGGACCTCCGTCCGCCGCCCCAGTTCTCTCGCAAGTGGCCGGAGCGGAAGTCCACCTCTCCTCGATCCCCGGCCTGATTGACGCCACCCGGCGCGCGTTGGCCGTCGTGGGCATCGACAGCGGGCCTCTGCACCTCGCCGCCGCATTGTCCAAACCGGGCGTGGCCATCTACGGCCCCACCGATCCCGCCCGCAATGGCCCCTACGGCAGGAGCATCGCCGTGCTGCGCAGCCCGCGCGCCGCCACCAGCTACAAGCGCAAGAACCAGATCGACGAGAGCATGCGCGACGTGCGCCCCGAAGCCGTCTTCGCGGCTCTCAGGGAACAGCTCGAACGGTCCGGGAGCACCCTTTCGCTATGAACCTTCTCCGCTTCCCCAAGCCGTACGCCGATGCGGCAGCCCGCCTCCGGGCTCCCGCCGGCTTTGTGCTCGTGGCTTTGTTCGTCTGGCTCGCTGCTCCCACGCCGGCGTCGCTGGCCTGGGGGCTGCCGCTGGCGGCGCTCGGCCTGGCGCTGCGCGCCTGGGCGGCCGGCCACATTGCCAAAGACCGGCGGCTCACCACCACCGGCCCATACGCCTACGTCCGCAATCCGCTCTACCTGGGCTCGCTGACCGCCGCCGCGGGTTTCGCCCTGGCCTCGCGCAGTTGGCTGCTGGCCGTGCTGTTTGCGGCGTTCTTTGTTCTGCTGTACCTGCCGGCGATTCAGCTCGAACAGCAGCACCTCCGCGAGCTGTTCCCCGAGTATGACGCCTACGCCGCTCGCGTGCCCGCCTTACTACCGCGCTGGCGGCCTACGGAAAGCGAGGCCCGCTTTTGCTGGCGCCTCTATCGCTACAACCGCGAGTATCAGGCCCTGCTCGGCTATCTGGCCGCCGCAGCGCTGCTGTGCTGGAAAGCCTGGCGCTGAAGCGGACTCTCAGCTCAACCGCTGCGTAAACTCGGCCAGCTCCCGGACCTTCCTCAAGGCCGTCCCCGAGTCCACCGATTCCGCTGCGATCTCCATCGCCTCGCGGAAGTCCCGCGCCCTGCCTGCGACAACCAGCGCCGCTGCGGCGTTCACCAGCGTAATGTCCCGCCGCGGTCCGGGGACTCCGCTTAGCACCGCGCGTGCGATTCCGCAGTTTGCCTCAGGATCTCCTCCCCGCAGATCTTCCGACCGCGCCCGGCCCACCCCAAACTCCTCCGGCGTCACCTCTCGCCGCGCCACTTGTCCGCCCCGGATCTCAAAGACCAGCGTCGGCCCGGTGGTGGTGATTTCGTCCAGTCCGTCGGAGCCATGCACCACGAACCCGCGCTCCAGCCCCAGCTCCGCCAGCGCGCCCGCCATCAGCTCGGCGGCCTGCGCCGTCGGCGCTCCCACCAGTTGCGCGCTCGCCCCCGCCGGGTTCGTCAAGGGTCCCAGGTAGTTGAAAACCGTGCGCAGGCGCAGCTCCCTCCGCACCGGCTGGGCATGCCGGGTTGCTTTGTGGATTGCGGGCGCGAACAAGAATCCGATTCCCACCTCGCGAATCGCCCGCCCCATTTGTTCCGGCGTCAGCTCGATCCGCACTCCCAGCGCCTCCATTAGATCCGCGCTGCCGCAGCGGCTCGACATGGACCGGTTGCCGTGCTTGGCCACCCGCACGCCCGCCCCCGCCGCGACGAAGGCCGCCAGCGTCGAGACGTTGAACGTCCCGGCCGCATCGCCGCCCGTCCCGCAGGTGTCGAGCAGCGGTTCGCCCGGGGCGCCTGCGTCCACGCGCTCAGCCTTTTCGCGCATGGCGCGCGCCATGCCCGCCAGTTCCTCCGCGGTCTCCCCTTTCATGCGCAGCGCAACCAGAAACGCCGCGACCTGCGCCGGGCTGGCGCGTCCCTCCAGCAGGCACAGCATGGCCTCCTCGGCCTGTTTTCCGGTGAGGGATTCACCGCGGACCAGAACTTCGAGGAACTCGAAAAACTCCATGCTATAGTGTCTAATTCTAGCGGTTCGCCGCGCAATTCCGCCCTGATTTCTACAGGCGTACTGCGGCCCTCCGCCTGAGAGGTGCACTCATGAAGATTCATGAATACCAGGCCAAGGCCATCCTGGCCGGCTATGGGGTTCCCGTGCCTAGAGGCGAGGTCGTCTACACCCCGGAGGACGCCGAAACCGCCGCCCGGAAGTTCGACAACGGCGTAATTGTCAAGGCCCAAATCCACGCCGGGGGCCGCGGCAAAGGCGGCGGAGTCAAGCTCGCCAAAGACGCTCAGGAAGCCTTCGCCGTCGCCAAGAAAATGCTGGGTATGAAGCTGGTCACTCACCAGACCGGGCCCGAAGGCCGCACCGTTCACCGCGTCCTGCTCGAGGAAGCCCTGCCCATCGAGCGCGAAATGTACCTCGGCATCGTGCTTGACCGCGCCCGCGGCAAGCCCGTCTTCATGGCGTGCGCCGAGGGCGGCGTGGACATTGAAGAAGTGGCCGCCCGCCGCCCCGGGTCCATTCTTAAAGAACCCATCGAGCCGGGCTTCGGCCTGGCCCCGTTTCAGGCCCGGAAGCTCGCTTTCGGAATGGGCATCCCCGCCGCTTCGGTGGGCGCTGCCGTAAAAGCCATGATCGCTTTGGCCAAAGCCTACGAGGGCGTCGACGCCTCGCTGGCCGAGATCAACCCCTTTATCCTCACCACCGACGGCCGCGTCTTTGCCCTCGACGCCAAGATCAATCTCGACGACAACGCGCTCTACCGCCACAAGGACTTGCTGGAGCTGCGCGACCTCAACGAAGAGGATCCGCTCGAGGTCGACGCCTCCCGCTTCGGGCTCAACTACATCAAGCTCGACGGCAACGTCGGCTGCATGGTCAACGGCGCCGGCCTGGCCATGGCCACCATGGACATCATTCAGTACGCCGGGGGCCGGCCCGCCAATTTCCTGGACGTCGGCGGCGGCGCCAGCGCCGAGCAGATCCAGAACGCCTTCCGCATTCTCATCTCCGACAAGAACGTCAAGGCGGTCCTCATCAATATTTTCGGCGGCATCCTGCGCTGCGACGTGCTGGCCACCGGCGTCGTGGCCGCCGCGCGCGAGCTTCAGATCTCGGTCCCCATCGTGGTGCGCATGGAGGGAACCAACGTGGAGGAAGGACGGCGCATTCTGCGCGAGTCCGGTTTGAATTTCACCGTCGCCGACGGCATGAAGGACGCCGCCGAGAAAGTCGTGAGGCTGGCCCAATGAGCATCCTGATCGACGAAACCACCCGAGTGATCGTGCAGGGCTTCACAGGACGGGAAGCCACCTTCCACTCCGAGCAGTGCCTCGCCTACGGCACCAAAATCGTGGGCGGCGTGGTCCCGGGCAAGGGCGGGACCACTCATCTGAACCTGCCGGTCTTCAACACGGTTCAAGAAGCGGTCTCCGCCACCGGCGCCAACGCCTCGGTCATCTTCGTGCCTCCCGCCTTCGCCGCCGACGCCATCATGGAGGCCGCCGACGCCGGCCTGGCGCTCGTGGTGGCCATCACCGAGGGCATCCCGGCGCTGGACATGGTGAAGGTCTGGCAGTTCCTTAAAGAGAGACCCACGCGCCTGATCGGGCCCAATTGCCCCGGCATCATCTCCCCCGGCAAGTGCAAGATCGGCATCATGCCCGGCCACATCCACAAGCCGGGCCGCGTCGGGGTGGTCTCGCGCAGCGGCACCCTGACCTATGAAGCCGTGGACCAGTTGACGCGCCTCGGCATCGGACAGTCCACCTGCATCGGCATCGGCGGAGACCCCATCATCGGAACCAACTTCATCGACGCCATTCGCCTGTTCAACGAGGACCCGGACACCGCCGCGATCGTCATGATCGGCGAAATCGGCGGGACCGCCGAAGAGGACGCCGCGGCCTTCGTCCGGGACAACGTCCGCAAGCCCGTTATCGGCTTCGTCGCCGGTCAGACCGCTCCTCCCGGCCGCCGCATGGGCCACGCCGGGGCGATCATCTCCGGCGGCTCCGGCAAGGCCGAAGATAAGATTCGCGCCATGCGCGAGGCCGGCATCACCGTGTGCCTCAGCCCGGCCGAAATCGGCGAGCGCGTCAAAGAAAAGTTATGACCCAACGCACTCTTTCCATCATCAAGCCCGATGCGGTGGCCGCGGGCCACGCCGGCGAAATCCTGGCGATGATCGAGAAGGCCGGCTTCCGCGTGCTCGGCTGCCGCATGCTGCGTTTGCGCAAGGAGCAGGCCCGCGAGTTCTACGCGGTCCACAAGGACAAGCCCTTCTACGAAAGCCTGGTGGAGTTCATGACCGAAGGGCCGGTGATCGTGCTCGCCTTGGAGCGCGAGGACGCTATCGCCGGCTTGCGCGAAGTCATGGGCGCAACCAATCCGGCCAACGCAGCCGAAGGCACGATTCGCAAGCGGTTCGGAACCAACATCGAGCGCAACGCCGTGCACGGCTCCGATGCGCCAGAAACGGCCCGCACTGAGTTGGCCTTCTTTTTCTGCGAAGCGGACTTGGTCTGAACTTCGCCTAGGGGATCTTCACCGGCGATTCGGTGAGGAAGACCAGCACCGTCTCTGACGGGATGAACACCCGCTGGCCCTTCATGAAGACCTGAGAGCCGGCGCCTGCGGCCGCGCCCGCTCCGGCGCCGATCGCCGCTCCTTTGCCGCCTCCGGCGATGGCCCCGATGATCGCGCCGACGGCCGCTGTGCCCGCGGCGACCTTAGCGGTCCGCTCGCCGCGCGAGCCGCTGGCCTGCGTCACCGAGGAGGTGCGAATATTCACCGGCTTGCCGTTCACGGTCACCGACACCAGCTCGACAGTCAGCTCCGAGCGTCCGGTCAGCTTCCCGGACTCCCGCTCCGCCGCCAGGCGCACCACCGCGTCCGCTCCGACCGGCGCGATCACCTCCGAGCCTGCTTGCAGCGGTTCAGCCAGGCTGGCACGGAAGGTGTCGCCTTCGCGGGCCTTCTCGGAGTCGATCGAGTCGATCAGCCGCACCACCACTTCGGATCCTTTGGGCAACTCGCGTCCCGAGCTTTTCAGGACGATTTGGGCCAGCACCCGTTCGCTCAAGCCCGCCTGTTTGAGCTGGACGATGTTGCCGGCGTCGGTGGCGATCCGGACGGGCTGGGCGTTCAAGATATCCAGCAAGAAGTTCTCCGAGAAGCCCGCTTTGACCAGCTCCATCATTCCGCTGGTCGTCAGCGGCTCCGTTGGAGGCGCTTTGCGCACCGCCGCCAGGATCACCCGCTCGCTGACGCCGCTGGACTTGAGCTCTGCCAGCCGCCGGGCATCCGTTTGTAAGCCGGACGGCTGCTGCTGAATCAGCGTCAGGATGAAGTCTTCGCTCAGTCCTGCTTTGCTCAGCTTCACCAGATCTTCGTTGGTCAGGGCCGCCTGCCCCCAAGCCAGCCCCGCAAGGCACAGAGCCGCCACTACAGTCACCCCGAGTATCGACCGCTTCGGTTTGCTCATCACGCCTGCCCTCCCTAACCATTATGTACCCAACGCGATTGCTACAATAAGGTTGGGCCTGCTGGACGGGCAGTCGCTGGGGATGGGGCCTAGGACCCGTCCCTGGAGGAAAGTCCGGTCTCCATAGGGCAGCGTGCCGGCTAACGGCCGGGGGGCCCGGCTCAAAGCCGGGTTCACGGAAAGTGCCACAGAAAATATACCGCCCCGCCCTAGGCGGGGTAAGGGTGAAAAGGTGCGGTAAGAGCGCACCGCGGCCGGAGCAATCCGGCCGGCAGGGTAAACCCCACGCGGAGCAAGACCAAATAGGAGAGGAGGAGTGGCCCGCTCCGTTCGACTCTCGGGTAGGTCGCTAGAGCCGGGCAGCGATGCCCGGCCCAGAGGAATGACTGCCGCCCGGAAGGGTACAGAAACCGGCTTACAGTCCAGTAGGCCCTTCTGTAGAAAAAAACAACACATTTGCGAGTGACTTCTTGTTCTCCCTGAGAATTCAAAAAGTTACAAGTGTCACGCACGCAGTTTTTTGCAACACTCTAGATGTGGAATTTGACCCACATGGGTGGGAATTCCCCCACTGCCTTCTTGCCCACCGTTGTTCCCCGCATGCTGATTTGAGTTAACTCATTGGAAATTCATCACGCTTTTCTTCAGGATCGCCGGGTCTGGTTTGGGCGTTCTCCTGCTCTAAGAACCTGCCATCTCGCTGTTGGAGGGCGGGGATGGAGGTCTGGTTTGGGTGTGCCAGACCGTGACAGGCGATATCATTGTGAGGAGCATCGAAATGCGCACTGCTCAATGGAGGAAGTGGTTTCCGGGTCTCGCCGTGGCCGGGATCCTTCTGTCCGCTTCGCTGTATTTGGTGAGCGCGGAGCCGGAGGAAGTTTTCACCCCCCACGACAAGGCCTTTTACGCCGATTCCGACCTGGTGGCGTTTGTCCGGCCGGGTTTGGTGGTCAAGATTGTCTCGGCGACCGTTGAACCGGACCGCTCGGTCAAGGTCCGCTTTACTATCACCGATCCCAAGGGGCTGCCTCTCGACCGGGAGGGTGTCTACACGCCCGGAACGGTTTCAACCAGCTTCATTCTTGCCTACATCCCGAAAGGCCAGACCCAGTACGTGGCCTACACCACGCGCACCCAGGTGAGTCCGATCACGGGCGCCAGCGCGGTTCAGGCCAGCGCGGATACAGGCGGGACCTACACCAAGAATGCGGATGGCGATTACACCTATACCTTCCGCACCAAGCTGCCTGCCAACTATGATCCGACCGCCACGCACACGATCGGCCTGTATGCCAACCGAAACCTGACGGAGTTCGATCTGGGCATCAACTTGGCCGACACGACCTATAGCTGGGTCCCCGACGGTTCGCCGGTGACGGATACGCGCGACGTCATCAAAACGGTGACCTGCAACAAGTGCCATCAGGACCTGCGAGCCCATGGAACCACCGGCCGCAAGAGCATGGAGGTCTGCGTCCTGTGCCATACCCCGCAGACGGTGGATCCCGACACCGGCAATTCGGTGGACATGGTGGAGATGACCCATAAGATCCACATGGGGGCGCAGTTGCCGAGCGTGCAGGCGGGCACCCCATACAGAATCATCGGCTTCGGCCAATCCGTCATTGACTATTCTGAGGTGGTCTTTCCCGCTGACATCCGCCGCTGTACCTTCTGCCACGAGCAAAACACCGGCGCGGCTCAGAAAGATGCGTACTTCAAGCCCACCCGGCAGGCTTGCGGATCTTGCCACGATAACGTCAACTTCGCCACGGGCGAGAACCACGCCGATCTGCCCCAGATTTCGGACAACCAGTGCAAGTGGTGCCACATGCCCGAAGGCGAGCTGGAATTCGACACCTCCATCATCGGCGCGCACACGATTCCGATCTTCTCCAAAGAGCTGCCGGGAACGGTCTTTGAGATTTTGAGCGCCAGCGTGGAAGGCCCCGGCAAGAGCCCCAGGGTTCAGTTCCGGATCAAAGACAAAGCGGGCAACGTCATTCTGCCGTCCCAGATGAACAGCCTTTCGCTGGTGCTGGCCGGGCCCACCGATGATTACGGAAGCTATGTTTCCGAGGACCCGCGCGCCACAGCCACGGTCGGCTCCGATGGGGTCGCCACCTACACCTTCCGCGCCGCCATCCCGGCGAGTGCGAAGGGCAGCTACGCGGTGGGCATCCAGGGCTACCGCAATATTACCCTGCTGCCCGGCACAGTCAAGCAGCAAGTGGTGAGGGATGCGGGCATCAATAAGGTAGCGTACTTCTCAGTGGACGGCTCAGCGGTGAAGCCGCGCCGCACGGCGGCCACTACAGAGAAGTGCAACCAATGCCATGGTTTCTTGACCTTGCATGGCAACAATCGGAACACCGTGGAAATGTGCGTGCTGTGTCATAATCCGGTCACCACAGACCAGGCGCGCCGCCCCGCCGACAAGATGCCGCCGGAGAGCGTGGATATGCGGATCATGACCCACCGTATCCACACCGGTCATGAGCTCGGCTTCGAGTACATCATCTACGGCTTCGGCAACGTGCCGCACGACTACAGCCACGTGGGCTACCCCGGCTTCCGGCAGCGCTGCGACGGGTGCCACGTGAACAATTCTCACCGCCTCCCTCTGCCCGCGGGCCTGATCAAGGAGGTCCAGGATCCGCGAGGCTGGCTGAACCCGGTCGGCCCGGCATCGGCCGCGTGCCTGAGCTGCCATAGCGGCATCGAGGCGGCCTCTCACGCCCTGATCAATACTTCGAAGCTGGGCGAAAGCTGCTCGGTGTGCCACGGCCCAACCTCCGCTTACGCGGTCGATAAGGTCCATGCTCAATAGCCAATTCCTTTCCGCTCCGCCTTTGAGGAGGGGTCCCCGAGGCGGGGGCCTCTCCTTGTTTCTGTTGTGCGCGCTAGCCGCTGCGGTTCTGGCGGCTGCTCAATCGCAGCAACCCGCGCCACCTCAGAAGGCTACCCTGGTGGGCTCATCCACCTGCCAGGCCTGCCACGACGAGATCTACACCGCTTTTCAGAAGAACGCTCACGCCGCCGTCGACAAGGATAAGCGCCGCGGATGGGAAGGGAACGCTTGCGAATCCTGCCACGGGCCCGGCAGCATCCATGCCGAGTCCGGCGATAAGAAAGACATCCTGAACCCGGCGCGGCAGGCCCCGGCGCAAGCCGACAAGATGTGCCTGAGTTGCCACCTGAATCAGGCCACCCACGCCGGGCGCATCCAAAGCGGCCACGCCCGGAGCCAGGTCAGTTGCGTCTCCTGCCACCCGATCCACAAGGCCGAAGGTTCACAACTGTTGCTCACCAAGGCGGGGGAGATCAACCAGCAGTGCGCTAGTTGCCACCCGCAGGTGTGGGCGCAGTTCCAAAGGCCCCACAAACACCGCTTGCCCGAAGGCGCCATGTCCTGTGTGGACTGCCACAACCCGCACGGGAGCTTATTGCCCAAGTCGGTCCGGACGGTGGCCGCCAACGAGCCGGGTTGCCTCAAGTGCCACGGCAATCTCCGCGGACCCTTCACCTACGAGCATTCCCCGGTCCGGCTCCAGGGCTGCACAGCCTGCCACCTGCCGCACGGCTCGGCCAACCCCAGAATGCTGACCCGGCACGAGGTCCGCTTCGTGTGCCTGGAGTGCCACTTCAACCGGCCGGCGGCAACGCCGGAGGCGGCGGCGCCTACGCTAGGCGGCGTCCCGCCCGCGCTGCACGACTTGCGGAACCCCCGCTACAACAACTGCACCATATGCCACGTGAAGATCCACGGATCCAACGTAGACAGGGCCTTGATGCGATGAGACGGTTATCCATTCTTGTTCTGTTGTGCGCGCCCCTGGCGGCGCAGGATGCGTCTGCGCCGCAGTCAAAACCTGATGCTGGAGCTGCCCCGGCCGCCGCGCAGAACCTGGCCGGCACGGTGGACTTTGGCGCGCGCTGGTCCAGCGACTTGCGGGGCAACTCCGACGTGTACCGGACCGTGGTCAACCTGGGCGAGGGCGTCAAGCTCTTCAATGCCGACCTGACGCTGCGCGACGCCTCCCGCCGCATCTTCGACAAGATCATCGCCCGCGGCGATAGCTGGGGCGGTGAGCCGTACACCACGCTGCGCGTCGATGCGGTGCGCGAGGACACCTACCGCTTCACCACCGACTACCGGAATATCGCGTATTTTAACGCCATTCCCTCGTTCGCCAACCCGGCCCTCGGACGCGGCGTGCTCGACAGCCAGCGCACCTTCAACCTGCGCCGCCGCATGATCGACACGCGCCTGGACCTGTTCCCCAACCGCCGCATCAGCCCTTACTTCGGATTCTCGCGCGATTGGGGGGCGGGCAACGGTGTGACGGTCTTCACCGCCGACCTCAACGAGTATGCCGTAGCTAACTACCTGGACGACAAGACCGATACGTACCGCGGCGGGATTCGCTTCGAGGAGAAGTACTTTCATTTGACCCTGGAGCAGGGCGGTTCGGTGTTCCGCGACTACCAGCGGCTGTCGCACAACAACCAGCACTTTGGCAACCTGGGCACGACGTTCCTCGGCCAGCGCCTCTGGATGTCGGGTTTGGACCAGAGCTACTCGGTGACCGGCGACAACCTGTTCTCCAAAGCCGTGATCACATCGCGGCCGATCTCCCAGTTGGATCTTTACGGACAGGTTCTATACAGCCGCCCCCGCCGGGATACCCTTTACCGCCAGACCAGCACCGGCAACTTCTTCTCCTTTGAAGAGTTCCTCTTCTATGGCGCCCAGCAACGCGTCTTGCTCTCCCAGGCCCGCATGCCGCATACCTCCGGCAGCTTCGCCGCCGAGTTCCGCCCGCTGCGCCGCCTGCGGGTTTTCGAATCGGTCATGACGGACCGGTTCCATATCCCGAACGGGGTCACCAAGGACGAGAACTTCTTGCGGCTGTCGATGACAACTCCCATCATCGCTGGAGGCGATCAGCCGCCGGTGGTCGCGCCGTTCCTGTTCACTTACAACCGGCAGGAGGCCAATGTGATGCTGGACGCCGCCTCTTGGCTCACGCTGCGCGGCGGCCACCGCTACGTCTTCGGCAACATGAGCGGCCGGGCGCCGGGTTTGAGCCAGACCGGGTTACTTGAATCCGGCGAAATGCGCATGCATGCCGGTCTGGCGGGCCTTACGCTCCGCTTCGCCCAAAAGCTGAATTTGGGCGCCGACTTTGAGGCCGCCTCCGCCGACCGCAATTACTTCCGCACGAGCTTGCAGGACTACCAGAAGCTTTCGGCCCGAGCGCGCTACCAAGTGCTCGCTTCCCTGAACGTGGGCGCGAACTTCTCCTTACTGAACAATCTGAATCCCTCCGTGCAAAACCGCTACGAGTTCCGCAACCGGGACTACAGCCTGACGCTTGTGTGGACTCCGCAAGGCGGCAAGTGGATCAGTCTGGCGGGAGATTACACCTACTCGACCCTGCGCTCGGACATCAACTACCTGATTCCCCAGCAGCTCACCCTGGCCCAGTCTCTGTACCGCGAGACGGCCAGGACCGCCAGCGCTTTTCTGGACCTCCGCTTCCCCGAGCTCATGAAAGCGAACCCACGGATTAGCCTGGGCGGGTCCCTGTTCTCCAGCACCGGAAGCCGTCCCACGCAGTATTATCAACCTGTGGCCAAAGCCTACTTCCCCGTGCTGCCACGCACGCAATGGATGTTTGAATGGCGCTGGTACAAGCTGGGAGAGCGCTATTACCAATACGAGGGTTTCCGGACTCACCACTTTATGACCGGCCTTCGCTTGGGGCTGTAGCCGGCCTCCGAGTTGTGGCCGCCTGTCGACCTACAGTACAGTCGAGGTGTAGGCGGCCTCATGACCACCAGAGAAGCGCTGCGCCGAACGCCTCTTTTAGCCGACCTTACTTCCGGGCAGATCGACGCCCTGGCCGAACGCACCCTTCAGCGGCGCTATAAGCCCGGCGAAGTCCTCTTTTATGAGGGGGATCCATGCCACGGCCTGTTTGTTCTGGCCGAAGGCAGCGTGAAGATCTTCAAAACCTCTCCTTCCGGACGCGAGATCATGCTCGCGGTCGAATCCGCGCCCTCCAGCGTCGCCGAGGTTCCGTTGTTCGACGGCGGTCCTTACCCCGCCACGGTCTGCGCCATTGGGGAGGTATCGGCCTGTCTGATTAGCAAACAGGATTTCCGGCGCGTTTGCCTGGCCCAGCCGGAAGTCGCATTGAAGATCCTGTCGGTGATGGGGCAGAGGCTGCGACAGCTCGTCTCTGTGGTGGAATCTGTGAGCTTTGGCAGCGTGCGTCAGCGGTTGGCCACAACCTTGTTGGATTTTGCCCGGCAAGCCGATGGCAGTTCCTTCACTCTGCCCGTGACCCATCAAGAGTTGGCCTCCAGGCTCGGAACTGTCCGCGAGGTTGTGTCCAGAAACCTAAGCCGATTCCAGGCCGAGGGCCTGATCCAAATCGAAAAGAGGACCGTGACTCTGCTCGATCCCGCCGGCCTGGAACGTGAGGCCGAGACGGAATACTGATGGAAAACGCACAAGGGCGTTGAGTTTTCCATCGGGCCGCTCCAGCGTTTCAGATCAGACAGATACGTCCAAAAGGCCAATCCGAACCCAGTCACACTGTTGTGGTTTTCAACAACGCAGTTCACGAACCTCGACAGATTTCCCCGCGCCATTCCGTAAGTTACTGCAAATTAAGGAGATATAATTCTGAGGTCAGATCGTCTGGAAGGCGCCTGTGGCGGTTCATGTGCCCTATCATCGGCGGAGGTAATTGGCCATGACCGTTCTACTAGTTCTGTTCACGTTTGGAGCATTTATTCTGATTGACTGGATCCTGAGCCGCAAGAAGATTGCCGCGGTGGAGCAGACGCCGGAAGCCGCGGAAGCGTTGCAGTGGAATCCCGACTACGTGGAAGGCTTTCTGGTTCCGGACCGTTTCCAATACCATCCCGGCCATAGCTGGGTGCTGAAAGAGCGCAAGAAGGTGGCGCGGGTGGGAGTGGATGAGTTCGCCGCATCGTTGTTGGGGCGCATTGAGAAGATCGAGCTGCCCAAGCCCGGCACCTGGCTGCGGCAAGGGCAGAAGGCCTTCAGCTTCTACCGGAACGGCGAGAAAACCGAAGTTCTCTCGCCAACGGAAGGCGAAGTGGTGGAAGTCAACGAGGAGGTTCTGAGGGATCCGTCCGTGTTGCGCAAGGATCCATATGGTTCCGGCTGGCTTTTGATGGTGCATGTGCCGGACGAGGAGACCGTAAGCCGCAACCTGGTTCCGGTCAGCATGATCCGCAGTTGGATGCGGGACGCGGTGGAGCGCCTCTACGCGCTCCAGCCCCAACTGGCGGGAGCGGTGGCTGCGGATGGGGGCCGGCCGGCCGACGACCTGCTGGCGGGGATCCCCAACGCATCCTGGAAAGACCTGACGGCCGACTTCTTCCTCAGCAAGTGACGGGCATGCGGTTGGCCTGCGAATTGCTACGCTGATTGTGTAGGATTTCAGCAATCCGTGTCTGACTTTGCAAGGAAGGAGGCTCGATGGCCTCGAAAGCAGTCCTATTCGACGGCACCCTGTGCATAGGGTGCCGTTCCTGTGAGTCGGCCTGCGCGGAGAAGTGGGGGCTGCCCTACGATGAGGAGATCGCTGCCGAGGAGCGGCTCAGCGAGCACAAGCTGACCACGGTGGTGACCCGCGGGGAACGTTACGCCCGACGCCTCTGCATGCACTGCGTGGAACCGACGTGCGCTTCGGTGTGCCCGGTGGGCGCTTTCCGAAAGACCGATTTGGGGCCGGTGATTTACGAGGAGTGGCGATGCATGGGCTGCCGCTACTGCATGCTGGCCTGCCCGTTCCACGTTCCGGCCTACGAGTGGAGCAAAACCCTTCCCAAAGTTCGCAAGTGCGACATGTGCAATGAGCGGCAGCTTGCCGGCAAGGTGACCGCCTGCACGGAGGCTTGCCCCACCGGGGCCACGGCCTCAGGAGACCGCGACGCGATGCTGGCCGAGGCCCGCAAGCGCCTGGCGGAGAACCCTGCGCAGTACGATGGGCGGATTTACGGGGTCGGGGAGGTAGGCGGGGCCTCGGTTTTCATGTTGAGCGCCGTTCCTCTGACCCAGTTTGGCTACCGCTCGGACCTGCCGGCCGAGCCGCTGCCGGTTCTGACGCGCCGCGCGCTCGCCTTTGTGCCCGACGTGGTCGGCGTGGGAGGCGTCTTGCTGGGAGGCATCTACTGGATCACCCATCGGCGTGAAGCCGTGGCGGCTGCGGAAGGGAAGAACAGGGCGCCCAGGAGGAATCATGAATAGAGGCCTGCCGTTGCCGAAGTTCACCTACTGGCGCGCAGTTTTCCTGACGGTGATGGCCTTGGGCGCCTACGCGGCCTATCTCCGCTTTCTCCACGGCCTGGGGGCGTCCACCCATTTGAGTGACGATTTTCCGTGGGGCTTGTGGATCGGCTTTGATGTGCTGTGCGGGGTCGGTTTGGCCGCTGGAGGATTCACGCTGGCGGCGGCGGTTCATATTTTCAACATCGAGAAGTACAAACCCATTGTGCGGCCCGCCATCTTGACGGCCTTTCTTGGGTACCTTCTGGTGATCGTGGCGCTGCTGTTCGATCTAGGAAGGCCTTACCGGATTTGGCACCCGCTCATCATGTGGAACCCGCACTCGGTGATGTTCGAAGTAGGCTGGTGCGTGACGCTCTATACGACCGTTCTGGCGCTGGAGTTCTCGCCGGTGGTGCTGGAAAAGCTGCGCTGGCGCAGGGCGCTGAAAGTGGTGCATGGCGCTCTGATCCCTCTGGTCATTGCGGGGGTGTTGCTGTCGACGTTGCACCAGTCTTCGCTGGGCAGCCTCTACCTGATCGTTCCGCACAAGCTGCATCCACTCTGGTACACGCCGCTGCTGCCCATCCTGTTCTTCTTATCGGCCGTTACCGTAGGACTGGCCATGACCATCTTCGAGTCCTGGCATTCGAGCAAAGCGTTTGGGCGGCAACTGGAAGTGCCGCTGCTGCGGGGGATGGCCCGGCTGCTGGCGGTCCTGGAGAGCGCCTACCTGGTCATGCGGTTTCTGGACCTGGCCCGACGCGGGGCGCTGGGCCCGGCGTTCGAACCCACGCCGGAGGCAGGGTTCTTCTGGCTGGAGATCGCGTTTATGGCCGTGCCTGCTTTGTTGCTCTACTTCGTCCGGGTCCGGGCGAATCCAAAGGCTCTCTACTGGTGCGCGGTGCTGGCGATTTTCGGCTTCATCACCCACCGGCTGAACGTGAGCGTGACCGGGATGGAGCGGGCCAGCGGCGTGCAGTACGTGCCAAAGTGGACCGAAGTCATGGTGACCTTGGCCATCGTGGCGCTAGGATTTGCGCTGTTCCGCGCGGCGGTCCAGTACCTGCCGATCTTCGAACGCGGCGGCGAGGAGGAACGGCCGAGCGAAATGCTTGCATCAGCAGGCGCCACGCAGGCTGGCAGTTAGCGCATGAGCCCGGGGGAACCAGCACGCAAGGTTGTCCGCTTCAATCTGACTTTGAAGCTCGCCTTGGCCATGGTGGCGAGCTTTTCGGCCTTTGTGGCGCTGTTCGGCTATCTGGCGCTGTACGAGCACCGCAGGCACTCCGAGGAGCTCGTGCTGCAAAGCGCGGACCGGGTGACCGACCTGATCCAGCGCAGCACGCGCTATCAGATGCTCCACAATGACCGGGAAGCACTCTACGAGATGATCAACGCCATCGGCGCCGAGCGCGGCATCCGGCTGGTGCGCATCTTCAACGAAGAAGGCCGGATCAGCTTTTCCACCGACCACCGGGAAGTGGACCGGGTTGTGGACAAGCGTGCCGAGGCGTGCTACAAGTGCCACGGCCAGGAAGCCCCCCTGACGCGTTTGGACCGGCCGGACCGGGCCCGCATCTTTGCTGGCGAGAGCGGGGAGCGGGTGCTGGCCATGATCCGCCCCATTGAAAACGAACCTTCCTGTTGGACCGCAGCCTGCCACTACCATCCACCGCAACGGCGGGTGCTGGGGGTGATCGACGCCCACCTGTCGCTGGCGGATGTGGACGCGCAGTTGGCGAGCTTCGGCCGGCACATGGCGTTACTGGTGGCTCTGTCGGTGGTGGTTGGGTCGCTGGCGGCGGTGGGGTTCATCCTGCTGGTGGTGCACCGGCCGGTGCAGGAGCTGATGGCGGGAATCAAGCGCGTGGCGGCGGGGGATCTACGGCACCGGCTGAGCGTGCAGACCTCAGATGAGCTGGGCGAGCTGGCGCGCTCGTTTGACAAGATGACGGAGGACCTGGCGCGCGCGCGCGAGGAAATTCTGGCCTGGAACCGGACCCTGGAGGAGAGGGTGGAGTCCAAGACGTTGGAATTGGAACAGGCCTACACCAACCTGGTGGTGAGCGAGAAGATGGCGTCGCTCGGCAAGCTGGCCGCTACGGTGGCGCATGAGGTCAACAACCCGCTGTTCGGTATCCTCACCTACGCGCGGCTGGTCATCAAAGAATTGGAGAAACCGGAGATCACGCCGGAAGCGCGGGCCAAGGCGTTGGAGCAACTGCGGGTGATCGAGCGGGAGAGCCGGCGCTGCGGGGAACTAATGAAGACGCTGCTGGCTTACGCACGGCAGGCGCCGCCGCGCAAGCAGCCGGAGGATTTAAACGTGCTGGTGCGGCGGGCGCTGGATCTGGTGCGGCATCAAGCGGAGTTGCAGGGCGTGGAGATTGAGGAAAGGCTCTGGCCCGAGTTGCCCAGATGCCTCTGCGACGCAGGCCAAGTGCAGCAAGTGGTGCTGGCGCTGCTGGTGAACGCTCTCGACGCCATGCCCCGCGGAGGCCGCATCGAGGTGGCGACCGAGGCGGACCCGTCGGGCGGCGCGGCGCGGATCCGGGTGCGCGACACGGGCCCGGGAATCCCGCCGGACATCCTGCCGCACATCTTTGATCCCTTTTTCACCACCAAGGAAGACCAGCACCGTACCGGCATGGGGCTGGCCGTGGCGAAGACCCTGACTGAACACCACGGCGGCGCCATCACCGTGGAGTCCGCGCCCCAGGCAGGGACCGAATTCCAGGTGATGCTGCCCCTGGGCGCGCGGGTGGCGGTGAATGCAGGAGGCAATGGAGAGAAGGCATGACGGCCGGCGCAAATGTGACGGGAGGCAGGAAAGGACGCATCCTGATCGTCGACGACGAGCTGGTGGTGCGGGATTCGCTGCTGAACTGGTTTGAAGCCGAGAGCTACGAGGTTGGGGCCGCGGCCAGTGGCAAGGAAGCCTTGGCGGCGGTTCAGCAGAAGCAGTGGGACCTGGCGCTGGTGGACATCAAGATGCCGGGCATGGACGGCATGGAGCTCCAGCGGCGCCTGCGCGACGCCGATCCCGACCTGACGGTCATCATCATGACCGGCTACGCCTCGGTGGAGACGGCGGTGCAGGCGCTCAAAAACGGCGCTTACGATTACATCACCAAGCCCGTGGACCCGGATGAGCTGGCGCATTTGGTGGAGAATGCGCTGGGCCACAAGCGCTACAAGCGCGAGCTGGAGAAGCTGCGCGAGAACCTGGAAGAGATCTACCCGGAGACCAAGCTGATCGGCAACAGCCCGGCCATGCGGCGCGTGCTGGAGCTGATCGAAATGGTGGCGCCCACGGACACCACCGTGCTGATCTCCGGCGAGAGCGGGACTGGCAAGGAACTGGTGGCGCGGGCCATCCACGCGGCCAGTCCTAGGCGGCACATGCCCATGGTGGTGATCCACTGCGGGGCGCTGACGGAGACGTTACTGGAAAGCGAACTGTTCGGGCATGAGAAGGGCGCGTTCACAGGAGCGCAGTACCGCAAGAAGGGCAAATTCGAGATCGCCGACGGCGGCACGGTCTTTCTCGACGAGATCAGCGACATCAGCCTGAAGACCCAGACGGATTTGCTGCGCGTGCTGCAAGAGAAGGAGATCCAGCGGGTGGGCGGAACGCAGACCATCAAAGTGGACTTCCGCTGCATCGCCGCCACCAACAAGAATCTGGAGGATCTGGTGAAGGCGGGCACGTTCCGGCCGGATCTGTACTACCGGCTGAAGGTGTTCGCCATCGAGTTGCCGCCTCTGCGCGAGCGGAAGGAGGACATTCCGCTGCTGGCGGACCATTTCTTGAAGAAGTATGCGGCGGCGATGAACAAACCTGTGCCCAAGCTCTCCCCGGCGGCGCTGGAGCTGCTGCTGAGCTACGACTGGCCCGGCAATGTGCGCGAGCTGGAGAACGCTGTGGAGCGGGCCATGGTGATCGGCCGGGGGCCGGAGATCCAGCCCGAGGACTTCCCGTTCCAGTTGCAGGCCAAACCGGCCGCGGCGGGCCGCAGCCTGGAGGACGTGGAACGGGCTCACATCGAGCGTGTGCTTCAGGAGACGGGCGGCAATCTGTCCCGCACGGCGCGCATCCTTGGGATCGACCGCACCACGCTCTACAACAAGCTGCGCCGTTACGGACTGAGGTGAACCCGGCCGCCGCCAGCTTTGGCCCGATTCATTTGCAGCCCGCCGGTGAGGGGCTTACCCTCGAATGGGTGGATGAGCTGGCGGCGCGGCTGGCGGGCCTGTTCGGCGTTTCCTGCCACGTGAGAACCGGCGCCCTGGACATCGCCTTCGCCAAAGACCCGGTACGAGGCCAATATCATTCGACGGCGATCCTGCAACGGCTGGCGGCGGAGCCTCTGCCCGGTGCGGGGGCACGGCTGCTGGGCATCACGGAACAGGATCTGTATGTGCCGGTGCTGACGTTTGTCTTTGGGGAGGCCCAGGTGGGAGGACAGTGCGCGCTGGTGTCGCTGCACCGGCTGCGGGAGGAGTTCTATGGGCTGCCTGCGAAGCCGCAGCTGCTGCTGGAGCGCGCGGTCAAGGAGGCGGTGCATGAGCTGGGCCACACGCTGGGCTTGAGGCACTGCTCCGACTGGCGCTGCGTGATGGCCTCGACGCACGCAGTGGAGCGGCTGGACGTCAAAGGCGAGTGGTTTTGCGCCGCCTGCCGCCGTGCGGCGGGATTGCCGGAGTCACTCCCCCGGCCGGCGCCGTGAACCGCCGTCGCTTTGCCTCCAGGGAGGAGCGGGCGCAGCTGCGGTCTCTTACGAGTAGACGCACGATCGGCCGGCTTCAAACATGGCGCAGATGTTTTCCGGCGGGACATCGGGCTGGATATTGTGCACCGCGGCCAGCACCCAGCCTCCCTGCTCCCCCATGAACTGGAACAGGCGCTTGACTTCGGCGGCCACCTCAGCGGGAGTCCCAAAGGGCAGGATCCGCTGGCTGTCCAGCCCGCCCCAGAAGGCGATCCGCCCTCCGAACTCGCGCTTCAGGCGCTCCGGCTGCATGTCCTTGGCGCGGACCTGGACCGGGTTGAGTGCGTCGATGCCGATGGCGATGAAGTCTTCGATGTAGCGGTAGACCGAACCGCAGGTGTGGTACAGGATTTTGGCCTTGGTGTGGGCGCGGATCGTCTCCACGACCTTTTCCTGAAAAGGACGGATCAGCTTGCGGTAGTTCTCCAGCGAGCAGACGGGCCGGTCTTGCATGCCGATGTCGTCGCCAAAGGCCACGATGTCGATCCGATCTCCCACCTCGGCCAGCGCCCGGTGGTTCAGCTCGACGAGCACCTCGGTCACCGCCTGCATCAGGGCGGTGAACAGCCGGTGATCGCTTCCCAGGTCGATAAACCAGTCCTCAAAGCCGCGCAGATACTGGGTTGTGTGCACGATGTTGAAGCGCGCGTTGTACATCACGGCGTAGCCGGTCTGCCGGAGCTGTTCGGCCTGCTGCCGCAGTCCCCGGAAGATGCCCGGATCGGCCGGGTCCGGCCACGGGTAGCGCGCGATGTCCGCCACCGTGATCGGGCCGGCGAGCGGACAGATTTCCAGGTCGTAATAGTGGCTTCCGGGTGGCTTGATCCGCGTCACGCCCCACTCGTCCCGGTACCGGTTCTCCCCGAGATCCACCGGCCCGTTGCGGTCCGGGTTGCCCTGAGCGAAGGCCCGGACGTCGACCTCCAGGAAGCGCAGGATGCGCTCATCCACCTGCACCAGTTGCTGCATCCGTTCGATGATGGGGCCCGGTTCTCCAAAGCCAAGGTAGGAGCGCAGCTTCTCGTAAGCTCCCAGAACGATGCCGGTGAAACGGGCGCTGCCCAAATCCATCGGAAGCCGGTCCGGCGTTCGGTGTTCCAGGGCAGCCAAGACTCGCTCTCTTGGGGTCATCGCGTCCTCCGCCGAGCTCCGCCGCAACGCCGGCAGAGCTGCCGCCCGGTCATTCTCTCACAGCAAGCTCGGCCTGGTGTCAGGAGGCCGACGTTTCAGCCCGCACCGCAGGCACACGGCCCAAAATCGCCCGCCGCGGCGGCTATTCCAGCCCCTTCACCGACACTGAAACGGGGATGCCGTCGCGGATGCTCTGGGTCACCGTGCAGAAGTCCTCGAACAACTCCAGACAGCGGCGTGCCTTTTCCCGCTCGGATTCCGGCAGGTGCGGATCGATCGCCACTTCCACCCGCCCCACGCGCAGCCGCTTGTTCTCATTCCGCACGATCTGCATGCGGATCTCGGTCTCGATCCGGCCCAGCTCCACGCGCGCCTTGCGGGCGCAGAACAGGAAGCTGGCGCTGAGGCAATCGGCGATGGCGGCGGCCAGTACGCGGGCCGGGCTGGGACCCTGGTCTTTGCCCAGAGGCGGCGGCTCGTCCATGATGAGCTCCGGCAGCCCGGCCTTGTCGAACTTAACGCGGAATTGATAATCCTCCACCTGCTCCAGGCGGAGGGTAAACTCGTGCACCGGTTCGCTCATGAGATCAGGCCCAGTAGGCCACGCCCGGCTTCTCGCGGATCACGATGCTGTTGAGGAACTGGACCGCCTTGGTGAGGCCTTCCTCGGGCGACATGAGGCTGTCCTCGTGCTCCACCGAGAGCACATAATCATAGCCGTACATCCGCAGCGTGGAGACGAACTCGCGCCACCAGTCCTCGCCGTGGCCGTAGCCGCAGGTGCGGAAGATCCAGGCGCGGTTGCGCTCGTCGGTGTAGCTCTTGGTGTCGAGCACGCCGGTCTTGGGCAGATTGGCCGGATAGATCTGGGTGTCTTTGGCGTGGACGTGGAAGATGGCGTCGCCGAGCACGCGAATGGCGGCGATGGGGTCGATTCCCTGCCAGAACATGTGGCTGGGGTCGTAGTTGCAGCCCACGTTGGGACCGGCGATGGACCGCAGCTTGAGCAAGGTCTCCGGGCTGTAGACGACAAAGCCGGGATGCATTTCAATCGCGATCTTTACGCCGTGGTCCGCCGCGAACTTGGCGTGCTCGATCCAGTAAGGCGCGACCTTCTTCTCCCACTGCCAGGCCAACAGTTGCGGGAAGTGAGGCGGCCAGGCGGCCGTGACCCAGTTCGGGTACTTGGCATCGTCGCTGTCGCCGGGGCAGCCGGAGAAATCGATCACCACGGGCACGCCCAGTTTCTCCGCCAGCAGAATGGTCTTACGGCTTACTTCCTGATGAGCTTTCGAGATTGCGGGGTCGGGGTGCAGCGGGTCGCCGTGACAACTGAGCGCGCTGATGCTGAAGCCGGCATCGTCCAGCTTCTTTTTGAACTCTTTCAGGGCGGCTTCGTCGTCCAGCATCGAGAGGCTGCAATGAGGGCCGCCGGGATAATTCCCCGTTCCCAATTCCACCGTGGATACGCCGAGTCCCTTCAATTTGGTGAGCACCTGATCAAGGCTCAGGTCCGCCAGAAGCGCAGTGAAAACTCCGATTCTCATGGTGTTTCTCCTTGATCGCGTGAGGTTGTTGCCAGCCGCAAGCGACAAGCATAACATAGCGCCGCCCGGCCGGAACCGCCAAGCTGGTGCCGGAAGCGCCGGCGGGCGCAGGCCAAGAGGCCTAAGCCTCCGAAGGCTTCGCTTCTTCAAAGAAGCACTGAGGGGCCGCAGGTGGCGACTCCTGCGGCGTCATCGCAAAATCTTGTCCCGAAGGCTGGACGAAGCAGGCCGTTATGATTGACTGGAGCAGCACGCAGGGACACAATTCAGGGGAGCGCAGAGTCATCCGTGTTTCGGCCGGCCGAGGCTGACTTATGGCGGACGGCCGGCTTCCATGGCGGATGGCCGTTCATGGCGCGAATGCAGCAAGGAGGTGAAGCTCATGGCGCGTTTGGCAAGCGAGCACGTGGCTGCGTGGAAGGCGGCGGCTTGGCTGGCGGCTTTGGCATTTCTGGCTGGCTCCGGCCGGCAGGCGGTGGCGGACGTCGTCGAGCAGGGAGTCAAGGACTCCAAGCCGTCCGGGCTTCTGGCGGGCGTTTCCAAAGTCAATATCGATCCGGCGGTCGGCATTCCGCACATGAACTGGGGGTCGGCCACGCATCTGGTGACGAAGGGCAACGACCCGGTTGGCTTGTACCTGCGGGTGCTGGTGCTGTCCGACGGGAAGATGAAGTTTGCGCTGGTGGATACGGACACCCCGGTCGCGAATTCGGAGAGAGCCTTGCGGAGGGCCTCCGAGTTGACCGGGATCCCGGTGGAACACATGCGCATCGGAAGCTGCCACACGCACGCCGGCCCCGCGTTGAACCGCAGCAAAGGTCCGGCCGGCGTGGACATGACGCCGTATCAGCAGATGGTCGAAGCCCATCGAGCGGCGGTGGCGGACAAATTGGTGGGAGCGATCGTGGAAGCCTACGGCCGGTTGCGTCCGGCGCACGCTAACGGCATGACCGGCACAGGCAGCATCAACATCAACCGCCGCTTCCGGGGCAGCGGGACCGACGATGGTCCGCCGGCGGTGGGCCTGAACCCGAAGGAGTTTGTGGACCGGGAGTTGCCGGTGATCCGGATCGATGACGCCGAGGGGAACCCCTACGCGGTTCTGGTCAACTTCCAGGCGCACGGCACCGTGCTTGGGTTTGAGAATCAGATCGCTTCGGCGGATTGGCCCGGGGCGATGAGGAAGACCGTCGAAGATAGCTTGCCCGGGGCGACGTGCCTGTTCTTTCAGGGCGCGGCGGGCAACCAGGGACCGGTGGAAGGTTTCAGCGGAGACTTGTCGGTGGCTCACCGCCTGGGCAAGATTTTGGGGCACGAAGCGGCCGCGCTGGCGCTGCGGATCTGGACGGTCCGCCGGGAGCCGCGCTTCGAAGGCTACGTGGAGTCGACCGCACTGCAAGCCCGGCAGCCCTACCGCGTGCTGGGCCCTTACGACAGCACGATGCGGTATGTGAGCAAAATCCTCGATCTGCCCCGGCGTATTTACACGAAGGCCGACATCGACCGGATGGAGAGGTTGACGGCATCCGCGGCCAAAGCGCTGGAGGAGGTTAAGAAGAAACCGGGGGTTACTCCCTGGGAGGTTTCGCAGGCGGCGGCGCGTCACCGCCGGTGGGCCGATCTGCTGGCGCGCTACCGGAGCTCCACCGACCGCACGCCGGTGAGGCTTGAGGTCGCAGTCCTGCGGATTGGGGACATGGCGCTGGTGATGACCAACGGCGAACTGTTCGCCGAGATCGGCGCCGCGGTCAAAAAAGCATCGCCGTTCCGGGTGACCATGTTCTGCGGATACGGCAACCGGACGGGCGGCGGTTACATGCCCATAAAGTCCGAATACGCCTTCGGCTCTTATGAGGTGGACATGACTCCCTACGCACCGGAGGCCGCAGAGAAAGTGATAGAAGAGAGCATTGCGCTGTTGAAATCGGTGCGGTAGCCGCTGGGCGCCGCGCTCCATTGCGGCCACGGGTCGGCGGTCCAGGGTCGCATGACTGGCAAGCGAGCGGACTGCCGGCGATTCGAGAGGAGAGACCAACAGAGATGAGCCGCGGGGCAGAGATTACCTCCACAACCGGCGTCCGGTTCTCGCGCGCGCAGATGACGGTGGTGGCGCTGATGCTGGCCTTCAGCGTCGGCAGCTATTTCAACCGGACCATCCTCTCGATTGCGGCGCCCACGATCATGCAGGAGTTCTCCCTCTCGGAGACCGAGATGGGAACCGTATTCTCGGCGTTCTTGTTCAGCTACACCCTGCTGATGATCCCGGGCGGAAAGCTCGCGGACCGCTTCGGCCCGCGGCGGGTCCTGGCCGGCATGGCGTTCGGTTCGGCTCTGTTTACGGCGCTGACCGCGTTGGGCGGCAGGCCTGAGATCGCGGCCTGGATCGGCGTTGTGCCTTCCTTTTTGATTCTCCGGCTGGGAATGGGAGTGGCCACCGCGCCGTTGTATCCGGCGACGGGGAAGATGAACGCCGAGTGGATGGCCCCGGAACAGAGGGGGCGGGCGCAGGGCGTCGTCAATGCGGGGGCGGGGTTGGGGGGCGCGGTGGCGCCCGTGCTGTTTCACTGGATGATCGGCCAGTTCGGTTGGCGGCTGTCGTTTGTGCTGGCGGGAGCGGCGACTGCGGCCAGCGGTCTGCTTTGGCTGGCCCTGGTGCGGGAACCGGCGGGCCGGCCGGCCGCGGGGGCAGATGCGCCGAAGGCGTCCACGCCGTGGAAGTCCCTATTCGGGAACCGTAGTTTGATGTGGCTTACTCTTGGTTACTTCATGGTGTGTTATTTTGAATATATCTTCTTTTACTGGATTTACTATTACCTCGGTAAGATCCGAGGACTGGGCGAGGGACAGAGCGCCGTCTACACCACGGCCCTCTTCCTCACCTGGTTCGTTATGATGCCGCTCGGCGGCTGGGCCTCCGACCGTGCGGTGCGCCGGTGGGGCAGCCGGCGGGGGATGCGCCTGGTGGGGACGAGCGGGCTGGCGCTGGCGGCGCTTCTGCTGTGGGCCGCGCTGGGAGTGGACAGCACGGCGGCGGCGGTGGCGCTGATGTCGCTGGCGCTCGGGTTCGCCGCCTGCTCGGATGTGGTGTTTTGGGCGGCGGTCATGGAGATTGCGGGCCGGGATGTGGGCGCCGCTTGCGGCATCCTGAACACCGGAGGCAATCTGGGAGGCTTCATCGCGCCGATGTTGACCCCCTGGATCGCATCCTTTGCGGGCTGGAGCGGAGGCTTGTACTTCGCGAGCGGCGTCGCCATGGCGGGAGCGCTCACCTGGCTGGGGTTTCTGCCCGAGCGGGACCGGCGCGACAAATCGCCCCAACCATGAACCGAGCGCCGCTAGCGGTCTTGCGGGTACAGCGAGAGCAAGAATCGGGGCGCCGAAACCGGTCCGATCCGCGGTAACATCGGTTCCTAATGGGGCCAGTTTTGGAATTGCGCCAGGTGAGCAAAGCGTTCGGCGCCAGCCGGGTCGTGGAGGAGGTGTCGCTGGAAATCCCCCGAGGGTCTTTCTTCTCGCTGTTGGGGCCTTCGGGCTGCGGCAAGACCACCACGCTGCGGCTGGTGGCGGGATTCGAAAGGCCGGATGAAGGCGAAATCCGGCTGAACGGCGCGCCGATCGGCCACCTGAAACCCTACGAGCGGAACGTCAGCACGGTGTTTCAGAACTATGCCCTGTTTCCGCACCTAACCGTGCGCGGCAACATCGAGTTTGGGCTCAAGCGCCGGCCCGCCGGAGAACGGGCGCGGCGGGTGCGGAAAGCGATCGAGATGGTGCGGCTGGAGGGCAAGGAGGACCGCAAGCCCTCGGAAATCTCCGGCGGCGAGCGGCAGCGTGTGGCGCTGGCGCGCTCGCTGGTGGTTGAGCCGGAGGTGCTGCTGCTCGATGAGCCGCTGGCGGCGCTGGATCCGGCGCTGCGCAAGCAGATGCGCGCGGAGCTGAAGGACCTGCAACGGCGGACCGGGATCAGCTTTCTGTTTGTGACGCACGATCAAGAAGAAGCGCTGGCGCTGTCGGATACGATCGCGGTGATGCGCAATGGGCGGATTGAGCAGACAGGGACGCCGGAAGAGATCTACCTGCGGCCGCGGACGCGCTTTGTCGCCAACTTCATGGGCGCGATGAACTGGATCGATGGCGCAGGGGTCCGGCCGGAGGCGATGCGGGTGATGCGCGGGCCGGCGCCGAGCGGGGTCAGATGGGCGCAGGCCGAAGTCACTGCGGCGGCGTTTTTGGGCAATCTGATCCACTTGGAGGCCCGGCTGCCGGACGGCGCCTGCGTCACTGCCGAGATGAGCCGTCTCGACGGAAGCTTTGCTCCGGGCGAGCGGGTGACGCTGTGGTGGCGGCAGCAGGATGAGCTGAAGTTCCCGGACGAGCCCGCATGAGGACGATCCGCACGATCTTTCTGGCGCCCTCGGCGCTGGCAATGCTGCTGCTGGTGGCCGCGCCGATGGGGATTGTCTTGATTTACAGCTTCCTGTCGCGCGGCGTCTATGGGGGCATCGAGTGGCCGCTGACGCTGGAGAACTGGCGGCGGCTGGCCGATCCGCTCTATCTCCACATCCTGGCGCGCACCATTGCTTTGGCCGCCGCGGCGACGGCGCTGTGCCTCGTGCTTGGTTTTCCCCTGGCGCTGTTCATTTCGCGCGCCGGACCGCGCAAGAACCTCTACTTGTACTTGGTCATCCTGCCCTTCTGGACCAGCTTCCTGGTGAGGACCTACGCTTGGATGTTTTTGCTTCGCGAAACGGGGGTCATCAACGTGGTCCTGATGGGGTTGGGCCTGATCCGGGAACCGCTAGGCATGCTCTATACGCCGGGCGCGGTGCTGGTGGGCCTGGTCTATGGGCACTTGCCGTTCATGGTGCTGCCGCTATACGCGGCGCTGGAACGATTGGACCGCAGTCTGCTGGAAGCGGCGGCGGACCTGGGCGCGAGGCCCTGGCAGGCGGCGCTGCGGGTGCTGGTGCCCTTGGCCGCGCCGGGCATCCGCGCCGGGTCGGTGCTGGTGTTCATTCCTTGCCTGGGCGCGTACCTGACGCCCGACCTGCTGGGCGGCAGCAAGACGGTGATGGCCGGCAACCTGATCCAGAACCAGTTCACGCAGGCGCGGGATTGGCCCTTCGGTTCGGCGGCGGCGCTGGCGTTGATGGCGATCATCCTGACGCTGCTGGTGGCCTGGGTGCGCCGCGAGAAGGAGCCGCTGCTATGAGGCGGATGCTGGCGCTGTACGCGGCGGGCGTGTACCTGTTCCTGCACCTGCCGCTGGCGATTCTGGCGCTCTTCAGCTTCAACGCCTCGCGGTTTACGGTGTGGGAGGGTTTTTCGCTGAGGTGGTACCGCGCGGCGCTCAGCGACCGGCAGCTCATCGAGGCCGCAGCCAACAGCCTCGTGATCGGGCTGGCGGCGACGGCGATCGCCACGGCAGCCGGCACGCTGGGCGCGTACGCGCTCTGGAAGCGGCGGTCGCGCTGGATGGCGGCGGCGCTGCACGTCTCGCTGGTGACGCCCGAGATCGTGACCGGCATCTCGCTGTTGGCCTTCTACCAGTGGGTCTTCCGCTTCGGGGGGCTGCGGCTGGGAATGCACACGGTGATCGGAGCGCACGTGGCGTTTTGCCTGGTGTTCGTGGTGCTGGTGGTGATGGCCCGGCTGCGGACGCTGGACCCGGCGCTGGAAGAAGCGGCCATGGATCTGGGCGCGAGCGAATGGCGTGCCTTCCGCGAGGTGACCCTGCCCTGGCTGTGGCCGGGCATCACGGCGGCGGCGCTGCTGGCCTTCACTCTCTCCTTCGACGACTACGTCGTGACCAGCCTGGTGGCGGGCGTGGACTCGGAGACGCTGCCCATGGTGATCTACGCGATGGCCAAGCGGGGCGTGAGCCCGGTGGTGAACGCGGTCTCGACGCTGATTGCGACGGGGCTGGGCGTGCTGATCCTGGTCTCGGAGCGGCTGAGGTCGGCATGAGGCGGCGCGTGTTTCTGATGTCGCTGGCGAGCGCGGCGAGCTGCCGGAGCGCCCCGGTGCGGCTGAACGTCTTCAACTGGTCCACCTACATCGCGCCGGAGACCCTCGACCACTTCGAGCGGGAGACCGGGATCCGCGTCCGTTACGCCGTCTACGAGAGCAACGAAGAGATGCTGGCGCGGGTTCTGAGCGGGAACTCGGGCTGGGATGTGGTCTTCCCCTCGCACTACTGCCTGGCGCCGATGCGGCGGCAAGGGCTGCTGGCCCCCTTGAGGCACGAGTGGCTGCCGCATCTGGATCAACTCGAAGCGGAGTTCCGCAAGCCGGCTTGGGATCCGGAGCTGGGCTGGTGCGTGCCCTATCTGTGGGGCGGGACCGGCATCCTGCACCACCGAAAGTTGAGTCCCGCGCCGGACTCCTGGGCTTCGATGTGGGAGGCGCGGATGGCGCGGCGGATCACGATGCTGAACGATCCGGCGGAGGTGCTGGGGGCGGCGTTGAAGAAGCTGGGCTATTCGGTGAACGCCAGCGAGGAGGCGCACCTGCGGCAGGCGCAGCGCGAGGCGCTGGCGCAGAAACCCCTGCTGCGGGCTTATCTCAACGCCGAGGTGCTGGACCAGGTGGTGGCGGGAGACGTGGTGGCGGCGCAGGCCTGGTCCAGCGCCGCCCAGCAGGCGATGGACGAAAGCGCGGAGCTGCGGTTCGTTTACCCGGCGGAAGGGTTCCCGCTTTACGCCGACAATGCCGTCGTGCTGCGCGAGAGCCGCAGGGCAGAGGCGGCGCACCGGTTTATCGACTATCTGCTCCGTCCCGAGGTGGCGGCGCTCAACCACCGCACGGCGCGCTCGGCCAGTTGCATCCGGCTGCCGGAGGAGTTGAAGCGGAACTGCGTGCTGTACCCGGCGGCCGAGGTGCTGGCGCGTGGCGAGTGGTGGACCACGCCGCCGGCGGCGGTGCAGCGGCTCAGAGACCGGCTCTGGACGGAGATTCTGTCGGGGTAGGCCCCGGCGCGGACGTCTAAGGGAAGACAAGCTCGGGCCGATCCCTCTATAATGTAGAAGACACACCTCGTTTGGGCGGATGCGGGAGTGCGCCCGCCTGCGCGAACGCCTTCGGATCCAACGGCATGTTCGACAACTTATCGGAAAAGCTGCAACGGGTCTTCAAGAACCTGCGCGGCGAAGGCAAACTGACGGCTGAGAACATGGAGCAGGCGCTCAAGGAGATTCGTGTCGCCCTGCTCGAAGCCGACGTCCATTTCCGGGTGGTCAAGCAGTTCATCGAAGGCGTGCGGCAGAAGGCGCTCGGCGAGGAAGTCCTGACCGCGCTGTCGCCCGCCCAGCAGGTGATCAAGATCGTTCACGAGGAGCTGATCCGCGTGCTGGGCAGCCACACCTCCCGGCTGCGGTTCGCCAACGATCCGCCCACGGTGATGCTGATCGTGGGTTTGCAGGGCTCCGGCAAAACCACCAGCACCGGGAAGCTGGCGCGCTGGCTGAGCCGCAACGGGCACAGCCCGCTGATGGTTTCCGTGGACGTTTACCGGCCGGCGGCCCGCAAGCAGTTGAGCGTCATCGCCCGCCAGATCGGGCTGCCCGTCTACGAGGGCGCCGAGGGCGAAGACAAGCCGGCTGAGCTGGCGCGCGGCGCGCGGCGGGAGGCGGTGCAGACGGGCCGGGACGTGGTCCTGGTCGACACCGCCGGGCGGCTGCACATCGACGAGGAGCTGATGGCGGAGTTGCAGGAGCTGAAGAAGCTCCTGGCCCCCACCGAGATTCTGTTCGTCGCCGACGCCATGACCGGCCAGGACGCGGTCAAGAGCGCCGAGGAGTTTCACAAGCGACTCGGCATCACGGGCGTCATTTTGACCAAGATGGACGGCGACGCCCGGGGCGGCGCGGCGCTGTCGATCCGTCACGTGACGGGCCAGCCGTTGAAGTTCGTGGGCGTGGGAGAGAAGTTCGACGCCCTGGAGCCGTTCCATCCGGACCGCGTGGCCTCGCGCATCCTGGGCATGGGCGACATGCTCAGCTTCATCGAGAAGGTCGGCCAGGCCGTGGAGCAGAAGAAGGCCGAGGAGTTGCAGCGGCAGATTCTGGAGGACGATTTCACGCTGCAAGATTTCCGGGACCAGATGAAGCAGCTTCGCAAGCTGGGGCCGCTCGAATCGATCCTTTCGATGCTGCCGGGCATGGGCCCGCTGAAGCAGTTGAAGGATGTGAAGGTCAATGAGGATCAGATCAAGCGAGTGGTGGCGATCATCGACTCGATGACGATCCAGGAGCGGGCCAATCACATGATCATCAACGGCTCGCGCAGGCGGCGGATCGCCCGGGGCAGCGGCACAACAGTTCAGGAAGTGAATCAGTTGCTGAAACAATACGCGCAAGCGCGTAAGATGATGAAGAGCCTCTCCGGGGGCCTGATGGGAAAGCGGCTGGGGCGGTTGAATCTGCCCGGTTTGTGAGAAGAGCCTCTGGGAGGCGGGAGTAGAATAAAGTATGCTTATGATTCGATTGGCGCGGTTTGGCGCCAAGAAAAAGCCGGTTTACCGGGTCGTGGTGATTGAAAAGGATCGGGCGCGGGACGGCCGGGCGTTGGAAGTGGTCGGGCACTACAACCCGCTCACCGATCCGGCCAAGGTGGACTTGAAGCGGGACCGGATCGAGTATTGGCTGAAATCGGGCGCCAAAATGTCCGACACCGTGGCGCGTCTGTTGAAGAGCCGGGCGGATTCGGCCCCCGCCGCGCCAGCGAACTGAGCCAGGGTCTTCGCCGCCAGCAGGGTGCTATCATCGTAGCAGAAGGAGGTTCAAGGTGGCGGGGATCAGGGAATTGGTGGAAGACATCGCGAAGGCTCTGGTTGATATCCCGGAAGAGGTTTCCGTCCGGGAGGTTCAAGGCGAACAGGTTACCGTTCTGGAACTCAAGGTGGCCCCGAGCGACCTTGGCAAGGTAATCGGCAAGCAGGGACGTACCGCCCGCTCGATCCGCACCATCCTTGGGGCGGCGGGCATGAAGCTAAACCGGCGTTTCACGCTGGAGATACTAGAGTAGGGACAGGGTTTGACGCCGGAAGGCTCCGATGACCCCCAATGGGTGACGATTGCCCTGGTGGCAACCAGCAGGGGCAACCGGGGTGAGGTCAGCGCGATCCCTTTGAGCGACCGCTTGGAGCGGTTCCAGAGGTTGCGCGAGGTGTTCCTATTTGACGCGGAAGCCGAAGGAGAGCCCTTGCGGGCCGAGGTTGAGTCCGTCTGGGAGCACCGGGGGCGGATCATCCTGAAATTCCGCGGCGTTGACAGCATCTCGGCGGCCGAGACGTTGCGCGGCAAGGAGGTCCGAATTCCGCGGGCCGAGCGCGAGCCCCTGCCGGAAGGAGAGTATTACGAGTCGGACCTGATTGGTTTTGAGGTTTTGGACCGGCAGTCGGGAAGGCTGCTGGGACGAGTGGCGGGCTGGCAGCATTACGGCGGCCCGGCGCTGTTGGAAGTGGAAGGGCCGGGCGGGAAGGTCTTCGAGATCCCGTTTGCGGCCTCCATCTGTGTGGAGATTGACATGAACCGCGGCCGGATCCAGGTGGATTTGCCGGAAGGGTTGGAGGACCTGAACGGCTGATGGTGTTCCATCTGATCACGATCTTCCCGGAGTTTTTCCGGGGGCCGTTCGATTACGGAGTCGTGGCGCGGGCGGCCCAGGCGGGCAAGCTGAGGATCGAGATCCACAACCTGCGGGACTGGACCAGCGACCGGCACAAGACCGTGGATGACCGGCCGTTCGGCGGCGGCGAAGGCATGGTGCTGAAACCGGAGCCGATCTTCCGGGCGGTGGAATCGATTCTGCCGGACCGGAATGAGCAGGACCGGGTGATCCTGCTCTCGCCCCAAGGGCGGCTTTTTGACCAGCGGGAGGCGGTGAGACTGAGCCGCTGCCGGCGGTTGGTGCTGATCTGCGGGCGCTACGAGGGAGTGGACGAGCGGGTGGCCGAACATCTAGCCGATGAGGAGCTTTCGATCGGCGACTACGTGCTGAGCGGCGGCGAGCTGGCGGCGGCGGTGGTGATCGATGCGGTGGCCCGGCTGGTGGAAGGCGTGCTGGGCAACGAGCAGTCGGCGCTGCGGGAGTCGTTCCAGGATCCCGAGGCGCCGGCCCTGCTGGATTATCCGCAGTACACGCGGCCGGCGGAGTTCCGGGGCTGGAAGGCGCCGGAAGTGCTGCTGAGCGGAAATCATGAAGAGATCCGTCGCTGGCGCCGTCAGGCGGCGCTGGCCAAGACGGCCCGGATGAGGCCGGAGTTGCTGGAGAAATTGAGAAACTAGGAGTTTGGGCTGAGCCGGTGAGCGAAGCGATCCGGGGCTCGCCCGCAAGGACGGAACATGAACAACCGGTTGCTAACGAAATTCGTGGAAAAGAAGAAGAAGGACGGGATCCCGGAGTTTCGCCCCGGTGACACCATCCGGGTGCATGTCAAGATCAAGGAAGGCGACAAGGAGCGTTTGCAGGCCTTCGAAGGTACGGTGATCGCCCGCAAGAACACCGGCATGGGTGAGACGGTGACGGTGCGGAAGGTGAGCTTTGGCCAGGGGGTGGAGAGGATCTTCCCGTTGCATGCGCCGGTGATCGACCACATCGACGTCGTGCGGACCGGGCGCGTGCGCCGGGCCAAGCTGTACTACCTGCGCGGGTTGAAGGGCAAGGCGGCGCGGCTGCGCGAACGGGAGTGATTTGCTCCAGCCGGATCCAACCCTGCTGCGGTGCGACGGCGCGCTGGAGGCGCGACTCCGCGCTCTCGGCTTCGCCTCCGTGGCGGGTGTCGACGAGGCCGGCCGGGGCTGCCTGTTCGGCCCGGTGTTTGCCGCCGCGGTGATTCTCCCTCCGAAGCATGGGATCTCCGGGCTGGCCGACAGCAAGACTCTTTCCCCCCAACGGCGCCGGCAGTTGGCGCAGCTCATCCGCCGGCGGGCCGCCGCATGGGCGGTAGCGCAAGCGTCGGCCCAGGAGATCGACCGGTTCAACATCCTCGAAGCCTCGCGGCTGGCCATGCGCCGCGCGGTCGAAAAGCTCGAGCCCCAGCCTGATCTTCTGATTGTGGATGCGGTACGGTTGGATACGGAGATGGAGCAACTGGCTCTGGTGCGAGGCGACGCGGGCGTCGAGTGCGTGGCGGCGGCTTCCATCCTGGCGAAAGTGAGCCGGGATGCGTGCTTGTCGGCGTGGGACGCCGTTTATCCGGGCTATGGCCTGCAGCGGCACAAAGGCTATGGAACGAAGGAACATTTGGAGGCGCTGGCCCGGCTGGGACCCACCCCGGAACACCGGCTCACGTTTGGGCCGGTGGCGCGCTGGGCGGAAGCCAGGGCGGTGCGGACGGCGCAGGAGGGCAGCGGGGCTTGAGCCGCCAGGCGACGGCAAGGACTGGAGGGCAAGTTCCCGCACAGGAACTCCGGCCGGGACCGCTCAGGGGAGGTTGGGGGGCGTGGCTTAAGGATCTGGCCTTGTCGGTGACGGGCGCTCTGGTGGGAACCACTCTGTTGCTGATGCCGTGGGGGCCCGGGTGGGATCAGAACTACTTTTCGGGCTGGACGCCGGGCTGGTATAGGGTCTGGGTCAACCCATACTTCCGAGGGGCGGTGAGCGGTGTGGGGGCGCTGAACCTGTACCTGGTGATTGCGGACTTGGTGGGCAAGGTGCAGAAATGGTGGGTGGAACAGCGGAGCCGGGGGCCGAACGGTTAGAATAGAGACGTGGCAGACGTGGGCAACGAGAAGCTAGCCGTCGAGAACGAGGCCGCCGAGGACCGCGCGCCGCGGGCGGAGGCGTCGCGCAATGCGATCGCCGAATGGACGGTCACCATCATCTTGCTTCTGTTCGGGGTGACCACGCTCGTTCAGGCGTATGTCATCCCGACCGGCTCGATGGAGGATACCCTTCTGATCGGGGATCACCTGCTGGTGGACAAGCTGGCTTATGCGCCGCCGGGCCCGGTGAGCAAGTACCTTCTGCCCTACCAGCCGATCAAGCGCGGGGACATCATTGTCTTCCGCTACCCGGTGGATGTGACGCAGACCTACGTTAAGCGCGTCGTGGGAATTCCAGGAGACCGCATCCGCATCGAAAACAAGCAGTTGTACCGCAACGGCGTGCGGGTCGAGGAGCCCTACGTCTACCATAAGACCGACTACATCGACTCCTACCGGGATAACTTCCCCGGCGAGCCCAACGCCCCGCTGCAAGCCGGCGCTTTGGAGATGCTGGAAAAACACGTGGTGAACGGAGAGGTGGTGGTCCCGCCGGGTCACTACTTCGCGATGGGGGACAACCGAGATTCCTCCTTCGATAGCCGCTACTGGGGATTCGTGCCGCGCGAGAACATCATCGGCAAGCCGCTTATCGTATACTGGTCCTACGACGCGCCGACGGAGGCGCTGGCGTCATCCTCAATCAGTTTGGATCACTTGCTTGACCTGGTGCAGAATTTCTTCACGAAGACCCGTTGGCGCCGCACCTTCCTCCTGACGCGAGGCTACAGGTTTGAAAACTAGCCCGCCCGGCGCGGAGCGGAGTTTGCCGTTTTTTGAGGTAGTCCATGCCGTTTGAGATTCAGCCGCTGCGGGAGTTTATGGTTCGCCCCGCAATTCCCCCGGCGCTCTCCCGTTTGGAGGAGTTGGCCTACAACTTCTACTACACCTGGGAGCCGGCGATCCGCTATCTGTTCCGCCGGCTGGACCCGGGCCTTTGGAAGAGTTGCCAGCGCAATCCGGTGCTGATGCTGGCGCGGGTGTCGCAAGAGGCCCTGGACCGGGCGGCAGGCGACCCGCGCTACGTGGCGCTCTACCGGCAGGCCTGCGAAAAATTCGACCACTACTTGGGAGCTCCAGCCAAACCTCACGGGGACAAGCTGATCGCCTATTTCTCCATGGAGTACGGGCTGGCCGAGTGCTTGCCGATTTACTCCGGAGGCTTGGGCATTTTGTCGGGGGATTTTCTGAAGGCCCTGAGCGATTCCGGCGAGCCCGCCGTCGGCGTCGGGCTCCTGTATCAAAACGGCTACCTCGAACAGCGCCTGAACCCGGATGGCTGGCAGCAGGAGCGCTATCCGGTGAATGACTTTTACACGCTGCCCATCCGGCCCGTGACCGGACCCGATGGCCAAGACATCAAGGTCAGCGTGGAGTTGCCGCAAGGCCCGGCTTGGGCGCGGATCTGGCAGGCGGATGTGGGGCGCGTGAAGCTCTATCTGCTCGATAGCAACATCGAGGAGAACCAGAATCCCGACTACCGCAACATTACCGCGCAGCTCTACGGCGGCGAACACGATGCCCGGCTGCGGCAGGAGATCTTGCTGGGCATCGGCGGCTTGCGGGCGCTGAAAGCCCTGGGGCTGAAGCCCACGGTCTTCCATATGAACGAGGGACATTCGGCCTTTCTGGCGCTGGAGCGCATCCGGGTGCTGATGCGGGAAGAAGGCTTGAGCTTCGAGGAAGCCCTGGAGGCGTCGAGGGCGGGCAACGTGTTCACCACGCACACCTCGGTAGCGGCGGGCATCGACCTGTTTCATCCCGGGCTGATGCACGAGTATTTCGCCGGCTATTGCCGGGACACCGGGATTTCGTTTGACGATCTGATGGCTCTGGGCCGGGTGGATGCCGCCAACCGGAGCGAGTCGTTTTCCATGGCCATTCTGGCCATGCGGACTTCGAGCTTGCGCAACGCGGTGAGCCGCCTGCATCAGCAGGTTTCGCAGCGGATGTGGTCCTGTCTATGGCCCAAGTTGCCAGTCTGGGAAGTGCCGATTACCTCCATCACCAACGGGGTGCATCTGCGGAGCTGGGTGAACACCGACCTGGCGGAGCTCTACGACGAGTTCTTGCAGCCGGACTGGCGCGAGCGCTATGACGATCCCAAGACCTGGGAGATGATCGACGAGATTCCGGACCACGAGCTGTTGGAGAGCCACAAGCGTCGCAAACGGCGCTTGATCGCATTCGTGCGGGAGCGCGGCGCGGCCATGGCCCAGGCACGGAAAGCGTCGGCGGCGGAGATCCAGCGGGCGATGGAGGTGCTGGATCCGGACGCGCTGACGATCGGCTTCGCACGGCGGTTTGCGACCTATAAACGGGCCACGCTTCTGTTCCGGGATATTCCGCGGCTGAAGAAGATCCTGTGCCATCCCGAGCGGCCGGTGCAGATCGTAGTGGCCGGCAACGCGCACCCCAAAGATCATCCGGGCAAGATGCTGATCCGGGAGATCGTGCAGCTTTCGCGGGATCCGGAGCTTTCCAGGCGGGTCGTGTTCGTCGAGCACTACGACATGGAAGTCGGCCGCGAAATGGTCCAGGGCGTGGACCTGTGGCTGAACAACCCGCGGCGGGGCGAAGAGGCTTGCGGGACCAGCGGCATGAAGGCCGGCATGAACGGAGTCTTGAACCTGAGCATTCTGGACGGCTGGTTCGACGAGGCCTACGAGCACGTTGGCGGCTGGGCCATCGGAGACCGCGAGGATTATTCCGAAGATCAGGATGAGATCCACGCCCGGGCGATCTACAGCCTGCTGGAGAACGAGATTGTGCCGATGTTCTATGAGCGCAATGCCAGCGGGGTGCCGGCGGAGTGGGTGCGGCGGATGCGGCAATCGATGAAATTCGTGAGCCGCCAGTACAACTGCCAGCGGATGGTGGCCGAGTATATGGCCCAGTTGTACGACCCGAGCCACCGGGCCTCTCAAGAGATGTCGGCCGGCGGCTATGCGTGGGTGCGCGAGCGGGTGAAGTGGGAGCGCCAGATCCGGCAGGTTTGGCACCAAGTCCGGATCGTGGAGGCGGAGCATGCACCGGATGGCTCGCTGATCAGCGGCAAGCCCATCGAGGTGAAGGCCGTGGTGGAACTGGCCGGATTGAAGCCGGAGGACGTGCGGGTGGAAGCGGTCTTGGGGCCGGTGGGTCCGTCGGGCCGCTTGAGCCAGGCCGAGGTGATCCATTTGGAACCCGTAGGCCAGGCTGGGGCGGCGTATCTGTTTGCGCGCCAACTAGTGCCGCAACAAACCGGCCGCTTGGGCCTGACCGTCCGCGTGGCCCCGAATCACTGCGAAGACCCGCTGACGAGGCCCTGCAATCCGCCGCTGACGTGGGCGCACGAGAGCATACACGGCTAGAGGGACGAAAAAAGGCTGGACTCGGGGCGGAAAGCGTGGTACATAGGAAGTGGAGGTCCAGTCAGGGGGTCCGCCGGAGGCGAAGGCGGTCCTCAATTCCCCCCGCACGGCAAGGGAGCAGGCCTGAGGTGCAGGGGAGGTCCAGTATTGGACTGATAGAACGCCCGCTTCCGTCCTGAGAGGTTGGCGAAGCCAGCGCGGCGCCGCCGGTGAAGGCTCCGAAAAGGGGGTCCGGGGCGGGGCCAAGGAGGCGCGGGGTGTGGCCGCCCCGTGCGGTGAACAACATACAGACCGGCCGCAAGCCGGGACTCGCCTGATGGAAGCAAATCCGGAACTCAGGATTTGACCATGGACAACGATCGCAAATACAGACAGCGCGGTTATATGGAGGGGGACCGGGAACGGTCTTCCGAAGGACGTAGATATGAGGACCGGCCGCGGCCTAAGCTGCCTCTGGATGTGACCGGCCCCAGACTCCCGCGGATGGTGCAGAGCGTGGTGGCGTCGCGGTGCTACAACTGCGCCGTGACTCTGCCCCAGGATACCGACTTCCGCGGGAACTGCCCGAAGTGCGGGGTGGCGCTGCACTGCTGCAAGCAGTGCGCGCATTTCGAACCGAGCAAGCGGTTCCAGTGCCTAAAACCGGTGCCGGTTCGGATCGCGGTGAAGGATCAAGCCAACGAATGCGAATTCTTCAGCCCCAGGGTCACCGTCGCCCGGGATGCCAACTCGGCGGCCACACAGACCACGGTCTCGCTCAACCAGGCGCCCCGCAACCCGCACGAAGCGCGTGCGGCCTTTGACAGTTTGTTCAAAAAGTAGCGCTGCCCCCGCCATGCGAACCGCCGAACTTTACGCGCTTCGAAGCCTGCGTCTTGTGGAAGCGCCCCTGCCCGAGCCTGGTCCCGGCCAAGTCCTGGTGCGCATGAAGGCGGTGGGCATCTGCGGCTCGGACCTGCACGATTTCAGCGAAGGCCGGATCGGTGACCAGGAGTGCAAATACCCGATGGTGCTCGGCCACGAGCCGGCAGGCGAGGTCGTCCGAACCGGGCCGGGGGTGAGCGGTTGGGCGGCAGGGGACCGGGTGGCGGTCGAGCCGGCCCTGTACTGCTACCACTGCGAGTTTTGCCTCACAGGCCGGCACAACATTTGCGCCAACATCCGGTTCATGAGCTCTCCCGAAGATCCCGGCTTTTTCCGGGAATTCGTGAGCGTGCCGGCCGGCAATCTGCTGCCGCTTCCTGAAGGCCTCGGCTTCCGGGAAGGCACTCTGTTTGAGCCCTTGGCCGTGGTGCTGCACTCGATGAAGTTCGCCGCGCTGCGTCCGCGGGAGACCGTAGCCGTGTTTGGGGCAGGCCCCATCGGGCTGTTGACGATCCTGACCGTGAAGATGAGCGGCGCCGGGCGGGTCTGGGCCGTAGAGCCGGTGGCCGAACGCCGGCAGATGGCGCGCGCGGCGGGCGCCGACGCCGTAATCGACCCCCACGCCGTGGAGGCATGGCGAGAGATTCTCCGCGACACGGGCCGGCGGGGCGTGGATGTGGCCATCGACTGCGCGGCCCGGGAAGATTCCACCAACCAGTGCATCCGGGCGGCGCGCAACGGCGGACGGGTGGTCATCACGGGAATTCCAGTCGAGATCCAGTTGCCGCTGGAATTTCACGTCGCGCGCCGCAAGGAGCTGATTCTCTATAACGTGCGGCGGAGTTGCCACGACAGCGATACGGCTCTGAAAGTGCTGGCGGAAGCCCCGGCCCGCTTCGGCGCCTTTGTGACCCACGCCCTGCCGCTGGAGCGCGCCCAGGCGGCCTTCGAGATGCTGGAGCATTACTCGGACGGGGCCGGCAAGGTCGTCCTGGAATCCTAAGCCAGCCGGCCTGCGCCAAAGCCTGCAAAAGAAAAAGGGCGCACCCGAAAGGCGCGCCCGAGGGACGGTGCACGAGTCGAGATTACTGGACTTCGACTTTGATGGAACGCGGCTTGGCGATTTCCTTCTTGGGCAGAGTCACGGTCAGCACGCCGCACTTGTACTCCGCCCGGACCTTGTCCGGATCCACGGTGTCCGGCAGCGTGAAGTAGCGGGCGAAAGAGCCATAGCTGCGCTCAATGCGGTGATAGCCGCGGCCCTCATCTACGCCTTCGAACTTGCGCTCCCCGCGCAGGCTGAGCGTGCCGTTCTCAATGTCCACATGGATGTCTTCCATGTTCAGGCCGGGCAGATCCGCTTTGATGACCAAGTCATTGTCGGTCTCGTAGATGTCGACCGCCGGGGTCCACGGGCGGGCCGAGCGCGGCTCGCTCAACAGCCGGTTGAAGGTGTCCTGAAACGCCCGGAAAGTGGTCGAGAAATCCATCAGGTCAGCGATGGGGTCATGCTTGGTGATCGCCATGGTGTCGTGCCTCCTTGCTAGATCTAATCACATCCTGATCATAAAATATTAGCGGAATGTTGTCAAGTATTTTTCTGCTTGGATGATAAAATTTTTTCTGTTTTGAATCAATGACTTAGCCAAAAGGACCGCAGTACACCCCCATTTCCCACCCCCCTTAACCGCCTCCCGGCGGCTCTTTCACCCCGGTTTCGATGCCCCGAATGCCCTTCACTGGCGCCGAATCCTGTACCGGAAGCTCCAGCTCGGTGTGTCAAAATAGATTAAGGAGGACGCGAACGGATCAATGAACGGAGTCAAGACGGTTCTGCTTTTGGGCGGTCTGAGCGCACTGTTGCTCATCGCGGGCGAGGCTTGGGGCGGCCGCGACGGGCTGATGATGGGGCTGGTTCTGGCCGGGTTGATGAACTTCGTGGGCTATTTCTTTTCCGACAAGATTGCGCTGACGATGTACCGTGCGCAGCCGGTCTCGGAGACGGAGAACCCGGCGGTCTACCGCCGTATCGGCCCTCTGGTCCGGAATCTGGCCATGCAGATGGGGCTGCCGGTGCCCCGGCTGTGGGTCATCCCGGAGGCGGCGCCGAACGCGTTTGCCACGGGACGCAATCCCAAGCACGCCTCGGTGGCGGTGACCGCGGGCTTGCTGGAACTGATGGATGACCGGGAGCTGGAAGGGGTGCTGGCGCATGAGTTGGGGCACATCCGGAACCGCGACATTCTGATTCAGTCGGTGGCGGCCACCATCGGCGCGGCCATCACCATGCTGGCGCGGATGGCGTTCTTTTTCGGCGGCCGGCACGACGAGGACCATCGCGGAAACGCCTTCGGGATGCTGTTCATGCTCATTCTGGCCCCGATCGCCGCCTTGCTGATTCAGATGGCGATTTCGCGGACCAGGGAATACTCGGCCGACGCCTCTGCGGCGCGTTTCACCGGGTCGCCGGAAGGTCTGATCCGGGCCCTGCAAAAGCTGGAGCATTACTCCAAGCGGATCCCCATGGACGCTTCGCCGGCCACGGCCCACATGTTCATCATTCAACCTTTCAGCGGGCAGGTTTTGATGCGCTTGTTCTCCACGCATCCAGCCACGGAGCAGCGCATCGCCCGGTTGCGCAAACTGGCGTGAAACAGCCTCCGGCAGTCCGTGTCAGCCAGAAAGGGGCGGCGCGCCTTTTAGCAGGACATCCCTGGGTCTACTCCAGCGATGTGCTCGACCGGGGCGGCGCCGAGCCGGGCGACACGGTGACGGTCGAAGGCCCGCAGGGGCGCCCGCTGGGCACCGCCGATTACAGCGCCGACAGCCAGATCTGCCTTCGCCTGCTGAGCCGCAGGGTGGAGGCCATTGACCGGGCCTGGCTGATGAGCAAGCTGCGGGCCGCCCTCGAGCTCCGGCAACGTCTGGTGGACACCAGCGAGGCCTACCGGCTCGTCTACAGCGAGGCGGACGGGCTGCCGGGCCTTGTGGTGGACCGCTACGGCGGCTACCTGGTGTTGCAAGCCCTGGACCAGGCTATGGACCGGCGTTTGCCGGAGGTAGCCGGTTGTCTGGAGGAGCTCGTCGCGCCTGAGGGGATTGTGGTCCGCAATGATGCGCCGGTTCGTCAGAAGGAGAATCTGCCGCTCGAAACGAAGGTGCTGAAGGGCGAGCCGCCGGAGGTGGTGAGTTTCCGCATGAACGGCCTGACGTTTCACGCGGACCTGCTGCGGGGTCAAAAGACGGGAGCATATCTGGACCAGCGCGAGAACTACCGGGCGGCAGAGCGCTACGCCCGGGGGCGGGTGCTGGACTGTTTCACCTCGGCGGGAGGTTTTGCGCTGCACGCGGCCCGCAAAGCCGAATCGGCCGAGGGGGTGGACAGCTCCGCGGCGGCGCTGCGGATGGCTGAGCTCAACCGCGCAGCCAACGGCCTGGAAAACGTGCGCTGGGTGGAAGCGGATGTGTTTCAGCTTTTGCCCGCGTATGTGAGCGCCGGGCGGAAGTTCGAAATGGTGATCCTGGATCCGCCCGCCTTCGCCAAATCGCGCGGGGCGCTGGAGGGCGCGGCCCGGGGCTACAAGGAGATCAACGTGCGCGCCTTGCGGCTGCTGGAGCCGGGCGGCGTGCTGGTGACCTGCTCCTGCTCGCACCATTTGAGCGAAGCGAGTTTTCTGGAGATCGTGGCCGAGGCGTCGCTGGACGCCGGACGCACGCTGCGCGTGCTCGAGCGCAGGACGCAAGCCCAGGACCATCCCATCCTGCTGACGGTCCCCGAGACGCACTACCTGAAGTGCCTGATCCTCGAGGTGATGTGAGCGGAGCGCCGGCAGGGCCCAGCCCCCGCCGGGATCCACCGCGCGCCTTGCACCGCAGCCGAAAGTTTACATTTCATCCGGCCTTCTGCGGGCCTTGCTAGAATAGGGTTCTGCTGGAAAGCAGATTTCAGGAGAAATTTATGGCTTACGTAATCGTTGATACTTGCACCAAAGACATGGAATGCGTCGCCGCCTGCCCGGTGGACTGCATCCATCCGAAGGAAGACGAGCCGGGCTTCGCCGAGGCGACGATGCTGTACATCCACCCGACCGAGTGCATCGACTGCGGCGCCTGCGTGCCCGTGTGCCCGACCAACTCGATCTACATCAAAGAGGAGCTGCCTCCCGAGCTGGCGCACTTCGCCGAAAAGAACGCCGCCTATTACGGGCTGTAGAGCTAGACGGGCGCGGCCCGTCCTCGGGCTGGGATCGGCGGCAGGCCGCGCCGTTGCGAAGGGTCAAAGAGTCTGCGGGCGGGCGCCCGGGTGGCGTGTTCCGTTCCCGCCGCATCCATCGGGATTTTCAGCTCAACCAAGACTTTCACGAGCGGCCGGGCGCGGTTTCCGTCAGAATCTGCCGGATGTCGCCGGTAGGCGCCCCCAAAGACGAGAGCTGTTCCAAGGGGTCCGATGCGCCATCATCGGAGGCGGACTTACGGAGAGATTCCTCGAGCACTCGCCGGACATACTCTGCCTTGGAAATGCGCCGCTGTGCGGCTCTGCGAAGGCGCGCGTCCAACTCAAGCGGGATCAGCACCTGGAGCCTGCGGCTCAAATTCATATCCTGCCATAGCTCCAGCCCGGCGGCCGAGCCTCCGGCCGCGTTCATCGCAGCTCCACCAGCTCGTACTCCTGCAAGGAAGGCAGGACGAAAACCGCGTAGCGGCCCTGGCGACCCACGCGCAGGTTGATCCCCTTGGAAACGGCACGGGCCGAGCGGAACGGCCCGGCGATTTCGACTCGGATCTGCGCCACCGCAAGCGGATCGAAGTACCCGGTCTGGGAGTGCCCGGTGAGATTCACGAAATGCAGCAGGTGGCGGCTGCCCTGGCGCATGAAGGTGATCTCGACGAGCGGGTGGGCGTTGGTGCGGAGCTGCCGCTCGGGCAACAAGCGGTCCAGCACGCCGCGCAGCACCCCTGCGTGAGCCGGCAGGCTGTGGCGATAGTAGAGCCCGCCCACGTCCCAAGGCAGCCAGGCGGCTCGTCCGGAGGCGAACCAGACCAGTCCGGTTTTGTCCGTGTCTTTCATGTCCACGTGGATCTTCTCGGGCGGTCCGATCATGGACGGCGGCACGTAGGTCAGGGGCGGAGCACCGCTCGTTTCGACCTCGGTGTAGTCGCCGTCGAGCATGATCAGGTTGGTGAGGCGCAGGGAAGGGAACAGTTCGCGGTCGCGGATGCGGAAATAGCCGCGCGTGGCGCTGTGTGTGGCGAGCACCCGCGGGGCGGGGATCTCCGGCGGCCGGGGGCTGGCGACGAGCAGCCGTCCGCCCGCCTCCAGATAGCGCGCCAGTTCCGGCGGCGCCCAGTCGGAAGCGATCACCAGGTCGAATTCCCGGCTGCCGAGCCACTTTAGATTGTCGGCCACGGCGAAGGGGATGTGCTCCTCGCTCAGGAAACGGAACAGGCCGCGGTAGGAAGCCTGGCTGTAGGAGCGGCCGGTGGAAGCCGGGCGGCCGAGCAGCAGGACGCGGGCGGCGCTTTGCTGCCCCGCGTAATACTGCTCGTGCTCGGCGGCCCAGCGGAAAATCGGGCGCGCGGCTTCGATCGCCTGGCGGTCCTCATGATCGAAGGTTCCGTTGACGGCCAGCGTGAGCGCGCCGCCGTGGGCCAGGTTCTGCCAGGCGCGCAAGGTGATCTCGCGTTGGGGCACGGTGGCGAAGCGCCAGTCGTAGTCGACGAACTGCATGTTGAGGTTCACCGACATCTTGCCCGGCTCGCTGTTGCGGGCGCGGTTGACGTTGTCGCTGGCCGAATACGGCCACAGCGGCAGCGGCCGGCTGACCGCGGTGTTGGATTCGCTCATGATGCCGTCGGTGTCTTCCTGAATGTAGTTGAAGTAACCGGCGTTGGGGCGTTTGGAGCGGATGAGCTTCCCGATCTCGGCCGAAACTTCGCGCGAGCAGCGGAACATGAACTGGCGGTATTGCTCGTCCTCCTTCTCCGGCAGATCCTTGCCGTAGAGTTGGCGGTATAGCCGCTTGCAGTTGTCGCAGTGGCAGTGGCCCACGAAGTTGCCGCTGTAGTCGCGCGACTGGTTGCCGAACATATTGAAGAACAGGCCGTCGACCTCGTAACGCTCCAGCGCCTCGGCCAGGATCTTCAGGGCGTGATCGCGGTAGTAGCCGCCGTTGATGCAGGTCGAGTACAGGCCGTTATAGACCACCGGCTCGCCGTTGGCTTTGCGGAAGAACCATTCGGGATGGGCGTCGTAGACCGGCTTCTGGGTCTTGCTCAAATCGAAGCGGCCGACCACGTGGATGCCATGGGCATGCGCCAGGGCGATGACTTCGCCGACCAGATCCTTGCCCGGCGGCAGGTGCGGGCTGGCGTAATGGAAGGGCACTCTGGGATGGTAGTGGGCCACGATGCCGCCCATGCTGAAGTGCAGCACGTTGGCGCGGTATTCCACCATTTGGGCGATGAGGCGTTTGGGGTCGAGCGTGGAGTCGGTCTCGCGCAGGTTGGTTTGCACCCAGCGGATCGGTTCGCGCATCCACCAGCCCTGCTGGGCGGAGGCCAGCGCGGCGAAAGAGGCAAGCGAAAGGAGGACGCGGCGCAGCTTCATAGCCGCGAGTATAGCTTGCCCCAGGCTGCCTTCACTGCCCGGGTTTCGGCGACCGGCCTCAATCGGCTGTAGACCGGGCCCGGTTCACACAGCACCGCTCTGGCGGCCGCGGCCAGACCGGAGGGTGGCTTTCCGCTCCCATCCGCTGCGGTCAACTCTGCGCCCGGCCATCGTGCTATGCTTAGGCAGGCGTCGGGACAGAAGTTAGCTCGGAGTATTTCCACCGGGGATGCCTGGAGGAGAAATGCTCCGCTTACAAAAGATTACCCACATCCGGCGCATAGCCGGAACCCCACTACAAACCGCCATGCGTGCTGCGCTTTTGTCGGCAGCGCTGGCTTCGCTCCCCTGGAGCGGCTTGCGGGCCGCGGATCCGGACCAGATCCTCGGCTGCATGGAACGCGCCGGGGAAGAAAACCGCACACTGACCCAGGCCTACACCAGCGCTCGGATTTACCGCGCCGAGAACGTCAAGCTTCACAAAGCCGGAACGGTCAGCGTCGAAGTCATTTACACTCCGCCAGGCCAAAAGGATTACCGCATCGTGAGCAAAACTGGTTCCGGCATCGTCCACAAACGCGTGATGGAACCGGCTCTGGAAGAAGAGCGCCGCAACGCGCCGCCCGAGGCGCGCGTCCACACGGACATCCACCGGCGCAACTACGACTTCGCGTTTTTGGAATTCGATGCCGAAGCCGGAGCCAACGTGTTCCAGGCGGCGCCGAAGGCTCGCGACAAGCGTTTATTCAAAGGCAAGGTGTGGATCGACGAGGCCACCTGCGCGGTGCTGCGCATCGAAGGAGAACCAGCCGTCTCGCCTTCCTTCTGGGTGAAGAAGACCCAGTTCCGCCACGATTACGCGCGCGTGGAAGGCGTCTGGCTGCCGGTGCGCCACCACACCGAGGTCCAACTGCGTTTGTTCGGCCGCTCGACCTTCGACATCGAATATGTCCGCTACTCGTTCGAGGCGCCGCCCGAAACCGCCACGCGGATGCCACCCGCTGCTGGGGCGGAATAGCTGACGCCGCGGGTCATCATAAGGGTGGTCCAGGCCTACAGGCTTGCGCTCTTCAGGGCGCAACTCAGGCGCGGCGCATGCGCAGAGCAGCTCAGCTTTCGGCGCTCCAGACCTCGCGGCCGCTGAGGAAGGTCTTCTCGATGCGGATCTTCTTCTGGCGGGGATCGAAGCGCAACTGCACAATATCAGCGCGGTCTCCCGGGGCCAAGCCCCGCTGCCGGCCGGCGATGCGGGCCACGCGCGCCGGGTTGCGGTTGGCCATGGTGACGGCTTCGCGCAGCGACAGACCGCCGATCTGCATCAGGTTCTCGATGCCGCGGTCCATGGTGAGAGCGGAACCCGCGAGAGTCTCTCCCCCTGCCAGGCGGACACGCTGGTCGGCGGTGAGCTCCACCTCCAGCTCCCCCAGGCGGTAGCGGCCCGGCGGGCAGCCGGCCGGCGCCACCGCGTCGGTAACGAGCACGGAACGCTCCACCCCCTTGGCCCGCAGCGCGACTTTCAAGAACGCAGGCTCCAGGTGGATGCCGTCGACGATGAAGCCCGCCGCCAGGCGGTCTTCGGCAAGCTGGTCCCAGATGTAGTTGGAGCGGCGCGGCAGGGTGGCATGCGCGGCGTTGCCCAGATGCGTCGACAGCGTGGCGCCGGCTTGGACGGCGGCGGCGATCTGAACACTGGTGGCCCCCGTGTGGCCAATGCTGACCACGACGCCCCGGCTGCTCAAGGCCTCGATGAACTCAGGCGCTCCGGGCCATTCCGGCGCTACGGTTACCAGACGGATGAGGCCTTGTGCGGCATCCTGTAACCGCTCGAACTCGGCCAGATCGGGCGGTCGGACCCACTGGCGGGGGTGCGCGCCCCGGGGGCCGTCTTCCGGAGAGATCCACGGACCTTCCACGTGGAAGCCCTCGATGGTTTCGCCCGTGGGAAGCGACTCGCGCGCTTGAGCCAGGTTGCGCAGAGCACCAGCCATGCGCTCATGCGGACCGGTGATGATGGTGGCCAGGATCCTCGTGACGCCGCAGGCGTGGAGCGCGGACAGGGAGCGGCTGATCTGCTCTGGCCTGATCGAGGGATCGTTGTAATCCACGCCGGCGAAGCCGTTCACCTGGATGTCCACCCAGCCCGGGGTGAGCAGCGGCGGGTTGACCAGCTCGCCGAGCAACGGCTCCACCCACTCGATGGAGGAATTGAAGGAAACCCCTACGGGCTCATCCGTTGCAAGATGGATGCCATAACATTTCATCGCGGTGCTGCTTTATGCACAATTTTCTCACAACGTCTGACGTTCAAGCCGCACAAAAACGAAGCACATAAAGTTGTTGAAAACGGCGCAGAATTCGCGCTCCAGCTCTGGCGGTTTCGTGGCTCGGCTGCTAAAAAAGACTGATAGATTGTGAGCGCGCCTCCGGGCGGATGATCTCGGGGGAGGTGGCCGCCCGGGGCCGCGCTCCGATTTATCCCGCCTTAACGGGCCTGGCTGGGTTCCGCAACCGGCACAGGGGTGAGCCAGCCGTGCCGGTCGGGTTTCCGCCCTTCGATAATGGCGAAAAACTCGTGCTGCAACTTCTCCGCCACTGGACCTCGGCGTCCCTGCCCGATGACGATCTTGTCGATCGAGCGGATGGGCGTGATCTCAGCCGCGGTTCCGGAGAAGAAGACCTCGTCGGCGATGTACAGCATCTCCCGGGGAACCAGGGTCTCGATGAGCGGGATGCCGAGGTCTTCGGCCAGTTGGATGACCGTGGCGCGGGTGATGCCGGGAAGGACGCTTGCCCCCAGCGGCGGCGTGTAAATCTTGCCGTCCCGCACGACGTAGATGTTCTCGCCGGAGCCTTCGCTGACATAGCCGCTGACGTCCAGCGCGATGCCCTCGGCGTAGCCGTTGGCGACGGCCTCCATCTTGATAAGCTGTGAGTTCATGTAGTTGGCGCCGGCTTTCGCCAGAGCCGGCAGCGTATTGGGGGCCATGCGGTTCCAACTGGAGACGCAGACGTCCACGCCCTGCGCCAGCGCCTCCTCGCCGAGATACTTGCCCCACTCCCAGCAGGCCACGAAGACCTCCACCGGATTCTTCAGCGAGTACACGCCCATCTCGCCGTAGCCGCGAAGCGCAATGGGGCGAATGTAGCAAGAGCGCATCTTGTTGATCCGCACCAGCTCCACCATCGCCTCGGCCAGCTCCTCCAGCGAGTAGGGAATCTCCATGCGGTAGATCTTGGCCGAGTCGAGCATGCGCCGGATGTGTTCCCGCAAGCGGAAGATCGCCGGTCCCGAGGGGGTCTCATAACAACGGATTCCCTCGAAGACCGAAGTGCCGTAGCTCACCACGTGTGAAAGAACATGAATCCGGGCCTCGTCCCAAGCGATGAAGCGGCCGTTGTGCCAAATCTTTTCGGTGGGGGTCAGCATGATAGATCGATTATACCGTAGAGATTGCAGCGTCCCGCCGCGGCGCGGCCGCACAGAAGCGGCAGAAACCCGCCCCGATGGCGGCGCCCCTGCGCCGCAGCGGCCCGTGTCTGCTGTTGACCCTGCTCGGCCCGGTTTCCTAGAATACGAATCGAGGGGTTCTCCCTTGGGTGAAAGCGCTATGGTGGAACCCAGCCCGCTGACGGGACGCAAAGCCGAACTGCTGCACTCGATCGTTCGCGAATACATCGAGACCGGCGAGCCGGTCGCTTCGCGCACCATCGCCCGGCGCCGGCGTGGCATTCACGCGCTTAGTGCGGCGACCATCCGCAACGTCATGGCGGATCTGTCCGAGGAAGGTTTCCTTTCGCAGCCGCACACCTCGGCGGGCCGAATCCCCACCGAGAAAGCCTTCCAGGCCTTCGTCCGGGATCTGTGCGTGCGGCTGCGGCCGTCCGATTTGGAGCGGGTCAGCGCGCAGTTCAGCGGCGTCGAGACCCTGGAAGACGGCATCGAGCGTTCCTCGAGAGTCCTCAGGGACCTGACCCACAACGTCGGAATTGCCGCCGCCATTCCGGCCAGCAGCCAGACGCTCGACCAGATCGAGCTGGTGCCTTTGCCGGACCGGCGGGTGCTGGTCGTGGTGGTCACCAGGGACCGGATGGTGCGGGATAAGGTCGTCGTGCTGGATGAAGCCTTGACGCCTGAGGAGCTGGTCTCGATCCGCAACTACATCAACCTGAATTTCGGCGGCTGGGTGTTAAACGAAGCCCGGCAGGAGCTGGCCCGGCGCCTCGAAGCCGAAGCCGCCTACTACGACTCCTTGCTGAAACGCCTCCGGGCGCTGTACTCGCGCGGACTGCTGGACGTGGAGTTCGATCCGGAGATCCACATGGAGGGCGCCTCCTACCTGATGGCGCTGGATCTGAGGCTGACGCGGGAGAAAATGCGCGAGCTGCTGCGCGCTCTGGAGGAAAAGAAACGCATTCTTCAGCTTCTGGACCGCTTCCTGGAGCAGCCCGCCGGCGAGGTCCACGTGCAGGTGGGCCTGGGCGAGATGCACAGCGCCATGCGCGATCTTTCTTTGATCGGCATTAAGATTGTTCCCCCCGGCGGAATGGCGGTCAAGCTGGCCGTGCTGGGGCCGATGCGCATGCATTACGAGCGGGTCATGGCGGCGGTGCTGGGCGTCGGCCGCACGCTCGAACAGTTGCCTGCGTGAAACCGCGAGCGGCTCGCCGGTGGGCGGCCCTGCGGCTCACTTTTGCTAACCTGAAATTATCCGCATGAAGGATCAACAGACCGAACTTGAAAACGCGGCTGCCGCTGCTCAGACGGGCGCCCCCGCGCCCGCCGAAGATCCGCTGGCGGCCTTGCGCCAGGAACGGGACCGGCTGGCGGCCGAGAATGCCGACCTGCAAGACCGGTTGCTGCGGCGGATGGCCGAGTTTGAGAATTTCCGCCGCCGGGTGGAGAGGGAGAAGGCCGAAATCCGCGAGTTCGCCGCCATGGAGGCCATCCGCCCGTTGCTGCCGGTTCTGGACGACCTGGACCGGGCGCTCCAGGTGGAGACCGCCGACAAGGAGTTCTCACGCGGGATGGAGCTGATCCGGCAGAGACTGCACGCCGAGCTTCAGAAGATGGGGCTGGAGCGGGTCCCCGCCGCCGGCCAAAAGTTCGATCCCAACATCCACCATGCGATTGAAATGCGCCAGACCGAGGAGGCCGAAGACCACTCGGTGCTGGAGGAGCTTCAGAAGGGCTACACGTTTCGAGGCAGGCTATTGCGGCCGGCCATGGTCCGGGTGGCGGTGGCGCCCCCCAAGGATAGCGGCCAGGATCAACGGACAGACGGGTGAGCAAGCGCGACTACTACGAGGTCCTTGGCGTCAGCCGGGACGCCGACCTGCAAGAGATTAAGACCGCCTACCGGAAGCTTGCGCTGAAATACCACCCGGACCGCAACCCCGGCGATAAAGAGGCCGAAGAGCGTTTCAAAGAGGCCGCCGAAGCCTACAGCGTGCTCAGCGATGCCGAGAAACGGGCCACCTATGACCGCTACGGGCACCAGGGCTTGAGCCCCGGCGGCGCGGCCCCCGGCTTCGATCCCTCGATCTTCGCCGATTTCTCCGACATTTTCGGCGACTTCTTCGGCTTCGGCGACCTGTTCGGCGCATCCACCCGCACGCGCAGCCGCGTGCAGCGCGGCGACGATCTGCGCTACGACCTGGAGATCAGCCTCGAAGAGGCGGCCCGAGGCATGAGCGCCGAGATTCTCATCCCGCGCAACGATGCCTGCCCTCGCTGCCGGGGAAGCCGGGCCGAACCCGGTTCGGGCTACAGCACCTGCTCGACCTGCCGGGGCCGCGGCGAGGTGGTTTACCAGCAGAGTTTTCTTTCGATCCGCCGCACCTGCCCGCACTGCGGCGGAGCGGGCAAGTTGATCCGCCAGGCGTGCACGCAGTGCCGCGGGCAAGGCTCGGTCCGCGTGGAGCGCCGCTTGAAGATCCAGGTCCCCCCCGGCGTGGACAACGGCACCCGGCTGCGGCTCTCGCAGGAAGGTCAGGCCGGATACAACGGCGGCCCGCCCGGCGATCTGTACGTGGTGGTCCGCTTGAAAGAGCACCCGGTCTTCACGCGCGAAGGCAGCGACCTGCACTGCGTCGTGCCCGTCAACATCGCGCAGGCCGCGCTCGGGGCCGAAATCCGGATTCCGACCTTGGACGGGGAAGAGATCCTCGACATCCCGCCCGGTTCGCAGCACGGCGATAAGCTGCGGCTTCGCGGCCGCGGCATGCCGCATTTAAACGCCAATGGCCGCGGCGACCTCTATGTGCACCTGGAGGTCAAGGTTCCCACCAAGCTCACCAAGGAGCAGCGCCGGCTGCTTGAAAGCCTCGCCGAGACCCTGCCCGCCGACAATCAGCCCAAAGAAAAGGGCATCTTCGAAAAGGTGAAGGATTATTTCGTCTGAGAGTGGAACCTTTCCGGCCCGGCGTGTGGGCGGAGGGGCAAAGACTGGAGGGGCGGAGATCTGCAATCGGCATGCGCTTGGGCGGGCCCGATTATGCTAACATCCAGATTTCAGCGGTTCTTTCCGGACCGCTAGGGGCCTGCCCAAGCCTCCAAGACGGAGTCATTTAAGTGAAGATCTACGAAGGAAAAGACATACGCAATGTTGGCCTGACCGGACACGGCAACTCAGGCAAGACCTCCCTCACAGCCGGGATCCTGTACCTCGCGGGAGTCACCAACCGGCTCACCCGGGTGGATGAGGGCAATACCGTCACCGATTACGACGAAGAGGAGATTCAGCGCAAGATTACCATCTCCACCTCGCTGGTCCATGTGGAGTGGAACAAGACCAAGCTGAATCTGCTCGACACGCCCGGCTTCAATATCTTCATCAGCGACACCCGCGCGGCGCTGGCGGCGGCCGACTCCTCGCTGGTCCTGGTCGATGGCGTGGCCGGCGTGGAGGTCCAAACGGAAAAGGTCTGGAGCTTCGCCGTGGAGTTCAAGCTGCCCCGCGCGCTCGTCGTCAACAAGCTCGACCGCGAGAACGCCAGCTTCGACCGCGCGCTGGAGAGCATCCATGAGAACTTCGGCCGCGGCGCGGTGCCGGTCCAGTTGCCCGTGGGCGCGGAGCGGGATTTCCGCGGGGTCATGGATCTGGTGCGCATGAAAGCCTACCTCTACGAGCCCGACGGGAACGGCCGCGGCAAAGAGGCCCCCATCCCGGACAACCTGGCCGAGGCAGCGCAAAAAGCCCATGAGGCGCTGGTCGAAATGGTCGCCGAGGGCAACGACGCTCTGCTCGAGGAATTCTTCGACAAAGGGACGCTGCCCCCGGAAAAGTTAAAGGAAGGACTGCGCGCCGCGGTGGTGGAGATGCGCTTGTTCCCCGTGCTGTGCGCTTCCGGCCTCCGCAATATCGGAACGGACTTGATTTTGGATTTCATGGCGGACTACTTCCCCGCGCCCACCGAGCGCGGTCCGGTCGCCGGCCATCTCAACGGCGAGGAGGTCCAGCGCAAGGTCTCCGAGGCGGAGCCGTTGTCGGCGTTCATCTTCAAGACCGTGGCGGACCCGTTCGCCGGCCGGGTGTCCTATTTCAAGGTCATTTCAGGAGTGCTCAAAAACGACGCCAACTTGCTCAACGTCCGCACCGGAGCCACCGAACGGCTTTCCCATATCGGTTGCTTGATGGGCAAGACGATTCAGCCGGTCACCGAGCTCCATGCGGGCGACATCGGCGCCGTCGCCAAACTGAAGGACACGCTGACCGGCGACACTCTGGCCGACAAGAGCTCCCCGATCAGCTACCCGAAGGTGAAGCTGGCGGAGCCCTCCATCGCCTTCGCCATTGAAGCCAAGACGCGGCAGGACGAGGACCGCATGGGCGCGGCGCTGCAAAAGATCCTCGAGGAGGACCAGTCGCTGCGTTTCTACCGCGATCCTCAGACCAAGGAGTTCCTCCTGGCCGGCAGCGGGCAGCAGCATGTCGAGGTGATCGTCAGCCGCCTCAAAAACCGCTACGGTGTCGACGTGACTCTCAAGGCGCCCAAGGTCCCCTACCGCGAGACCATCCGCGGGACTGCCGACGTGCAAGGCCGCCACAAGAAGCAGACCGGCGGCCACGGCCAGTTCGGCGACTGCTGGATCCGCATGGAGCCGCTGCCGCGGGGCGCGAATTTTGAGTTCGTCAACGACATCTTCGGCGGCGCCATTCCGCGGCAGTACATTCCGGCCGTCGAAAAGGGCATCCTGGAGGCGGCCGCGCAGGGCTACTTGGCCGGCTACCCGGTCGTCGACTTCAAAGTGACCCTCTACGACGGCTCCTATCACGACGTCGACTCCTCCGAGCTTTCCTTCAAGCTGGCGGCCCGCAAGGCCTTCAAGGCGGCCATGGCCCAGGCCAAGCCGGCTCTGCTCGAGCCGATCATGAACGTGGAAGTGCACGCCCCGGTCGAGTTCGCCGGCGATCTGATGGGCGATTTGAACGGCCGCCGCGGCCGCATCCAGGGCATGGACACACGCGGCAATACGCAGATCATCCGGGCCCAGGTTCCCATGGCCGAGATGCTGAACTACCAAAACGACCTCATCTCCATGACCCAGGGCCGGGCCACCTTCACCATGGAATTCGACCACTACGACTTCGTGCCGCAGCAGCAGGCCGAGAAGATCATCGCCGCCGCCAAGGCCGCGCGCGAAGGCGTCGAGGAGGAGGAAGAATAGGGTGCGCCGGCGGCTTCTGGCAGCCGTGCTCGCCCTGGCGGGCTCCGGCGGCCTGCTCCAGGCCCAGCGGGCGGTGGAGTTCGAGGGCCGCTACTGGATGCCCGCGGCCCGCTCCCGGGTGAGCATCAAGGGAGCGGGAACCGATATCCGCTTCAAAGAAGACCTCGGCCTTCAAGACGCCAACTTCCCCGAGGGGCGCTTGAGCTATTACGGCAGAGGCCGCAGCCACGTCCACTTCTCCTACACGCCCATCGATTACGCGGGCGAGGCCACGATCAACCGCACGCTGGTCTTCGGCGGCCGTCAGTACCCCGCCGCAACACGCGTGCTTTCCGAATTTGAAATCCAGCATCTGCAACTGGGCTGGGCCTGGCAGTTCATCAACGTCCGCGAGGGGGCCTTCAAACTGGGGCCCGTACTGGCCGGGCAAGGGTTCCTGTTCCGGGGTCGGCTGCGCGCCCCGGACTTGCAGCCGGCCGTGGACCAGCAGGAAGAGCTCATGGGCGGTCTGCCCACCGTAGGGCTGGCCATGGACATCAACCCGCACCGGCGGGTCAACCTGTTCGCCGATGTTTCCGGCATCAAGCTGGGCAAGTACGGTTACTTCGTCACCAGCGACGCGGGCGTGAAGATCCTGCCGGCCCGGGTGGGTTTCTTCACCGTCGGCTACCGCAATTTCAACCTGGACCTGAAGAACGAGCCGGATTTTGCCCGGGTCATCCTGCGGGGAGTTTTTGTCGGCGGCGGAGCCCGGTTCTAGTCCGCTCCCCCGGCTCCGGCGATTGAATGCGAGGGGGCCGTTCCGCTAATCCCTTGGCGCGCGGCTCGGCCCGCCGCGCGAAGACCCTCCCCGGCGGCGAAGGCGGCGGCGGCTCCACGCTAGAATGAAGGAACACTTCTCATGCGCGCCTGGAACCGGGCCAAGCTGCTGTGGGGGTACTTGACGGGCAAGAGCATCCTGAGCGGCCTGCCCGTCGAGCATATCGTCGAAACCACCGCCAAGTGCAACCTCTATTGCCCGATGTGCCCGCGCGAGACGCTCAAGCAGCCCAAAGAGGACATGCCCGCCGAGATCTTTGACCGGCTCGTTCAGGAAACCGGCCGCTCGGCGGAGCACATGATGCTGATCGGGCTGGGTGAGCCGTTCCTGGACCCGCTGATCTTCGACCGCATCGAATACTGCGCCCGCCACAACATCTCGACCCTGCTTTCCACCAACGGCACCCTGCTCGATGAGAAGGCCGCAGCCCGTCTGCTCAGCACGCCCATCCAGCACGTCACGCTGAGCTTCGACGGCGCCACCAAGCAAACCTTCGAGTTCTACCGTAAGGGCGCGCGCTTCGAGGCCGTGCGAGACAATTTCGTGCGGTTTGCGCGGATGAAGCACGAACGGCGCGCCAACGTCCAGGTCGTCGTCCAGATGGTGCGCATGGATGGAACCGCCTCGGAAGTGGAAGAGTTCATCCGCTTCTGGAGCGCCGTGCCCGGCGTAGATCAGGTGCGCATCAAGGAGGACGAAACGAATCTCCTGCGTCCAAACGCACGCCACAACCCCTCCGACTGGCGGCATCCCTGCCACTACCTCTGGCGCGGGCCGCTCTACATCAAGCACAACGGCGACGTCTACCCCTGCTGCCAGAGTTACATGCTGGGCGGCAAACCCGTGGGCCGCATCGGCGAGCAGCCGCTGGGCCAAATCTGGAATTCAGAAGAGATGCAGCGCATGCGGCGCCTCCATGTGGAAGGACGCGCCGGCCAGATCGATGTCTGCTCCCGCTGCTGCACGGTGATCCCGCACCCGCTGCTGGTATTCGCCAGCCTCCTCTTTCACGGAAGCACCGTCCGGCGCTTGCTTCCCGCCGTGGAGAGGCTGGCGTATTTCTCGCGATGGGCGTCTCGCCTGCTGCGGCCGGCGCGTTGAGGCCGCAGAACGGGTTCCGAATCCATCGCCACGAAGACGCCGAGGCCGCGGAGAACCAACGCTCCTGAGTGCGCCCGGGATGTCTCTACCCTGCCGGCTCGAGAATGGCCGTCATCGATCCTTTGCAGCGCGGAATGCGCCAGTCCGGACCGTAAGCGTGAATCTGATCCCGCGCGAACTCGGCTTCCGGCAGCTCGCAAGTGATCACAATGGTGCGGCCCGTCAGATCCACCTCGCGCGCATGCGCGAACGCCTCCGCTTCGGAAAACAGGAACAGCTTCCGCAGCATCTCGATGACGTAGTCGTAGGTGTGCTCGTCGTCGTCCAGCAGTACGACGTGGTAGAGAGGAGTGAGCTGCTCCCGCTCGTGAATCTCCACTTCCGGTGTGGCGCTCGCTTGGCCCATCGATTCATACAGATTAGCCCAAATCGCCCGCTCTTGAGCGGCCGGTTTGCCTTAGAATAGAAAATGGAAAGGAGGGGGCGTAACGGATTCGACGGGATTGAACTGAGGTAAAGAGGCGTGCCGGGTTCCGAGCTCCCGTAAAACGATCGGAAAACCAAAACTGCCAACACGCAGTTTGCTTACGCTGCTTAATTCGTTAAGCAGCCGCCCCGGTAGCCGCTCCCGCGCGGCTGCCGTCCGGCGTCATCCCGCGGGATAGGTCGAGGGCTTCCGTCCGGAGCCGTAGGCCGAAACCCAATCGGACTAGGCCGTGGAAGTCATTGCTGGTACCCGACGCCGCGGCTGAACCCTAGGAACCAGCTACGCACGTAGGCTCTTTGCCGCAGACTTTCTCGGACGCGGGTTCGACTCCCGCCGCCTCCACCAGTTCGCCAAAAGTCCCGCCAGTGCATCCAACGGGCCGCCGAGTCTTCCAGGCGTGCTAGACTCAGCCAAAGAGACCTTATGAAGACCCGTTTTCTGCTCCTGGCGACTCTGGCCGTGGCGCTGGTTGCCCAGCCGCCCGCCCAGCCCCCCAAACCCAAAGCCCCTGGCGAGCCGCCTCCCGAAGCCGGCGACGACGTCCGCGGCTACAACGACACGCCCCGCATTCCCGGGCAGAAGTGGCGCGTGCACGACATGGAGCGTCCGCGCCCGCCGAAAGTCGCCCCGGGCGTCTCCCCGTTCAGCACTCCTCCCTCGGATGCCATCGTACTGTTTGACGGCAAGGATCTGTCGCAGTGGCAGTCCATGGGCCGCGGAGGGGCTGTTCAGGAACCGCGCTGGAAAGTCGAAAACGGCTACGTCGAAATCGTGCCCCGTACCGGCCGCCTGGTCACAAAAGAGCGCTTTGGGGACTGCCAGCTTCACGTCGAATGGATGATCCCCAAAGAGACCCGGGGCGCCGGACAGAGCCCCGGCAACAGCGGCATCGAGTTGATGACCCGCTACGAGATCCAGGTCCTGGAGTCCTACGAGAACCTGACCTACGCCGACGGCATGGCCGGCGCCATCTACGGCGTCTGGCCGCCCATGGTCAATCCGGCCCGCCCCCCGGGCGAGTGGAACGTCTACGACATCTTCTTTGAGGCGCCCCGCTTTGAGGACGGCAAACTGGTCAAACCGGCCTATGTGACCTTGCTTTGGAATGGCGTGCTGGTCCATCACCACCGGGCCTACGTCGGGCGCACCGTGTGGCGGCAAGTGGGCACATACGCCCCGCACGCGCCCGAGGAGCCGCTGAGCTTGCAGGATCACAACCAGGCCGTCCGCTTCCGCAACATCTGGATCCGGCGCATCCAGCAGGACGAGGGCCGCTAGCGCCCCAGAACGCCGCGCCGCGGCCCGCGGAACGGCTACGATGGTATCAGTATGCCCAGGGGCCTGTGGATCGCCGCCATTCTCGCCGTTTTGTTCCTCATCGTTTACACCTGGCACTACTTCCTCTATGCCTCCACGGTGCACTTCTTCGCCATCGGCGGCCGTGCGAACCGCAGACTCCTGGCGCTGCTGTTCGTACTGCTGCCCGCGGGGTTCTTTCTGACCGCGCTGCTGGCGCGGCGCGCCGAACTCGGGCTGCTGCGCCCGCTCACTCTGCTGACCCACCTCTGGCTGGGTGTGGGCTTGGCGCTGTTGCTCGGCTACGGGCTGGCTTGGCTGGGCTGGGGCTTCATCCGTTGGCATAACCCGCGCCCCGCTCCCGTGGCCTTCGGAATCGCCGCCTTGATCTTCGCCGCTGGGTACTCCGCCTACGGCGTCTGGAATGCGACCCATCCGAACGTGCGCTTCGTCACCGTGCCCCTGCGCGGCCTGCCGCCCCAATGGGAGGGCCGCACCTTGGTCCAGATCTCGGACGTGCACCTGGGCCCCATCCTCGGGAAAGCATTCCTGGAACGCGTCGTCCAGACCGTGAACGCCCAGCAGCCGGCTGTGGTCTTCATCACCGGGGATTTGTACGACGGCGAGGACCACGACCTCGAGCAGTTCAACTCATTGCTTGACCGCATCGAGGCCCCTCTCGGGGTCTACTTCGTCACTGGCAATCACGAGACGTTCTTGGGCTCTAGCCGGGCTTTTGAGACGCTCCGCAAGACCCAGGTTCGCGCGCTCGACGACGCCATGGTGGTCGTCGACGGCCTGCAAATTATCGGACTGAGCTACCCCGCCGGCGCATTCAGCCGCCCCATGAAGCCGGCCATCGAGGCCATACCCGGCTTCGACCCGTCTATGCCTTCCATCCTCCTCTACCATGCGCCCTCCCAGTTGGAAGAAGCCAAAGCCGCTGGCATCCGGCTCCAATTGTCCGGACATACGCACCGGGGTCAGCTTTTCCCGATCAACCTCATCACCCGCCTGATTTACGGCAAGCACCACATCGGGCTCCATCTCGAGGATGGGTTCGCCGTGTACACCTCCCACGGAACCGGCGTCTGGGGGCCGCTCATGCGCACCAGCGGGCGCTCGGAGATCACCGTGCTCCGTCTCGGGCGGCTTTGACGCCATGGCCTTCCCTCATTCACACGCTTGACTTTGGCTCCTCCCCTTTTCCTAATCCACTGAACCCTCATGATTTAAGATCGTCCTCGAAGCCTTGCCCCGCGGCCGTTTCGGCGCGGTTCTCCAACCGGCGCTGCTACAATCCCGGTGGAGCCGCGGGGCGCAATCAGCCCGGCGCGGCGGGGACAAGACTTCCATGGTTCAGCGGCGTAATTCGCAGTGTGTGCGCATACTGGCGATCGACGGAGGAGGCATCCGGGGACTCATTCCGGCGATGGTGCTGGCCGAGCTCGAACGCCGGACCGGACGGCCCGTGTGCCGCCTGTTTGACCTGATCGCCGGCACATCCACCGGCGCCATACTCGCCCTGGCGCTGGCCAAACCCGGACCGGACGGCGAACCGCATTATGCCGCCGAGTACATGGTCCGCTTCTACGAGACTGAGGGACTGCGGATCTTCCGCCGTCCGCTGCTCGGCCGTCTGTTCGCTGCAAGCTGGCTGGCCGAAGAGAAATACCCCGCCGCCGGGCTGGAGGCGGCACTCGGCCGCTGCTTCGGCGAAACCCCGCTCCGCCAAGCCCTCTGCGACGTCGTCGTCACCAGCTACGAAACCGAGCGGCGTTTCCCCTTCTTCTTCAAGAGCCGCCACGCCCGCCTCAGGCCGGATTATGACTTTCCCATGAGGCTGGTGGCGCGCGCCGCCTGCGCCGCTCCCACTTACTTCGAGCCCCTGCGCCTGTTCACGGACGGACCCCGGGAATACTACTCGCTCATCGACGGCGGCGTCTACGCCAACAACCCCGCGCTGTGCGCCTATGCGGAGGCCCGCGTGGCCTGGCCGGAATGTGAGGACGTGCTACTGGTCTCGCTCGGCACAGGGGAACTGACTCAGCCGCTGCTCTACTCGCAAGCCCGCCGCTGGGGTTTGGCCGGGTGGGCCCGGCGCATCCTCCAGGTGGTGCAGGACGGGGTCAGCGCCACGGTGGACTATCAGCTTCAACAGTTGCTCCCGGCTCCTGCCGGCGGCTCCCAGCGCTACTGGCGGTTCCAAGTCCGTCTCAAACGAGGCAACGAGCCCTTGGACAACGTCCGGCCGGAGAATCTGCGCGAGCTGAAGCTGCTGGCCGAAGCGCTGATCCGGGACCGGGCCGCCGAACTGGACCGGCTGTGCCGAACGCTCGCATCAGGCTCCTGAGGGCAAAGTCCTCAGATGTGCGACGGTTCCGAATCCACGCCGCGCCTCTTTGACCCTAAGCCGCGCCGGCTCTGCTCCAGGGCCTGCGTCTGGCGCCCCCCAGAAACTCCAGCAGCCGCTCCGCAACGCCCTCCTGGCTGGCCAGCACCCGCGCCGCCATATCCGCCGCGCGCGGGCATGCCAGGATCCGCTGGATGAGGCTTTGGACGGCGTAGCGCAAGCCCAGTTGCCGGCGGCGCTGGCGCGCGTGCCGCCGCAACAACCCTTGCGTGAGCCCGCCTTGCCGCAAGGCGGCGTCGATGGTTTCAGCCGCCAGCCGCGCATCCAGCAGCGCCATGTACACGCCCTCGCCCGTGAAAGGGTCATAGAACTTCGCCGCATCCCCCACCAGCAACACGCCCGGCGCGCCCGGGCGGGCCGCTTCATGAGCCAGTGGCCCCAAGGCGTGAACCCGCTCGGCAGGCCTGGCGCCTTCCAAGCGATCCCGCAAGCGCGGCAACTCATTCAACAAAGTTCTCAGGCCATTCTCCAAGTTGCCCTTCCACATCCCCACCTGCTCTTGGCCGCAGACGATGCTCAGGTTCGCGCGGCCCTGACCCTGCTGGTTCAGAATTCCGTACAGCCCGCGACCGGCGTAGATCTCGCCGTAGGCGCTGGCCGGGCGCACATCCTCCCAATGCAGCCCCACGGAGAACCGCCGGTGGCGGGCGTGCCAGCGGAACAGCCCCAGTCGCCGGGCGAGGACCGAATTGCGCCCGTCCGCCCCAACCACAACCCGGGCCCGCAACGCCACGGGCTGTTCCCCAGCCCGCCGCGCCACGACCCCGCAAGCCACGCCGTCCTCGACCACAAGGGACTCAGCACGGAGACCTTCCCGTACGGTCACCGCCGGCTGACGGCGGGCGCGTTCGAGCAGAATCGAGTCCAGCACTTCGCGTGGGAGCGAAAAGGCTGGTTCCGTGCCCCGGTAACCGGCGCTGAACTCCACTCCGCCCGGCGACACGGCTCTGATCCCCAGGATGCGGTGCGCCCGCCGAAGCACTTCCGCGGCGGCGCCGATTTCCTCCAACAGCGGCAGGCAGCCCGGCCCGAAATACTCTCCGCAGATCTTCTTTCGAGGAAACCGCGCTTGGTCCAGCAAGAGCACGGACCACCCCTTCGCCGCCAGACGCGCCGCCAGAGTGCTGCCCGCGGGCCCCGCCCCGGCCACCACAACATCCCAAGCTTCCGGCACTACCCTCACATCTCCAGTACGCCCGAAATTCGAAACAACGGGCCGCGCCACCACCGCATCCCCGCGCAGCCGGCCCGCTCGCCGAACGCCCGCAACTCTTCCAGCGTGTAGGCGCGCCGTACGCTCAGCGGGCCGTCGTGGCGGGTCCACGGGCTGCGGCAAACCAACCGTGTCGCCAGCCAGACGCCCGCCCACGCCGCCCGGTTCCGTTCCAGGTCGTTGACGATCAGCGCATGGCGGGCCAGCGGCCGCAACGCGCCAAGCAACGCGACGGCTCCCTCCGGGCTCAGGTGGTGCAGCAACAAAGAACACGTCACAAAATCAAAACTCCCGGCCCGGAACGGAGGCCGCACGCCATCGGCATTCACCAGGCCGATCCCATGGCATGAGTCCGAAAGGCCCGCCGCCACCGCCAGGACCTGCGCGTTCAAATCGCAGCCCACCCCGCAGACCCGCAGCCCGCTTCGCGCTCCCCAGCGCGTCACGCTCCGGAGAATGTCTCCGCCGCCGCATCCCACGTCCAGCACGGAAATGGCCCCGGATAGCGTCCGCGCAGCCGCCAGCCGCAGGATGAGGTCAGCCACGGCGCGTGTGCCTCCGAACCAGCGGTTCAGGCGGGCCACGTCGAGCAGGCTCCTCCGCAATTCATCCGCATCCAGCCCGGGTTGATCCAGGATCTCGATTCCCCGTTCCTGGATCCGTTTCAACCTCATTCCGCCCAGCGCAGCAGCGCGCCCTCCGCCGAAAAGCCTGCTCCCATGGCGGCCATCAGCGCGAGATCCCCCGGACGAGGCTCCCCGCTGGACATCACGTGCTCCAGAACAAACAGCACCGTCGCCGAGGACATATTCCCGAAGTTCCGAAAGATATGCCGCGACGGGCGCAGCGCTTCCTCGCTCAGGCCCAGCCGCCGCCCGGCAATATCCAGAACTTTTCTGCCCGCCGAGTGGAGAATCCAGAAACGGATGTCGGATCGCCGCAGCCCATGCGAGGCCAGAATCCCGTCCGTCAACTCCTCCAAGACCTCCGCGCCGATTTCCGGCAGCTCTTTCTTCAGCACCAGCCGCCGCCGCCCTTGGGGATACTCGAAGCCGGTCAGCCCCATGTGCTCGGTGCGCATCAACGAGCGGTGTCCCAGGATTTCAAAACCGCGGCCGGAGTCGGCCAGGCAAACCGCCGCCGCCCCGTCGGCGAAGATCGCTTCCCCCAGCGCCGCTTCCGCCGTGCCGTCGCGGTACAAAGCCGCCGAGCAGATCTCCACCGCCGAAGCCAGCGCCCAGCCGCCCGGGTTGGCGCGCAGGTAATTGGTGGCGCTTTGCAGGGCGACCATGGCCGCCGCGCAGCCCGTGTCTCCAATGTGCGCCCGCTGCGTGTCCGGGCGCAGCGGCACGTCGCGAATGAACCATGCGTCCAACTGAGGGCAAAGAGTGACGGTGCAGGTCGCCGTACTGAGGAACCGGACCTCGCCGGCTGCCACATTCGCCCGCTCTAAACAACTCCGTATCGCCTGCACCCCGAGTTCGGCCGCGCCCCGCCGCGCGCGGGCCAGCATTTCATCGACGGTCTCCGCGCCGTCGAAGCCGGGGGGAAAATACAAATGCCGGTACTCAATGTCGCTGTTCAGAAAGAAGGTTTCCCGCAGCCGGTCCCGGCCGCCCATTTCGAGCAGTTGCACCTGCGTGTAGCGGTAAACTGGTGTGGCCGTCGCGGCGGCGATGATGGTCAACTTGGTCTCCCCGGCCCTTTGGCCCCTCAGCCCCTATTGTAGACGGGAACGCCTCGGCGCCCTTTCGCCGGCCGAATCGCCGGCATTGGTGAGGTTGCTTCGCGATCCGGCCCGGCCCTGCTGGTGGCGCGTCTCTTGCTCCTCGCCGTCAGCGATTACACTGAAAGTGAGATGAAGGGACTTTGCTTGTCCGGCGCCCTGTGGCTCGCCTCCGGCCTGCTGGCGCAGACGCAGTGCCCGCCCACGCCGATTTACGCGCCCTGCGAGATCCTCATCGAGCTTACCTCCGAAGAGATGCAGGCCCACCCTAATCCCTACCAGAGCGTGACGATCGACGTGGAGTTCCGCTCGCCCCGCTACCGCACCCTGCGCCTGCCCGCCTTCTGGGACGGCGGCAACCGCATGGTGGTGCGCTTCGCCCCCACCGAGCCGGGCAATTGGGATTACCGCATCACCAGCAACCTCCCGCGCGTGGCCGGGATGACCGGCAGCCTGCAAGCCACCGCCGGCAGCTCGCCCGGCTATGTTCGCGTCCGCAATGTGCACCACTGGGGCCACACCGAGACCGACGCACCGCACCTGTGGATGGGCGCCACCAGCCTGCGGTTCGCCTTTCTGGACGCGGCCGAGTTCGGCCGTCTGGTAGGCACATTGCGGCAGTCGAAATTCAACCATCTCCGGGGTCTGGCCATCGGCGGCATCGATGACGCGCCCCGCGTCTTTCCGGGCGGGAAGCCCGACCCCGAGTTTTTCCGCAACTTGGACCAGCGCATCCGCTCGCTCAACGAGGCCGGCATCGTGGCAGACCTGATTCTGGCCGGCGGCGGCAATCATCTCTCGAGACTCTTCCCGTCTGCCGCCGACCGGGAGCGCTACCTGCGTTTCATGGTGGGGCGCTATGCCGCCCTTCACGTCACCTGGCTGCTGGTGGAATCCTTCGAGGACTACGACCACGGCCGCATGCTGCTGCGCGAAACCGGGACCCTGCTCCGCAAGCTGGACCCCTACGATCATCCGCGCTCCACCGGCGCCGCCGTGACCCCCTCTCCCCTGCTGGCCGACGGTTGGATGAGCTTCATCGTCCACAACTCGGCCGATGTCCAGCTCGGTTCCATCGAGCATCAACTCTATCCGGTTCCGTTTGTCAACACCGCGGTGGGCGCAGCCTCCGGCGCGCCGCCGGACGCCGCCACGCTGCTGAGCCACCTTTGGAACGCAACGATGAACGGACAGTACCCCACGCTTTCGGAAGCGGCGCTGCCGCTGCTCAGCGGGGAGGGAGGGAAGATCGCGGCCAACTGGTTTGAGTTTTTCGCGCAGACCCGCTACTGGGACCTGGAACCCTACTTCGATGTCGACGGAGGGCGCGCCGTGGCCCTGGAAATTCCCGAAGACGAAGAGATGCGGGGCATCGAATACATCGTCTACGCCGAAAAACCCGGCGCGGTGGAGGCTGTGGTCCAGAAGCACAGCTACGACGTCTCCTGGTACAACCCGCGCACCGGGGAGCGGCGCAAACAGAAGCAGTTCCGCGGCGACCGGGTGAAGCTGGCGGCGCCGGATTCCAGCCAGAGCTGGGTGCTCCACATCTCGCGCGAAGCCGAGAAGCAGCGCATGCTGCGGCGCTACAAGTTCGAATCCCGGCGGCCGCTCATGCAGGAGGTGGAGCAGAACGTTCAGCGCATCCCCTTCGAAATCGCTCAGCCGGACCAGCCGTCTCTTCCCCTGGACGCGCCGGTTCCTTACCAGGCCAAAGTGACCCGTGAGACCCGGGCCACCCGCTCCATGATGTGGCTCTGGACCGGCGAGGTCAGCGTCGAGCAGCAGGGCTTCCGGGTGCTCGGCGCCGGAGCCGAGGGCCAAATGCGAATTCCCTCCAACATGGCCCGGCAGACCCCCGCGGTGATGAACCTCCGGCTCACCGGCATGAACGCCAACGGCAAGGTCTACTTTCTCGACCGCATCTACAGGCTCACCCGCTGATGGCGCGCATCCTGGCAATCGACACCACCTCCGGGTACGGCAGCCTGGCTCTCCTCGAGGATGACCGGGTGCTGGAAGAACGCCCCATGCCATCTGCGGACGGCTACGGGCATGTCTTGTTCCCGCAGATCGAAGATCTACTCGCCTCCCACGGCTGGGGGCTGCACACCGTTGAGTGCTTTGCAGCCGCGGCCGGCCCCGGCTCCTTCACCGGCATCCGCGTGGGGCTGGCGGCGGTGAAGGGTTTGGGCGAGGCCCTGGGAAAACCGGTCTGCGCCGTTTCCAACTTGCAGGCGCTGGCCTTCTATGGGCGCACTCCGCTGCGCGCGCCTTTCATCGATGCCCGGCGCGGCGAGGTTTACGGCGCGTTGTATTCTGCGGAGCTGGCGCCCTTGATGCCGGAAACCGTTTTGCCCCCCGAGCAATGGCTGGCAAAGTTGCCGCATGAGGAGGTCGAATTGATCGGCGCGGATTTCAGTTGCCTCGAAGCGGTCCTGCAAGCGATAAGCCGTCCGGGCGTGCTCCGGACGGCCGCTCCGCGCTGGCTTGCCTCCGCGATCGGCCGCATCGCAGCCCTGTGCCTGGCTGCCGGACAAGTGGGAGAGGCGGCTGCGGCGGAAGCCAATTACGTGCGGCGCTCTGACGCGGAACTGTTCTCTAAGCCGCTCTGAAATGAGCAGCTTGGCGAGGCTTTCTCAACGGTCCTTCCAAGTTGGTGCAATAAAAGAAGTTACTGTTGTTGACGGAGTACTAGTTCGGCTATAGAATTGGTACATACCCGAAGGAGCGCTATGATCGACTCGGCAGCCAGTACGAATGTGGAAGTCAAGCCGGAACCAGTTCCGGAACCGGCGCGCAAGATACGGATCCTCTTAGCGGACGATCACCCTATTGTGCGGGATGGCTTGCGGAGGCTCATTGACCTCGAGCCAGACATGGAGGTCGTCGGAGAGGCGGGCGATGGGGATACCACGGTGCAGTTAATCGAAAAGACTTCTCCGGACATCGTGCTACTGGACTTGCGGATGCCCGGCGTGGATGGTTTCGGGGCCTTGCAGCGCCTACAACGGCTTCCCAATAAGCCGAAGGTCCTGGTGGTGACCGCCTCGGAGGAAAAGAGCGAGTATCTCCAGGCCATGAAGATGGGCTGCTCGGGGATCGTACTGAAGCACACCAATTCGGAGCTGATCCTGAAAAGCATCCGTAAGGTGTACGAAGGCGAAATTTGGCTGGATTCCCATACCACGGCTGCGGTGATGAAGCAATTCGCCTCCGGAGGCGAAGGCGGATCGCACGGAACGGTGCGTGGCCGGGACCGCTCGCCTTTGAGCCAGCGGGAGCGCGAGATCGTGGCGCTGGTGGCGCAAGGTTACAAGAACAAAGAGATGGCCGAGAAGATGTTCATCAGCGAGCAGACCGTCAAGAACCACCTGCACAACATCTTCGACAAGCTGGGCGTTTCCGACCGCCTGGAGCTTGCCTTGTACGCCATCCATAAGGGGTTGCACACCGAGGATTCCCACGGCTGATCTGCGGCCCGCCGGTGCGCCAATTGCCTATTGCTTTTTCAAACACTTGGCGATAGCATACGGGTGGAGGACAGCAGATGAGGTTGTCTTATATCGGGTTGGCGCTGGCTGTATTCCTGATCTTTTCCTCTACCCTCAACGCGCAGGCCGTCTTTCCAAGAATGACCACGGTGGAGCCGACCACCACCAAGCCGGGGGGGGAAGTCACCGTCCACGGCGAAAACCTCGACAAGGCGAACGTGGCGGAGGTCTACCTGACCGACGGTCAGAACGACACCAAGGTTGAGGTACTGGATCAGACAGCGGCCGCCGTCAAAATCCGCGTTCCGGCCTCGATGAAGGCGGGACGGTTCGGACTTGTGGTGCTGACCACGAGCAAGCCGCAGAGGCTCATCGAGCAGCCGGTCAAGCTGACGATCGCGGAGTAGCCGCCGTGTGCGGCGTTTCGCCGATGCCGGGGCCTAACAGGTCAGGAGGAAGGCCGCCGTTGATAGGGCGTGCTGAGGAAGGGGCGGGCTTGATTCGCGGCATCGGAGCCAGGGGCCCGCTGCTGAAGCGTGCGGTAGGCCTGTAAAGCTAAAGAACGCTTGCCGGCCAAGTCATAGGCTTGCCCTAGTCGCAGCCAGGCGTAACTCTCCGTGTTGAGGTCCAGAAGCTCGGTCTTTGCGGTGACGCGCTCCAGATTTTCGATGGCCTGATCCAGGTCGTTGTACCAAAACTGGATGACCCCGCGGGCGAAGAGTATCTTCTCCAGAGGCAGCCTGGCATAGCCGGGCGCCCCGGCAGCTCTCAATTTCTCCATTTCCTCCAGCACCGCCAGGGCCGCGCCCTTGTTGCCCAGATCCGAGTACATCTGGGCCAGCTCGAGTCGCAGAAGATGATTGCGAGGGAAGCGCCGGATGAGATCTTGAAGCAGAGGCACGGCTTTGGCCGCGTTGCGCTCCCGGCGGTAAATGGCGCACAGCAGCACTTCGGCGTCGACGTCATTCAAGCGGCCTTTATGCGCCACTTCTTCCAGGATCCGGATCCCGCGCTCTTTATCTCCCCGGAACCCCACCAGGAAACCGAGCATGCGGATGTGCCAGGGCAGGCTCCCCACCACGTACTCGTGGACGCCTTGCACCAGGCGGGCGTCGTAGTGGGACGGGTCCAGATCGGTGACCTTGTTGTGCAGACGGCGGGCGGCGGTGGCGTCCCGCAGCGAGTCCATATACGCTTTGCGGACCAAGAAATTGTAGTTGGCCCGCAAGCCGTGAGCCACGCCTAGGGTGTAGAGGGCCTGAAGATCTTTGGGGTCTTTTTCCAGGCGCGCCTGCGACCGGCTCATCGAACGCTGGATGGCGGTGAAGAACTCCTTCTCGTCCTCCGGCGCGGGGTTCATCTTGGGACGGCGCAGGAACGGGTTTCCGCCGCTGACCAGCTCCGTCTCAAGCGCGCCCGTGCGGTACATCTCGCGGTACAAGATGGCCATGGCCAAATGATTGTGGGCGCTTGGTTGGTCCGGCGCAGCCTCGATCTGGCGGCGGAACTCGGCGATGGCTTCGTCGTACTCCAGGTTGTAGAAATGCTCCAGCCCTTTGGATAGCGTCGCCCGCTGCGCCGTCATCGTGGAAGCACACAACAACAACCCAGCCAGCAGCCGAATCATGGACCGCTTTCATTTTACCGTGCTCACCGGCCGCTGGCGGCTTCGAGCACGGCCTCCAAGTTCCTGTAGAACCCTTCCCAGCCGGCGCGCAGGACCGGGGTCCCGGCAAAACTCCGCCGGAAACCCCCGGCATCGAGCGCTTGCAGCCACTCCAGCGGCGGAGCGAAACGGCGCGGCTGAAAATCCGGCTCGCCGGTGGCGGGCGCGCGCCCGTTCCAGGGGCAAACATCCTGGCAGATGTCGCAGCCGAACAGATGGAATCCCAAATTCGACCTCAGGCTGGATGGGATGGGCCCGCGGAGTTCGATCGTCAGATAAGAGATGCAGCGCCGTGAATCCACGGTGTAAGCGGGGCCGCCGCTCTGTCCGGTGGGCACGATGGCGCCGGTGGGGCAAGCCTCGATGCAGCGCGTGCAGGAGCCGCAGCGGTCCGGCGCCGGCCGGTCCGGCTCGATCTCCAAAGAGACCAAGAGCTCCCCCAGGAAGTACCACGACCCGGAGCGCTCGTGAATCAAGCAAGAGTTCTTGCCGATCCAACCCAGGCCCGCCTGGCGCGCCAGCGCCCGTTCCAAGAGCGGCGCGCTGTCGCAGGCCGCGCGCCATTCAAAGGGCCGGCCCGCATCCTGCTGGAGCCGCTGAGCCAATCGCCGCAGGCCGCGGCGCATCACCTTGTGATAGTCGCGCCCCCAGGCGTAGCGGGAAATCCAGGCGCGCCCGGGCTCGTGAAACTCAGTGGAGTACGGATGCGGCGTGTTATAGAGCTTGCCCACGCAGATGACCGAACGCGCCGAAGGCAGCAAGGAGCGGGGATCGGCGCGGAGCGCCGCCCGGTGATCGGTGAGGTACTTCATTTCGCCGGCCATGCCGAGCCGGACCCACTCGAAGAACCACTCGGCTTCGGGCAGCGGCCCAGCTTGGGCCACGCCCGCCAGCTCGAAGCCGCACTCCAGCGCCAAGCGCCGCACCGTCTCCCCCGTCACGCTTCCATGCTAGCGCAGCCGATGCACTATCGCGCTGGGGCGCTGCATGGGTCTCTGCAGCTGTCAAAGCGCCCGCTGGATTCTCTGCAGAATCTCCTCGTGTGGCTCTTGGGCTGGGCTGCCGATACTCAAGGTGCGGGGCGCTACCGTCTCTGGCTCTGAAGCGGCCGGGTCAGAGGCGCATCAGCACCAGAGTATAATCAAGTGTCAAGGCTGGTTTCGATGACGCCTAAATTCTACGATTTCTTTGCAGGGGCAGGGCTTGTAACACTCGCTCTTCAGGATTCGTGGCAATGCATTTGGGCAAATGACATCGATGCGAAGAAGGAACTCGTGTATCGGCAGAACTTCGGCGGCGCATGGTTCGTTCGCAAGAACATCGCGGAGGTGCAGGCCGATGAGCTCCCGAACGGCGCACAAATGGCGTGGGCTTCCTTCCCTTGCCAGGATCTCTCCCTGGCCGGTTGGCGCCGCGGTCTCTCTGGAGAAAGGAGCGGAACTTTTTGGCATTTCTGGCGGCTCATGAATGAACGCCGGCAGCGGGGCGCAAGGCCTCCGATCATCGTCTTGGAGAACGTTGTCGGTTTGCTTTACGGCGACAGTTTTGCTGCGCTGTGCGAAGGATTGGCGGCATTGGGGATGCAATTCGGGGCGCTGGTGATAGACGCCAGGCATTTTCTGCCGCAGTCGCGTCCAAGGGTTTTCGTCGTGGCTGCCGATGCGGATCTGAATGTCGAACGTTTTTGTTCGTCAGCGCCAGAATCGCCATGGACCCCGCCCGCGTTAACGAGAGCTGTCAGCCGATTTCCTCTCAAACTGGCGGAGCTGTGGAGATGGTGGACACTGCCGGTTCCCAACGCAGTCCGGCCGCCGCTTGACGCCATTCTGGAAGCGGACCCGCGCATTGACCGGTGGCACACCGCGGAAGAAACGGAACATATTCTCTCCCTCATGGCCGAGTCCCACTTGGCGAGAATCAATGCTGCCCGCGAGTTGCGCGGCAGGCACATCGGGTTTCTCTATAGGCGCGTTCGGCGGGGTGTTCAGAGGGCTGAGGTCAGGTTTGACGGAGTGGCAGGTTGCCTTCGCACGCCGCAAGGAGGTTCCAGCCGCCAGACCATACTGATTGTGGAAAATGGACAGGTCCGAACTCGCTTGCTCACCCCACGAGAGGCGGCGCGTCTAATGGGGGTGCCGGATACGTTCGTGTTGCCGCCCAAGTACAGCGATGCTTACAAAGCGATGGGGGATGGCGTTGCCGTGCCGGTTGTGAATTGGCTTTCAAGACACCTTCTTGGGCCTCTGGCGCTCGTTTGCTCGGCCGAATCTCCTGATGGAGTTGAGCCGCAGCAATTGGGTGCCGCCTTTTCGGGAGCCCCCAACCGCGCAATGCAATGGAGTCTGGTTCATGGGAAGCCGTCCACTGATAGAACAAGCCGCGCTTGAGATGTTAGCGCGTTGGTTCGAACAGGAACGAAAAAATCAAGAGGGCGGCTCCGACCGGTACATTGTATGCGCAGGGTTGGCGGTGCTTGAGATCCTTAAGCGAAAGTTTCCAATCCGTGCCTCGGACTACCTCACCCGCGGCAATCAGGTCAAGACCAGCGGCCCCTTAATCAAAAGAATCCTCCGCGAGCACGGCGAAACGCGGAAGTATAGTGCGGAAGGCGGAAGAACCACGCGCTCGACGAGACCCGCGGCCGAACGTCTCGTCCGCCTTCTGAATGATCATCTTTCCGCGCTCCAAAGTTTGCCTATACCGGACAGAGAAGCGATCGCCCACAATTTGCAAGGCTGGCTTGTCCGCAATTTCGTGACGGCGTATTTTGAGCGCCAGCAGCTTGAGATTGAAGTTTCTTTATCGAAGCCAGCGCCGCAGATCATCGGAGACATTATTGCAGCCGCCTCGAAACGAAACCAGGCCGGGTGCGTCGCCCAACACCTCGTTGGAGCCAAGCTGGCCCTCCGGTTTCCAGACGAGGCGGTTGAAAACCGGGCCTGCACGAGCGCGGATGTTCAGGCAGGGCGGCCAGGGGATTTCAAAATAGGAGATACCGTGTTCCATGTGACGGTTGCTCCTATGCCGGCCGTCATCGAGAAGTGCGCCGATAACGTCAGAAACGGCTACCGGGCCATTCTGCTCGTCTCAGAATCCAAGCTCCAAGCAGCCCGGCAACTCGCGGAACTCAGAGAACTCCAGGACCGAATCGGCATCCTACCCCTGGAACAATTCGTCGGTCAGAACATTGAAGAACTGTCTAGCTTTGGCAAGTCCCAACTGGCCGACAACCTCAAGGCGCTTATCACCACTTACAACGAGCGCGTTGCGGCAGTGGAAACTGACAGATCCCTTCTCATCAAAATGCCCGAAAATCTGTAGAGATGGATGTCTTTAGCCAGGCGAAACGAAGCTGGATAATGTCCAGGGTCCGTGCCTCGGGAACCCGCCCGGAGGTTTTTGTGAGGAACGGACTGCGCCGGGCGGGAATCCGATACAGCGCCAATTGCTCTCAGATACCTGGCAACCCAGATTTTGTGCTCCCAGACTTGAGACTGGCGGTTTTCGTGAACGGCTGCTTCTGGCACTGGCACGGCTGCCCCAGGTGCCGGTGGCCCAAGACCCATCAGCAGTACTGGCGGAAAAAAATCACCAGGAACGTTCTCCGTGACCGCCAAGCCAGAAAGCAACTGCATGCGCAGGGTTGGCGGTATGCGACCATCTGGGAATGCGCCCTCGCGCGAGGGCTTCGGCGTGTCATCAAGACCGCGCACTCGCTGCAACTTAAAGCGGCGAACGCTTGACCGCGGAGTCGGCAAAGAAAGCCCTGAGGCCTCTGCCGCAGTAGTCTTCACTGCCGCGCGGCCCACCCGTTGACAATTGATCTCGACAGATCGCGTTTGAGACCAACGCGGCTTGCTGGGCCAAAGAGGCCCGCTAATGTGCCCCCGCCGGTGGCTGGACCTCAGCTTTACCTGTTGAGAACTGATCGAGTAGTGCGCGGCGCTTGGGCATCCTCTCCGTTCAACCCCAAATATTCGCCGTACAACTGCCCGCTAGGGCCGTTCGGCCTATTTAAGTGGTTCAATCCGAAGGGCTTGAATAAACTGGAGATGCAGACAATTAACCCGGAAATTCCCATTAGGAGGCAAGCAGCGTGAGTACGAGCACCTTCGCCGCCGCCAAAAGCGAAACCTTCGAAATCCTTCAGCCCGCGGCGACCTACACCGGCTCGCCCATCCGGAGCATCCCCAAAGGCTTGCCCAAAATGACCCTCTCGCTGTGCCCGGAGTGCACGCGCAAGATTGAGGCGGTGCTGTTCGAAGAGAACGGCAAGGTCTACATGGAGAAGACCTGTCCGGAGCACGGGCAATTCCGGGACGTGATCTACTCCGACGCCAGGCTCTACCTCAAGATGGAGGAATGGACCTTCGGCGACGGCCGCGGCGTCTCCAATCCGGCCGTGCCGAACGCCACCGAATGCCCCGATCAGTGCGGCTTGTGCTCCATGCACACCAGCCACACCGTGCTGGCCAACGTCGATCTCACCAACCGCTGCAACCTCACTTGCCCGGTCTGCTTCGCCAACGCCAATACCGCCGGCTATCTCTATGAGCCCACCGTGGAACAGGTCCGGCTCATGTTGCAAACCCTCCGCAACCAGCAGCCGGTGGCGGGCCGCATCGTCCAGTTTTCGGGCGGAGAGCCGACGATCCATCCGAATTTCCTCGAAATCCTGGCCATGGCCCGCGATATGGGCTTCACCCAGATCCAAATCGCCAGCAACGGCCTCAAGCTGACCGATCCGGAGTTCGCCTACGCTTGCAAGGAAGCCGGCTTGCACACGATTTACTTGCAGTTCGACGGGGTCAGCGACGACATCTATCTGCGCACCCGCGGCGAGCGGCTCCTTGAGAAGAAGCTCCAGGCCATCGACAACGTGCGCAAGGCGGGCATGAAGATCTGCTTCGTGCCCACCATCGTCAAAGGCGTCAACGACCATCAGATCGGCGACATCATCCGGCTGGCCATCGACCACATCGACGTGGTCAGCGCCATCAGCTTCCAGCCGGTCAGCTTCTGCGGCCGCATTTCCAAGGCGGAGCTCGAAGCCAAGCGCTTCACCCAATCCGACTTTGCCCAGGCGGTCATCGACCAGACCGGCATTTGCCGGCCCATGGAGGACTGGTTCCCGCTGTCGTTCGTGGCGCCCTTCTCCAAGCTGGTGGCCGCGCTGCGCGGCGTGCCCACGCCGACGCTCACCCCCCATCCGCACTGCTCCATGGGCACCTACCTGTTCGTCGACAAGAAGAAGCGCGCCACGCCGATCACCCGCTTCGTCGACGTGGGCGCCATGCTCCAGGAGATCGACATGCTGAGCCGGAAGACCGGCGTGATGCATGTGAAGCTCTGGTCCAAGATCAAGGTCTGGAACTCGCTCCGCAAGCACTTCCATGAAGACCGGGCCCCCGAGGGCCTCACCTTCGAGCGCTTCCTCCAGACCCTGCAAGGCCTTCTCGACAAGCGCTATGGCCGCGGCGAAATGGAAGCCAAGGAGTTCACCTACAAGACGCTCATGGTGGCTTCCATGCACTTCATGGATTCCTACAACTACGACGTCGAGCGCGTGAAGCGCTGCGTCATCCACTACGCCGCGCCGGACGGCCGCCTGTATCCGTTCTGCGCCTACAACGCCGGCCCCACCTTCCGCGAGAAGATCGAGCGGCAATTCTCGACGCCGCTCGATCAGCAGCCGGAGTTGGTGAGACTAGCGGGAATGTCCGCGTAACTGCCAGCGGCGCCGGTCCGCCCAAGCGGCGCGGCACAGGCGCGCGCAGCCGTCAAGGTACACTGGCTGCGTGAGCGCCATCCAGCGGGGCTTGCCCTTCGCCGTCTTGATCCTGGAAGCACTGCTGTTCTGGCGCCACGTCCTGTTCTCGGAACGCTGGAGCATACCCTGGGATCTGCGCGGTTATCACCTGCCGCTGGCCGCATACTTCTCCGCCGCTGTCAGCCGCTGGGAGCTGCCCCTGTGGAACCCTTACACCTACTGCGGATTTCCGTTCTACGCCAACCTCCAAGCGCAGGTCTTCTACCCTCCCGCCTGGCTCGTCGCCTCGCTGGCGAACTGGACCGGCGCCGCACGGCTGCTGGATCTGTTGGAATGGCAAGTGGCGGCCCATGCGGCCGCAGGCGGCATCTTCGCCTACCTGCTGCTGCGCAAACTGGGCGCCGGCGCGGCCTCAGCCACACTGGGCGCAACCGTTTTCCAGCTTGGACCCTACTTCGCCTCCCAAGCACAACACTTGGGGGCCATCAGCGCCGGAGCCTGGTTGCCGCTGGCGTGGCTCAGCGTGTTGCATTTGAACGAGCGCGCGAGCTGGCGCTGGCGGGGACTGCTGGCGCTGAGCCTGGCGCTCGCGTTTCTCAGCGGTTTCCCCGCGGCGGCGATCGCAGTGTACGCCTCCACCACGCTTGTGGGCATCGCTCTGATCGGCCTGCGGCGGGCCAGGCCGCGGCTGGCGCTGGAGCTGCTGGGGGGCGCCGCCTGGTCTTTCCTGCTGGCCGCCGTGCAACTGCTGCCCTCCCTAGAGCTCACCTCGTTAAGCACCGCCCGCTACCGCGGCCAGTGGGGCGATGGGGCCGGCGTGCCATGGCAGGCGCTGATCTCTCTGGTGTGGCCAAACTATTACAACCTGTTCGACTTGAACCAGTACCGGCTGCCCTGGAATCCGACCTTTCTGTATCTGTTTTGCAGCATCACGGGCGCCGGCCTGGCTGCGGCCGCGGCCGTGTTCAGGCGCGGACGGCACTGGGCTGCGTTCGGTTTGGTCACGCTTCTAAGCCTGTTGGGGATGCTGGGGTCGGCGGCGCCGCTGATTGGACGGCTGTACCGGGCGATGCCCGTCTGGGCGTTGTCGCCCGTGTATCCGGAGTTCGCCATGCTGCCGTTTACGCTGGGGGTGGCGGTCTTGGCCGGCTTGGGGGCAGAACACCTGCTGCGGCCCAGAGCCGGGTTCCTGCCGTGGGTAGCCGCGGCCGTGGCGGCTTTAGAACTGCTGGCGGCCGGTTCCGGGAGGCCGATGAACCGGGGGCCGAAAGGCCCGCCGGCGACGCCCGAAATGTTTCAGGGCAGCGCTGAAGCGCTTCGGACGATGCGGGGTTTGGTGGAAGAGTCAAAGCCGGCCTGGCGGATCGAGGTCACGCGTGGAGAGAAGGAGTGGATCACCGCTGCGCCGCTCCTCCGGACGCCCACGGCCAACGGCGACGAACCCTTGGCCTTAGAAAGAGTGCTGCGAGTCCGCCGGCTTTTCGCCGAAGGAGAACCCTGGGGCCGCTACTACGAGCCCGCGCGTTGGGACTCTCCGGCCCTGGGGCTGCTCGGAGTGCGGTACGCGCTGACGCGGGGCCCTGACGCTGGACTGGCGGAGAGCAAAGGCTGGAAGCTCCGAACCAGGCTGGGGCCGGATTTGGTTTACGAAAACACAAGCGCTCTGCCCCGTTTTTTCCTGCCGGAGCAGGTGCGACCCGTGCGCAGCCTGGATGAGGCGCTCGCGGCGATGAGCGAGCCGGAGTTCGACGGGCGCCTTCTGGCGCTCGTGGAGGGAGTCGGCAAGCTGCCCGCGAGGCTGGGGCGGGGGAGCGTCGAAGTGCGCAGTTACGCCGCCAACCGCATCGAGCTGAAGACCCGCGCCGATCAGCCCGCCTTCTTAGCCACTTCGGAAGTCTACTACCCGGGATGGCGGGCCTACGTGGACGGCGCAAGACAGCCTCTGCTGCTGACCAACGGCGCCTTCCGGGGAATGTTGCTGCCCGCCGGCGAACACACGGTCCGGATGGAGTTTACGCCGGACATTCTGCGGTATTCCGCTGCGTTGACGTTAGCCGCGGTCCTGCTGCTCATCGTGGCCTTGTGCTTCGGCGATAATAAGCGTGAGCGCGGGTCATGGATTTCGTCGAGCACCTGAAGTCCTCCGTCGACATCGTCAAAGTGGTTGGCGAGTACGTGCGGCTGAAGCGCGCCGGCGGCGGCCCCCGCTGGGTGGGCCTGTGCCCGTTTCACACCGAAAAGACTCCGTCGTTTTCGGTCCACCAGACGCACCAGTTCTACAAGTGTTTCGGATGCAACGCGGGCGGCGACGTCATCCGCTTCATCATGGAGATCGAACGGCTGAGCTTCATGGAGGCCGTCAAGCTGCTGGCCGAACGCCACGGCATTCCCATGCCCGAGCGCCGCGAACCGGCCGACGCCGAGAGCCGCCTGCGGGCCGCCATCCTTGAGATGCACGAGATCGCCGGGCGGATCTTCCGCGAGGCGCTGGCCGCTCCGGAGGGGGCCGCCGCGCGGGAGTACCTGGCGCGCCGGCGCGTCAGCCCCACGATCGCCGCGGAGTTTGGGCTGGGTTACGCCGACCGCTCCGGACAGGAACTGGTCCGCCGGCTTCAGCGTGAGGGATTCAACGAGCAACAACTGGAGGCCTCCGGCCTCGTGCTCCGCCGCCAGGACGGCAGCGGCTTTTATGACCGCTTCCGCAACCGCCTGATGTTTCCCATCCACAGCGAGTCCGCCAAGATCATCGCCTTCGCCGGCCGCGCGCTTTCCGCCGAAGACGAGCCCAAGTATTTGAACTCGCCGGAAACGCCGGTCTACACCAAGAGCCGCGTCGTCTACAACCTGCACCGAGCCAAGGATGAGATCCGCAAGTGCGGCTATTCGGTGCTAGTCGAAGGGTACATGGATGTGATCGGGCTGCACGCCGCCGGAATCCGCCCGGTGGTGGCGAGTTGCGGCACGGCGCTCACCAACTGGCAGGTCCGGTCTTTGAAACGGCACGCGAGCGAGGTGATCGTGAATTTCGATCCGGACGAGGCCGGCGGCAACGCCGCCGAGCGTTCGATCCAGCTTCTGCTCGAGGAGTCTGCGCAAGTGCGGGTGCTGGAATTGGAAGGCGGCCTGGACCCGGACGAATACGTCAAGCAGTCGGGGGTGGACGTATACCGGCGGAAGCTGGAGCAAGCGCCGGGATACTTCGTGTGGCTCGCGGACCGCGCCCAGCGCCGCTTTGATGTGCGCACGGCGCAGGGCCAGGTGGCGGCGCTTCAGTTCCTGCTGCCCGCCATTCAGCGCGTGAGCGACAGGCTGGAACGGGCGGCCATTGCCAACGAGGTGGCCGGGCGGCTGGGCGTAGCCCCAGGGCTGGTGCTGGACCACTTCCGGCGGGCCGCCACCGAACGCAAGGCAGGCGCGATGAGGCCTCCGGCCCAGCCGGTGCGCCCGGTGGAGAGAATCCTCCTGAATGCCGCGCTGCTGAGTCCCGGGGTGCGCGATGAGGTTCTGCCCAGGCTGGAGTCCATGCCGGAGTTCGGTCAGTTCCTGACCCGCCGCATCTTTGAGAAACTGGCGGCGCTGCACAACACGCAGCGGGAGTTCACATTCGCCGATCTGGATGCGCGGCTGGAGGACGCGGACCGCGCCCTGGCGGCTTCGCTAGTTTTTGCCGATGAGCTGGATGAGGAGGCCTACACGCTGGAGCAAGCCCGGGCCTGCCTTGCCGCCATGGAGCGGGAGCGCTGGGAGGCGGAGAGGAAGGCTTTGCGGCAGCGGGTGAAGGAGGCCGAACAGGCCGGCGATTATGAAGCGGTGCTGCGCTTGACCGGGGAGCTGGCCCGGCTAAGCCGGCAGCGAGCGGGTTAAGGTTGATGTTGTAGAATGTGGTAAGTTACGCCGTCGGGCGTGAAGCACGGGGATCCCTTGGCGATCGACGAGAAACACGGCCGGTTGCAGCAGCTTGTGGACGCCGGAAAGGAGAAAGGGTTTCTCCTTTACGACGACATCAATGAAGTTCTGCCCGATGACGTCACCAGCGGCGAGATGCTGGACGACATCCTGGCGGGCCTCGATGTGGCCGGCATCGAGATTCTCGAAGAAGAGCCCCGGCTGGGCTACGGCCGCAATCTCGAGGCGGCCGAGGAACTTGGCGAGTTGGAGCCGGGCGCCGAATTCGAGGACAAGACCAACGATCCCGTCCGCATGTACCTGCGCGAGATGGGAACCGTTCCTCTGCTGACGCGGGAAGGCGAAATCGAGCTGGCCAAGCGCATCGAGCGCGGACAGCGCAGTGTGCGCAAAGCCCTCTCGCGCGCCCCGCTGGTGATTCAAGAAGTGCTTCGCACTGCGGAAGCGCTCAAGAAGGACCCCTCGGGCTTCCGCGACGTCTTGCAGGCTCAGGAGACGGCCGGCGGAGAAGAGTCCTCCAGCGAGCAGCAGGCGCAGTTCTTCGCTGCGGTCAATGAAATCAGCCGGTACATGCGCAAAGCGCAGCAGGCGCGGCAGAAACTGCAAGCCGTTCCCCGGAGCATAAAGCCCAAGCAGCACCGGAACCTGCGCTGGACTTTGGCGCGCTCGCTGATTCAAGCCTCCAGAATCTTCCGCCAGATTCCGTTCTGTTCTCAATTCCAGCGCAAGCTGATTGACCAGATCACCCAGACGGTGGAGCGCTTCAAGCCTTTGGAGCGGGAAATCGCCGCTCTCCAGCGCAAGCTGGAGGAAGCCGGCGGCGCCAATTCCGCCGAGGCGCGCGCCACCCGGAAATCTTTGCGCCAAGCCACCCAGCGGCTCCAGCAGATGGAGGAGGACGCAGGCGCCAGCGCCGCCGAGCTGCGCCGCACGCTCCAGATCATCGAGCGCGGCCAGCAGGAAGCCGAATCCGCCAAGAAGCAGCTCATCGAGGCCAACCTCCGGCTGGTGGTCTCCATCGCCAAGCGCTACACCAACCGCGGCCTGGCCTTCCTGGATCTGATCCAGGAAGGCAACATCGGTCTGATGCGGGCGGTGGAGAAGTTTGACTACCGCCGAGGGTATAAATTCTCCACGTACGCGACCTGGTGGGTGCGGCAGGCCATCACCCGGGCGATCGCGGATCAGGCGCGCACCATCCGCATCCCGGTGCACATGATCGAAACGATCAACAAGCTGGTGCGCACCCAGCGGCAGCTCCAGCAGGAGTTGCAGCGCGAGCCGACCATCGAAGAGCTGGCCCGCAAGATGGAGATGACTCCCGCCAAAGTGCGCAAGGTGATGCGCATCGCTCAGGAGCCGATCTCGCTGGAAACGCCCGTGGGCGAGGAGGAGGAGTCGCACCTGGGCGACTTCATCGTGGACCGGCAAGGGCCGTCGCCCAGCGAGTCGGTGATCAACTTGAACCTGCGCGAGCAGACCGCCGAGGTGCTCAAGACGCTCAGCCCCCGCGAGGAGAAGATCGTCAAGATGCGCTTCGGACTCCAAGATGGCAGCGAGCACACCCTGGAGGAAGTCGGCCAGTTCTTCGCCGTCACCCGCGAGCGCATCCGCCAGATCGAGGCCAAGGCCATGCGCAAGCTGCGCCACCCCAGCCGCAGCCACCGTCTGAAGGCATTCTTGGAGAGCAGGGCGCGCAGTTAGCCTAACGGCGGTAAATGCTGCGCGCCAGGGGCACGGCCGCTTCCGGCACGAGATGCTCCCACGGCTCGCCGGTCGAAATTCTCCTGCGGATTTCTGAGGCGCACACGGGGTCGTATTCCGCCGGCATGGGGATCGGCCGGACGCGGTCCCGCACCGCCTGCGGCGGCACAAACGGGCCGCCGCGGGGCGCCACCAGCATCTCGAAAGCCTCCAGCATCTCCCGCGCCGCGCCCGGCCGGCCGTAATCCCAGTTTAGGAAGCGCTCGGCGGCGTCGCGGCCGCACAAGATCTTGAGCGCCACAGCCGGGCCGTAGGCCTGGCGGCACTCGGCGGCGATTTCGGCGAACAAACCGCCTTTGCTCACGCCCAGCGAGAACCGCGGGTTGTATTCGATGGAGGCTTCCACCATGCGCAGCCGGTCTTCCAGGCTCGCCCCTTCGTAGCGCTTGTGGGGGAAGAGGCGCGGCAGCACAAAGAGAACTTCGTCCGCATGCTCGAGCCCCGCCTCCGCCAGCGCAACGTGAGCCCGGGTCGGAGGGTTGAAGGATCCCGGCAATATGGCGAGCGAGAGCGGATTGCCTGCCGCGCGGCGGATGAATTCCACAGAAGTATCTTAGCCTCCCCGTTGCGTGGCGCGCCGTTGGTCCCCCGACAGCCGCGCCAGCCTCGCACGCGGCGGATCTTGCGGCTTGGCCTGCTGTCCAAATGTCCGCCGGGCCTAGAAATCGGCACTGACCGCCGAAGAGCCCCCGTGAACGTTCGACAAGGTCACCGACACGGAGGTGATATCGCCCAGATTCCCCTGCACGGTGAAGGGCTGCGTGTACACGAACGCGCTCCCGAACTGCTGAGATGCGTCGCCTTTGTACCACTGGTTAAAGGCGTTTTCTACATTCACGGTCGACGACAAGGTCTGGTAGCTGCCGGTCAAGTTAGTCTTAAATTCAAACTTCGCCTGCGTGACCTGACGCGGGGTGGAGAAGCCCGTGACCACGACCTGGAAGCCGCCTCCGCCTTTGATCACCCGAACCGATTGGATCCGCGGCGTGGAGCGCTCAACCGTGATGGTGCGCACCGGAGCGATGGCCGGAGTGAGGTTGACTCCGCCCGCGGAATAGGCCAGCCGGAGCCGGATCTTGCCCGCCACCGTGCCGGTTTGCAGCGTAGGCGGGGTGAGCCAACGCGCACTCAACTGGCCCGCCGGGATGAAGAAATCGATGGCGCGGCCTCCGGAGGAGAATTGCACCGAAGGATCATCGCTGGGGTTGACGGCGTCCGGCTCGAACGTCAGCGTCACCGTTCCGGTGATGTCGAGCGGGTAGCTCGAGCTCAGCCCCACATCAAACGAGAGCTGCTCGGCCGGAGAGACCGAATCTGCCACGCCGGTAATCGAGATCGCCGGCGTCGGCGGCAACGCCACCACCAGGCCGAAGCTCTTGGATGCCGTGGCTCCGGCCGCGTCCTGAACCGATACGGTGAAGTAGTAAGCCCCCGCACGTTCCGGCGTGCCGCTGACCACTCCGCTGCTGTTCAGGGTGATCCCGGGAGGCAGCGAACCCGAAACCAGCGCCCATGCATACGGCGGGGCGCCGCCGGAGGCGGACAAAGCCTCGGAATAAGGCTGAGCCAGAGTCGCCCAGGGAAGGGCCGCCGGAGTCTCGATCACCAAGGCGGAGGAATCGTCCGCCAGGGAATTCGACGCCAACCCCGCAGCGGCTGCCACGAACAGCGAGAGGACCATCCTCAAGGCACAGCGCCTCACCGCACACCTCCGGTTCTGCGAGGCGCGGGTCCCTGGCCGGTGTCGCGATGGATTCTCATCGCCTCCGGGACGAACACAATCCTAGGCGTGACGCCGCCGGCATCCAACAACCAGACGGGAGCGCTTCCTTCCTCCGAAAGGCGGAATGCGGCGCTCTCCGCCAGCCGTTCCAGCGTTCTGGGCGTGCAGGGACATGCCAGCCGCAGCGGCTCTTCGCCCGTCAGACTCAACCCCACCACGCCCGGCGGATCCTGCGCCGCGACAAACACGCGGCGGTCCTGCGGATCGACCGCGACCGCAGCCGGGCGGGAAATCTCTTCCGCTTCGCCGCCGAGCGGAGTAAACGACGGCTGATGGTTCAGATCTTCGGCCAGCCATAGCTCGCCCGTCCCGCCATCGGCGATCACCGCCGCCTCGCGGCGGTTCAGGGTCGCCAGTTTCGCCTTCGCTTCCGTCCAGCGGATCAGCCGCTGGCCTTGGTCCGGGTCGATGACCCAGACCGGGCAAGGCTCGCCGCTGCCCGCCGCCAGGATCATCCTGCCCCCGGCGCTCAGCGCCAATTCCTCCAATTCGCCCTCTAGTGGAGCGAGCTCACTGCTCCAGGCCAACTCCGGCCTTTCCGGCAGCCCTTGGTAAACTTCCACCCGCCCCAACGGCGCGTAGTAAAAGGCCGCCGCGCTCCCATCCGGACTGAAAGCGATGCGCGTGGGCGAGGCCGGCGCCTCCAGCACCGCTGCTTGCGGCGCACGGCTGAGGTTTCGCACTATCGCCACCGCCCCGCTCTCGGACAGCACCGCGATGGCATAGTCGCGGGCCGGGGCCAACGCTGCCGTTTGGATTCCACTCGAAGAGAGCACAGCCGCCCCGAGAGTGGCGGCGCCAGGGATGCCAAGCACAGGCCGGATGCCGGTGTTGCGATCGTAGAGGAACCCCATCACGGGCCCGCGGAGCTTGCGGGCCTCATTTTGGTCTTGCCCGAACAACGCGCCGCCCGGACTCAGCGCCAGCAAAACGTAAATCGGAAGTAAGCCAAATTTCGTCGTATTCCGCATATCAAAGTTTCCCACCGTCTACTGCGGCCCGCCCACGCTTGGCGAACCTGGGGTGATGGCGATCGGGGGCCCTTGCGCCTCTTCGTCGCTGCGGGCCAGCACCAGGGCCAACACCGCGCCGGCCGCGGCGCCGGCCGCGATTGAGAGAAACCGGGATGAGAGCAGCCGGCTCCGCGAGGTCTGCGTTTCCGCGGAGTTGATTTGCACGATGGATGCCGTGGCGCTCGCCCCCTGATAAGAGGCCTCGACGTCGATCTCAAACTTGCCTTGCACCCCGTTGGCGCGAAACCCTTTTACTTCGACTTGCCCGGTCCGGTCGGTGCGCAACAGATAAACACGCGCGCCGTTGGGGAACACACCCCCGGGCCCGCTGTCCGGCGAGGCAAACCGGACCGCCACGCCCATCAGCGGCCGGCGGTTTTGATCCTCGACCCGCACCACCAGCGGAGTCTTCGAGCGCTGGCCCACGCGGTGGATGGCCCCTTGCCCCTCCAGGATCACAACCTGAATCTTGGGGCCTTCGCCGCCGGCCTGCTGCGCCTCCAGCGGAGAAGCGGACGGCAGGGCCAGCAACCCGCAAAGCGCCAGAGCCAGCCAATCGCCCTCACACAGTTCCTTCAAACTCTTCTTCATATTCCACCTCCTATCATTTTGCGCGAATTGAACGCCTCAGGGTGCGTCCGGTCTCCTTGGACCAGCGAGCGCTGCGGAGCTGGGATATCCAATGAAACGCGTTCCAGGCGTTTCTGGTTTCAGCAGGATTACCTTGGCGCGGGCGTGGACTTGGGCGCACGGATCCCGCAGCCTCTCTCGCCCGGGCTGCGGAACGTTGCGGTAGAGTAATGGGTGCAGAGGCAATGTTTACCTGGATCTGTCCGAAATGCGGCGCCGAGATTCCACCGTCGCTTTCCGAGTGCCCGAACTGCGCGGGCCAGACGGCATCTCCTCCCGGCGAAGCCATCCCGGCTGCCTCGCCGACCCAGCCCATCCCGCCGGCGGCCCCGCCGCCACGAGCTGCCGCCGCCCGGCCCCATCCCCCGATGTGGTTGATGGCGGCAGCCTCCGCGCTGGTCTTCGTCCTGCTGACGGCGGGGGCTTATCTCGCTTACCGCCATTTCCGCGGTGAGCCTGCCGCGGGCGTGTCCTTGAAACAGCCGGCCGCGCCCGCACCCGCCCCAGCGAGCGCCAGCGCCACGCCTGGCATGAAAGCTCTCCTGGACGCCGTCGAGGTGACCGGGATCCGCATGCTCCAGGATAAGGCCAAGAAGGCCGAAGTCGTCTTCATTGTGGTGAATCATTCGCCTGCCCCGTTGACGGACCTGTCGGGAACGGTCACCCTGCGGCCGAGCACCTCCCAGCCCGGCAAAGAGATCGTCGGCATCTTTGGCTTCCGGAATCTCTCGCTGGGACCGTTTGAGAGCCGGGAGCTGCGGGCGCCGCTGAATACCAGCCTGAGAATGTACGAGCTGCCCGACTGGCAGTTCCTGAAAACCGAGCTCAGCCTTTCGATGCCGTCGCTCAAAGAATGAAGCCCGCGCGCGCCTTCACCTGGCTGGTGATCGCGGCGCACGCCTGTCTGCTCGTGCGGTCCTTTCCGGACTATTTCGCGGACAATGACCTGGGCTACCACATTTCTCTGGCGCGCCAGTACGGCGAACACGGGTCTTACTTTTGGGACCGACTCAACTACGGACCCAGCGGACGCCCGAACTTGCAGGGTCCGCTTCTGCACTACGGCGTGGGCCTTCTGGGCCGCGCTCTGGGCGGCGACGGGGATGATTACGTTCACGCATTTACCGTGTTCGCCATTTTTCAATGGGCCGCGGCCGTGTTCACCGCCGTATTCTTCGCCCGCAAGTACGGAGGAGACCTGGCGGGCCTGTTCGCCGCGGCGCTGCTCACCGGCGGAGTCTATTCGGCTGCGCCGTTTTTCGCCGGCGTGCCCTCGGGCTGGATCTTCATCCTGAGCGCGTGGGCCGTTTTCTTTTTCCTGGAAGGCAAGCTCTGGCTCTCTGCGCTCGCCGCGGCGGCCGCGGTGTACGTGCATCTGGGCGGGATCACCACTGCGCCCTTTGGCATTCTGCTCGCGGCCCTGGTGACGCGGCGCTGGCGGGCGCTAGTGAAAGTGGGCGCCATCACCGCGCTGCTGGCCTTGCCCTACATCTTCCACTTTCTGCGGAGTCTCGACTACTGGGCGGGGCGGCGGGGCCACGTGGCCGGATCCGTCAATCTGCTGCTGTACGCGCTGGCCGTGCCGGCTGTGAGCTGGCTGCTGCGGCGGCCGCGGGAGAACGCGATGCTGTTGTGCTGGGCGGCGGCGCCGATGGCTTGGTTCTTTCAGGACCGGCTGCGGTTTTTCCTGCAATCGAGCGCCGCGGGGGCGGCAGCAGCGGGGGTCTTCGCGGCGTGGCTGCTCGAACGCTACGCCGGCCCGCGCGCCCGCGCCATGTTGAGCGCCGCACTGGTCTTGTTGGCCACCGTATTTCCTTTGTCGACCCCGAGCCTCCCTGTAGAGCTTCTATGGGCCTCGGGCCGAGGCTTCCCCAGAGAGCTGGACTGGAAGCAGGCGAAAATCCTGGCGGGCATTGTCCGCGATGAGGGTTTAGACAAGAGGCTGCTCTGGTCGTACTACCCGTCGTTGGGTTGCGCTGTGGCCGTCTATACGCCGGTCTCGCAAGAGGGTGGCCACTGGAACGAGGTCCGCCCTCCTGTGAATCCGGCGGCGAAGATGCCCGCCGGAGAGAAGGTCTACCTTCTACCCATGCCGCCTGGGGATGACGTTCTGGTACAGTACCGCATTTACGGGCTGATTCGGATCCACGGCGGAACGGCACAGACGAGCGTCGTGACCTTGACTCAGCCCGGGAGGCTGGATTTGGCGGCGCCGCTGGCTGCGGAGGTACTGCGCCGGGAGGCGTTGTGGCTGGCGGAACATGCCGAGAACAACACGATGCCGCCATTGAGTACGATTCTGGACCCCGCCGGGCTGGAGGAGTGGCGCACCCGCATGTGGCGGCAGCGCGTCCGCGCGGGGCGCATGAGCCTGGCGGTGCTGGCCTATGGCCACGCTTTGGAGCGGCTCGATCCGGAAACAGCCCGGGGAGCGCGCAACGCCGCCCGCGATTTCGGCACGCTCGCCAACTTCCTGGGCGACGAAACGGCGATGGACTACATCAGCGAGGAGCGATTTCAGCGCCTCCGGGAGAATCTCAGGAAGGTAGCGGAGCATGCGCCGGTGCTGCGGCGCCAGACGCTGCCCTCGCCGGAGCTGAGCGATGCGGTTGAGCGCTTGTTCCGGGAGTATTTTTGAGAGGATAAAAGAGTGGAGCCGCATGCAGATGCCGCCGGCCTAGATGCGAAGCGGCAGGCGGCCTTGTCCGCGCGCCACGCGCTGGGTTTCGTGGTTCTGCTCGGCGTGGTCAGCCTTCTCTCCGATGCGACTTACGAGGGCGCCCGCAGCGTCACTGGGGCGTTTCTCGCGGCTCTCGGCGCCAGCGGCGCGGCCGTCGGCTTTGTGGCGGGCTTCGGCGAGCTGGTCGGTTACGGGTTGCGCTTGGTTTCGGGCGTCCTGAGCGACCGCACGCGGCGCTACTGGCTGATCACCATCGCGGGCTACGCCGTCAACCTGCTGGCCGTGCCTCTGCTGGCGCTGGCCGGGCGCTGGGAAACGGCGGCCGCGTTGATGATCGCCGAGCGCGCCGGCAAAGCGCTCCGCACCCCCGCGCGCGACGCCATGCTTTCCCATGCCACCTCGCGCATGGGCCGCGGGTGGGGTTTCGGCTTGCACGAGGCCATGGACCAGATTGGCGCGGTGGCTGGTCCGCTGATCGTGGCGATGGTGCTGCATGCCCGGGAAGGATTCCGGACGGCTTTCGCCATCCTGCTCGTTCCCGCGCTGCTGGCCATGGCGACGCTGGCGGCGGCGCGGTTCTTTTATCCCCGCCCTCAGGACTTGGAGGCGCGCCCGGCGCGGCTGGAGACGGCCGGATTTCCCCGCGTCTTCTGGCTGTATCTGGCGGCGGTGGCTCTGGTCGCGGCCGGCTATGCGGATTTCCCGCTGATCGCTTATCACTTTCAGAAAAGCTCCGTGGTTTCGGCCGCCTGGATCCCGATTCTCTACGCGATCGCGATGGGGGTGGATGCAATTGCGGCGCTGGTGTTCGGATGGGTTTTCGACCGCCTGGGTTTCGTCACGCTGGCGCTAGTCTCGCTTTTGTCAGCGCTATTTGCGCCTCTGGTGTTCCTGGGGGGATTTCGCGCCGCGATGGCGGGCATGGCGCTGTGGGGCATCGGCATGGGTGCGCAGGAGTCGATCCTGCGGGCGGCGGTGGCGGAGATGGTTTCGCGCGACAGGCGCGGCACGGCCTACGGCGTCTTCAACGCGGGCTACGGGCTGGCCTGGTTTCTGGGCAGCGCCTTGATCGGCGTTTTATACGACGTATCTTTGCCGGCGTTGATCGCGTTTTCCGTGGCGGCGCAGGTGTGTTCCGCCCCCCTGTTTTTGTGGGCGGGCCGGAAGCCTCGCGACGCCGCTACTGGCAGGTGAGATCCGGGGGCTTCCCGGGGGGCTGCTTCGACTGGGCCAGGCGCTCGCAGCCGCTCAAGACAGGCGGGCGCGGACCAGGTCGCTGAGCGTCTTGCCGTCCACGCGCTTGCCGGCGAGCTTGGCCTGCGCGGCCTTCATCACCACGCCCATCTGTTTGAGCGAGGTCACGCCGGTTTCGGCGACGGCCGCCGAAATGGCCGCCTCCATCTCCTCGGGCGAAGGGGCCGCGGGGAGGAAAGATTCGATCAATCGAAGCTCCGCCTCTTCCTTTTCGGCCAGCTCGGGCCGCCCGCCTCTGCGGTACATCTCAGCCGCCTCGGCGCGCTGCTTGACGAGCGATTTCAGGACTTGCATTTCGGCCGCCTCGTCCATCGGCTTCATGGCGTCGACGGCGTGTTTTTTCAAAGCCGCCAGCACCATGCGCAGGGCGCTGAGCCGGGCTTCGTCGCGGGCCTTCATGGCCTGGGTCATCTCGGTCTGGATGCGGTCTGCTAAAGCCATGCTGTTTGCTATTCTAAAGGACTAATCACTCCCATGTATATCCGGAAAACACGACTCTTGACTCCCGGGCCGACGCCGCTGTACCCGCCGGCCCTCCACGCGATGATGGGCTCCGACATCCATCATCGGACCGAAGACTTCCGCAATCTTTACCGGGCCGCCCTGGCGGACCTGAAGGCGGTCATGGGCACTTCCAACGACGTGTTGATCATGGTCTGTTCCGGAACGGGCGCCATGGAATCGGCCGTTTCCAACCTGTTTTCAAGCGGCGACAAAGTGATCGTCATTTCGGCCGGCAAGTTCGGCGAGCGCTGGGTCGAGATGACCAAAGCCTTTGGCCTGGACGCCGTGGTCCTCAAGGCCGAATACGGCAGCGCGGTCTCGCCCGCGGAGCTGGAGGCGGCGCTGGCCGCCAACCCCGGCGTGCGCGGGGTCTTTGTGCAAGCCTCGGAAACCTCCACCGGCGTGCAGCACGACGTGGAAGCCATGGGGAAGGCGGTCGCCAAGACCGACGCCATCTTCGTGGTGGACGCCATCACCGGCTTGGGCACGATGCCCCTCGACATCGACGGCTGGGGGCTGGACGTGGTCGTGGGCGGCTCGCAGAAAGCGTTCATGATCCCGCCCGGTTTGGGATTCCTTTCGATCAGCCCCAAAGCGTGGGCGTTCGCCGAGCGGGCCAACCTGCCCCATTATTACTTCGACCTGAAGAAGGAGAAGAAGAACGCGGCCGGCGGCGAGTCGAGCTGGACGCCGAACACCTCGCTGCTGATCGCTCTCCATTCGGCGCTTCAGTACATCAAGACCATCGGCATGGACAAGCTGGTGCGGAACGCGCAGCTTCTGGCGCGGGCCACGCGCGAGGCCGCCACGGCGCTGGGGCTGGAGCTGTTCGCGCCCGCCTCGCCCTGCTCCTCGGTGACGGCGATCAAAGCGCCGGCGGGCTGGGACTCCGGCGTCATCGTCAAAGAGTTCCGGAACCGCTTCGGGGCCATCATCGCCAACGGGCAAGGCTCGATGAAGGGTAAGATCTTCCGCATCGCCCATCTTGGCTACTTCGACTTTGCCGACCTGTTCGGGGTCATCGCTGAGCTGGAGCTGATGCTGGCCGCCAACGGCCTGCCCGTGACTTATGGAACCGGCGTGGCCGCTGTGCAGAAGGTTTACGCCGAAGCCGCCCTCCAGACGGGCAAGTAGGAGGTCTCATGAAAATCCTGGTTGCTGAGCCAATGGCTGCGGCCGGGCTGGAGCTGCTGCGCGCGCAGCCCGGCTGGGAGGTGATTGCTTCCAACCCCAAGGAGTACGAACAGCATCTGCCGGAAGCCGAGGCCTTGATCGTGCGGAGCGCCGTCAAGGTGACCAAGCAGGTGCTCGAGAAGGCGCCGAAGCTGCGCGTCATCGGGCGCGCCGGCGTGGGCGTGGATAACGTCGACCTGGCCGCAGCTACCTCCGCCGGGGTACTGGTGATGAACACGCCGGGAGGGAACGCGGTTTCGGTGGCCGAGCACACTTTGGCCCTGATGCTGGCCATGGCGCGCTCCATCCCCCAGGCCAACGCCTCGACCAAGAGCGGCAAATGGGAGAAGAAGAAGTTCCTGGGCAACGAGCTGCGCGGCAAGACGCTCGGCATCGTGGGGCTGGGCAGCATCGGACGCGAAGTGGCCCGCCGCGCACGCGCCTTCGAGATGAAGATCATCGCCAGCGATCCTTACGTCACCCGCGAGGCCATCGAGGATGTGACGGTGGATTTGGTGGACCTGGATACGTTGTACGGCAGCAGCGACTACATTACGCTGCACGCGGCTCTGACCAACGAGACGCGGATGATGCTCAACCGCGAGGCTTTCGCCAAGATGAAGCCGGGCGTGCGCCTGGTGAACTGCTCGCGCGGAGAGCTGATCGACGTGGAGGCGCTGAAGGAAGCCATCGAGTCGGGCAAGGTCGCCGGCGCGGCTTTGGACGTCTTCTCGCCGGAGCCGCCGCCGGCGGACTTCCCGCTGTTTGCTCTCGAGAATGTGCTGGCCACGCCCCACATCGCCGGCTCCACCGAGGAAGCGCAGGAGATCGTGGGCGTGCGCATCGCCGAACAGCTCGCGCAATACCTGTTGAGCGGGGTGGCTCTCAACGCGGTCAACATGCCGGCCCTCACCCCAGAGCAGTACAAGGCCATCGAGCCGTACATTACGCTGGCCGAGAAGCTCGGCGCCTTCGCGGCGCAGGTTGCCGCGGGCAGCCCCGCGGTGGTGCGTCTGGTGTACTTGCGGCGGCTGGCCGAAGACAACACGCATCTGATCCGCAACGCGGGGCTGGCAGGCGTGCTCAACCAGTGGCTGTCGCAAAGGGCGAATCTGGTGAACGCCATGCAGATCGCCGCCGAACGCGGTCTGCGTGTGGAAGAAAAGCACGAGAAGCGCGCCGGGCACATGGACGCCATCCGGCTGGAGCTGGAGACGGACAAAGGCGTCACGACCGTGGAAGGCGCGGTCGTGCTGGGCAAGGCGCGCCTGCTGCACGTCGATGGCATCTACTGCGAGGTTCCGCTGGCGGGCAATCTCATCTACATGCGTAACGAGGACGTGCCCGGCGTCATCGGACACGTGGGCACGGTGTTGGGCCGCAACCGGATCAACATCGCCAATTTCGGCTTGGGGCGGCAGGATGCTCCGCCCGCGCCGGGCAGGCCGCTGGAAGCGGTCGCGGTTGTGGAGACCGACGAGCCGGTGAGCGCGGAAGTGCTCACTCAACTTCACGCAAACCCGGCAGTGAAATTGGCGCGCGCGGTCAAACTGCCCTGACGCGCCCGCAGCACGCAGGAGTGAATTGTTGCACAGCGGGGGCGCACGCAGGGCGCGCAGCTTGGGACCAAGCCGGGCTGAATGTGGCTGCGGGGCGGACACTTACGTTGCTGGGGGGCAGAGTCAGGATGTGGTTCGGGCGCGCAGTCTGGCAGACTGAGTCGCTGACGGGCAAAATGGGGACGTGGTAAGGGTGCAAGCCTGGAAGCATTGGCTACTGGCGGCGGAGTTGGGATGTGGGGTGGGTTGCGCCCCTGCGGTTTGGTGAGGAGTCTTGGCTCTCTTTGCTGGTTGGTTGGTTCTCCTTGGCTGTTTTGGCTGCCTTTCTGCTCCTTGCTGCGCTGGTTGCTGTTTTCGGTTGCCTCTTTGTTTTGTATAAGTTGGGAGGCCTCCCCCGCCTGCTCACCCCCGGCGGCCGGCTTCAGGGACCGGAGCTCACCCCCATCCGGTGA
>Ga0073932_1000557_pt1 | contig 91086 bp, 83 predicted proteins | sample DewCreD2012metaG_FD_76967 | JGI IMG/M metagenome (GOLD analysis project Ga0073932, IMG submission 76967) | Hot spring sediment bacterial and archeal communities from British Columbia, Canada, to study Microbial Dark Matter (Phase II) - Dewar... ...
AAGTCCCGGGCAACAGCGCCGACGCCTACAGCCACAGCCCTCACCGGATGGGGGTGAGCTCCGGTCCCTGAAGCCGGCCGCCGGGGGTGAGCAGGCGGGGGAGGCCTCCCAACTTATACAAAACAAAGAGGCAACCGAAACCAACAAGCAACTCGACAAGGAGTCGAACAGCAAAAAGAACAGCCCAGAAAACCCAACCAATCGGCACACACAACCAAGCATCCCCACCAAACCGCAGAGGCGCTGCCCCTACCATACCCAGATTCCGCCCTCCGGTGACCAGGATCTCCTCCCTGCGCCATCTCTCTAATCCCAATGCCCCTCTTGCCCCTCGTGTTGAGTCCGTTCTGCACCGTCTACCTGTCTTTCCCCTTCATCCATCCAATCACAAGCCACCCGTTTATGATCGGCCGTCCTTCCATAAATACCGTAAATATCCAACAGGAGGACGCATGGGGAGCGCAGTGGCCGGATGGCAACTGGCGCTTCGTTTCAGGGCGTGAGTTTGCCCAGCACGACCGCACGCCGCGCGCCAGTGGCCGAGAGCAGATTCGCCGGGCGCCGCCGCCAAGTCTCATAGCCCAGGATGGCGAAAGCCACCGCCTCCTTGGCGTCCGGGTCGATCCCGTACTCGGACGACACTGCCACACGCGCTTGAGGAAGAAATGCCCGCAGGTAGTCGAGGATCCTCTGATTATGCGCGCCGCCTCCCGAGACAATCACCTCCTCGACGGGCTGAGGTGCAAACCGCCCTAGCCCAAGCGCCACTGTCGCGGCGGTGAGCGCCGTCGCGGTGGCAATCAACTCCAGCGGCGGCAATGCCTCGTTCAGCAAACGTTCTACAAACGCCGCGCCGTATTGCTCTCGTCCCGCCGACTTGGGCGGCCGCAGCCGGTAGTAAGGATCCGCAAGCAGCCGGTCCAAAAGCTCCCGATTCACCCGCCCGGCGCGGGCCAGCCGCCCACCGCGGTCAAACCGCATGCGGCCCTTTGTATGCCACTCCACCAGCGCATCGATGACCATGTTGCCGGGGCCGGTGTCGAAGGCGATCACGTCTTGCGGCTTCGCGCCCGGCGGCAGGATGGTCACGTTGGCGATCCCACCGATATTGAGCGCGGCGCGGCAGCGCTTCGGGCGCCGAAACAGCCAGTAATCCACATAGGGAACCAGAGGCGCGCCTTGGCCGCCGGCTGCGATGTCGCGGGGACGGAAATCGGAGACCACCGGTAGGCCTGTGCGCTCGGCAACGACGGCGGCTTCGCCGATTTGGAGCGTGCAGGAGATGCGGCGGCCTAGAAACCGCGCGGGACGGCCCTGGTGATACACGGTCTGCCCGTGGCATGCGATCAGATCGGGCCTCAATCCGCTTTCGCGGCTGGTCTTGAGCACGGCCTCTGCGTACAGCTCGCCCAGCAGAAAATGGAGCCGCGCCAGATCCGGCACGTTGTCCAAATCCAGAATCGCCCGCCGCACCCGCCGCGGATACGGGAAGGTGCGGAAGGCTCTCACCTGGAAACGCCGCCCCCGGATTTCAACAATCGCCACATCGATCCCGTCTAAAGAAGTGCCGCTCATGACTCCGGCGACTTTCATGAGCGCTTCAGCTCCTGCTGGATTTCGTGCAGCAGTTGCAAGGCCTCAATCGGGCGGAGTTCGTCCAGCTTCAGGCTGCGGATCCGCTCCGCCAGACCGTAGTGCAGCGGCTCGAACAACTGGATCTGCACCGGACCCGAGGGGCGTGGGACCAGCTCTTCGGTCACCTCATGCTCGGTCTTCTCATGCAAGGCCAGGATTTCCCGCGCCCGCTCGATGACGCCGAGGGGCAGTCCGGCCAGCCGCGCGACTTCAATCCCGTAGCTGCGGTCGGCGCTGCCCGGCTCGACTTTCCGCAGGAACACGATTTGGTCTCCCGACTCCTTCACGGAGACGTGCAGGTTCCGCACCCCTTCCAACTGCTCGGCCAGCTCGGTCAATTCATGGTAGTGCGTGGCGAACAGCGTCTTGGCCCGGAGCTTCTGATGAATATGCTCGATCACCGCCCAGGCAAGCGCCAGCCCGTCGTAGGTGGCCGTGCCTCGCCCAATCTCATCGAGCACGATCAGGCTGCGCGGCGTGGCCGTGTTCAGGATCACCGCGGTCTCGGTCATTTCCACCATGAAGGTGGAACGCCCCCGCGCTAAATTGTCCGAAGCGCCGATCCGCGTGAACACCCGGTCGATCAGCGGGAGCAGAGCGGAATCGGCCGGCACAAACGACCCCATCTGCGCCAGAATGGCGATCAACGCCGCTTGCCTGAGGTAGGTGGACTTGCCGCCCATGTTGGGGCCCGTAATCACCGCGATGAAAGCCGACTCCGGGTCCAGGTAGAGGTCGTTCGGAATAAAGCGCTGGGCCTCGCGTTCAGCCAGGCGCTCGATGACCGGGTGCCTTCCGCCGGCGATCTTCATCTGCCCGGATTCGGAAAAGCGGGGCCGCGAGTAGCGGGCTTCCACGGCCAGCGAAGCCAGAGCAGCGGTGACGTCCAGCTCGGCGATGGCGGCGGCCGTAGCGCGGATGCGGGGCGCCTGCGAGGCGGCGAAGGCCCGCAACTCGGCGAAGATGGAGCGCTCCAGTTCAAGGATCTTTTCCTCAGCCGCCAGGATTTTCTGCTCCAGTTCCTTCAGCTCGGGCGTGGTGAAGCGCTCGGCGTTCACCAGCGTTTGCTTTCGCTCGTAATCCGCCGGCGCCAGGTGGAGGTTCGGCTTGGAGATCTCGATGTAGTAGCCGAAGATGTTGTTGAAACGCACCTTCAGCGAGGCGATCCCGGTGCGTTCCCGCTCGCGGTTCTCGATGGCGGCGATGTACTGGCGGCTGTTGCGGCTGATGTCGCGCAGCTCGTCGAGCTCGGCGCTGTATCCGGCGCGGATCACGCCCCCGTCGGCCAGCGTGGCAGGAGGATCGTCGGCAACAGCCGCCAGCACGCGGTCCCTCACTTCGGCCACCTCGTCGAGACCCGCCATGATCTCCCGCATGCGCGCCGCGCGCTGCACCCCATCCAGCAGCTTTTTGAGCACCGGGACCTTCGCCAGTGACCGCGCCAGCCCCAGCAACTCTCGCGGCCCCGCCGTACCCAAGGTCACCTTGGCCAGCAACCGCTCCAGGTCTTGGACCTCGCCCAGAACCCGGCGTACTTCGCTGCGTGCGATGGTGGCGCCCGCTAATTCCTCCACCGCATCCAGGCGGGCTTCGATCTCATCCAGGTCCAACGATGGCCGCAGCAGGCGCCGCCTCAGCAGCCGCCCGCCCATGCCGGTGAGCGTCCGGTCTATGGTCTGAATCAGGGTGGCGTCTTTGGCATCTGCGTCCGCCGTGAACAGCGGCTCCACCAGCTCCAGGTTCCGCACGGTCACCGCATCTAGCACCATCGCCTGGCTTCGTTCAAAGAAAACCGGCGCTTCCAGATGGGCCAAAGAAGCCTTTTGCGTGTCTTTGAGATAGTGCAGCACCGCTCCGGCGGCGCTGACCGCCAGGGGCCGCCCGGCCAAGCCGCAGCCGTCCAGGGTCAACAGCCGGAAGTGCTCCAGCAACGTCCTCTCCGCCTGATCCGGACTGAACACCCACGCGTCCAACTCCGTGCGCAGCGGCCCGCCCGCTGGCTGTGCCGGCGGCGCACCGGCGGCCGTTAGTACTTCCCGCGGACCGATTTGCTCGAGCGTGGCGGCTGCCTCCGGCGCATCCACCTCCGTGGCCCGGAACTCGCCCGTGGATACGTCCACATAAGCCAGCCCCGCCCGCGCGCCGGAGTAGTGCACCGCCGCCAGATAGTTGTTCTCGCGGCTGCGCAGCAAGGCGGAGTCGGTGGCGGTGCCGGGCGTCACTACGCGGGTGATCTCGCGCTTGACCAGCTTCTTGGCCAAGCGCGGGTCCTCCATCTGGTCGCAGATCGCCACCCGGTAGCCTCGCTGAATCAGGCGGGCGATATACCCCTCCGCGGAATGATAAGGGACCCCGCACATCGGGATGGGCTGCCCCTTCTCCTTGTTGCGGCTGGTCAAGGTGATCCCCAGCTCGCGCGCGGCGGTCACGGCGTCGTCATAGAACAGCTCGTAAAAGTCGCCCAGCCGGAACAGCAAGAGCGCGCCCGGGACCTGCCGCTTGATGGCTTGATACTGCCGCATCAGCGGCGTGGAGGCTTCCGAACTCATGCGTAAATGCCGCGCAGCTTGATGGCGAAGGCGACCCGGTCAATGGCCAGCATGTAGGCGGCGATCCGGTTGTTGACCGAATGCTTGTCCGCGTAGGAGACCACTTGCTGGAAGTTCGACACCATCAGCTCTTCCAGCCGCGTATTGACCAGCTCCTCGTTCCAGAAAAAGCCCTGCCGGTCCTGCACCCACTCGAAGTAAGACACGGTCACGCCGCCGGCGTTGGCCAAGATATCGGGGATGACGAAGACGCCCTTTTCGGCCAGGATTTCATCGGCCATGGGCGTGGTCGGCCCGTTCGCCCCTTCGCAAAGGATCTTGGCGCGGATGCGCGAGGCGTTCTGGCTGGTGATGACGTTTTCCTTGGCCGCCGGCAGCAGGACTTCGCATTCCAAAAACATGGCCTCGTTGCGGTCAATCGGCTCCGCTTCCGGGAACTCGGTGATGGAGCCGGTCTGCCGCCGGTGCTCCACCAATTTCGGAATATCAATTCCCTTCGGGTTGTAAATGGCGCCGTCCACCTCGATGACCGCAATGATCTTGAAGCCGCGCTCATGCATGAGCCGCGCCGCCATTCCCCCCACGTTTCCGAATCCCTGAATCACCACCCGCGCCGAAGAGGGATCCAGCCCCAAATGCTGAAGCGCTTCCCGGGAAACGATCATGCAGCCCCGGCCCGTAGCCTCCGTGCGGCCCCGCGAGCCGCCCAGATCCAGAGGCTTGCCGGTGACCACCGCGGTGACGGTATGCCGCAGGTGCATCGAATAGGTGTCCATCACCCAGGCCATGGTCTGCTCGTTGGTGTTCATGTCCGGCGCGGGCACATCGCGCTCCGGTCCCAAAAAATCGATCAGCTCCGCAGTGTAGCGCCGGGTGATGCGTTCGAGTTCGCCCTCGGAGAGCATCGAGGGGTCGCAGATCACGCCGCCTTTGCCGCCGCCGAAAGGAATATTGACCACCGCGCATTTCCAGGTCATCCAGGCCGCCAGCGCTCTCACTTCGTCCAGCGTCACATCCGGCGCGAAGCGGATGCCGCCTTTGGCCGGTCCCCGCGCGATGGAGTGCTGCACGCGGTAGCCGGTGAACACCTCCAGGCGCCCGTCGTCGAGCTGCACGGGAATGTGGACCGTGATCTCCTTGGACGGCAGCCGCAGGATCTTGCATAATCCGTTGTCGAGACCAAGACGCGCGGCTGCTTCATCAAAGCGGGCTTCCGCCGCCAGCCAGGGGTTCAATTCCTGTTCGAGGGTCAACTTTGCGGGCACGGCGCTATTTTCCTCCGCTCTTGATTATGGCAGCGTAAGGGCGGGCTGCCAACCGCATTCACCCGCTCGGTGCGCTGCCTGATGATTATGCTCCGGCCGCGGCCGGCCAGTTCCTCCGCCTTCGGCGGTTCTTCCGTCATTCGGCCGGCGTCAAGAAACAACTCTGCCGCGGCAGAGACCGTCGCCGGCCTGCCGCGGCAGCCGAGAGCACCGATGTCAGCGCCCAGGAAAGCCCGATAGCGCTTAGTTGGGCAACAGAACCGCGTCGATGACGTGAATGACCCCGTTGCTGGTCTCGATGTCCGTCTGGATCACCTTAGCGTTGTCCACGTAAACGCCATTGCTGTTGATGATTTTGATCGTTCCGCCCTGTACCGTCTTGGCGGAGGTCAACTTGACCACGTCCTTGGCCATCACTTTGCCCGGAACGACGTGATAGGTCAGGATCGCCTGAAGCTTCGCCTTGTTCTCGGGCTTTAGTAGCTCTTGAACCGTGCCCTGCGGCAAGCGGGCAAACGCCGCGTCCGTCGGCGCAAACACCGTGAACGGACCGCTGCCGCGCAACGTGCTTTCCAGTCCCGCAGCCTGGACGGCGGCTACGAGAGTCTTGAAGGACCCGGCGCTGATGGCCGTATCCACGATATCCTTATCCGCCGCTGAGGCGGCTCCCGCCAGGCTCAGCGCGAACACAAGCACTGCCAAAGTCTTCATCCAACCCCTCTGGTTCGACTTCATCTCTTCTTCCTCCTCAAACTGTTGCCGGGGTCTGTCTCCCGGCTGAGCACCGTTCTGTGCTCCCATTCGTAGGACTGGCCTGCGCCCGGACCGGATGCAATATCTGCAAAACTGTGTTCAGTAGCCTTCAAATTCGAAGTGCGGTTTTCAAAGACACTGAACCGGAGGGCGGCCCCATGGAAACCAGCGAGCAAACCATCCGGCGGGTCCTTTCCCGCTACGAGCTGGGCAGCAAGCTGCGCGAGTTAAGGCTGCGCAAGAAGTTAGGGCTGAAGGAGCTGGGCAACCATACGGGGCTTTCTCCGAGCCTGCTGTCGCAGATTGAAAACGGAAAGCTCGTGCCGACACTGCCCACGCTGGCGCGAATCGCCATGGTCTTCGACGTTGGATTGGAGTATTTCTTCGTCGGGCGGCGATCCGAGAAAATGTTCGTCATCGTGTATGCCGCCGAGAGGGTGCGCCTGCCGGAGGCGCCTGCGGCCGAAGATCCTTCCTACTTCTTTGAGAACCTCGCCTTCCCCGCCGTGGGCAAGTACGGCGAAGCCTACTTTGCTGAATTCCCCATGCGGACCAAACCGGGCCTCCCTCACGTTCACGACGGGCACGAGTTTCTCTATGTCCTGAGGGGCACGCTGATCATCCGGCACGGAGGCGAGGACCGCACGCTCAGCGCCGGCGACAGCGCCTATTTCGATTCCTCGGAACCTCACTCTTACCTCGGCGCAAGCGAGCCGCCGGCGCAAGCGATCGTGGTGGCCATCCACTGCCGCCGCTGAATTCCCTCACCGGCCGTCACATAAACCAGCCTGCGCTGCGGTGAACCGCCTCGCCGAACTCCCGCATGAACCGCATTTCCTCTCCGTTCAGCGGCCCCTGTTCCACCGCCTTCAAATCTTGTTCCAACTCCTTGCGATTGGATGGCGCCATCAGACACACGTCCACGGCGGGATTCGATAGCACGAAGCGGTAGCACATCTCGGCCGTGGGAACGGGCCCCTCCCGCGGCCAGCCTTTGGAACGCCGCAGCAGGCGCCCCCAGCGGGTTGCAGTGTAGCTGACGATGGAAGGACCGTCCGTGCCGAGGCAAGGAAAGATCTCCTTCTCCGCGCCCGGGTGCGCCGCGTTGTAGCGGACCATGAGCAGGTCGAGCGCCCGCGCCGCAGCCAGTTCGCCGGCCAATCGCCGGTGGTGACACGAAATGCCCACCGCTCGCACCCGGCCGTCTTCCTTCAGCCGCCTCAGCTCCTCCTGAACCGCGGGTGGGAATTGCTGCGGCTTCATCACCCCGAGAAACAGGAACACGTCGATGTAATCCGTGCGCAACTGGCGCAAGCGTTTGTCGAGCGTTTTGCGCAGGTCCTGGCGGGTCCAAATCAGGTTGTACGCCCCGGTGGAGAGGACGCACCGCTCACGCTCGGAGGGGTTCATCTCGCGGATGACGCGCGTCATGTGCGTGTCGAAGCCGTAGCAGAAGAGGTAATTCACGCCGGCATCCAAAGCCCGGCGGACCACGTCCGTCCCCGGCCGGTAAGTTGCCGACAGGCCCAGTCGGAAGACCGCGGGCCCGTCGAGTCCCAACCGGGCTTGGGCAAAGCTGGTTTGCATGACACCTTCATGGTAGCGGTTCTCCCGCTCTTCATTGACACGCCGCCGCCATGTAGGCTAGCATGTTGCCCTACATGTTTCATTTGGCTTTGTAGAAGTGGGCACCGAGGCGCCGCCATGAAGAATGAGAACATCCCCGCCCTTGTCCGGGAGCTCCGTCAACGGCTCGAACTCACCCAGGAGCAGTTCGCGCACAAAGTGGGTGTCACATACAGCACCGTGAACCACTGGGAGAACGGCAAGAGGGCACCCATGCCATTTCTCGTGAAGCGGCTCTGGGAGATAAAGCAGGAACTCGACGAGTTCGAGAGCAAGCGGCCGAAGGGGAAGACGCTGCGATGAGCACCGCTTACCACGCGAAGTACTTTGCCTGCGAGCTCTCCCGGATCGGCGGGACTGGAGTGGAGCGCATATCTCGTTCCCTTTTCGATGCGTACGTCGATCTTAACCCGCACCAGATCGAGGCGGCCCTGTTTGCCTTCCGATCTCCGATATCCAAAGGCGTTCTCCTAGCCGACGAGGTCGGCCTCGGAAAGACCATTGAAGCCGGCTTGGTCCTATGCCAACTCTGGGCCGAGAGGCGTCGGCGACTTCTGGTGATCTGCCCTGCTTCCATTCGCAAGCAGTGGGCGCTTGAGCTGGCGGAGAAATTCAACCTGCCCACGGTCATCCTTGACGCACAGGAATATCAGGCCCGACAGGCCCGGGGAGTTCCGAACCCCTTTGTGGCGGAGGAAATTGTCATCACCTCGATGCATTTCGCCAGTGCGCGCGCCGTCGATCTACGCCCGGTCCCATGGGACCTAGTGGTCATCGACGAGGCCCATAAGTTGCGCAATGCCTACCGCCCGTCGAACCGTATGGGGCAGAACATCCGGTGGGCTCTCGAGGACCGGCGCAAGGTGCTGCTGACGGCGACGCCGCTCCAGAACTCATTACTGGAACTGTATGGCCTCTCCACGCTCATTGATGACTACCTCTTCGGTGATCTTCCTTCGTTCCGTGCTCAGTTCGTGAACGCGGGCGGAAATCTAGAGGATCTGCGGAACAGGCTCCGTAGCTTTTCCATTCGCACCCTCAGGCGGCAGGTCGTCGAGTACATCCAGTACACGGAACGTCGGCTCATCACGCGGCCTTTCCAGCCTACGGAGCAGGAGCAAAAGCTCTACGAGGCCGTGTCCGCATTCCTTCAGCGCGCCGATACTTACGCGCTTCCGCACAGACAACGACACTTGACCGCTTTGATCGTCCGCAAGCTCCTTGCTTCCTCGCCTCAGGCTGTGGCGGCCACGCTCGAAGCGATGCGCGACCGGCTGATCGCAATGCGCGACAAGCTGCCGGTCCCCGAAGACCTGATCGAGCGGCTCATTTCAGATGAGGAGATCGAGGAAGAGCTGCTCGATGAGATGGTCGATTCGCCTTTACAACCGTTCGCGGAGGAGGGTTGCACCGGGCGGGAACAGGCACCCGAAACTGAACCCGCGGGGTCCCCCATCGATCCCCAGAAGTTGCAACAGGAGATCGATGAGCTCGGCCGCTACGCCCACTGGGCGAGAAGCATCGGGATCGACACCAAGACGCGCTCTCTGATCAAGGCCCTTGAAATTGGCTTTGAAAAGATGACTGAGATGGGAGCGGCGCAAAGGGCCGTGATCTTTACGGAGTCGCGGCGCACGCAAGTCTATCTGAAAGACTTTCTGGAGGCGAACGGTTACGCCGGCCGCGTTATTACCTTCAACGGGACGAACAAGGAGCCAGAGACAACCGCTATCTACGAGCGGTGGTTGAAGGCCAACGAGATAAGCGGCCGTGCGACGGGGTCCCGGGCGGTGGACGTCCGCACAGCCATCATTGAGCATTTCCGCGACCATGGACAGATACTGATCGCAACGGAAGCCGCCGCCGAGGGAGTCAACCTTCAGTTTTGCTCCCTGGTGGTGAACTTTGATCTCCCTTGGAATCCCCAACGGATCGAGCAGCGGATCGGCCGTTGCCACCGTTACGGGCAAAAGCACGACGTTGTGGTCATCAACTTCCTCAATGAGAAGAACGAAGCCGACCGGCGCGTCTACGAGCTTCTCGAGGAGAAGTTCAACCTGTTCAGCGGCGTGTTCGGCGCCTCGGATGAAGTGCTGGGAACTATCGAATCTGGTGTGGATTTCGAGCGTGAAGTATTGGAAATCTACCAGCAGTGCCGAACGCCAGCGGAGATCGAAGCGGCCTTCCAGAGACTTCGTGAAGAACTCGACGATAAAATCAAGAGTCGCATGGCAGAAACGCGCCAAAAGCTCCTCGAGCACTTCGACGAGGACGTCCATGCGCGCCTGCGTGTGAACTTGCAAGGGGCGCGGCAACAGCTCGACCGGGTGGGGATGATGTTTTGGCGGCTCACGCGATATGTTCTGGATGGCCGTGCTAAGTTTGACGACGGCGCCTTGGCATTCGAGCTGGAAAGCCCTCCCCATGAGGGCATCCCGGCCGGTCATTACCATCTCATTTCGAAGGAACGTGAAAATGTGCCCGGCGTGTTCCTTTACCGCTTGTCGCATCCCCTCGGCGAGTACGTGCTCGAAACGGGGAAGGGTCTCGATACTCCGGCCGCCCGCGTGATTTTCGACATTAGCGGGCGCGCCACGCGCATCGCGTTGGTCGAAGCCCAGAAGGGCCGCTCCGGCTGGCTGCACCTGCAACGGCTCGTCATCGACTCGTTCGAACGGGAAGAATACTTGCTGTTCTCCGGCATCGGCGACGACGGCCGTGCACTGGATCAGGAAACCATGGAGAAGTTATTCCACTGCGAAGCCAAGGCGGAGGTTCTCGGTCCGATTCCGTCCGACGTCCAGACCCGGCTGGCCGCGGAAGCGGAGCGGCACGCCAAGGCCACCATAAGCCGCTCGCTGGAGACCAACAACCGCCACTTTCAAGAAGCGCGAGAGAAACTGGAGAAGTGGGCTGACGACATGGTGCTGGCCGCCGAGAAGGAACTGAAGGACACCAAAGAGCGGATCAAGGCGCTGAATCGCCAGGCGCGCCTGGCGACCACCACCGAGCAGCAGCATGCGTTACAGGAGCAGATCCGGGAGTTGGAAAAGCAAAAGCGCCGCCAGCGCCAGCGCATCTTCGACGTGGAGGACGAGATCCTGGCCAAGCGGGATGAGCTGATCGAGAAACTGGAGAAACGAATGCAGCAGAGGACGATTGTGGAGCCGTTGTTCACGATCCGCTGGAGCGTCGCGTAGCGAGGAGGACGATGTCTCAGAACCTTGAACGACTAAGGCAGTTGCTGGCCGAGGTCTTCCAGCTCGACCAGGCCGAGCTGGATTTCGGCATCTACCGCATCATGAACACCAAGCGCGAGGAGATCACGCGGTTTCTCGATAACGATCTTTTGCCGCAAGTGCGAGAGGTCCTCCAAACCTACGAGCAAGAAAGCCGCGCCGCGCTTGCCGAGGAGCTAGAAAAGGCAAAGGATCAGGCTAAGGCCCTCGGCTTCGAAGACCCTGCCCAAGCTCCCAAGGTCAAAGAGCTACAGGCGCGGTACGCAGCCGCTTTCGACATGGAGGCAGCAGAAAACGAGGTGTATTCCCACCTCTATAACTTCTTTCGCCGGTACTACTCGGAGGGAGATTTCATTTCCCAGCGCCGCTACAAGGAGGGCGTCTACGCCATTCCTTACGAGGGCGAGGAGGTCAAGCTTTACTGGGCCAACCACGACCAGTACTACATCAAGACCAGCGAGTACCTGCGGAACTACACCTTCAAACTGCCATCCGGCAAGCGGGTGCACTTCAAGCTGATTGAGGCGGATACGGAGAAGGACAACAACCGCGCCCTGAACGGCAACGAGCGGCGCTTCATCTTGTCTGCTGAGAAACCGCTTGCGGAGGAAAACGGAGAGCTGGTCATCCGCTTCGAGTACCGGCCAGACCCTGAGAAGCGCAAACAGTCGGATCTCAATGCGGAGGCAGCGGATTACGTCCTCCGGAAGGCAACGGGGTTTCTCCACTGGCGCAGCGAGCTGGCCAAATTGCGTCCTACTGAGAAGAACCCAAACCGCACCCTTCTGGAGAAGCACCTCACGGACTACACCGCGCGGAATACGTTCGATTACTTCATCCACAAAGATATGGGTCGGTTCCTGCGGCGGGAGTTGGACTTCTACATCAAGAACGAGGTGATGCATCTCGACGACATCGAGAACGAGAGCGCCCCGCGCGCGGAGCAGTACCTATGCAAGATCAAAGCCATCCGGAGGATCGCCCACAAGATCATTGATTTCCTAGCGCAGATTGAGAACTTCCAGAAGAAGCTCTGGCTCAAGAAGAAGTTCGTTGTGGAGACGCAGTATTGCGTCACTCTCGACCGCGTGCCGCAGGCGCTCTACCCCGAGATCGTCGCGAACGATGCGCAGCGGGAAGACTGGGTGCGGCTCTTCTCCATTGATGAGATCCAGGGCAACCTGATGGCGCCGGGCTACTCAGCCCCGCTCAAGGTGGAGTTCCTCAAGGCCAACCCTTACCTAGTGCTCGATACCCGCCACTTCAGCGAGGACTTCAAGCGGCGGTTGCTGGCTTCCTTCGAGGATCTGGACCAGCAGTGCGACGGGCTGCTCATCCACAGCGAGAACTTCCAGGCTCTGAACTTGCTGATGGAGCGGTATAGGGAACAGGTGGGATGCGTTTATATAGACCCACCCTATAACACCGCAGCCACTCCCATTTTGTATAAGAACGACTACAAGGAAGCATCATGGCTCTCGCTTCTCGAGAGCCGACTTCGCCTAGGCCAAGTACTCCAGTCAGCAGACTCGGTGGTCTGCGTCGCGATTGACGATGCCGAGCTAGACATACTCTCCTTGTTGCTTCGGGAAGTCTACTCCAACAGCCAACTTTTTAGAGTGGTGGTCAACCATTACCCAGGATCTGGTACCGGGCGTTCCAACGTGACTCGGACCCATGAGTACGCGCTGTTCATGGTGCCACTTGGCCTTGACATTCTGCGTGGGCAAACGGTTGAGTCGGGAGAGCGCGAACGAAACTTCCGCCGGAGCGGCACCGGGGAAAACAACTTCAGAGTTGGCCGCCCGAACAGCTTTTATGCTGTGCTTGTTGATCCTCGTTCACTTCGTGTTGTGGGCGTAGAACCGCCGCCACAGAGCATCAATTACCCGCGGGAACCGACGCAAGAAGGTTACGTTCGCATTTACCCTATCGGGGAGGACGGGTCTGAGCGCGTTTGGACGCTCAGCTATGATGGTGCACGAGAAGCAATTGCGCACAGCCTTTTGAGATGCACAGCCAATATGGTGATCAATCGCATCTATACGGACGAGGAACGGAGGAATTTGCTGCCGAGTATTTGGGCTGACACGCGGTTCAACGCAGTGGTCTACGGCACAAACCTGCTGAGCGACCTCTTTGGTACCAGAGAGGTTTTCCCGTATCCGAAGTCGGTCTTTACAGTGGCCTTTGCAATCGAGGGGGCCACGCACCTAAGACCTTACGCGCTTGTCATGGACTTCTTCGCAGGCTCCGGCACCACGGCCCACGCGGTCATCAACCTCAGCCGCGAAGACGGCGGACGGCGGAAGTACATTCTCGTCGAGATGGGCGACTACTTCGACACGGTGCTGGTCCCTCGCATCAAGAAGGTGGTCTATTCCAAGGACTGGAAGGACGGTAAGCCTGTCTCCCGGGAAGGCATCAGCCACATGTTCAAGTACATCCGCCTCGAATCCTACGAGGACACGCTGAACAACCTGCAACTCAAGCGCAGCGACGCTCAGCGGCGGCTGCTCGAGGAGCACGCTGGGTTCCGTGAGGACTACATGCTCCGCTATGTGCTGGAGATGGAGAGCCGGGGCAGCGCGTCGCTATTGAATCTCGACCGCTTCGAGGATCCCTTTAGCTACCAGCTCGATATCGCCACCGGTACGGCCGGAGAGACGAAGCCCACGGTGGTGGATCTGGTGGAGACCTTCAACTACCTGATTGGCCTTCGGGTCAAGACAATGGACCACATCTGCGGCGTGCGTATCGTGACGGGCACGAACAGGCAAGGCGAACGCGTGCTCGTGCTATGGCGGAACGCCCGGGAAACGGACAACGACAAGCTGGATGTGTGGTTCGGCAAGCAGGGCTACAACACCAAGGACCAAGAGTTTGACGTGATTTACGTCAACGGCGACAACAACCTGGAGAACCTCCGCAAGCCTGACCAAACCTGGAAGGTTCGGCTCATCGAGGAGGAGTTCCGGCGGCTCATGTTCGACGTGCAGGAGGTGTAGGAGACGGCGCTATGCAAACGACAGGCATTCACAAGCCGGCGGGCGCCGTCCATATTAACGGCTGGCATCCATACCGGCGAGCGAACTGCTTCTCCCTGAACGAAGGCTTTCTGCACTTTGGCCACGGAAGTAACGGGCAGCTTCTTGGCGTGCGCCTAGAGGGGGACAAGGTTGAAGAACCGCACATGGAGGGGATGTGACCATGACCCGAACTGCGCGAGGCGCCCGAGTGAACGCCCCCGCTGAAAGACCCTTGCGCTTCGAACAACGGCTGGTGCTCCACCAGTGGCTGCTCAGCCGGTTCGGCGTGCCGAGCTTTGAGGCTCTCGCGGCCAAATTGAAGGCGCCGAAACTGGAGGGCTTCGACGAGGACAATGTCAGCCGTTTCCACCGTGAGCTGCTTCAGCACATTGCTCCGGAAAAGCGGCCGGAATTACCAAATGACTTGCTTTCCTATTATGACGGGAACATCGTGCGCCATTGGAAAAGAATCACCGAGCGGCGGATTCACGCCGGGCCGTTCCTCCACCCGAAGTACTTTCAGTACCTGGCTCTACTATTCGCGGAGATCTATCTCGACCGGTATTTCGGCAACGCAGTTGAGTTACTCGCGGCACTCAACGAGCATGTAAAGGCCTTCAACGGCTCCGCGCCTGCCCCAAGCCGCATCGAACCGTACACTGAGCAGGACCTCAACAAGCTGGCTTTCTGGATGGCCACCGGTAGCGGCAAGACGCTCCTCATGCACGTCAATATCCTCCAATACCAGCATTACCTGCAACACCACAATCACAAGCCGGTGAACCGGGTCATCCTGCTCACGCCGAACGAGGGTCTCTCACACCAGCATTTGGAGGAGTTCCAGCTTTCGGCTATTGAGGCCGAGCTCTTCTCGAAGGAGGGACGGGGCCTCTTCACCGGCCGCGGGGTGGAGATTCTCGACATCCACAAGCTGCGGGAGGAGATGGGCGAGAAGACCGTGGCCGTGGAGGCCTTCGAGGGAAGCAACCTTGTACTCGTAGATGAGGGCCATCGCGGGACCAGCGGCGCGGAAACCGGCGCCTGGATGCAGAAGAGGAATCAACTCTGCAAGGATGGCTTCTCCTTTGAGTACTCCGCGACGTTTGGCCAGGCGATGAAGGCCAGCGGCAACCGCGACCTGGAGCAGGTCTACGCCAAGTGCATTCTTTTCGATTATTCCTACAAGTATTTCTACGGAGACGGCTACGGCAAGGACTACCGCATCCTGAACCTGGCCGACGACTCCGACGAAAGCGTTCGCCGGCAGTATCTTACCGCCTGCGCCCTGTCCTTTTATCAGCAGTTGAAGCTTTACAGGGAGCAGCGCGAGGCTTTTCGGCCGTTCCTGCTCGAGAAACCGCTCTGGGTCTTCGTGGGTGGCAGCGTCAACGCGGTCCGCATGCAGAACCGCCGGAGGGTGTCCGATGTGGTGGACATCCTTTTGTTCCTGTCCGCCTTCGTGCGGGAGCGCGGCGAAAGCGCAGCCATCATTGAACGGCTGCTTGCCGGGCACTCTGGCTTGCTGGACACTGCGGGACGGGAGCTCTTTCAAGGGGCGTTTCGGTATCTGAACACGCTGGGGCTGACACCCGACCAGATCTTCGACGACATGCTGCGGATGGTTTTTAATGCTCCCACCACGGCAGCGCTGCACGTTGAAAACCTGAAAGGGACGGACGGGGAGGTGGCGCTTCGACTGGGCGGCAATGAAGCATTCGGCGTGATCAACGTCGGCGACACATCTGCTCTTTGCAAGCTCTGCGAGGAACAGGGGGAGCTGGTCGTCACGGAAAAGGAGTTCTCAGGCTCTCTGTTCCGCGCCCTCAATGACAAGGCATCCACGATCCATGTATTGATCGGGTCGAAGAAATTTACCGAGGGCTGGTCGAGCTGGCGGGTCAGCACGATGGGCTTGATGAACATCGGCCGCAACGAGGGTCCGCAAATCATCCAGCTTTTCGGCCGGGGCGTCCGCTTGAAAGGGAAAGATTTTTCGCTAAAGCGCAGTCGAAGGCTGGATGAACGGACTGCGCCCAAGAATATCGAGACACTGGAGACGCTCAACATCTTCGGCATCCGGGCGGACTATATGCGGCAGTTCAGGGAGTACCTTGAGGAGGAAGGCCTGCCGGCGAACGAAGACCGGATTGAGTTCGTGTTGCCGGTGATTAAGAATCTGGGGAAGAACAAACTGAAGATCGTCCGCCTCCGGGAGGGCGCCGACTTCAAAAAGGACGGAACTAAACCTGCGTTGGACGAGCCCCCGGACTTTCTGGTGCGGCACCGGATCGTTGTCGACTGGTATCCGAAGTTACAGGCAATTGCGAGCGGCGCTGGCCGAACGAACGGCGAGGCGGCGGAGCGGCATCGATGCTGGTTTAAAGAGGCGCACCTCGCCTTCCTGGACTTTGACGCCATCTACTTCGAGCTTCAGCAGTTCAAGAACGAACGAGCCTGGCACAACCTCAACCTTCCGCGGGGAAGCCTGAGGGCTCTGCTGGAGCGGGAGGACTGGTACGAGCTCCTCATTCCGGAGGAGGAGATGGAACTCCGGTCGTTCCAACAGGTGCTGCGTTGGCAAGAGATCGCGACGGTCCTCCTGAAGAAGTACGCGGACCGCTATTACAAGTTCAGGAAGCAGGAGTTCGAGAGCCGTCAACTGGAGTATCAGGAGCTGTCCGCGGACGACCCCAACTTCGTTGAAGAGTACCGACTGCTCATCGAGCGGTCGCGCGAAGACATCGTCCAGAAGCTGGAGGAGATCAAGAAGCTGATCGAACGCGGAGATCTCAAGCAAGCAGAGTTTTCCAAGCTGGCCTTTAAACAGGATTCAGTCAGCACAATCGCCTTTGCGGGGCACCTATACCAGCCGCTTATTTACGTTGGCAACGATCTCATCGAGGTCAAGCCCGTGGTGCTGGAGAATGAGGGAGAGCGCGACTTCGTTCTGGACCTTCAGGAGTTCTGTGAGTCAGAGAGGGGCAAGAAGCTGCTGGAGAGCAAGGAGCTTTACCTGCTCCGGAACTTGAGCCGCGGCCGCGGCATCGGCTTCTTCGAGGCGGGCAATTTCTATCCCGACTTCATCCTCTGGTTGCTGGCCGGCGGCCGCCAGTACGTGAGCTTCATCGACCCCAAGGGACTGCGGAATCTTGAGGGCCCAGACGACCCTAAGATCAGATTCCACGAGACGATCAAGGAGCTCGAGCATGAATTGAACGATCCGGCGGTAGCGCTGAACTCTTTCATCCTATCGAGAACGCGCTCCTCGGAAATCGGTTGGTGGGCCAGGGACATGAGCAAGGATGACTGGGAGAAGCGGAATGTGCTCTTCCAGCAAGAAGACCGGGATCGCTACATCGAGATACTTCTGGCGAAGGTGGGCGGACCAGAGTGAGACTATTGAGGCGCCCCATTTCAGAGGCCGCCTAGGCCGCCCGAAGAGCCATCAAGGCTCACCAGGCACTGAGTGGAGTAGCGGGCCGGCCGCCGGGTTTGACTGGCCGGGCCTGCCTTGCTAGATTGGCAGTTTCATGCCCGGGCCAGAGCGCTTGAAGGTCACGCCGCTGCACTCGGCTCACCTCCGGCTGGGAGCGCGGATGGTGGATTTCGGCGGCTGGCAGATGCCTCTCCAATACACCGGGATCCTCGACGAGCACCACGCCGTGCGCCGCACCGCCGGCGTCTTCGACGTCAGCCACATGGGAGAGATCGAGATCCGCGGCCCGGAGGCGCTGGCCCTGGCCGAGTATGTAACCACCAACCGCGTCTCCCGTTTACAAGAAGGGCAAATCCAGTACTCCGGCCTGCTCTACTCCCATGGCGGCTTCGCCGATGACGTTCTTGTGCACCGCACCGCCCCGGACGGCATCTTTATTTGTGTGAACGCCGCCAACCAGGAAAAGGACTACGAGCACATCCGCTCGGCCAACCGCTGGAACGCGCAAGTGGAGTTCGCCTCCGAGCGTTACGCGCAGATCGCCGTACAAGGCCCGCGCGCCCTGGAGGTCTTGCGCCCTCTGTGCGAAGCCGATCTGGCCGCGATCCGCTACTACCGCTTTGTGGATTCCAAAGCGCTTGGCCTTCCCGCCAGAATCGCGCGCACCGGCTACACCGGCGAGGACGGCTTTGAGATGTACGCCGCGCCGGAGCACGCCGAGCGGATTTGGGACCGCATCCTGGACGCCGGCCAGCCCTTCGGCATCCGCCCCTGCGGCTTGGGCGCGCGCAACACGCTTCGTCTGGAGGCCGCGATGGCGTTGTACGGCCATGAGATTGACGCCAGCATCACTCCGCTCGAGGCTGGTCTGGATTGGATCGTCAAGTTCGACAAAGGCGACTTCCTCGGCAAGACGGCGCTGGAAAGACAGGCTTCCCATGGAGTGCGCCGGAAACTGATAGGCTTTGAGATGGGCGGCCGGCAGATCGCCCGCGACGGCTACGAGGTGCTGGCGGAAGGCCAGCCGGCCGGCTGGGTGACGAGCGGCGCTCCCTCGCCTACGTTGAACAAGAATATCGGAATGTGTTACTTGCCCGCGGATTGGGCCGCGCCCGGGCGCGAAATCGAAATTCTGGTCCGCGGCAAACCCTGCCCGGCCCGGACGGTCGCGCTGCCATTCTACAAGAGGACTCGATAAATCATGTATCCGGAGAATTTCCGTTACACCAAAGAGCATGAATGGGTGCTGGTGGAAGGCGACACCGGCACGGTGGGCATCACCCATCACGCCCAGGAGCAGTTGGGCGACATCGTCTACGTGGACCTTCCGAAAGTGGGGGCCAAACTGGAGAAAGGAGCGGCGATGGGCTCGGTCGAGTCGGTCAAGGCCGTCTCCGAAATCTTCTCGCCGGTTTCCGGCGAGGTGATCGCCGTCAATGAAACGCTCAGCGACGCGCCCGAAAAGCTCAACCAGGACCCGCACGGTGAGGGCTGGCTGGTCAAAGTCAAGCTCGCGGATCCGCAGGAGGCCGCCACCCTGATGGACGCTGCCCAATACCAGGCTCTCGTGGCCGCGGAGTCGTAAGCTTGCGCTATCTTCCGAATTCCGACGAGGAACGCCGCCAGATGCTCCAGGCCTGCGGCCTTGCGAGCCTCGAGGATCTGTTCGCCCACTTGCCCCCCGAAGTGCGGCTGGCGCGCCCTCTGGCGCTCCCGCCCGGCAAATCCGAATACGAGATCCTCGACTATTTCCGCGCGCGCGGCGAGGAGTGCGCCAACGGTTACGCGTCGTTTCTGGGCGCGGGCGCATACCGCCATTACCGGCCCGTGCTGGTGGACGTGGTCGCGTCGCGGGGCGAGTTCCTCACGGCTTACACTCCTTACCAGTCAGAAATATCCCAGGGCATCCTCACCAGCATCTTCGAGTTCCAGACGATGATCTGCCAGCTCACCGGCATGGAGGCCGCGAACGCTTCGATGTATTGCGGATCGACGGCTGCGGCCGAGGCGGCTCTCATGGCCGCACGCATCACCGGCCGCTCTCGCATCCTGGCGGCGCGGAGCCTGCACCCGGAATACCGGCAGGTGCTGGCCACCATGCTCCGCAACCTGGAGATGCCCATCGAGGAGATCGCCTACGACCCGGCTTCCGGCCAGACCGACCTGGAGGACCTGGATCAAAAGCTCGACGAGCAAACCGCGGCGGTGATTTTGCAATCGCCCAGCTTTTTCGGAATCGTCGAAGAGCTCGATCGCGCGGCGGATCTGGCGCACCGCAAAGGGGCGTTGCTGATCCACGTCTTCACCGAGGCCGTGGCGCTCGGAATTCTGGAGCCGGCACGGGAGGCGGATATTGTGGCCGGCGAGCTGCAATCTTTCGCCACTCCCCCCAGCTTCGGCGGCCCCTACGCCGGGGTGATCGCCACCAAAGAAAAGCACGTGCGGCAGATGCCCGGCCGCCTGGTGGGCGAGACCAAAGACGTCCAAAGCAACCGCGCGTATTGCCTGACGCTCTCCACCCGCGAGCAGCACATCCGCCGCGAGAAAGCCACCTCCAACATCTGCACCAACCAGGCCCTGGTGGCGCTGATGGCCACGGTCTTCATGACCGTCTACGGCAAGCAGGGCCTGCGCGAGCTGGCCCGGCAAAATCTGTCCAAGGCGCATTACCTCGCTTCGCGGGTGCCGCCGCGTTTCTCCGGCCCGTTTTTCAACGAATTCGTTACAGCGCCGCGCGGGCGTTCCCCGGAGCAGATCAACCGGGAGCTGCTCGAGAGAAAGATCATCGGGGGCCTGCCGCTCGGGCCGTATTGCCCGGAGCTGGACGGCACCATGCTTCTGTGCGCCACCGAGATGAACCGCCGCGCCGATATCGACATCCTCGCGGAGGTATTCGGGTCATGATCCGCAAAGTCCGCCGCCACCCGGTTCAAAACGAACCGCTTCTGTTTGAAATCAGCGAGCCGGGCAAGCGCGCTTGGCAGTTGCCGCCGCTCGACGTTCCCGAAACCGATCCCGCCGGGGCGTTGGGCGAGGCCCGCGTCCGCCGCGAAATCGAAGGGTTCCCCGAGGTGAGCGAGGTCGAAGCGGTCCGGCACTTCACCCGCCTGTCCACCTGGAACTACGCCATCGACCTGGGCCTCTACCCGCTCGGAAGCTGCACGATGAAGTACAATCCGCGGGTGAACGAAGCGGCCGCGCGCGTGGAAGGCCTGGCCTGGGCGCATCCTTATCAGCCGGAATCGCTCAGTCAGGGCGCGATGGAGATCATGGCCGCCCTGGAGCAGGCGCTGGCCGAGATCACCGGCATGGACGCCGTCTCTTTGCAGCCGGCCGCCGGCGCTCACGGAGAGCTGACCGGAATCCTGCTGGTTCGCGCCTTGCTGGCCTCTCAAGGCAACCCGCGCAAGAAGATTCTCGTCCCGGATTCGGCCCACGGCACCAACCCGGCCACCGCGCGCATGGCGGGCTACGCCGTCGAGAACATCCGCTCCAACGAACTGGGCATGGTGGATCTGAGCGTGCTGGCTGCCGCGGTGAACGAGGATGTGGCCGCCCTGATGCTCACTAACCCCAACACCCTGGGCGTCTTTGAGACCGAAATCGTGCGGGCGGCGGAGATTCTCCACGCCAAGGGCGCTCAGCTTTACATGGACGGCGCCAACATGAACGCGCTGGTGGGCATCGCCAGGCCGGGCGATTTCGGCGTGGACGTGATGCATCTGAACCTGCACAAGACCTTTTCCACGCCCCACGGCGGAGGAGGCCCTGGCAGCGGTCCGGTCGCGGTCCGCGCGCATCTGGAGCCGTTCCTGCCCGTGCCCCGCTTGGAAAAGACACCCGAAGGCTGGCGCTTCCAGTACGGCCGGCCGCAATCGATCGGGCGCGTGAAGGCTTTTTACGGCAACTTCGGGGTGATGGTGCGCGCGCTGGCCTACATCCTGGCCCACGGCGCCGAGGGGCTGAAGGCAGCGACCATGGACGCCGTGCTAAACGCCAACTACATCCGCAAGCGCCTGGAACCCTACTACGAGCTTCCACACCGCGCGCCGACCATGCATGAGTGCGTCTTCAGCGACCAGCGCCAGGCGCGGCACGGCGTGCGCACCATGGACATCGCCAAGCGCCTGATCGATTACGGCTTCCATCCTTACACGGTCAGCTTCCCCCTGATCGTGCCGGGCGCGATGATGATCGAGCCGACGGAGACCGAATCCAAGCGCGAGCTGGATCTGTTCATCGACGCGTTGATTTCCATCGCGCAGGAAGCGGAGACCGACCCGGAGCTGGTTCGCTCGGCACCGCATTCGACGCGCACGGCGCGGGTGGATGAGGTCACCGCCGCCCGCCGCCCGGTGCTGAGGTGGAAACCTCCCCAGCAGTCTTAGGACTCCGCGGCCGAGCCGCCCGCCGGCAAGCCGGCCGACAGTTGTTGCACCTTGAGGAGAAACTCCACTTCGCCTTCCGGAAGACCCAGAGCCGCTGCGATCCGGCCGGCCGGCTCCCCGCGCCGGTGCATTCGAAGGGCCATGCCTCGCTTGTTCAGATTTAGCCCGGAGCTGGTCACCGGCAAGCCGGCGACTCGCTCGGCCGACTCGGCAAGTTGCCGCACCTGGGAGCGGAGCTCCTCGAGCAATGCGCGGGTCTCCTCGAGCCTCTGGGCCAGCTCACCTTGCCGTTGCTCGGCCGCCGCGGCCCGGCGCTTGAGGTCCCAGGCCATACTAACAGACAGCACCAGGCACAGCAGAATCCCTATCGCCGCACATAACCACGCTGTCAGCGGGTGCAGCAGCCATTGGGTCAGCATGCGTTCCTCCTCCAGGGTTCAGAAAGACGGGCCACCGTTTGGCGTGGGCCCCTGACCTGCGCCTTACCCTTCCTTTCTTCTGATCTTCCGTTCTCCGTGTCCTCTGCTTCTTGGTGGTGCGCCTGTTCTCCACGCACTCCGACGCTTCTACCTCAAAGAAGCGTCTCACCCGGCCGGCCGGGGCCTCACCGGAATCCGCTCGTGCGCAGCAAATCCTCCCGGCTCATGATTTTCTGGATTCTCACCCCATAGTTCCCCTCGACCACCACCACTTCGCCCAAGGCCACCACCGTGTCGTTCACGATCAGCGCCACCGGTTCGTCTATGCTCCGGTCCAGTTCAATGACCGACCCTGCGGTCAGCTTAAGCACATCTTGCAGCGGCAATTGCGTCCGGCCGAAAGACACGCTCACCGGCAGTTCCACGTCTTTGAGTAGATCCAGGGTCTTATAGGAGTGCTCTTCCCGCTCGGGAGTTGGCCGCAAAGCCGGGCTTTCGGCCGCCGGCGGTCCGGCAAGCCACTTTTCGGCTGCCGCCTCCAAGGCTCCGCTGATCGCCATCCGCAGCCGGATGACCTCACCTGGGGCCAGACTCAATTCGGCCGCCTGGGGCTCGCCCTCGGCAGGCGGATCCGGCGCCATCCTCCCGTTGGCTGCGGAGATGCTCTCCCCGGCAAGCTCCGACATCTCGCGGGCCATGGCGGAAAACGCCTGGTTGAGCAACTCGATCCAAGTGGCCCGGGCCTCTTCCGCCGAAACTTCGTGCACGCCCGCTCCTGCCAACGCCCGCCTGCCGGCTAAGTCCGCCTCGGCCGCGGGAACCCCAATCCAAGTCAGCCAACGGGCATCCTTGCTAAATCCTTGCTCCCACCACAGCAACTCCTCCCCAGGGAGGTCCGCTTGCTCCAGCCATGTGATCCGCGGCCGCTCGCCCGCCATCCCTTCGATGGCCTCGAGCAAGCTCCCGCCCCACAATTCTCTCAGCTTTTCTAGCGCCGGCTTGCCCATCCTCACCTCCCGCGCGTCATCGGCCAGCGCTTTTCCAGATAGGCGCGCAGCCGCATGATGGCCTGTGATTTCAACTGCGAGATCCGCGACAGATGCAGGTTCATCACCTCGGCAATTTCGCGCAGCGTCAGTTCCTCCTGGTAGTACAAACTCAGCACTGTGCGCTCCACCGCCGGAATCCGCTCCAGGGCCTCCGCCAGCAGCCTCTCCAGCTCTCGGGATTCCAACAGGTGGCTGGGCCAGTTCTGCTCGCTGTCGGCGACCAGCTCGTTCAGGTTCCGGGCGTCCTCCCGTTCGGAGGAGTAGTCCAGGCTGTTCAGCGTCAGTCCCTGGATGTCCAGCAGCCACTGCCGGTATTCTTCGAGCGTGAGGCCCAGATCCTGCGCAATCTCCTCTTCGCTGGCCGCCCGCCCCAGCCGCTGTTCGGCCGAGGCCATGGCGGCCTCAATCTGCTTGGCCTTCTTGCGCCGGTCCCGGCTGGCCCAGTCCAGGTCCCGCAGGCTGTCCAGGATCGCGCCCCGGATCTTGTACTCCGCATAGGTGCGCAGCTTGACGTTCTGTGACGGATCGAAATTGTCAATCGCCGAGATGAGCCCCACGATGCCCGTCGAGATCAGATCGTCCAGGCTGACGCTGTCCGGCAGCCGTTCGTGAATCCGCCGCGCGATGAGGCGGACCTGCGGCAGATGTTCCAAAATCAACCGCTCTCGCTCGCTGCATGCTTCCTCACTCTGCACCCCTGGATACATGGGTCTTCACCTGCGGCCCGGCTGCCGGCCCCGTCCAACCCGCCTGAGAGGCGCTGCTCACCCGAGCAACAACCCGATCAGCCGCTCCCGCCCGGCTTCCTCCAGATCCTCCGGGATCCGTTGGCCGCCGGCGAGGAAGGACACGGGCTTGGCCGTTCGAACCGCCTCGCTGAAAGCCGGCCCGAACGAGGTAGCCTCGTCCAGCCTCGTAAACAGCAGCTTGGACGGCCGGAATCTTTCAAACCGGTCCACCGCACAAGTTAGATCGGCATTTCTGGTCGTCGCCGCTAGTGTCAAATGCACCTCAATTTCCGGGTATTGACGAAGAATTTCCGCCAACTCCGCCGCCGCCTCCGCGTCGCCCGGCGCAAATCCCGGGGTGTCAATCAGGACCAGATCCTTAACCGATGCTTCCGCCAGCGCTTGCCGCAAGGCCGGCGCGCTGTCGGCGCAGCGAAACCCCACGCCCAAAATGGCGGCGTAGGTCCGCAGCGGCTCCGATCCCGCCACGCGGTAGTTGTCCATGGAGATGATCCGCACCGGCCGCCGCTTCTCCAGACCCATCCGCACGGCCAGCTTCACCAGCGTCGTGGTCTTGCCGGAGCCGGGCGGTCCGACCAGCGCGGCCGCCGCAAGCGCAGCCTCAGGCCGGCCCAACAGCGGCTCGGCATGGATCCTGCGCTCCAGCTCGAGCTTGAGCAGCGGCCTCCAGTCCGGAAGCCCTCCCGCGCCCGCTCGCAGGCAGTCCCCGCCGACCAGCGGATCTCCCATCCGGCACGCCTCAACGCACGCCGCGATTTCATGCGCCAGGGCCGGATCCAGTCCGGCTTCCAGCAGCGTTCCCAGGGCCTCCCGGCCTCCCGGCAGGGGTGCCGCCGGGCCGCGCATGCCCACCCCGGACTGCCACACCGCCGAGCGCAGGCGCTCCATCTCACGGCGCAATTCCGCCAGCTCGCGCTCCAGAGGGTTTGCTCCGGGCGGCTCGTTGAGCCCGTCCGCGCTCCTCGGGCCAGCGGCGGAAACCTTCTCGGCTTCCCGCGGGTCCAGAGCGGCAACCACCACCTCGTACTGCCCCAAATGCTGCGCCTCCGGAGGCGCTTTCCGGGAATCCACCAGCACCGCTTCTTCGCCCAGTTCTTCTCGCGCCAACCCGAGCGCGGCTTCTACGGTGCCCGCGAAGAAAGACTTCAGTTTCATTCGGCTTCTCCTCCTGCGTTACTGGATCACCCCCAGGTTCAAGACCCGCACCCCGGGCGGAATCTCGCTGTGGCTCAAAAAGAAAACATTCGGATAGTTGCTTTCCACGATTTGCCTCAGGAAATGCCTCGCTCCCGCGCTCGTGATGACGGCCATCGTGCCCGCGCTGCCTCTCACCCGCGCCTCGATCCGGTTCAGAATCTCGCGGATCGCCTTAGGCGCCAGCGTCAGATGGCTGTTGTTCTCCCCGTGCTCGACGTTGGACTCCACCAACTGTTCGATCGACGGGTCCAGGAAATACGCCGCCAGGTCTCCGGCCGCGTTGAGATGCGGTTTGATCACCGTGCGGCGGATCGCCTGCCGCACATACTCGGTGAGCAGCACCGGGTTGCGGGTCATGGCCGCCCCTTCCCCAAGCGCCTCCAGAATGGTCACCGCATCCCGGATCGAGACCCGCTCCCGAAGCAGGTTCTGAAGCACCCGCTGCACGGTCGCGAGCGGCAGCAACTTGGGCGTCAAATCCTCCACCACCTTGGGATGCTCGGCCGCCACTCGGTCCAGGAGCCGCTTAGTGTCCTGGCGCGAAAACAGCTCATGGGCGTGCCGCCGCACCAGCTCGGCCAGGTGCGCGCCGAACACGGTCATGGGATCGACCACCGTGTAGCCCTCGGCGCGAACCAGCTCGGCGCGCTCGCTGGGGATCCACCAGGCCGCAAGCTGAAACGCGGGCTCCCGCGTGGGGATGCCCCCGCTCACCGGATCCGTCTTGGCGCCGGCGATCGCCAGCTCCGAGCCCGGGATCAGCTCAAAACGCGCAATCCTCTCGCCTTTGAGCAGCACCACATACTCCCGCGCTCCCAGCGAGAGGTTGTCGTTCACTTTCACCGGCGGCATCAGATAGCCCAGCTCCATGGCCAGTTGCTTGCGAATGCCGGCGATTTTGCGCAGCAGCGGCGAGTTGGCGCCGCCCTCCACATAGCGGACCAACCCCAAACCCACCTCCACCGCCAGCGGATCCACCCGCAGCGTGCTCTCCAGGTTCTCCCGCGTCGGAGGAGGCTTCACCGCAGCGGCCGGCCTGGCCGCCTCGGCCGCCTTCCGCCGCATGCGCCAGGCCGCCGCGCCCAGGCCCGCTCCCAGCACCAGGAAGGGAATCTTGGGCAGCCCCGGGAAGACGGCCATGGCCGTCACGACGCCGCTCGCCAGAAGCAAAGGCTCGGCCGCTCCAAAAACCTGGCGCCGCACCTCGGAGCTGACCCGTGTTTCGCCGGCGGCCCGCGTCACGATCAGGCCCCCGGAAACCGAGATCATCAGCGCCGGAATCACCGTCACCAGCCCGTCGCCGATCGTCAGCACCGTGTAGGTCTCCAGCGCCCGGCGCAGCTCCATGTCATGCTGGAGCACGCCGATCATCAGGCCCGCGATGATGTTGATGCCCGTAATCAGAATGCTCGCCACCGCATCCCGCTGCGTGAAGCGGCTGGCGCCGTCCATCGAACCGTAGAACTCCGCCTCCGCGGCCAACTGTTTGCGGCGCTCGCGGGCCTCGGCTTCGTCGATGATCCCCGCATTCAAGTCCGCGTCGATCGACATCTGCTTGCCCGGCAGGGCGTCCAGCGTGAAGCGCGCCGTCACCTCCGAGATGCGCACCGCGCCGTGGTTGATCACCACGTACTGAATCGCGATCAGCACCAGGAAGATCACCGCCCCGATGATGTAGTTGCCGCCCACCACGAAGCTGCCGAAAGCCTCGATGACGCGGCCCGCCGCCGCCGTGCCGGTGTTGCCTTCAAGCAGAATCAGGCGCGAGCTGGAAATATTGAGCGCCAGCCGGAACAGCGTCAACAGCAGCAGCATCGTCGGGAAGACGTTGAAGTCCACCGGCCGCTTGATGTACAGCGCCACCATGAGCACCAAGACCGACATCATGATGTCGGCGGCGATCAGCACATCCAGCACAAAGGCCGGCAGCGGCACGATCAGCGCCAGCACGATCCCCAGCACCGCCAGCGGCGTGCCGTAGTCGGAGATCGCTCCGGAGCCCAGCCACTCCGGCAGCTTCCATCCGCCCGTCTGAGTCTGCGCGCCGGCCGCCATCGCCCCGCTCCTTGCCCGCCTCCGCTAGCCCGGCAGCCTCCGGTGAGTCAGCCGGTAGATGTACGCCAGGATTTCCGCCACCGCCCGGTACAGGTGCACCGGGATCGCCTGCCCCACCTGAACGGACTTGTACAGGGCTTGCGCCAGCGGCGGATTCTCCACCAACGGAACCAGATTCTCGATGGCGATCTCCCGGATCCGGCGCGCCAGATAGTTCTTGCCTTTGGCCACCACCACCGGCGCCGCCATCTGCTCCGGCTGGTAGCGGATGGCCACCGCGTAGTGGGTCGGATTGACGATCACCGCCGTAGCCGTTTTGACCTCCTTCATCATCCGGCGCCGCGCCAGATCCCGCTGCAAGCGCCGGATCCGCGCCTTCACCAGCGGGTTGCCTTCCACGTCCTTGATCTCTTCGCGCACCTCCTGCCGCGTCATGCGCAGATCTTTGAAATAGCGCCGCCGCGCCCGCGCCAGATCCACCAGCCCCAGCACCAGAAACAGACCCGCCGCCTTCCACAGCAGCGACAACAGCGATTCGCCCAAAGCCCGGACGCCCCGCTCGACGTCTTCCAGCGGCAGCAGACTGTATGTTGTCAGGTTCTCGCGTGCAATCGCCCAGACCGCATACGAGAACAGCGGCAGCATCACCAGAGCCTTCACCAGCGCCCAGATGTTGTTGCGCCCCAGCTCCTTCAGGCGGGTCACCGGATTCAGCCGCTTCAGATCCGGGGTCACCCGCTTCAGACTGAAGCCCATCCGCGTCGAGGCGAGTTGCACCCCGAGGCTCACCAGCATCAGTAGGCCCGCCACCGCTGCCAGCGGCAGCATCGACTTGGCCAGCAGATCACGCAGCAGAACCGTCAGCCCGTCCGCCCCCAAATCGTTCCGGAACGCCCGCTCCATGACCAGCCGCGTCAAATGGCGCGTTTCGGCCAGCCATGCGCCTCCCCAGGAGGACAGAATCCAGACGAACGCCAGAAACTGCACCGCCCCCACCAGCTCCCGCGAAGAGATGAACTGGCCCTCCTGGCGCGCCTTCTCGATCCGCCGCGGGGTCGGCTGCTCGGTTCTTTGCGATGCGTCCGCCATCGGCCCGTCCTAGCCTGCTCCCCTTTAGCCGCCGGCCATCACCCGCAGCCCCGAGGAAACCTGCCCCGCGTAGCTCCCCAAGACCCGCACGAAGACCGGCGCCAGCGCCGCCATCACCGCCAGCGCCGCCAGCATCTTCACCGGGAACGACAGCGTCAGCAGTTGCAACTGGGCATTGACCCGGCCGAGCAGCGCCAGCGCCAGGTCCGTGAGAGCCAGCAGGGCCAGCACGGGCAGAGCCAGGCGAACGCCGGTAGTGAACATCGCCGCGCTGGTCCGCGCCAGCGCTTCCCAGGCCGCTCCGGAAGCAAACCAGGCCCCCGGCGGGACCGTCTCCAGGCTCCGGGCAAAGGCGCGAATCACCTGCCGGTCAAGCCCAAAGGCAAAGAACAACAGCCCGGCGGCAAGCTGCGCCAGAATCAGCAGGATTCCGGAGTCGGCTTGCGTCTGTGGATCCACCATGGAGGCATAGGCGTAGCCTGCCTGAAGTCCCACCGCCTGCGCCGCCAGTTGAAACGCCTCCGACATAAACGACGCCATCAGTCCGAAACCAATCCCCACCGCCGCTTCTAGCACCAGCACCGAAATCAACCGCCACGGCGTCCATCCCTCAGTCACCCTGGGCCAGCTCGGATACAACAGCACCGTGGCCGCCAGCGCCAGCACCACCCGCGCCGCCTGCGGGCCCTGCCGGAAACCCGGCAGCGGCACAAACGCCAGCGCCCCCGAGACCCTCGCCAGCACCGCCAGAAACGCCAGCAGGCTGCTCACCGGAAAGTTCAAGCTAACCGGCATAACGGGCCAGGTCCTCGAGCAGCGCCAGCGTGAACGCCTTCAGCTTCTCCAGCATCCAGGGCATCGTCAGCAACAGCCCGCCTAAGAACGCCAGCAACCTTGGAACCGTGTTGAACGAGGCATCTTGAATCGAAGTCGCAATCTGAACCAGCCCCACGACCAGCCCTGCTACAAAGCCGATCGCCAGCAGCGGCAACCCGACCCAGAAGGCCGTCATCAAGGTCTGCCGCAGGATCTGCACCACCAGCTCGGGCGTCATGTCAGATCTTCCTCAGGAATAGAACGTCTTCATCAACGCGCCCACCGTCAGATTCCATCCGTCCACCAGCACGAACAACAGAATCTTGAACGGCGCCGAGATCATCACCGGCGGCAATTGCACGATGCCCACCGACAGCACCACCGAAGCCACCACCAAATCGATCACCAGGAAGGGCAAAAACAGCACCGCCCCGATCTGAAACCCGGCCTTCAGCTCCGACAAGATGTAGGCCGGAATCAGAATCTTCAAATCCAGGTCCGCCGGCGTGCGCGGGACCGGCGACTTGGTCATCTCCACAAACAAGGCAATGTCCTTCTCCCGCGCAAAACGCAGCAGGAAGTTCTTTAAAGGTTGGGAGCCGGCTTCGAAGGCCTGCTCCAGCGTGATCTGATTCTTCTCAAGCGGCAGCCACGCCTTCTGGTAAATCTCGCTTCCCACCGGCTGCATCACCAGCAGCGTCAAAAACAGCGCCAGGCCGATCAAGACCTGGTTGGACGGCGTCGATTGCGTCCCCAACGCCTGCCGCAGGAAATGCAACACCACCGTGATGCGCAAAAACGGAGTGACCGAGACCACCACCGCGGGCAGCAGCGTGAGCAGCGTCAAGAGCAGCACGATCTGCATCGGCGCGCTTACGCCGGCCCCGCCCCGCCCCGGCATATTCAACTCGATCAATGGAGTCGAGGCGCCTGCCAGGGGCGCGGCTCCCGCCGCCGCCAGCCAGCACAGCCTCTTCCAAGCGCTCACCATGCGGCGCCCTCCTTGCCTGCCTCGCGGTGCGGCCTCCGGCTCAACACCGTTAGACCCGACGGCGAGCGCCCGATCAGGATCTCCTCGTCCCCCAGCCGCACCAGATGCAGCCCGTGCTGTGGGCCCAGCATCACCCGTTCCAGCAGCTCCAGCCGCGTCCCGCGGCGAGGCCGGCTCCACACCGGCGCCATCCCGATCTTCTCCATCCATCCCATGCGTTGCTGGCTCCCGGCGCTTCTCCGGCTTAGTCTTCCCCTTCCAGGTCCGTAATCCGCACCCCCACCGCGTTTTCGGTCACGATGATTTCGCCGCAGGCCACGATCTCTCCTCCCACACGAATGTCGATGTCTTCGCCGGCCGAGCGCGCCAGCGGCACGATGCTTCCCTCCTCCAGCTCGAGCAACTGCCCCAGCTTGAGCCGCGGACGCCCGATCTCGACGTCAATCCGCAGCGGCACGTCCGCCAGCCGCTCCACCTGCTCCAAAGGCGTCATCCAGCGCGTTCCTCCACCGCTACCTCTTCATGGCCATCGTTTCCTGGCTGATCTCATCCACCGCCGAGACCACCCGCGCGTTGGCCTGGTAGCCCCGCTGCAACACAATCAGGTTGGTGAACTCCTGGGCGATGTCCACCGTGCTGCTCTCGAGCGACGAGCCCAGCACCTTTCCTCGCCCGCCCGTCTGCGGCAGGCCGATGGCCGGCATGGCGCTCAACGCCGTGAGCTGGAAGTTGTTGTTGCCCACCGCCATCAGCGAGTCCGGGTTGCGCACCACGGCCAGCGCCAACTGCCCCACCACGCGCTGCTCGCCGTTGGAGTACTGCGCCAGAATCCGCCCGCCGTCCACCAGCCCAACCTTCACCAACTGCGACGGCGGCAGACCATCTTGCGACACCGCCGCCACCGCCGAGATCTGCGCATACTGGGTCAGCGTCGGGGTGCCGTCGCTCTGGTACAGCACCCAGTTCACCTCCAGATCCTCGGCTCCGCTGGCCAAGCCGCTAATGGTGAAGTTGATCGGCCCCGCCGCCTGATCCGGCGAAGTCAGCCGCCCTCTCTCGTCGAACGTCACCGACCCGGTGATGATCGAGAACGGCTCGCCCGGGGTGCCCGCGGTAACGTCCGCGCCGGGAATCGTGATCTCGTAGTCCCACTGGTTCACGTCCGTCTTTGTGAAAGTCACCGTGAGCACATGCGTCGAGCCCAGCGAGTCGATCACTTCAATCGGCGTGGAGAACGTCCCCGAAGCCTCTCCGACGACGCCCGCCGAGTTCAGGTTGGCGTTGAACCAAAAAGAGGCCGTGGAACGCGGCGCCCGCAAGGTCCCCACCGGCACTACGATGTTGCCGATCGGGCGGTTGGTGTCCACCACTCCGCCGGTCTCGGTCCAGCCCTGCACCCGCTCGCCGGTCGCCGTCAGCAGGTTGCCCTCGTTGTCCACGTGGAAGTTGCCCGCCCGAGTCAACAACATCGCGCCACGGGCGTCCCGCAGCACGAAGAAGCCGTCGCCCTGAATGGCCGCATCGAGCGACCCGGAGCTGGATTGCAGCGCGCCCTGCGCAAACTGCCGCAGCGTCAAGGGTCGCGCCACGCCCAAGCCCACCTGCGTCTCGCCTAACCCCAGCGACTGCGTCACCAGATCGTGGAACACCACCGTGCTCGTCTTGAACCCCGGCGTGTTCAGGTTCGCCAGATTGTTGCTCACCACGTCCACCGCCGTGGTGTGCGCGCTCAGCGCCGAGAGCGCCGTCGAAAATGCCGTGAATGCCATCTCGGTTTCCTCCTTTTGACTACAAACCCTGCGTACCGCTTTGCTCCACACCGCTCCCTGCGGCGCTGTCCAAGCCGGCCAGCTTCTCCACCGCTTGCCGGATGTAGAGCAGTTGCTCCAGCTGGCTGAACTGAGCCAGTTGGGACAGAAACTGGATCCCGTCGGCCGGATTCAGCGGGTTCTGATTCTTGATCTGCGCCACGAGCAGCTTCAGAAAATCGTCTTTGCCCACCAGCGCATCGCCGGCCGGTTTGGCTGGTTTCTCCTCCGCCGGCCACGCCGGAGTTGAACTTCTCTCCACTGCCATCGGACCGCTTGCCATCTCCTCAAACCTCCTTACTCTTTGCTTGGCGCATCCGCGCCCGCCCATCGCCACGCCTCACCGCCGCAACCTCCAGACGGGCGGCGCCGCTTCGCCCTCCCGTTCGCTCCAAGCTTCGCCCCAACGGGGGTCCGGTTGCCGGCGCTGTTGATCGCCGGGCGGCTGTTGGTCCGGGTGTCCGCGGCGACCCGCGCCCGGTTCGCCGCCCTCAGCCAACTGCGCCCGCAACGTTTCCCAACCGCGCTCGGCGGCGCCGCCCCATCCGGATGAGCTGCCTGGCCGCCAGATCTGCGCCTCCAGTCCACGCTCAGCCAGCCGCGACGCCAACTCGTCCAGCCCGCCGCGCAGCGCCTCTCGCAAGTCAGGTTGCGGAGTCCGCACCGCCACGTGCAGCTCGCGCGCGGCCGGCCTGAGCCGCACCTCGACTCCGGCCTCTGCCACCCGAACCCTCAGTTCGCGCACGGCGCTCGCCGGTTGCCCCTGGATAAGCGGCTCCGCCGGATCGGCGGGGGGAACCGCCTCGCGCAAGCTCTTCGCTTGAGTCCCGCCTGTTGCTTGGCCGGTCTCCGCAGCCGGGTCCTGCCGATGGGCCGTGTTTGCCGCACTCCACTCCGCGACGGGACGGCTTACGGCCTCCAGCGGCTTAAACTCCACGGCCGCCCCTGCGTGAACCATCGGCCGCCGCGGCGCTGGCGCGGGCTCCTCCGCCAGACCGGAGCGGGTCTCGACAGCCGTTTCACCCGGCGGTTGTGCTCTCCTGTCGTTCCCTAGAAGTTCCATTGCTTGCGCTCGCCCGAGGTCTTGGCCTGTTTTGTGCGCACCCATCTCGAGACGGTCGGGGAGTTCGCCGGCTCGGCCTGGCGCGCCGGCCTCGATCGGCCGCCGCGCGCCGGGCATGGCCAAGCTGCGGGCGTTAGGATTCCACGTTGCGGCCTCCGCCGGCTCCGCCAGCCGGGCCGTGAAAGCAACCTCACTGCCCCAGAGCGGAGCGCCGGCGGCGCCTTCCGGCAATCCGGACCATTCCTTCGCCGCCGTTAGTGTCGAACTCCCGCCTCCTTTTGGATTCGGATTCGGCCGAGGCGCTATTTCAGGAAGGACCGGCCCGCTTTGGGCTCTCCCACCGTTCGAAACCGGATCCGTTTGAACTCCCGGAACAACGGCAGTTGCTTGCCCCAGTGTTTCGGCCGGGACCTGGTTGGGCCGCACCGACGGCTGCTGCGGCTCTTGCATTGCCTGGCGCCCAAGCTCCGCGGCCATAGCGAGCGACGCCTGCGGCGGACCCGACACCACGGGCGCCTGCGTTGGCTGCGGCCCTGCCGCCGTAGGAGCCGACGGCTGTGAGGCCGGAAGCGCCGCACCTCCGGCCGCGCGTGGCGCTGTTGGTTCCGAACCTTCCGAGCTAGTGAGTCGCTCCTCTGTTTGTCCGGCGGCCGCTGTGTCCGCATCACGGGCGGGGCTACGGACAAGAACCGAACTCGTCGGATCCGGCCGCACCCAGCCGCCGGCGTTACGGGGATCGTTTTCAACAGCAGCTTCTGTGAGCAGCGCTGCCGGAGTCCCGGTCTGCAAGCCGTCCTCCTGCATCATTTGCACGGCTGGCGCAAGGGTGATTGCATGAGCCGCCTTTTGCGGAGCCAGGCTGTGTGGCCTGCCATTTCTCGCTGGCGGTTCCGCTTCCCTGCCCCGCGCTTCCGGCAACGGCAATCCCAACTTGTTCCCTACAGCCAAATCTCCGGCGGAGACTGGGAACTTGGAAACCGACCGATCGCTGCTCTCTACCTCACGCGCCTGACTTTGACTCCCCACCAGCCCGCTGTTCGGCTCCGGTTTCGCATCCCGGCTAGGCGCCTCGCCGGCCTGCGCCGCTCTCCGGTCTGAGAAATTCGGACCGCCCGGCTTCAGCTTTCCCTCTGCGGCTTCATCCGCCATGCGGATGGGAGAAGCATCCGATGACGACGGCCTGCCCGGGCTGAATCCCAGTTCGGCTGCCGGAACAGCCGCCTCCGCTGGCGCCAAAAACGCACCTTCAGCGGATGAATCCACCCGTGGAAGCTCGGCGGCCCGGCGCTCGCTAAGAGCGGAGGAAGACTTGGCCGGCTCCACAGTCGCTGTCTGGTCTACGTGGATCTTCTCTGAAGGCGGCCTTAGCTTCGCTTCGTCACTGGTTGCCGCCGCAGTCCGGGAAATGGCCGAGGCAATGCTCTGCGCCGCTCCCACAGCAGTCAAGCCGGGCCACCAGGGCAAAACCTGCGGTTCGTTGTCTTTCGAATCCTCGTCCCCGGCTCCCTGCATGCCGGTCCGCGCCTCCTCCCCTTCAGGCAGTTCTGCTTCCAACAAGAGCCCGAACAGGGAGGAGGACGCATCCGGCAGGGACGTCTGAGGCGGCGCCGGGGACGCCGCCGGCATCAGGGAGAGATCCACCAGCGCACACAGAGCGAAGTCGGCTTCGCTTGCGGGATTGGTAAGCGGCGCTAGCACGCCAGCCCCATATGCAGATTCGGGACCAGCATGGGGCCTCCAAAAGTCAACAGGTTAGGGAAGGCGCGGTGACGGAAGATTGACGCGGCGCCGTGCAGGTGTCAGGAATTTGTCTGCGGCGCGAACAGCTCCTGATGGACCGTATCGGCGTTCCTTGGCGTATTTCAAGACATTTCTTCACCCTCCCGATTCGGCCCGTTTCTTGCAATTGCACGGGCGGAGCCTATGGACGCCCTTACCATCGCAGCCGCCAGCGGATTGCGGGCCCGCATGGAATCGCTCGACATGCTGGCCAACAACCTGGCCAACGCCTCGACGCCGGGCTTCAAAGTGGACCGCGAGTTTTACAGCCTGTATGTCTCGCCGGACGCCCTCGACCCGTTTTCCTACAATGACTACCCAGCGACTCTGCCGCTGATCGACCGGCCCTGGACGGATTTCCGGCCGGGAACCATCGAAGTGACCGGCAACCCCTTCGATTTGGCGATTTCGGGCCGCGGTTTCTTTGCGGTGGAGGGTCCGGCGGGACCTATATATACGCGCAATGGCAGCTTCCGCCTGTCCCCGGACGGGGTGCTGGTGACTCAAGCCGGCTATCCGGTGCGCCGTGCGGGGGGCGGCAGGATCCAGGCCAACGGAGGCGCTCCTGTGGAGGTGCGTCCCGACGGGACGGTTTATCAAAGCGGCGCGGAGCTGGGGCGGATCGAGATCGCGGACTTCGCCAATTTGGCGGATTTGCGCAAACTGCCGGCGGGCTACTTTGCGGCGCCGCCGGGCGTGACCCCGTCGCCAGCCGCGGCCCAGCTCGGGCAAGGGCGGCTGGAAAGCTCCAACGCCAGCGCGGCCGAGGGCGCGGTCCGGTTGGTGTCCGTGCTGCGCCAGTTCGAAATGTTGCAGAAGGCGATCACGTTGGGCGCCGAAATGAACCGAAAAGCAGTGGAAGAGGTAGCGCGCGTCGGCGGCTGAGGCCGGGGCGCGGCAAGGAGGAACCGCATGATTCGAGCTCTTTACAGCGCCGCCAGCGGAATGGCGGCGCAACAGATGAACGTCGACAACATCGCCCACAACCTGGCCAATTCGAGCACGGTGGGCTACAAGGCCCGGAGGGCGCAATTCCAGGACCTGCTCTATCAGGACGTGGTCACGCCGGGCGCGTCGGCCGGCCAACAGACGGTGGTGCCTACCGGGCTTCAACTCGGGTTGGGGACCCGGGCCGCCTCGAACGAAATCATCTTCACGCAAGGCAACGTCCTGGCGACTTCCAACCCCCTGGATCTGACCATCCAGGGTAAGGGCTTCTTTCAGGTGCGGCTGGCCAACGGCGAGATCGCCTACACCCGCGCCGGCTCGTTTCATCTGGACCGCGACGGCAACATTGTGACCGCCGACGGCGATCCGCTCGAGCCCCAGATCACGATCCCGCCCGACGCGCAGGAGATCCACATCGCCGCCGACGGCACGGTCAGCTACACCCAGCCGGGGCAGACGGCGGCTCAAATGGCCGGCCAGATCCAACTGGCTCTGTTCCAGAACCCGGCCGGGCTGAACGGCATCGGGCGCAATCTCTTCCTGCCCACCGACGCCTCGGGCGATCCCACCATCGGCACGCCGGGCGGCCAGGAGGGCCTCGGAACGCTGCTCCAAGGTTTCTTGGAGCAGTCCAACGTGAGCGTGGTCGAGGAGTTCATCAACCTGATCGTCAGCCAGCGCGCCTACGAAGCGAACTCCAAGGTGGTGAAGGCGGCCGACGACATGTACCAACAGGTGAACAATCTGACGCGATGATGGCGATGGTGCTGGCGGCGGCACTCGGCTGCGTGGAGGTGAACGCAGACCGCATCACGGCGGGCGATCTGGCGCGGGCCGTCCCCGCATTCTCGGCCTTGGCGGCGCAAACGCCGCTGGCCTACGCTCCGGCGCCGGGTTCGAAACGGGTGCTGGGCCGGGGCGAGTTGAACCGGCTGGGGGCGCGCCACGGCCTGGCGGTTTCGGCCACGGCGGAGGTCTGCGTCGTGCGCAAGGCCGGGCGCCTGGACCGGCAGGCGGTCCTGGAAGCCCTGCGAGATTCGTTAGACCGCCCAGAGGCTTCCATCGAACTGGCCGAGTGGAGCGCTTTTCCGGTTCCCGCGGGCCGTCTGGAGTTCCCGCGCTCGGGGCTGCGCCCGCCTCCGGCCGCCGATCCCTCCCGCGCGGTGCTGTGGCACGGCAGGGTCCGAACGGCCGAAGGCAGAAGCTACCCGGTTTGGGCCCGGGTGAAAATCACGGTTCCTTGCACGCGCCTGGTCGCCGCCGAGACGCTTCCGGCGGGCCATCCGATCCAGCCGGCGCAGCTTTCCGAGCAGCGGTTTGAGTCGTGCCTGCTCGAGGAAGGCCTCTCGCTCAGCGCCGCCGAGGCGGCCGGCAAGATTCCCAAACGCACGATCCGGCAGGGCCGAGCGATTTTCCGCTCCTGGCTGGAACCTGCGCCGGAGGTCGAGCGAGGGCAGACGGTGCAGGTGGAGGCTGCCTACGGGGGCGTGCGGCTTACGACGACGGCCCGCGCAGAATCCTCGGGCCGGACCGGACAGCAAGTCCGGGTGAAGAACCTGGACAATGGCCGCCTTTACCGGGCGACCGTGACCGGAAAATCGACGGTAACGGCGATACAAGGAGGCGTTCAATGGAATTCCGAGCAGCGTTAAACGCAAGTTTGTGTCTGCTGGCTTCGCTGGGTCTGGCCGCCCAGCCGCCGGGACGGCAGTCGCAGCCAGCCCAAGCCCGCCTGGAGCAACCAGCCGTTCCGGATGCCGCCTGGGAGACAACTCCTTCGCCGGGCTCTTTGTGGGCGCCATCCGGCGATCTCGAAAACCTCGCTGCCGACCTCAAGGCCCGCAGGCCCGGCGACGTCGTCACGATCTTGGTGGTAGAGCGGGCCTCGGCCGCCGCAACCGGATCCACGAAGTCCTCGCGGAGCTCGAAAGCGGATTACTCGGTCGGGGCTCTGGGTCCGCTGACGCGACGGCTGGGCGCGTGGGCCAACCCGGCCACCCTGTCGGGAGGCTCGGAGCTTGACGGCCAAGGCCGCACCACTCGCGAAACGGTGCTGACGACCACGCTTTCGGCGGTGGTGACCGAGGTGCGGCCCGGCGGCCTTCTGGCCATTGAGGGTTCCAAGACGGTCCAGGTCAACTCCGAGCAGCAGGTCGTGCAGGTGCGGGGCTTGGTGAGGCCGATCGACCTGACTCCGGGCAACGTGGTCCGCTCGGACCGGATCGCCAACCTGGAAGTGCGGATCAACGGGAAAGGCGTGGTGGGTGATTCGGTCCGGCGGCCGTTCTTCTTGTACCGCCTCCTGCTGGGGCTGTTGCCGTTCTGAGGCGCTGCGTGATGCGAATGGAAGCTCGGAAGGCGAATCTGGCGGCGGCGGTGATTCTACTTATGACCGCAAACTGCCTCGAGGCGCAGCCCCGGACGGCCAGCCGCATCAAGGACCTGGCCTCGATCGAAGGGGTGCGCGAAAATCAGTTGATCGGCTACGGGCTGGTGGTGGGGCTGGCGGGCACCGGCGACCGCCGTCAGACCGTCTTTTCCGCGCAGAGCCTGACCAATCTGCTCGAGCGCATGGGCGTTTCGGTTCCTCCGGCGGCGATCCGGGTCAACAACGTGGCGGCGGTGATGGTGACCGCCACGCTGCCCCCGTTCGCTCAACCGGGGACCAAGCTGGATGTCACGGCCGCTGCGATCGGCGACGCCTCGAACCTGCAAGGCGGACTGCTGCTGCTCACCAGCCTGCGCGGCGCCGACGGGCAGGTCTACGCGGTGGCGCAGGGGCCGGTGGTCACCGGAGGTTTTGTCGCCGGACGGGGCGGAACCAGCCAGACCGTGAATCACCCCACCGTCGGCCGCGTTCCCAACGGCGCTCTGGTGGAACGCGCCGCCCCGAGCGTCGTCCCCGCAGGACAGATCCGGTTGCAGCTCAAAAGATCCGATTTCACAACTTCGGCTCGAATCGCCGAGGCCGTGAACCGCAAGTTCGCCGCACTGCCCGGTCCCCTGGCCAAGGCGGAGAACTCCGCAGTGATCCGGGTTGAGATTCCGCCGGATTGGCGCGCTAATCCAGCCGCCTTCGTAGCCGAGATTGAAAACCTCGCCGTCGAGACGGACCGTCAGGCCCGTGTGGTCATCAACGAGCGTACCGGGACGATTGTCATGGGCAAGGAGGTCCGCATCGCTCCGGTGGCCATTCTGCATGGGAACCTCAGCGTCGAGATCCAGACCAGCTACGCCGTAGCTCAACCGGCCCCGCTTTCTCAGGGCACAACGGAGGTCGTCCCTCAAGTGGGGGTCGGCGTAAAAGAAGAGAAGACCCGCAATGTGGTCTTGCAGGAAGGCGCTACGGTGGAGGACCTGGTGCGGGCCCTGGCTTCGATCGGGGCCACCGCCCGGGATGTCATCGCAATTTTGCAAAGTCTGCAAAGCGCCGGCGCTCTGGAGGCGGAGCTGGAGGTCCTCTGATATGGACGCCGCCTTGACTTCCCTGCCGCCTGGCCTCAAGCTCGACAGGCGCATTCAGGACGCCGATTTCGACCCTGTGCGGATTCAGGAAGCGGCGCGCCAGTTTGAGGCGCTGCTGATCACCCAGCTGCTTCGCGCCTCGCGGTCAACGGGAGGGGAAGGCTGGCTGGGCACGGGCGAAGATCAAGCGGCCAGCTCCGCGATGGAGATGGCGGAGGAGTACTTCGCGCACGCGTTGGCGTCGCAGGGCGGGCTGGGGCTGGCCCGAATGATCTGCGAAGAACTCTCCCGCGCCGCTCAAGCGCGCCAACCGGCGGTCTCGAGCTCTCCGGCCGGGACCTCCTCCTGCCAGGGATTGGCCCATGGGGAAGGCGCCTGCGGTTGAGGCTTGACGTGTTCCCAAGCCTCGGCCAGCGTGTGGAGCAGAGCCAGCACCTCGTTGAGCGGCTCGGCCGAGCGGTGATAGTTGGCCTCCACCAGACGCAGTTGCATGTACTGGTAGAGAGCGGCCAGCCGCTGGCTGAGTTCGCCGCCGGCTTCGAAATCGAGCGAGCGCGCCAGCTCCGCGATCGCCTGCGAGGCGCCCAAAATCGCCCGGCCCCGCGCGGCGACGTCTCCCGATTCCAGATGCCGCCTGGCCTCTGTAGTCCGGTCCATGGCCAGCCGATAGAGTATCCGGATCAGCTCCACGGGATCCGCCGAAAGAACCGTGCTTTCCAGGTACGCGTCATGAGCGCTCGCCACCGTTGCAAAACCTCCAACTGCACTCATCGGCGGCGTGCGCGGTTTCTCACAAAGATCCTTCGTTGCGGCTCTGTTTGGGGGCCAAATCTTCGGCCAGGCGCAGCACGTATTCGGGAGGAATTTGCCGGATGACGTCCCGCGTTTCGCGGTCCACCAGCCGGATGACCGGCCGCTGCGTTTCGCGGTCCACCACGAACCGCAGCTCGCTGTTGGACCCAAACAGCTCCGCACCGTTGACCGCCTTCACGGCCTGGATCAGCGCCCGGTTCTCCGCGGCGCGCTCGACATCCGCGGTCTGCACCGGCGCCATCACCGGCCCCGGTTTGTTGACGGGTGTGAATTCCATACGGCACTCCTTGGGGATCGGCGCCTGCCTCCCGCCGGGGCGGGCACGCATGGCGGTCTTTCCCTCGTCCCCACTTATCGGCCCTTGCACGACGGATTTGAAGTCATGAAGAGCATACGCCGGACGGCCGCCCTGGCTGCGCTTTGGTTGGGAGCCTTCGCCGCCCTCGGACAGCAAGCCCGGCAGGTGGGCCGACCGCCCGCGCCCGCTGCCGCCGAAATGCAGCGCTCGGCCGCCCGCCAGCAGCGCGCCTCGGCTGAAACGGTGCGGGAGTCCGTCCTCCGGCAGTGGCAGGCCGTCCAGGAAATGCTGGCAGCCGCACTGCTCCAAAGGCAGGCGGCGGCCACGCAGCGCGCGTCGCCGCTTCCACTGAAGACTTTGCCGCCGTCCCCGAGCGAGACCCCGGCTGCCGCTGAGGTCTCCGGCCCAGACCGCCCTGCCGCCCCTGAGTTCCCATGCGACCCGCTGCCGCCGGAGGTTTGGTCGCCGCTGGTGCGCGCAGCCGCTGAGCGGGAGGGCCTCGCCATGGATCTGCTTACGGCCGTCATCCGGCAGGAGTCGGCTTTCCGTGCTTGCGCCGTCTCGCCCAAGGGCGCGATGGGGCTGATGCAGCTTATGCCTACCACGGCGCAACTGTTGGGCGTGAAGGATCCATTCGACCCGAAGGAAAACGTGGATGCCGGCGCGAGGTTTCTGAAGATGCTGTTGAGCCGGTACGGGGGAAACCTTGCTCTCGCTTTGGGGGCTTACAACGCAGGACCGGGACGCGTCGACGCCGCCGGGGGAGTGCCACCTATCCCTGAAACCCAGGACTACGTTAGCGACATCCTGACCAGGCTTGCTGAACAGGCTGGTGCGGCCGGCCGGTAGGCAGGTACGGGGAGCTCTGTTTCCAGCAGGCAGCGCCGCAGCCCGTGACGGCCCTCCACGCGCACCTTGCGGCCTGTCCGGCTGACCCGGTAGGCCATCCGCGCGCCGTACTCCAGCGCCAGCGATTCCAGCGGCCAGTCCGCGGCGCTCACGGCGCGGATCGCACCGTCGCGGCCGATCAGAATCGCCAGAACCTCGCTGCCGCCCTGGACCTGTGAGGCGGCCTGGGCGGTCTCCAGCAAGCGCCCTGCGTTGGCAAGAAACTCATCCACATACAACTTATCGGCGCCGCCGGCCGGAATTGCCGGCTTGATGCCCGGATCGAATTCGCGCGGGGTGGGCCCGCCGGCTCCTACGCGCCTGTTTGGCGGGAACGAAACACGGCGGCCTCCGGGCCTCGGGCTGTGTTACGGCTTCTCCCGCCACCGGGCCAAATGCGCCTCGGCGGCCAGGGCTTCGGTTGCGCGGTCCAGTTCCGCCTGCCAGGCGCTCCACGCGCGGGCCTTCAGGCGTTCCAACAGACGGCACTGGCGGCGCGCCTCGGTCACCCTCTGGAGTTGGGCCTCGATCAGGCGCTGTTGCTGTTGGCGCTGACGTTCCGCCTGTTTCTCTTCTCGGTGCAGGGCGGCCAAGTAAGCAGAATGCGCCGCCAGTTCCTGCCCGTGGAGTTGACTGCGGCTGAGCAGTTGGCGTTCGGCCAGCGTGCGCTCCGCCGCCAGCCGGGCTTTGTTCCGCTCGATGGCCTCTAACTCGGCCGAGAGCTGCCGGAGCCGGTGTTCTTCCAGTTCCAGCTGGGTCTTACGCCAGCCGAGAACCCTCTCCAGCCGGAATTGAAACTTGCGCACTGGCCTTCTCCCGGGCTACGGCAGCGCCGCCGCCAGGCGATTCAACCCGTTCAAGGTCTCCTGGATGGGAGACTTCTGGTCCGGCTCCTGCCGCAGAAACTCCAGCAGTTGCCCGCGCAGTTGCAGCACCGCATCCAACTTCGGGTTGGAGCCGGAGACGTAGGCCCCTAGCTGGATCAGATCCTCGGCTTGCTGGTAGGCCGCCATCGCCTCGCGCACTTTGTAGGCCGCCTGGGCTTGTTCCCGGCTGGCCACCCGGGAGGTGAGGCGGCTCACCGAGGCCAGTATGTCAATCGCCGGGTAGTGTCCCGCGGCGGCCAACTGCCGGCTCAAAACGATGTGCCCGTCCAGGATGGCCCGCACGGCGTCGCTGACCGGCTCGTTGAAGTCGTCGCCTTCGACCAGCACGGTGAAAAAACCCGTGATCGAGCCCCGCCGGAAATTGCCGGCCCGCTCGAAGATCTTCGGCAACAGATTAAACACCGAAGGCGTATAGCCCTTCTGACTGGGAGGCTCTCCGGCCGCCAAGCCGATCTCCCGCTGGGCCATCGCCAGCCTGGTCACCGAGTCCATCACCAGAAGCACGTCCGCGCCCTGGTCCCGGAAGTACTCGGCCACGGCCAGCGCTACAAAGCAGGCCCGCACCCGCAGCGGGGCCGGGCGGTCCGAGGTGGCCACCACGACCACAGCGCGCTTGCGGCCTTCCTCGCCCAGCTCGTGGTCCAGAAACGCGCGCACTTCGCGGTTACGCTCCCCGATGAGGGCGATGACGCTGACGTCGGCGAAGTTGTGCCGGCTCATCGCGCCGAGCAGCGTGCTTTTGCCCACGCCGCTTCCGCCGAAGATTCCCACCCGCTGCCCCTTGCCGATCGGCAGCAAGCTGTCGACGGCCCGGATGCCGGTGACCAGCGGCTCGACAATATGCTCGCGTTCGAGCGGGCTGGGCGGCGTCCGGTACAGCTCGTAGCTGGCCTCGGCTTCGATCTCTCCTGCGCCGTCCATCGGCAGGCCGAAGCCGTCCAGCACCCGTCCGAGCAAAGCCGGTCCCACGTCCACCCGCGCCTCGCCGCTCCGCGCGACCACGGTATCCCCGGGCTGCAATCCCGCCGTCTCCTCCAACGGCATGCTCAACACCAGCCCGTCCCGGAAGCCGATCACCTGGGTCCGGATTCGCCGGCCGCTGGCCGCCTGGATCTCACAGAAGTCGCCGATGGCCGCCAGCGGCCCTCGCGAGGCCACCAGCAAGCCCACCATCTCGACCACCTTTCCCGTCCACCGCAGCGGATCGACGCGGTCCAGGTCCGCCAAATAAGGTTTGAGGTTGATGCTCAGGGCTGATTTCGAGCTCGAACCGACGGCGCTGGTCATCGTTCACCACCTGCCCGCAATAGGCTGTGTCTTGCGGCCGAGATCAGGCCCTTAACGCCCGTCATTTCGAATCTCCTCAGCCATGGCGCAACCGGTCGGCCAAGCCGCGCTCGATTTCTTGAAGCTGGGTTTCGACCGAGGCATCGAGGTCGCCGTGCGCCGTCTCCAGAATGACATCTCCGGGCTGGCAACCGCGGTCGGCGATCACCGTAAGCGAAGCGGGAGCGCCCACCTGACGGAGCGTCCGCTTGAGGGCTTCCTCCAGGGCGGGGTGCACTCGCACGCGCTGCACCTCCTGCCCTTGGAGCCGGTCCAGCGCGGCGCGCACGATTCCCCCCACCGCGTCCGGATCGGCGCTCAGCTCCCGGCGCAGCACCCGCCGCGCGATGGCCAGCGCCAGATGCACCAGGTCCGCTTCGGCCTGCCGCCTCAGCCGGTGGCCCATCGTGGCGAGCTGCTCCAGGCTCTGCCCCAGCCGGGCCAGAACCGGCTCGACAGCGGTGCGTGCGGCCGCCTCGCCGTCGGCGTATCCCTGCTGATAAGCCTCTCTGGCCGCCGCTTGGATCCGGGCCTCGGCCTGGCTGTCTGGCTTCTCCGGGGCGGTCTTGCTCGCCTCCTGCCCCACCAGAGTACTGCTGAGCTGAGGCCAAGCCAGCTTCGACGCCGCCAGTTGCCGGGCCTGTTTGAGGACTTTAGACGACATACTGCTCGCCGGCGGCCTCCTTCAGACTCAACACGCCTTCCGACTCCAATTGACGGACCACGGCGATGATGGCCTGCTGGGCCGCCTCCACTTCGCGGATCTTGACCGGGCCCATGGCCTCCATGTCTTCGAGCAGCATCTCCCGGCCGCGCTGCGACATGCAGCCCAGGATGTGGTTCTTGAGTTGCTCGCTGGTGCCTTTCATGGCGACGGTGAGCAGCTTGCGGTCCACCTTGCTCAGAATTTCCTTGATGCCGTTGGGGTCGATGAGCAGCAGGTCTTCGAAGACGAACATCAGGTGACGGATCTGCTCGGCCAGCCCGGCCTCCTGCGCTCCGATGTTCTCCAGTATCTCTTTGGAGACGCTGGAATCCAGGCGGTTGAGTAGCTCCGCCACTGCGCGCACGCCGCCGTAGGACTGGCGGCTGAGCTGCCCGAGGCCCTTAAGCCTTTGGTGGATGATCGAGGCGATCCGGCCGATGATCTCCGGCGAGATCTGGTCCAGATTGGCGATCCGCATCGTGACGTCGGAGCGGATCTCGGCCGGAAGCGCCATCAGCAGCGCCGCCGCCTGGCTGGGGCTGAGCTGCGAGACGATCAGCGCAATCGTCTGGGGGTGTTCATTCTGGACGAAGCGCGCCAACTGCTGCGGATCGGCCTTCTGCAAGGCGGTGAAGTCCTCGCTGTCGCTGCGCAGAGTCCGCTGGAGGTGAAACAGGATCTTCTCGGCCGCCTCCGGCCCAAAGGCGCTCACCAGCAGCCGCCGGGCGTGCTCCAGCCCCCCTTTCAGCACGTACTCCCGGGCCACCACCATCTGCTGGAACTCATCCAGCACGGCCTCGGCCTGCTCGGGGGTCACCGCGCTGGTCCGGGCCACCTCGCGGCTGACCGCCTGCACTTCGTCTTCGGAAAGCTGCCGCATCAGCAGCGCGCTGGTCTCTTCGCCCAACGTGAGCAGCAGCACCGCCGCTTTGCGCAGGGGGGAGATGGTAACCGCCGTTTTGGTGGTGTTGAGAATCATGCGCCGCTTACCCGCAACCGCTTCCCCCCTCTGCCCCTAGACCGCCTCTTCCTCCTCGGTGAGCCAGGTACGGAGGATCTGCGCCGCGGCCGCAGGATCCGCTTTGACTGTCTCGCGAAGCCGCCCCGCCACCACCTCCGATTTCTTGGGCGGCGCCGCCGGCAACTCCGCCACGGTTTCCGCCGGCCGGTTCAAGGCTTCCGCCGGGGCCGCCGCCGGTCCCGGCGCCGGAAGCTGCTGGGGCAACTCCACCTGAGCCGACTTCTTGCGGCGCCGGCGCAGCCAGCTCCAGATCACCGCGATCAGCATCAGGAGCAACCCCAGGGCCCCGCCCACCGCCACCAGCAGTTTCTCGTCGCGCAGCGGACCCAGCCATGCCGGCAACGAGGGCGCCGCGCGAGGAGCCGGGGCCGCCGGTGGGGGCAGCTCGGCGCCCGGAGGCGCTTGCAGGCTCGACTCAAACGGAAGGCTTTCAACGATGAGTTGATCCCCCCGCTGCGGGTTCAAACCCGCCGCCGCCGAGGCCAGCTCCTGAATCACTTTCAGCTTCTCAGGCGAAGGCGGAGTCAGCGTCCGCTGGCGGCTTGCGCCTTCCCCGCTCCAACTCACCTCGTGATCCACCACCACCGCCACTGACATCCGCTTTACCGCTCCTTGCGGGATCCGGATGCGCCGCACGGTGCGGCTGGACTGGTAGGTGATGCTCTCGGTCTGACGGGAAAGGCCTGTCCCGCTTGGGGCCGTCTTGGCCGCCGGGCGCGGAAGATTCGACGCGGTCCCGGGCGTTCCGCCGGCGCCGCCCGAGCTGGCGTACTCCTCGGTCTTTTGCGAGGCCAACATCACCGAGCGGGACGGATCGAAGCTCTCCTCACTCTGCTCGCCGCTGGTGAAGTCGCACTCGGCCGCCACACTCACCCGGAACTTGTCCGGGCCGAGCAGCGGCTCCAGCGTGTTGGCGATTTTGGCCGCCACGTCGCGCTCCACCGCCTGCCGGTACTCCAGCGTGGCTTCGCTAGCCAACGCTTCTTCCCCCTGGTTGTGCCGCCGCGGACGGTTCAGGAGATTGCCCTGCATGTCCAGGATCGTGACCGCTTCCGGGGCCAGCCCCTCGACAGCGCTCGCCACCAGGTGGCTCACCGCCGCCGCGTTGGCCCCCGTCAACCTCGCGCCCGGGCGCAGTTTCACCAAAACGCTCGCCTTGGCCGGCTGCCGCGCCTCCAAGAACACCGACTCTTTGGGAAACGTCAAATGCACCCGCGCCTGCTCGACCGCGGCCAGCGACATCACCGAGCGTTCCAGCTCGCCTTCCAGCGCCCGCCGGTAGTTCACCTGCTCGCTGAACTCCGTTGCTCCGAAGTTGGTCTTGTCAAACAGCTCGAAGCCGATCCTGCCGTTGCGCGGCAACCCTGCCGCCGCCATCGCCAGGCGGAGCTCGGCCACCCGTCCGCTGGGCGCGAGCACCGTCCGCCCGTCCTCCGACAAGCGGTAGTCGACTCCGCTTTCCTTCAGGCGCTGCACCACGGCTGCGGCGTCTTCCGGGCTCAGACTGGCATACAGCGGCCGGAAATCCTTCTCCCTTTGCCAGCGCGCCAAGGCGTAGATTCCAGCGCCGGCCAGCGCCACCGCCAGCACGATCGCCACCCGCTGCCCTACCGTGAGACTGGCTAGTAGTTTTCTCATCGCGCCGGTCCGTCCGCCTGATTACCCGTTCCGTTCGCCTTGCTCCGCGTCCCCCTAAATCTGCATCCGCATGATTTCCTGGTAGCCCTGCAAGATCTTGTTGCGGGCCTCCAGAAACAGCTCCAGGGTCAACTCGGCCTTCTGCACGGCCAGCAGCGCCGTGTGCAGTTCGCCGCCCTCTCCCACCAGGAACTGCTCCACCGCGCGGGCCGCCTCTCCGCGGCTGCGCTCTACCTGGCTCACCGCACTCTCCAAGATCTCACCGAATCCAGGACCCGCCGGCCGGCCCGCCTGCTCGAGGCCCGGCGCCGGCAGCCGTAGCGAACCAATTGATTCGATCGCCGCCATCGACGCTCCTCCCGCTACCGCATCAGATCCAGAGAACGCTGGATCATGTCCTTCACCGCCGAAATCGCCGCGACATTGGCCCCGTAGCTGCGCGTGGCGTTCAACAGGTCCACCATGTCTTCCGCCGGGCTCACCCGCGGAAAGGCCACATAGCCCTCGGCATCCGCATCGGGATGGCCCGGAAGGTAGCGCCTCTCCGGCTCCCGCGCATCCACTACGATCTCCGCCACCCGCACCCCGCTCACCGGCGCCGAGGCGAGGGAATGAAACAGCGAAGTGAACTCGGATTCCACAGGGCGGCTCTCAAAGACCACGTCCTTGCGCCGGTAGGGGCCGCCTTCGGGCGTCCGCGTGGTCTCCGCGTTGGCCAGGTTCTCCACCAGCAGCTCGGCCCGCCGCCGCTGCGCCGCCATTCCGCTGGCGCTCACCGAAAACAGCGTAAATAGACTCATAAGTTCTTACCTCCCTGAATCGCCGACCGCACCGCCCGGATCTCGGCCCGCAGCAGATTGGATGCGACGTTGAAGCGCAATGCATTCTCCGCCAGCAGCCGGGATTCCCGGTCCAGGCTCACGTTGTTGCCGTCATTGCGCGTGGCGAGCCCCACCACCTCCACCGCCCTCGGGCGGGCGCCCGCGACCAGACTTTCTAACTCCACCCGGAAGTCGATGTCCTTGGTCTTGTAGCCGGGCGTGTCGGCATTGGCGATATTGGAGGCTACGAGCTTCTGCCGCGCGCTTAACAGGTCCATGTACCGCTCGATGCGTGCCGCAATGGGATCTAGCATGGCCCATTCCGTGCTGCAAGCGCCTTGCCAGTACGCCGTCCCTCAAAAACCAGCGGTTGACGGGCCGCCGGGGCGCCGGAATTTTGACGGCGGCGAGCTTTTGACGCGGGCATGTCAGCCTTCCAGGGACTCCATGGACGGCGACCGCGGGGCCGACGGCTGATAAGCTTGGCCGGCGGACAACCGTTCCAAGGCTTTGCGGTCATGTTCCAGGCCTGCCCGGACGACGCGCTGGGCCCAAACCAAAATCTCGAGCGCCTCCCGCAGCGCTTCGGCTGCCTCATCACCGCCGTGCCCGACGGATTCGGCGGCGGCGCTCACGGCCCGGGACAGCTCCAGCAGCGCCTTCTGCGCTTCCAGATACTCGGCGGCGCAGATCGCCGCCTTCAGTTTTTCGCCGCTCTGTTGAATGGCATGGTTCATGGCAAGCCTCGCAGTTTTGGCCTCCTGGCTGAACATCGGCCGTTCCGGTCCGCCGCTGCATAGGTCCGGCACTTCCACGGAGTGATCTTAGGAACGGGAGCGGACGACCGGGGATGAGCGAGGGCGGCGGGCAAAGGGGGCCCAGGCCGGCAGGAATGCCGGCCGCAGACAAGAATGTCTGCCCCACGAAAACAGCCTGCCCTACATAAACAGCCTGCTCCACAACACGAGCGCGCCCCACGACGTTCGGCCGCGTAGGGCAGCATTCTCAGAGGGGCTTTGCCCGCCCGGGTTGTGGATGGACTGCCCGAGAGGCGGGCGGTTTTCAACGGCGCTTGCCTGGCCTGTCTACCACCGGGTCCGCCAGCCCGACATCATCGTCTCGAACAGGCTCTTGAAATACTTGGCCTGCTGTTCCATCGAGGCGATGAGCGCGTCGGCCGCCGCCATGCGGGCTTGCAGGTGCTCCTTGAGTTGATCGATCCGCTCCTGCTCGGCGGAGATCCGCTCCGTGATCCGGGCCTCTTCGCTGGAGACGCCTTTCACTGTCGACGGCAATACTCCGTTTTCGGCATCCAACAGTCCGTCCAGCGCACCGGCCGCCGCTTTCAAAAAACCCGAACTCCTGCCGGCGCCCAGGAACTCCGCCACCGCCGCCCAGTCTGAACCGGCGCGGCTTTCCAGGGCCGCCGGATCCAGGCTCAGGAGTCCGTTTTGGTCGAAGCTTAGCCCCAACTCCTCCAAGGTCCGGTTCCCTTCTCCGGCACGATACCCAGCCAGGCTGCGCAGGGCGGCGGAGAGCGTCTGCACGACGGCGGAGCCTTGCAGAGCGCCCTTCTGTTGTCCGCGGTGCTGGTCCAACTCCTGGAGCGCGGAGTTGTAGGCGCCGGCGAGCGCCGCGAGGCCGGCCGACAGTCCCGTCAAATTCCGGCGCACCGTCACGCTTGTGGTTCCTGCCTGAAGCAGCGTAACCGACAGGCCCGGCGCTAGCGTCACCGTCCGGGAATCGCTCGTGATCGGGTCTCCTTGCTGGCCCTGGATGCGGTAGCTCGCCAACGTCCCTTCCGTGAGCATGCCCAAAAGATCTTGGCTGCCGTCGTTAAGCTGGATGCTGACCGGCCCGAGCCTTGTAGCGCGCAACGACAGCCGGTAGTCCGGCGTCTGGCTTGATCCCAAGTTGACCACTGTGGCTTCGACGCCCGCTCCGGCCGAATTCAGCGCTTCGGCCAACGCAGAGAGGGTGTTGGCCGCCGGCCGGATCTCGTAGCTTTGGCCGTCCACCCAAAGCGTGAACGAGGAGGAAGAGCCGATGTTTTGCGAAGAGGGGTCCGTCACCCGGTTCAACCCGCCGGCGCTCATGCTCAGTGTTTGCGACCCGGTGCTGACCACCTCCAGCTCATAGGTTCCCACCATCGCCGCGCCGGAGGCAGAGGCGCTAACGACCGCGGTGTTGCTTACCGAAGCTGCCAGGTTGCTCAGCGAGGATTCGATCTGCTGCGCGGCGCTCCTGAGCGCCGTGAACTTCCCCTCGAGCGCCGCCAGCGCGCTGCGCTCCTGGGCGAGCCGCGATTGCTGCGCCTGCATTTGCTGCGTCGGCAGAGAAGCGATGGCCACACTGCGGTCAATAATCTGCTGGAAGTCGACGGCAAAGCGGCTGTTGCCGCTGAACAAGGAACTGACGCCGCTGGTTCCCATCTCTCACCCCAAGAAAGGAAGACCGGGGGCCGGTCCGCCTGCTCCGGCCCCCAACCGGCTGTGGGTCAAGCCGCTCGTTAGCCGCGCAACAGCGCCAATACCGCCTGCGGCGAAGCGTTGGCCTGGGCCATAGCCGCCAGCGATGCTTGCTCCATGACCTGGGCCTTGGTCAGGTTGGCCGCCTCGGCCGCGATGTCGGCGTCGCGCAGCCGCGATTCGGCCGCCGAGAAGCTGGCGATCTGCGACTGCGCCAACTGGATGGCGTAGTAGAGCTTGTTCTGCCCCGTTCCGACCCTGCCCTGCACGGCGCCGAGCAGCCCGACCGCGGTGGTAATCGCGCTCAGGGCCACCAGAGCGTCCGCCGTCGGATCCGAGGTCTGAAGCTTGTCGGTAGCGTCGTAGTTGCCTCCCGTCGCCACGTTGCCCAAGCCGCCGGTGCTGGTTGGGGAGGCGTCGCGCGCCACGGTGAAGTCGGTGTTGCTCTGGAACAGGACCTCATCGCCGATGCGCACCACGTCGATGCCGCTGCCCGCCAGCGCCGTCTTGATCTTGGTGTAGACCACGTCCTTGGAATCGCCGTCGGACAAGGTGACGTTGATCGCGCTGCCGCCGAGCGGAGTGAAGGTCAACGTCTGGGCGGCGGTTCCGACGGCGCTCACGGTGCCGCCGTCGAAGTTGTACTTGCCGGTGTTCACGACGGCGTTGGCGTCGGTGATGGCCGCCTGAATCGCTGTGCCCGTGCCGACTACGGCATCCACCGCCACCGCAAACGAGTTGGAGGAGGAAATGACCAGGTTGCCGTTGGCGGAGTCCAACGACACGGTGATGCCCGTGCCGGCCAGTCCAGCGTTCAACTGCTGCACGATCTCGTTGCCCGTCAGGCCGTCGCTGTCGCCGACCACGGTGACGCTGGTGGCGCCCGCGGCGGTCGCGAAGCGGTAGGTCTGCGTGCTGCTGGAGTTCAGGTACGTGCCGCTGCGGTAATCCGAGCTCGAAAGGACGACCGGCTGCGTGCTCCCCTCAATGCTGGTTCCGGTCAACCCCAGCGCCGTGGCGTTCACCAGATTGGAAGGACCGGACAGGTCAATGCTCACCATCGAGTTGCTGGCCTGCGATCCGCCTCCGATGTAGACCTGAATGTTGGCGTTGAAGCGCCCGGCGTTGACGTCGCCGCTGCCCAAGCCGACGTTCGCCGCCTGGCGGTTGATTTCGAGAATCAGGGACTGGTATTCGTTGTTCAGCGTGGTCCGGTTGCCGGTAAAGGTGCTGGAGGCCGACTGCGTCGCCAGCGTTTTCATCCGGTCCAGGATCTTGGAGATGTTGTTCAGACCGCCGTCGATGATTTGCAGCGTGCTTAAGCCGTCATTGGCGTTGCGCACGCCCTGCATCAGCTCCGCGATGTCGCTGCGGAACTTGTTGGCTACGGCCAGCCCCGCCGCATCGTCTCCCGAGGAGTTGATGCGGAAGCCCGAGGTCAGCCGCTGAATGGTTCTGCTCTGAAATTCGTTGGTGACGCGCAGGTTCTCCTGGGCCACCAGCGAGCTGACGTTGGTTTGTACGCTAATTGCCATGGTGTGTCACATCCTTGTTGATTTGAAGTTCCCGGCGTCCTGCCGGTCCGGCCTCAGCGGCCGTCACCACCACTCATCGGAAGGCGCTGCGTATCTTAGAGCCCTCGGTTGGATCCCTTCCGCAGCAGCATTGACCTGGCCACATTCTTCGTAAGGAGCGCCGCTCTGCCTCGCTTCATCGTGCGCGGCGTGGACAAAGAGTGCGATGCGGCGGCCGGCGGCTGCCCCTCAGTCTCGTCTCACGCCCGCGAGGATCCGCTTCAGCATGCCTGCCTCGACGCCGCCGGCGGCCCGCTGGTTCTGCTCGCGGGTGGTCCGAATTTCGCTGCGCACCACGGGAATCTCGCGGGGCGCGCGGATGCCCAGCTTCACCTTTCCTGGACCCGCTTCGATGATTTCCACTTCCACCGATTCGCCGATCCAGAGAGATTCTCCAACCCGCCGCCGAATTACAAGCATCCCGCCTCCTGCGGCGCCTCCAGCGGATGCCGGTGCGAATAGCCGCACTCTTCCGGAATCGCCTGTAGGCCGACGCGCCGGGCCCAATGGATCACCAGCGGCGCGCGCAGATTCACCGTGGCCGAACCATCCTCTTCGACCGCCACGATCCCCAAGCACAGCAGCTCGCCGCCGGCGCCAGCCTCGGTCCCTTCCTCTACCCCCAGCAGCCGCGCTTCCTCAGCGCTAAGGCGAACGCTGTAGTCCTGAGCGGCCACGCGTACCGGGATGGTGACAAAACATAGCTCCGGCCGATTCAGGCTTTGCAAGAACGCCAGCGGCCGGTTCACCGGCTGCTGGATCAGCAGAAACCGGCGCTCCTGCTCAAAGCCCGGCAATCCGGCCGGAAACTCGATCGCTGCCTCCGGTCCATAGGAAATCCATCCGAAATACCTGCTCTCAAATTCCGCCATACGGGCCGCACCGCTCCTGTCGTATCCCTTCTTGCGTATGCATTCTTCGTGCCAGTCTCGGCTTAACGCCGTTCTTTGGCCGCCACCGGCGCCGTCGCCGCCTTGGACGGGGCCGCAGGCTCTCTGCTCAACCCCTGCTCGGTCAGGATCACCAGATCCACACGGCGGTTCTTGGCTCTGCCCTCCTCGGTGTGATTGGGGCCGACTGGCACATTGTCCGCGTAGCCCGCGATCGCCAGCCGCTCCCGCGGCACGCCGAACCGTCCCGCCAGAAGCTCCAACATTCGGATGCTGCGGGCCGCCGACAGCTCCCAGTTGCTGCGGAAGCGCGAGTTGTGGATCGGCACTGAGTCTGTGTGTCCCTCAATGCGCACCTGGTTGGGGAGTTTACGGATGACTACGGCCACTTTCTCGATGCTGGGGTAAGTTTCGGGATAGATACGGTCTTCGCCCGATGGGAAGTAAGCCGCCTGCACTAAGCTCACCACCAAACCGCGAGGCTCCAGACTGAGCTTCACCTTGCCTTCCCGCACCTCCGCCTCCAGCTCTTTGGCCAGGTACTCCATGGAGGCAGCCAGCTCATGGACCGGCGCCGGCTCGGCCGGTTGTTGGTCTTGCCGCTGCTTCAAATCGCCGCCCGGCCCTTTGCGCATGGCGTTGCCCTGGCCTTTGTCCTGCACCGTGCCGCCCAACACCGCGGCGATTTTCGGCATCAGATGGCCGCTCTCCAGCGCCTGCCGCACGGACTCGGAGACGGCCTGCGCCCGGGCCTTGTCGCGGTTTGAAGATGCGAACATCACCACAAAGAACGCGAACAGCAGCGTGATAAAGTCCGCATAGGAGACCAGCCACCGCTCGTGGTTCTCGTGCTCAGCCGCTCCTTTCTTCCTCGCCATGCTCCCCTCAGTTGCTTGCCGCGGCGGCCGGGGCTGCTTCCTTCCCAGCCGCGCCTTTGGGCGCTTTGGAGGCCTTGCTGGCTTTGGCCGCTTTGCCCGGCCCGCCGTGCCGCGAATAGGCCTCCAGCTTGCTCCGGATCAGCTTCGGGTTCAAGCCTTCCACGATGCCCACCACGCCCTCCAGCATCTGCTCCCGCAGATGGATCGTTCTGCGCAGCCGCGCCTTCAGCTTATTGGCGGCGGGCAGGAAAATGATGTTGGCCGAACCCACCCCGTACACGGTCGCCACAAACGCCACCGCGATCCCCTTGCCCACCTCCTCGATGTTCTCCAAGTGCTTCATCACCTGGATCAAGCCCAGCACCGCTCCGATGATCCCGATCGTCGGCGCATAGCCCCCGGCCGCCTCGTAGACCTTCGCTTCTTCCTCGCCGTGCTGCTCCTCGAGGCTGATCTCGAGCTCCATCATGCTGCGCAGCTCGTTCAGATCCATACCGTCGATGGCCAGCTCCAGCGCCTTTTTCAAAAACGGATCCTGAATGGCTGCGGCGTCCTGCTCGAGCGAGACGATTCCGCTTTTGCGCGCTTTGGTGGCGTAGGCGATGATCTCTTCGGTCACCTCCGAGGCGCTTTCTTGACGGTCCAGAAACACGAGCGGCAATTTTTTGGCAGCCCGGATCAGGACCCCCACCGGCGTGGTCACCATGACCGCCCCGATCGTGCCGCCCAGCACAATCATAGCCGCCGTGATCTGGGCCACGTCCTTGAGGTTCCCCCCTTCCAGGATGAGGCCCCCGAGGATCCCGCCGATCGCCAGCAACAGCCCGCAGCACGTCGCCAGGTCCGGCTTCATCCCGCTGTTCTTTTTTGGCTTCGCCGGTGTCTTTTCCGCCATTCCCGCCTGTTCACTCCCGCTGCTGCTCCGGCGAGGGACCGGGTTCCGTTCCATCCCTGGCCGGGCACCGGATCAGTCCCTCAAAGATGCTGCGCCGGAACTGCCGCACCCGCTCCATGACCTCTTCGGCGGATTCCAACACCACGATCTTCTGACCTGTGGTCAGGGAAATCACCGTGTCGGGCGTGACCTCGATGTGCTCGATGAGGTCCGAGTTCAGCACCAAGGGCACGTGGTTGAGGCGCGTGAGCCGGATCATACGGGACCGCCAATTCTCATATCGACGGCCGCCGCTGGGGCTTTGATTTAGCGCCCCTGCTGCTCAAATCCACGCGGTGGACGCCGATAAGGCTGACGTATGCCAGTGATGCTTACTGGTTGGACATCTCACCGCACGCCGAACCGGACCCCGGCGGGGCGGAGCCTAAAGGAAACACGGCTGCGGCCTCCCGCACTACCCCCGGATCCCTACGGTTCCCCCGGGTCCGCCCTGGAAGCCGAGCGCGCCGAATTGCTCGAAGCCATCCTGGAGGCCCTGGACCGTGCTCCCTCGGCGCAGCTCCTTCCGGCTCACCGCCGCTTGCTGGCGCACCTAGCCCGCCCCCAGCGACTCAATTTCCCGCGGGAATCAGCTCTTCAATAAGGAAGGCGCGCCGCCGTCCTTGTCCCACTACCTGTCCTCGAAACTTCAGTACCCCCTGAACCAGCCCGTCCAGCTTTTTCGACGCGGGGTAGTCGAACAGCAGCGCATCTCCGGGCGCCAGGCTGAGCAGCTCGCTCAGGCTCAACGTCTGACCCCTCATACGGACGTCTAAGCCCAACTGCGCCTTCGTCAACCGCCCCAACATTTGGGCCCGCTCGGCGTCGCTGGATTTCCCCTTGCGACCAGCCCCCTGGTGCGAGAACTTGGTGCGCATCATCTTAATGATCAGCGAGGGGATCGCCAGGTTCATCATTCCGATCGCTTCTCCGACCCGCACCTCGATTCCTGTGGCCACAAACGCCTCGCCGGGATCCAAGACTTGAAGCATTTGCGGATCGGTCTCCATGGAGTCCACCTTGAAATCAATGGATGTGATGGTCTCCCAGGCCTCCTTGAGGTCCCGCAAGATGATTCGCAACAATCCCTCCAGCAGATGACGCTCGATCTCGGTGATCTCCCTTTCGAGGGGCGTGCTGACTTTGCTTTTGCCCCCCATGAGCGCCTCCAATATGGGAAAGGTCATGCCGGGGTTCAGCTCCATCACGGCCGATCCTTCGTAGGGCCTCAATCCTAGCGAGACCAGGCAGGTCGGCGAGCTTAGGCCGTCCAGGAACTCGGCGTAGGACAACTGCTCGACGCTCACCAGGTTCACCCCGATGTAGGTCCTCAGGTAGGCGGAGAGGCTGCTGGCCAGGTTCCGCACGAAGTTGTCGTGCAGCAGGCGGATGGCGCGCAGTTGCGACTTGGGGATCCGGTCCAGACGGCGGAAGTCGAAAGGCGCCGCCTTGGGCCCCGCCGCTTCGGCGCCTCCTGGCTGCCTTTTGCGGAATACGGCGTCGATCTCTTGCTGGGTCAGTTGCCGGGCCAAATGGACTTTCCTCCTTTCTGTCCATCGGCCTGTGGATCCTGGACTTTAGGCGTATCTGCTCACACGTGGAACTCCAGGATGTCTTCGTCCTTCACCAAGTGGGTCCGCTCCACCATCAACCCGTCCCGCCTGCCGTCTTTCGTATAGAGCCGAGCGTACTTCAGCCGCTCGGCGAAGTCCTTGTGCACGTGCCGCGCCGCGTCGAGCACTGTGGCGCCTCGCCGCAGCACATACGGCGAAGTCAGGTCCGCGGGCTTCCCCGGCCGTTTCGTGTAGACGCGGACCAGCTCCAGCAGATCGAAGACCCCTTTGCGGAACCGATCCAGGTTCGCCCCCGTGGCCGCCGACACCGCCAGCATCCGGTAGCGTTCGCCCAACAGATCCTTGAGAACCTGGAAATCCTCCCCCGTGGGATCGAGATCTGACTTATTCGCCACCAGCATCCGAGGCCTCTTCAGCCGCCGCTCTTCCAGCAACCCCTCGATGAATTCAATCTCTTCGAGCAACTCCGGGTCCGAAATATCCACCACCAAAATCCCTTCTCCCACGTGCCGGATTGCCTGAGGCAGCCACGGTTCCATGAACTCGCGCGACAGCGGCGGCAGGTCCACCAGTTGGATCTGGACATTCTCGAACTCCATCATGCCGGGACAAGGGAGCCGGGTCGAGAAAGGAAACTCCGCGATCTCCGGCTCGGCATGGGTCAGCGCCGCCACCAGGCTCGATTTTCCCGAGTTGGGCGGGCCGATCAGCGCCAGTTGCCCCGCTCCTTCCTTCTCCACCAAATACACCGGCGCCGAGCGCGACCCGCCCTTTTTGTGCGCCTCTTTGCGCGCCTGGCTCAGCCGCCGCTTGATGTCCGCCTGGAGCTTCTCGGTGCCCTTGTGCTTGGGAACTGTCGCGAGCATTCGTTCCAGGGCCGCGATCCGCTCCTGATGCGTGCGGGCCGCCTTGTATTCCTGTTCCGCGTCCAGGTACTCGGGGGTCAGATTGGCCGGCATGACTCTCCGGCAGTCAGCATAACGCCAAACCGGGCGCGCTTTCACCGGGGACCGGCATAATAGACAGAGGTGAAGCCCTACATTCCGCTCACGCTCCTGATCCTGCTTAGCGCTTGCGGTCCCACGCAGGCGCCGCGAACCTCCAAGAAGAGTGCGGAGCTCTCGCCGCGGCTCAAGATTACTCACTTCTATGCCGGCAAGACGGAGATCACCCGCGGCGAATCGGTGCTGCTTTGTTACGGGGTGGAGAACGCCGCTGAGGTCCGCCTGGATCCACCCGCCGAGTCTTTATCGCCCGGCTACCATCGCTGCTTTAGCGTCGCGCCGGAGCGCGACACCACTTACCGGCTCACCGCGCTCGACCGCCACGGCCACAGCGCCCACGCGGATGTCTACGTGGGGGTCAAGTCTCCGGCGCCGCCGGCCGCGCCCAAACCGGAGCCGGCGCTCATCCGCATGTTCGTGGCCGCATCTCCTGAGGTCCCCGCCGGTTTTCCGGTCACGCTCTGCTATTCGGCTCCGGAGGCGGAAAGCCTTTCGATCGACCCGCCGGTTCAAGAGTTGAAACCCGCCCAACGGTTCTGCTTCCGTGCGCCGGTCCATGTCACCACGACGTTCCGGCTTACCGCTCGCGCTGCCGGCGGGCGCATGGAGACGGCAGAAGTCACGGTCCGCGTCCGCTGAAGCTGGCCGTGGCAGCATTGCAGCCGATTCCTGTATCGCTATTGGCGCACAATCTCATACCAAGGCGAGAGATCCTGGCCCTCGGCTTGCAAATGAATCCGAAAACCGCCGCCTGGAGCTTTCGTCACCGCATCCGCCCCTAGCGCTCTCAGCCTCTGACCCCCGCCGTCCAGAGGGTATACCGTCAGGTTGGCTGCTTTGGTGCGCAGCGTCACGTGGCATTCCACCTGCTCCATCCAGGCCGGCGGCGCGCCTCCTCCACGGTTGCCGCTAGGCCGGGTTGAGCCCGGCTCCGGCTCCAGGGTCCACCAATCCGTAGTCCCCGGATACAAGATGAATCTTTGCGGCCGCGGCGGATTGCTCGATGGTTGAGTAGCCAAGACATAGCCGGGAATCGTGAGCAGCATACGGGAAGATTCCCCAAGCGGCTTCTGGTCGAGGGAGGTCACCAGCAGCGTGACAAAACCTCTGGATGTCTCCGCCAGTTGCACTTCCACAAAGCCTGCGCTCACGGGTTTGGCGCCCGTGAACCCGATGACGCCGGCCGCCAGCGGGGCATTGATCGTCAAGACCCGCCCAGCCGGGCTGTAGTACAGCTCGCCGGTGTCGCTCCGCAATGGCTCCGGCGCTTTCACCGCTTTCCACGCCGCCCCTTCGCGCCGCACCAGGGCCACTGCGTGCCGCAAGGCCAGCCGGGGGTCGTATTGCAGCGTCTCTTCCAACCCCCGGGCGATCGCGCCGTTTCTTCGCTCCCGCGTGAATTGCAACCGCATCGCCTCGGAAAGCGGGATTTGGAGCCATTGCCGCGCGGGCCGCACCGCAGTGCGGAACAAAAGGGCCGCTTGGCCGAAGTTCACATACTTGGTCCAGTCCCCGTTCAGGTCAAAGCCTGAGGGAAGCCGCGTATCCCAGTCGCGCCCGTGGGAGTAGGCAAAATGCATGATCGAGTCCCAATCCTGGAAGGCGCCGAAGGCGGCCAACGCCGGAACAATCTCCGCCGCATGCCGGTTGGGCCAGTTCTGATTGAACTCGCTGACTGTGTAGGGACGCCCGCGCTCCCGGCCTACCGCCACATTCAGGAGGGCCGAAAGCCCCGACCCGACGGCCGAGCTGTCCCGGATCCGCCAGTCCCGCGCGTCCCAGCTCTGGTTTGGAAAGTTGTAGTGATCGATGTAGAAATGGTGATCGATGTAGTCCAGATCCGCGTGCGTGTCCAGGTTGAGAACACCGCCGAAGCCCATCTGCGTCCCGGTCACCGGAACCAGCGTATCCAACCGATCCTTGGCCGCGTCTCTCATGCGCCGCAGGTACTCCCGGTCCTTTTCGGTCAGAAAACGCAAGTAGTCGTTGGCCCTCGCCGGCGGCTCCACTTCCTTGTTGGTCACCAGCGCGAGGTTGCCTTGCTCGAGGCTCTGGCCCGGCGGCACGCCGCTCCAGGCTTTGGATAGAGCTTCCGTATTCTGGTAGCGGGCTTTCAAGTATGCGTTCCATTGCCGCTGCAACTCCGCCCGGTATTCGCCCTGCGCCGCGCGGTCCAGACCGCCCCGCTGCCAGGAGTCCACGAGCGAGCTCTCGTTGTTGATCTCCACCATAGCCAGCACCGCGTCGCCCCGAAGCCCCAGCGCATCGATCACGCGCCGCGTGAACTCCAACTGAAGCTCCACCATCCGCGGATGGAAAATGTGCAGCGGTTTGCTTTGGGTGGGGAAGCTGACTCCTTCCGGCATGGCCGGGACCTTGTCCACGGCCGGCCGGAAGGTGTAGCCTACGTGCAGGTTCAGGTTCACGTAGATTCCTTCAGCGTTCAGCGCATTTAGGAATGCGCGCAGCCGGCGTACCGAAACCGGGTTGAGCGTGGGATACGGGTCCGCGGTGAGTATGCTCCGGGCTTGATTTGGATCCTTGTCGGGTGAGCTGTCCATGTGGTGCAGGCGAACCAGGTTCACCCCCAGTCGCCGCAGCCGCCGCGCAATCCGCACGGCATCCTGCTCCTCGGGAAAGCATCCGCCGAACACCGCATTGGTCCCGAAAAAGCGCACGCGTTCGTCGTCCCGAGTGTTGGGCCGTAGATCGGCGCCCACCCGGAAGAACTTTCCGTCTTTAATAAAGATCCGGTCGGAGGCCGCCAGCGGCCGGTTCAGAAACCCGAAGTCCGGCGCTCCACTGAGATCGTCCTGCCGGATCTCAAACCGGTAAAACCGTTCCTCGGCGCTCCATCCTCTCGTGGCTGCAAGCAACAGTACAAGAAATGTGACCGGCCATAATGTCTTGTTCACGACAAAACCCTCCCGGCGCCGGGCAGCCTCAACCAGCCACCTGCGCCATAATGAATCTACTCCGAGGGGGGCGGTTTGTCCAACCGCCCGAGCCCCCAGCAGCGTCGGCCCGCGCCTGCTCTGTCTCCACATGCTGCCCCCGGTAGCGTAAGCCTACCGCCCGCGCCCGCTGTGGAAGCCTCCAGCCCAGTGCTACCATGAGCTCAAGCCCAGGCGCGGCCCTCATCCATCAGAACACGCCATGAAATTGAGCTGCATCCCGGTTACCTATTTCGACGCGATTTCGAGCGGACGGATGCCGGTGGAGCGGTGGCTGGACTTCGCCGCCGAATTGGGTCTCGACGGCGTCGAGTGCGGCCCTCTTCTGATTCAACCGCTGGGGCCCGTCTCCGCGGCCCGGTTTCGCAAGCTGGCCGAAGCGCGCGGTCTTGAGGTGAGCAATTACACCGGCTACTCCGACTTCACCCACCCCGACAGCGAGGTCCGCGCCCGCGAACTCGAACACGTTCGCGCCAACATCCGGCTGGCGCTCGAACTCGGCGCCCCTTCCCTGCGCGTCCTGACCGGCCAGCAGCGCCCCGAAGTCAGCCGCCGCGATGGAGTGGACTGGGTTGTGGAATCCATCCGGCGCGCCGCCGATGAGGCCGCCCGCGCCGGGCTTCGGCTCAATCTCGAGAACCACACTAAGGCCTTCACCTGGACCCACTTCGATTTCGCCATCCGCGGCGAGGTTTTCTTGGAAATCCTCGACCGCTTGAAGGATGCTCCGGTAGGGGTGCAGTTCGACATCGCCAATCCGCTGGTCGCCGGGGAAGACCCTTTGGCCCTGTTTGAGAGAGTCCGGGAGCGCATCGGCTATGTGCATGTCAACGACGTAGCCCGCCCCGGCGTTTTCGAATTCGTGCACGCCGGAACGGGCGTCGCGCCCATTCGTCAAGTCCTGGCGGAGCTGCGCCGACAGGGCTACCAAGGCTGGGTGGGCATTGAGGAGGCCAGCCGCACGGGAGAGGAAGGCTTTCGCAAAGCGGTGGCGTTCAGCCGGCAAGCGCTGACTGCCGCCGATTGAGTTTTGCGAGCCGGTCCGGTCTTACCACAGTCGCAGGGGGAACTCCCCCGGACTAAACGCCAGTCCGAGCTGCACCCGGTGGTCCAGCCGCCGCAGCCGCCCGGCGTCGGCGTCATTCCGCCGCACTCCGTAATTCGCCGCAAGGTGGACCGCCTCGAACAGCCTAAAAGTAAATCCACTCCCGCCGTAGTAACTCTCATACTTGCCGATGTCGCGGGCGATGCTCGAATAACTGCCATAGCCGGCCCACAGCCCCACGCTTACCCGCCTCCGCGTCGCATAGCTGTAGCCTAGGCTCGCCGACTGGTGCTTGGACGCAAGGTACAGGCCGTTGCCCGGGCTGAAGCCGGTGCCCGCGCTCAGCGACAGAATCGAACGCCCGAACACCCGGCTCAGCCGCGCTTCCCCGTTGGGCAGATACTGCACGTTGTGATACCCCACCAAGAGGCTCGCCTGCCCGATGATCGCGGCCAAAATGGGATTGAGCGCAATGCGCCGTACCGAGGCAGTTTCGCTGCGGCCGGCGCCCACGCGGAAACCCAGCTCCCAGGTGCGCCCGATCTGCGCCGCCAGGTTGAACGCCGCTGCGTGGTAGTCCGACGTCCCGAATCCGCCCGTAAACTCATAATGCGAAAAGGCGTAGTCGGCCCCGATCGTCGTCCGCCGCGTCACCCGGTAGGCCAGGTCCCCCCGCGCCGTATATCCGTTGCTGCCAACGAGCGCATTCGACCGCCGCCGGACGAAGGATCCTCCGCCGCCAAAGTTGAACGAAAGGCGCGTGCTTTTCTGCCAAGTAACATCCGCCATCGGTGAAACATAGTAAGTCCTGGAGTCAAACAGTTCGTAATACGGCACGTTGGCAAATGAGGGATCGATAAGCTCATAGCCTGCGCCCAGCGCCGTCCCGCGCGAAAAGGTACCGGCCGCTTGCCGCAACGTGAGACTAGCGCGCCGGCTTAGCATTCGGGTTACCCCCAGGCTTAGCATGTGGTCCGAGCCGTCGTAGTAAGACCTGCGGCCGTATTTCCGGACATTCCCCCGATAATCCATTCCTAGGAACGTGTAGCGCCAGCGCCGCGATCCGACCACCCCGAATCCCACCTCGCCGCCGTAGTCCTGGTGCTCCGGGATGTTTCCCATGGCGTCCACAGAAACTGGCGTGAGGGCCGTGTCGTAAACCCCGGTCAACGAGAAATACGGCCGCAAGGTCATCAGCGCTTCGGCGTCCCCAAACGCTGGTCCTGAGCCCCGGCTCAGGATGCTGGGCCCGCGGTCGCCCCTGTCCTGCGCCAGCACCAGCCCCAGCGGTGCGCAGACGATCAGCATCAACATCCACCTTGCGCTCAGCGAATTCAAGAAACACCTCCTCCCCTGCGGCTTCTCTCGGGTACCGCACTGTTCCTAACGAGTCTCGCGCGCAGCCGCCCCTCTGTCAAGCGCGCGCCCGCCGCCGCATGGTGTAGACTTTTCATTTGTAGCAGTCCAAACCAGAATTGCCGACGGAGGCGCCCCGATGCACCGCCGCAGGATGTTATCCCTGCTTTTAGTCCTGTTCCTTTGCCTGCCTCTGGCTTTGAGCCAGCAGCCGGCTCAACCGCGCTGGGTCACAACCTGGGCCACGGCCCAGCTTCTGGTCCGTCCGGCAACCCCGCCGGGCGCCGCCCAAGCCGCCAAGCAGCCGCCGGCAGCCGCAGGTTTCGAGAACCAAACGGTGCGTATGATTCTGCGCACCAGCATCGGTGGAGACCGTCTCCGAATCCGCCTGTCCAATGCATTCGGCAGCCAACCGGTGGTCATCGGCGCCGCCCGGGTCGCCCTTCAGGCGGAAGGCTCGCGGATCGTGCCCGGATCGGACCGTGCGCTGAGCTTCAGTGGCAAGCCCGGCTGCACGCTGGGCCCCGGCGTGGTGTTGCTCAGCGATCCCGTGGACCTCAAGGTTCCTCCTTTGACCTATCTGGCGGTGAGCCTCTACTTCCCCGAACCGACCGGACCGCCCACGGTTCACGCCACGGGTTTGCACACGACCTTTATCAGAGAGGGCGACCGGACCGCTGACGAGTCGCTCCCGGAGGCGTCCACGACGATGTCTTACTATTGGCTGGCAGGAGTGGAGGTTCAAGCTCGCCCCAACGCTGCGCTTATCGTGGCCCTCGGCGACTCGATTACCGACGGCGCCGTCTCCACACCCAACACCGACCGCACCTGGCCCGCCCTGCTCGCGGCCCGGCTGGCCGCCTCCCCGCAAACCTCCCACATCGCCGTCGCCAACCTCGGCATCGGCGGCAACCGCGTGCTGCGCGACGGCACAGGCGCCAGTGCCCTGGCCCGGCTGGACCGCGACGTGCTCAGCCAGCCGGGCGCGCAGTGGCTCATGTTTCTGGAAGGAATCAACGACATCGGCGCGGGAACCCGCAACCCTGCCCAGGCCGTCACCGCTGAAGAGCTGATTGCGGGACACAAGCAGATCATCGAGCGGGCCCACGCCATGGGCCTCAAAGTCATCGGCTGTACTCTGACCCCCTACGAAGGCGCGGCCTACTACAGCGAGCAGGGCGAAGCCATTCGCCAGGCCCTCAATCAGTGGATCCGCACCAGCGGCGCTTATGACGCCGTCGTGGACTTCGACGCTGCAACACGCGACCCGCAAAACCCGCGCCGCTTTCGCCCCGAATACGACCCGGGCGATCACCTCCACCCCAACGACAAGGGCTATCAGGCCATGGCGGACGCTGTGGATCTCAAGCTTTTCACCGCCGCGCGCGCGGCTTCCGCTCCAGCCCGCAAACGCTGAGTTGGTCTCGACGTCGAGCAAGGGGGGTGGTCTCCAGGCTTGCCACTACAGCACGCCAAGGTTCTGCCTCTTTGCAAATGGCAGTTGCCGGCGCCGGAGACAGCAACGGACCTGACGGCCGCCTAAGTCACTGGGCCGAGCTTCCGCCGCCGGTGCGCCCGCACCCAACGCGCCGCGGCGAGCAGGAGACGGAGGTGAGCGGCCACCGAGGGCAACACACTCATCTTTGAGGCGCCTCGGCGGCGCTTGGTGAGCGGCATCGGCCGCTCGATGACGCGAGACCCTTGGAGAACGGCCTTGACCAGTATCTCGGCGGTTGCCGCGAAACCATTCTCGTCGAAGGAAACTTGCCGGACCAGCTCACGGCGGTAAGCCCGGAACAGACAGGTGAAGGTGTGGATCTGCGTCCCCGTGATCCACTGGTAGGCGCGCGAGACGGCGCGGCTCAGTAACAGGCGAAGCGAGCCTCCTTCAAACTCAGTGTTGTCCGGATGCCAGGGCGAACCCGTCACCAGATCCGCACCCTGCTCCAGTGAGGCAATCAATTCGGGCAGGCGCTCCGGCGGGTAGGTGCAATCGCTGTCGATGGTGCAGACGACCGGCGCCAGTTCCCCGGCGAAGCCCGTCCGAAGCGCGGCGCCGAGGCCAAGATTGCGCGGGTGGCGCAGGGTGCGCAGCCAGGGATTTCGGCGGCAGGCGTCCCGCAGCAGATCCGGCGTGCGGTCCGTGCTCCCATCGTCCACAATTACGACCTCCCAGGCCTTCTGCTCTCCGACGATCAGCCGCTCCAGCCGCTCCACCAGGAGCGGCAAACCGGCCTCCTCATTCCAGCAAGGAACGATGATGGTAACGTCTGCCTGCAACTTACTGACACTACCACGCTCTGGCTGGTGCGAGGCCGGCGCCAGCGGCAGAATTCTTTCCGCATCCTTTGCACAGGCAACTTCGGCCAGCTCTACCTCGTCGAGACCGGCCGCTGACAGACGGCCAGCTTTCCGACGGCTCGTTTGAGGGCGGAGGCGATGAACTCGACATGTTCCGCCGTGTACTTCTCGTTCCAGGGGAGCACGAGGATCCGGTCCAAACCCCGCGCGGCGCCCGGATAGAAACGGCGGTCCCAGGGAGGGTTCGGGGTCTCGGGCCGCAACGAGAAAGGCCAGCGGCTGTTGCCATAGGTGTGCTGCCGCACGAACAATTCGCACTCGAAGGCCAGCTTGCGGATGTAGCGCGGCTGGCAGCGGATGCCCTCCGCGGCAATGGCGGCCCCCAGCGCTTCGGCGCCTCCGCGAATCGCTTCCGGGTCCACGCTAAGGCAGTACCGCCAGAACGAGTGAACAGCGCCCGGCGCCGCGGCCGGCAAGGTGATGCCCGGAAGTTCCGCCAGCAGATGGCTGAGTTGAGCCGCCGAGCGGCGCCGCCGTTCGACGAAGGCGTCGAGTTTGCGGAGCTGAGCCCGCGCCACGGCTCCCTGTAACTCGGTCATCCGGCAGTTGAGCGCCAGGAAGTAGTGATCGGGCGCCGGATCGCCGTATCCCCAAGCCTTGTCGCTGAACAGGCGCACGCGCCGCGCCCGCGCCGCGTCGGAGGTGATGACCAACCCGCCCTCGCCCGCCGTGATGTGCTTGCCCTGCTGGAGGCTGAAGGCCCCGATGGCGCCCATGACCCCGGCCAGCCGCCCGCCGAAGCTCGCTAGATAGGCCTGGGCGCAGTCCTCGATCACCGGTATGCCGCGGGGTGCGGTGACCCGCAGGATCCCCGGCACATCGCAGGGGTTGCCGAACAGGTGCGTAACCACCACCGCCCTTGTGCGGGGCGTGATACGGGCGGCGACCGTCTCAGGTGTCACGTTCAGGCTCACCGGGTCCACGTCAGCGAAGACCGGGATGGCCTGCTGATAGAGAATCGGCGTGATCGCGCCCATGTCGGTGACCGGGGAGGTGATGACTTCGTCCCCCGGCTCAGGGTCTATGGCGGCGATGGCGGCGTGGATGGCCGCACTGCCGGAACAGACCGCGCGGCAATAGGGCACGCCATACCGGGCGGCGAATTCGGCCTCAAGGGCGGCTACCTGCGTGCCGCGCGTGCAGTTCAGAATCCCCGACTCGATGACTTCGCGCAAGAGCTCCAGCTCTTCCGCGCCAAGCTCCCGGCCGCTTCGATCGGCGTCTGACGGTAATTGCATTTAGTCTCCTCGTTTCGTGGTCGATGGCAACTCGTGTAGAATATGCGGACCATGACTCGCGACATTGTCGCTGCCGCAGCCCTGTTGACCTTGCTGGCTTCGTGCGCGCGCAGCCCCTCGCCCAAAGCCGCCAGCAGCGGGGGAGGCGAGCAGCGCGCGCCGCTGACCCAGTGGTTCTATGCGGACGGACGGATCCTGCCCGACGACACGCCGCCCAGGAGCCAGGACGGCGACATCCGCAGTCCGGCTCGGGAGTGGCTGGTGGTGGCAAACCTGGCCGCGCGAGCCGTATCCTTCACCGCCACATTCTATTTTGAAGACACGGAACCGCGGAGTTTCACGCGCAGCGTCGCGCCGCGCCGGTCGCAGTCCTACGCGCTTCACGAGATACCGGACGTGGTCCCGCCAGGGAAGCTTTACGGCGCGGGCGTGGAGAGCGACGGTCCGATTCTGGTGCAGCCGTCGCGGGGCGAGTACGAACCTCACAACCCGGTCACGGCGGCCATGTCGTCTTTCATCGCGTATCCCGGACCGCTCGGCATGCGGGAGACCAGGTGGGCCTACGCGGACGGTCTGGTTCTCCACAACGACTCGCCCCTGGAAGAGCGGGAGTGGATTAGCATTCTGAATCCGAGTCCAGACGGCGCGGCCCGGGTACGGATCCGGTTCCTGCGCGCAGGCAGGGAAAGCGAACACCGCCTGGACGTACCCTCCGAACGGGTCCGGTCGGTCGATCTGTATCGCCTGAAGGCATTCCCGCGCAACTCGCTCGCGGGGATTATCGTCGCTAGCGACCGCCCGGTGGTGGTTCAACAGATTCGCCGAGCCTACACGAAGGGCATACCGGTGGTTGCGTCCCTCTGGGCGACGCTGGCTCACCCGATCGGCGACCGAGAGGTTCCGTGACTCGCTCATTTCGGGTTCCATCCCGGTTCCCATACGATTTCAACGCTGGGGCGGCGCCAGCCCGGAAGCTCGGCGCGGCTTAGGCGGAATCCCAACTTCTCAAAAAAGCGCAACGAAGGCTGGTTGTCGGCGTCCACCACAGCACAGACGCGGGCGGCGCCGCTCGCCTGGAAGAGATCCAGGACCGATTGCACGAGGTCTCTGGCTATGCTCCACCCGCTGCCGGAGCGGTACTCCGGCAAGACGCCGAGAGAGAGGATCTCGGCTTTGCGGAGGCTTTCGGCCGAGCGCTCACGGCCCCGCTTGATGCTCAGGGCCTCCCAAACCGCCACGATGCGCCGGGGGCCGGCCACCAGCGCCGTTGCCACGATCCAGGCGGCGCGGAGAGGCTTCCGGGCAAGCGCCGCCGCCATAAAGCCGTCGGAGTCGTGCGTCGCCGCCACAAAGCCTGCGGCGCGCCCCTCCACGTAGGCCACGGCGCCGAACAGGAGACCCATCTCGGGGAGGTCCTTGTAGTAGAACTCCTCCCGGAAGCGCGGGCCGAGCAGCGTAATCGGGCTGGCCGGCAGCAGAGCGGCGTGCAGTTCCGAGATGTCCCGCGCGTTGGGCGGGGCGCCGGCTCCGAACTGTTTCAGCTCATAGGCCTTCATGTCCCCTCCGAACAGGGAGCCGTCCTCCCGCCAGCGCGTGGCGCGCGTGTTCTTCCAGAGTCACCCATCGAAAGGCAGACCCGAACAGATCCAAGATCTCGCCGGTCATCCGCGTTTTCCATTCGCCCGGCAGGTCCATGGCGGGAAAAAAACGGAGACCCGCGATGTCGTCAGCTCCCAGAAAATCCAGCGGATGAAGAAGCACGGATGGCTCGATTCCGGCCGCGAGGCATAGCCGCACCGCCGCGGCGGCGTAGGCGCGCCCCAGCCTCGCCGAGAACCGGCTCAGATACAGGATATAACTGACGTGGACCGGCAGACGCAGCAGGGGCATGGTCGTGACCGGGATCTCCACAATACGCCGGCCGCCGCTCTCCCAAACATAGGGACGGATGGGCCGCAGGCCGTCGCGCCAGGTCCCGAACAGCGTGCTCCGGCGCCTTTTCTCCTCCGCGCTGAGCCGCGCGGTCATGAAATAGTACGCGCGCGCCAGAGGGCCGATGAAGGTGGGCAGCGTAGAAGCGTCATACAGGTATCCGCGGCGCGCGAGCACCCGGAGCGCCGTTTCCGATGTACAGTAACCAGGACCCCGAAAACCTACCGGCGTGCGGCCCGTCGCCGCCCGGATCGCGCCCTCGGCGCGGGCGATTTCCGCTTCCATCTGGGCGGCGGAAAAGGAGGCCATCCAGGGCTCGTGGCGAAAGGAGTGATTGCCGATCTCATGGCCGGCGGCGGCGATGGCGGCCAGCGCATCTGCGTTCTGCCTCAGGGCAGCGTCTTGTCCGACGACGAAGAAGGTGATCCTCAGGCCGCGCTGCTTTAGGAACTCGAGCACCGGCGGAACGAGCACATCCACGTAGGAGGGAAACGACTCCCACCCCGGATCGCCGTGTGTCTTCATGTAGGACCATTGGTTATCCAGGTCGAACGAGAGGCTGGCGATGGGGCGGTCCGCCATACGGTCACTCTTTCAGGAGGGACAACGCCTGACCGGCCAGCGCGAGCGTCTCGTTTACGTTCAGCGTGCCGTTGACGATTTGAGCTGAATTGACGAAGAACAGCCCGGGTATCGAGCTCTTGATCGGGGGAAGGCGGCGCGAGTAGTTCAGTTTCGGGACGGGGAACACGTGCCGCACCCGGGACACGCGGAAGGCCAGCACATCCGACCGGCGGAAATGCGGGTACATGCGCTCCAGCGCCGGCAGGAACTGCGCCGCGATTTCCTCATCGGAGAGCCGGAAGGCAGGGTCATCCGGCGCAACGTACTTGGGCAGGTACGTGAGGGAGTTGCCTCCGAACGGCTCACGGCCGGCCAGCGCCGACATCTCGACGATGCCGGTGAACGGGATGCCGGAGTCTGTGATGTAGGTGACGTAATAATCCGACAGGGGATGTGTGGAGATCAGCGAGGCGCACACGATGCCCTGGTAGCGCACCTGTTCCAGCCGTGTTGTTTCCTCCAGCGCGAGGCCGGGGCAGATGCGGGCCGCTTCCGGGGCGGGGACTGTCACCACCACGCGGTCGAACTCCTCGCGGCGGCCGCCGGCGAAATCCACGGCCAGCCGCGCGCCGGCACGCTCCACCAGCCGCGCCGCCCGGTTCAGATGGATCTCCACCCTCCGCTCGCGGAGGTGATCCTCAAACCGTTTCAAGATGCGCGAATAGCCGCCGGTGACGAAACCGAACTCCTCACGTTTCTTCTCCGCGCGGCGCGCTCCGTACAGCCGCTGGATTGTGGCCCAGATAAACGCGGCGGAGGCGGTCCGGTAGCCTTCCCCCAGTTTGGCGCGAAGCAGCGGAAGCCAGATCCGCTCGTAGGTCGCCCGGCCCGACCAGCGAATCAGCCAGGAACTTACCGTGATCCGTTCCAGCTTGCGCCAGTCCCGTATTTGCGCGGCGCGCAGGATCGTCGCCGCCAGCCGGAGTTTCTGGAACGGGCCGAGGAGCGGGAAGCGGAGGAAATCGAGGGCGTCCGACAGCGAGTGCAGCCGTCCGCCGGAGTAGAAGCCGGCGCGCGTGCGGGTCCACCGGATCTCCCGTTTCAGGTCCAGTTCTTCGAGAAGCCCCAGCAGATGCCGATCGGAACGCAGCACGACATGATAGTGCTTGTCCCAGGTGACGTCCCCGATGGTCCAAACGCCAGCGAGCCCGCCGAGCGCCGGTGCGCTTTCGAACAGCTCAACGTGATCCCCCGTTTCGGCCAGGTTTCCGGCCAGCCTCATGCCCAGGATGCCGCCGCCGAGGATCGCCCAACGCCGTCCGAGTCTCGCCGCCGCACCCGTCAAGACCCAACCTCACGCACGGCGCTGCCGGTCAGAGCATAGCGGCGCCCGCAGGCCGGGCACGTGGCTTCGACGATGGCATCCGCCGCACGATCTCTGAATCGAAGGAGCAATTGGCCGCAGCGGCAGACCGCGCCCACCGAACGCGCAGGGTTTCCCACCGCCAGATGGAAATCCGGAACGCTCCGGGTGACGACCGAGCCCATTCCGACCATCGCAAAGCGCCCGATCTCCAGGCCGCAGCCGATGGTGGCGTTGGCGCCGATGGTCGCGCCGCAGCGCACCAGCGTCGGGAGCGTGGTTTCGTCCGGCTCGGAGGGGCGCAGCGCGGTAAGGTCCGGAGTCGTGGCGCGGGGAAAGCGGTCGTTGGTGAAGACGGTCCCTGCGCTGACCATGACTCCGTCTTCGATGGTCACTTTCGCGCAGATGTAGACGAAGGCGTTGATCTTCACCCGGGATCCGATGACGACATCATAGGAGATGTAGCTCTTCTCGCCGATGATACATTCTGAGCCGATCCGCGCCCCGCGGCGGACATGGACGTTGTCCCAAATCACGGTGCCGTCGCCGATGCCGATCCCCTCCTCAAGGATCGCGGTGGGGTGCGCACGGTAAGGGGGAAGGCTCATGGGCGCCTGGTTACTCCACCGCCGCCAACCGCAGCGGCCCACCGACGGTCTCTTCGGACTGAGAGGCATGCGAGCGGTACGCCGCCTCTACTGCGGCGGCGGTGCCCAGGATCTCATCCCAGGAGATCCAGGGTTCTTGCCGGCCGGCGACGACCTCGAGGAAGGCCGCCATCATGCGCCGGTGAGCGCCGGCTTTGTCGTAAGCCTTTCCGAAGACCACCGCCTCAGCGGCGTGCCGCTCCAGGTAGGACCTCTTCCAACCCACATGGATGCTGCCGCGCTCTCCGTGGATGGAGACATACGCGTCACCGCCAGACGGCAGGCTCCAGCTCAGCACGGCCTGTCCGGTCTCGCCGCCCGCCGCAACGATGTCGATCGAAGCTGATTCCTCCACTTCCAGCCCCTGCGGCCCGTCCCCCAAGCGCGCGCGCACCGATTGGATGCCGCCGAACAGGAAGTGGACCAGGTCGAACGCGTGCCAGCCGTTATCCATGATGACGCCGCCGCCGGAAATCGACCGCCGCGAGTTCCAGCGATCGGCCATGGGCACAACCCCTGCAAACTCGATGCGGAAGCGTTTCACGACGCCGATTTCTCCGGAGCGGACCAGTTCACGCGCCACACGCAGCTCCGGGACATGGCGGAACTTGGAGGAAACCACAAGCTTCCGCTCCGAATCCGCTGCGACCTCCCAAAGGTGCTGCGCGGAAGCCAGATCGGTGGTCAGAGGTTTTTCGCACAACACATGCAGTCCCCGCCTCAGGCACTGCGCAGCCAGTTCGCCGTGGCGACAGGGCGGCGTGCAAACGCTCACCGCGTCCAGCTTCGCGGACTCCAGCATCTCCTCCAGAATGCTGAACGCCGGGATCCCCAGCTTCTCGGCCTGGCCCCGCGCCGCGTTGTCCGGATCACAGGCGCAGGCCAGTTGAACGCCCGGGCAATCGCGCCAGGCCTGTGCGTGCACGGCGCCGCACCGGCCGAAACCGAGCAAGCCAACCCGCAGAATATCAGTCGCCGAATGGGTCATTTAGTAACCATCATAAGCAGAGGGGCCAGTAACCGACAACCAAAAAAGTCGCAGTTCTACTAGTACCGCCGGGCTCCGAAGGCTTTGCATGAGAAGGCAGGAGGGCGACGGGCAGGCCCGTTTGGTTGTGATTTTTCTCCGCGGGCCGGAATCGGCGCCCGCCGCCGCCGGCCACACCTCGGGGCCGTGGAAACCTCGAGCGCAGGCGGCCGAGCCTGCCGCCCCCCCCACCGTGGCGGGAGCAGCCCCGGCCGGCAACGGGAAAAGCGGTCAGTCAATGCCCAGACGCTCGAGAATGGCGTCCAAATCCGCTTCTCTCACATATACCGGTTGCTTCATCTGCTCCGGCTTGGCCCGCTCATCGAAGGCCTGAAACAGCGCCATTTTGGCCACCGCGTAACGCTCGGTTGCCGTGAGCGGCCGGCCGTGGGCCTGCGCCCAGCCCCGCAAGTGCTCCTCGGGCACAACCACCGAGGCTGCGAAATAGTGTTTTAGATCGGGGGTTACTTCAAATACATACTCATTGCAGCCCGGCCGGCGGCCCTTGTAGATATATTGATATACATATCCGCTATCTGCCGAGTAAGTTTTGACCCGGGGCGAAACCGGCCCTCCGATCAGGGCCTCCTGGTTCTTCCGGCGCCGCAGCCAGCCAAACATCTCCAGCCGGGATTCTATCACGGCCGCCGGTGCTACAATCGCATCAGCATGGCGCGCCGCGGCCTCCTCGCTGTTCTGCTCCTCGCCGCTCCGGCCCTCTGTCAGGAACCGGCCCCAGCATTCTCTGCCCCGCCTGCCCTGGTCAACAGCGGCGCACCGATGCGCGTCCCGCTGAATTGCCCTGCCGAGGATTTGGAAGCGCTCGGATTGGCCTGCACCGAAGAGACGCCATGCGCTGCCTTCCTGGAGCTGACCTCAGCCGAGGGCGTCGGCTCACGCCTGTTCTTGGCCGGCAACATTCACACCGGAGCCGTAACCCTCTATTCCATCCTGCTGGCCAGCTCCGACGCGGGAAAGACCTGGACGGAAGCCCACGCGCGGATACTCAATGGCTCGCTTGACCAGATTCAGTTTCTCGATTACTTGAACGGCTGGATCGGCGGCCAGCTTGTTCAACCCATGCCGCACGATCCTTTCCTGCTGAAAACGATCGACGGGGGCGCAACCTGGCGCCGCTATCCCGTCTTCTCCGAACGGCGCACCGGCCTGATTGAATCCTTCCGCTTCACCTCACCTCGCAGGGCACGCTGTGGATCGACCGGGTTTCGGGAGCCGAGGCCGGCGCGCGGTATGAGCTCTACGAGTCGGTCACCGGAGGGGAGAGCTGGATGCTCCGCCAAGCCGTCCCTCGCCGTCCCACTACAACGCCGGCCCCCGCCGCCAGCGAGCCGCTGTGGCGTCTCCGGGTGAGCGGCACGCCGCAGGTGTACCTGCTCGAAAAGAATGAATCGGGCGCCTGGCGCACGATTGCCTCGTTTCTGATCCCGTTGGGACAATGCAAGGTTCCCGCTCCGACGACCCGCCCCGAGCCGCCGCCCGAGCCGGATTTCCCTGAAACCGAGACGCCCAAACCCTCCCCCGCGAAGAGCCGCAGGAGATAACCAGGCGGGGCTGCCGGCAACTGCTGTGCGGCGGCGCCAAGATGGCCCCTTTGTGCGCCGCCTCGCTCAGCGCTGCTTCTGCGGCACGGCGCGTTTGACGGGCGCGGGCGCGCGAGGCAGCGGCTCGAAGTATGGATCCGGTTCGGGAATGGCCACCCCGTCTTTCCTCGGCGAAGAAGCTCCGTAGTTTACGCCAGTGGAGACGTCGCGCAGCACGGCCTGCCCGCCCCCCATGATGTCGTCAAAACCGATCCTCACCTCCAGCACGTGCCCGCGGGCCTTCAGCGCGCTTAGCGTCTCAGCCGGGAGGCGGTTCTCGATCAGCACGTCACACCCGCCCAAGGTCAGCTTAGTGAAGCGCGCCGCTTCCAGCGCCGCCTGGATGTTCATGCCGTGGTCCACGATGTTAGAGACAAACTGCGCGTGGGCCTGGGCCTGGTTCAATCCACCCATGATGCCGAATCCAATCTTGAGGTTCCCCTTTTCCATGAAGGCAGGGATGATGGTGTGGAACGGCCGCTTGCGAGGGGCCAGGGCATTGGGATGCGCGGGATCGAAGCTGAACATCGCGCCACGGTTGTGCAGGTGAAACCCGTAGCGCGGCACGGCGACGCCCGAACCGAAGGACAAATAAATGCTCTGGATGAGAGAAACGATGTTGCCGTCCCGGTCCACGACCGTGAGGTAAACCGTGTCGGTCCCGGAGGCGGGCGGCTGGCCCGGCTGCACTTCGCAGTTGGCCTTGGCGGGGTGAATGAGCGCGGCGCGGCCGGCGGCGTAAGACTTGGACAACAAACCGCTCACCGGCACGCCAGCGAAGCGCGGATCGGCGACGTAGCGCGCCAGATCCTGGTAGGCGAGCTTCTGAGCCTCAATCTTAAGATGGAAGGCATCAACGCTGTCCGGCTTCATCTCCGGCAGCGGAAAGCGCTCCAGAATGTTCAGCATTTCGAGAGCGGCAATTCCCTGCCCGTTGGGCGGCAGCTCATAAATTTTCCAGCCGCGGTACTCGGTCGAGATCGGCGTCACCCATTCGGCTTGATACTCGGCCAGATCCGTGGCGGTCATCGCGCCGCCATTCACCTCCGAGATCGTCAGGATCATCTTGGCGATATCGCCTTTGTAGAAAGCCTGCGGCCCGGCGGAGGCGATGAGTTCCAGCGCGCGGCCCAGCTCGGGGTTGCGAAACACCTGTCCGACGGCAGGCACGGCGCCATCAGGCAAAAAGATTGGAGCGGCGACGACGTCCAGACTCAACTTGGTGATCGATAGCCGCCAGTTTTCGCGGATCAGCTCGGTCACCGGAAAGCCGTTGTTGGCGTAATAGATCGCGGGCCGGAACAGCTCGGCCCACGGAAGCCGGCCGAAGCGGCTGTGCAGCTTGGCCCAGCCTTCGACGCATCCGGGGACCGTGACCGTGTGAATGCCCTCCTGGGGCATGCTGCTCAGGCCTTTGGACTTCAGGAACTCGATCGAGAGGCCTTTCGGGGCCCAGCCGCTGGCGTTGAGTCCGGTGAGCGCGCCGGTCTTGGCGTCCCAGTAAAGCGCGAACAGATCGCCGCCGATTCCGTTTGACATGGGCTCGACCACGCCCAGAACCGCGTTGGCGGCGATCGCCGCGTCCACGGCTGATCCGCCCCGCGCCAGCACCTGGGCGCCTGCCTGGGAGGCAAGCGTCTGGCTGGTTGCGACAATGCCCTGGCGCGTGATGACCATCGAGCGCGCTTGCGTGCGGCTCGCCGAATGCGCCACGCCGTTTTGGACCACCACCATCAGTGCCGCCAGTATAGCCCGTTTCATCGCCACCCATTCTATAGCAGCGGCACGGACGGCGCGCTCAGCCCGTTTGTCCCGCGCCGAGCGGGTATTCGGCCAAATCGACCCACTTGTAAAGGTGAATCGCCTGCACAAACGTGGCCCGGTCGACGACGAAGCTTTGCTCGTTGGGGTACTGCGCCCAGCGGTAACGGGCGTGCTCGAACACGTCCGGAATCTGTTCCGGCGTAATCTGCTGGGCCAGCGTCACGTGCGGATGATAGGGGAAGGGCTCCTGGAACTCGAGGATTCCCGTGTTGAGCGCCGCGTGCAGTTCCTGCAACTCGTCGAATCCTTGCGCCAGCTCCAGATACACCACCGATGAGATCGTGAAGATGTGAATCTGGTCTAAGCGGACCTGGATCGGCGCGAACCGGCTGAGGATCTCCCGGATCTGGCGGCCGGCCTCTACAGCAGGCCCGGATAGCGGCCTCGGAGGCAACAGCGTGACGTGAGCGCGAAGGGCACAGCCCGGGACTAATTCGTCGCGGAGCTGGTCGATGAAGCTTCCCAGCGGGTCCGGCAGGTAGGTTACCAGCGAGAACAGATTGATCCGCGGCTCAGAAGCAGGGCCAGGGTCCATTTCGTTCATGATGGCAGCGAAGCGGCGGGCGCGGGGGTTTCGGTGGAGCCTTGCGGCGGCGGCGCTGGTTCGGCCACGAACCACTTCGCCGGCTCAAACCCCACGTATTTGCAGATCAAGAGCGTGCCGTCCGCGGCCTCCAGTATGTCGCCGACCTCCAGCGGCTGGCTGGTCTGCCGCAAAGCAGCCCAAGCCGCATACGGACTGGAGGCGTCGATGCAGCCTTCCTGTTGGTAGTCCTTAGACTTGACCGTGCTCGCGCCGCTGGTGTGGGGCGCCCAGCGAAACTGCTGTCGCTGGGCCGGCTTGAGCCGGTGGATGCGGAACATTGGCATAACCTTTCATTTTGACGCAAACGAGGCGAAAGGCAAATCTGACAAGGTAGGAAGATTTGGCGGATTTGTCGGCACAGGGGCCAGGCGGGCTGACGCCGCGCCCAATCTGACACAATGGGAGCGAAGCGGGTCATGCACATGAAGAAGATCCTGGCGGTGGTGGCAGTGGCGGTGGTTATGACTCTGAGCTGGGCGGTCTACCAGCGCAGCAACCGGCTCAAGGAGGTGCCTTTTTTCAAGGTGGCGCGTGAAACGGTGGTCAGCGCCGTGACCACCAACGGCCGCGTGGAGCCGCTCGAGTGGGCCGCCGTTTCGGCCGAGCGGGCCGGCGTTCTGGAACGAGTGCACGTTGAGCGCGGATCGAAGGTCCGGCGGGGAGATCTTCTGGCGGAGGTAGACCGCGCCGCCGCGCGCGCCGAAGTGGAAGCGGCCGAAGCGCGCGTGGCTCAGGCCCGGACTGAGCTGGAAGTGATCGCGGCCGGCGGGCCCGCGGCCGAGCTGGCGGAGATTCAGGGCGAACTCTCCCGGCTGGCCATCGAGCTGGAGGCGGCGCGCAAAGAACGGTCCGTAGAAGAACGCCTACTGGCGAAGCAGGCATCCACCCGGCAACAGGTGGAGGAATCCGCCCGACGCGTGTCGGTTCTTGAGGCGCAAATCGCCTCCCTGGAGAAGCGGCGGGCAGCCTTGGCCGGGCCGTCCGGCCGCGCCGCGGCCGAAGCACGCCTGCGGGAAGCCCAGGCCGGGCTGGAAGCCGCCCGGCTGGAATTGGAAAAGGCCCTGATCCGCACTCCCATGGCCGGAGTAGTGTATGAGTTCCCTCGCCGGTTGGGCGAGTATCTGAACCCCGGAGATTTGGTGGCGCGAGTGGGGCGCACCGGGCAGGTTCGCGTGCGCGTCTACGTCGATGAGCCGGAGCTGGGGCGGGTGGCGCTCGGCATGCCCGTCACGATCAGCTGGGATGCGCAGCCCGGCAAGCGCTGGCAAGGCAAGGTGGAGCGCATGCCGTCGGAGATCAGCACGCTGGGCACGCGTCAGGTCGGCGAGGTCATCTGTATCATCGAGAATCCGGAGGGGGATCTGCTTCCCGGCTCCAATGTGAATGCCGAAATCCGTTCTCGTGTCGCCGAAAACGCCCTGACCATCCCGCGCGAAGCGCTCCGCCGCGACTCAAGCCAGGACGGCGTGTTGGTGCTGCAAGGGGACCGGGTCGAGTGGCGCAGCATTCGCCTGGGGGTCGGCAGCGTGACCCGCGTGCAGGTCGTGGAGGGATTAGCGGAAGGCGATGCCGTGGCGCTGCCCTCGCAACAGCCTCTTGCGCCGGGGGACCGGGTCCGGGCGGTCTGGCGTTGAGAAGACTCTGCGGCGACGCTTCCCTGCCCCACATCCAGGCGGCCCGCATTAAGGCAGATCGAACAGCAACGCCTCCGCCCGTGCGGCGCACTCGATCGTGATCTGCTCTTCCCCAGTGATCGCCGCTCCGTCCCCGGCGTTAAGCCGCTGGCCGTTCACCGAGATTTCCCCGCGCACCACCTGAACCCAGGCCGCCCGGCCGGGCGCCAGCGCGTGCGTCACGCTCTGGCCCGGCATCAACGCCGTGGCGTAGACGACGGCGTCCTGATGGATGGTGAGCGACTTCTCCCGGCCGTCCGGCGAGGCCACCACGCACAGCCGCTCCCACATGTCCTCCTCCGGGATGAAGGTCTTCTGATAGGAAGGAGACAGGTCCTTCTCCGAGGGGTCGATCCAGATCTGAAGAAAGTGAACCGGCTCGGACTGGGACGGGTTGACTTCGCTATGGGTGATCCCCGAGCCCGCCGTCATCCGCTGGATATCGCCCAGCACCAGCGTCGAGCCGGCCCCGGTGCTGTCCTGGTGCTTCAGCGCCCCTTCCAGCACATACGTCAAGATCTCCATGTCCCGGTGCGAGTGCTCTGGGAAGCCTCCGCCTGGCGCTACGCGGTCTTCGTTGATGACACGCAGGCTGCGGAATCCCATGTAGCGTGGGTCGTAATACCGGTTGAAAGAGAACGTGTGCCGGCTGTCGAGCCAGTCGGTGCGAGTTGAACCGCGCTCTTCGGAACGGCGAATTTGGATCATAGAGCCCCTCTGCTATGAGAATAGCGTAGCCGGGCGGCGGTGCTCGCGATGCGCCCTCACCCGTTGCCACTCAGCTCGGCCAGGGGACGGCCTTCGATCTCCGCGAAGGCGGCCCGGATCGCCTCCGGCACGGGCAGCGGCTGGTTGTTTTCATATTCGACGAAGACCAGCACACTGCCGGACTCGGCCACCAGGGCGTCCTGGCGCAGGCTGACGACCGCGTGCTCCATGCGGAAGCTGCTGTTGCCGATGCGGGTCACGCGCGCCCCGACTTGCACCGTGTCCGGGAAGGTGACCGGCAGCCGGTAGTCGCAGGTGATCGCCGCCAGGATGGGGCCCCTGCCTTCCTTCTGAATTAGGGGCCACATTCCGGCCAGTTCCAGGTACACAACCCGCGCAGTTTCGCACCATTTGAGATACACGGTGTTGTTGACGTGCTGGAAGCAATCCTGATCGCCCCATTCCACCGTTAAGGACACAACCACGGGATATTCGGCCAGCAGCCGGTGCGGGCTTTCGACGAGCAGCGGATGCGAAAGACGCATAGAATTCCAGAAGTAGCACAGCGGATCATAGACGGGCCAGCGCGTTTCCGTTGCCTTCGCGCGGCCACGCTTTGGGATGAGGTTCGATGCCGGCGCTATCATGAAAAAGCAGGGCGGGCTCCGCAGCCTGCGCGCCTTATGCCCTAAGGGCACAAAGCTGGACGAGCGGAATGGGGTGCGGAGGCAGCCTTGAGAGGAGTGAGAATGCCGTTCGGCGCAGCCCTGAATGGGGCCGGGAAAGGGGTGGACCGACCGATGGACTACAGCAAATGGCAGTGGATGGCGGTTCTGATGCTGTTGCTCGCGGCCGTGCCGCTGGCCGCGCAGCCGTCGCAATTCAAGCCGGGCTTCAACCTGTTCACGCGGGATCAGGACATCCAGCTCGGCAAAGAAGCAGCCGGCGAAATCGAAAAACAGGTCGAGATTGTGGACAACGCGGAGCTGAATGCCTACATCCGCACAATCGGCAGCCGGCTGACCGCCCAGCCTCAGGCCGACAAGTATCCTTACTTCTTCAAGGTCGTCAACGATCCCAGCATCAACGCTTTCGCCTTGCCGGGCGGGCCGATCTACGTTCACACAGGGTTGATTGCGGCCGCCGATAACGAGTCCCAACTGGCGGGCGTGCTGGCCCATGAGATCGTGCATGTGGCTTTGCGCCATGGGACCAATCAGGCCAGCCGCGCGAACCTGATCCAACTGCCGCTCATTCTCGCCAGCAAGGCCGCGGGGGACACGAGTTTGCTGGGCCAACTGACGCAGATCGGGCTCGGCTTGGGCGCCAACTCGGTCCTGCTGAAGTTCTCACGGACCGCTGAGACTCAGGCGGATCTGATGGGCGTGCAGATCGCGGCGCAGGCGGGCTACAACCCCATCGAGATGGCCCGCTTCTTTGACAAGATCGAGGCCGAAGGCGGCGCACGCGCTCCGCAGTTCTTGTCTTCGCACCCCAACCCCGGCAACCGCAGGCAGGCCATTGAAAACGAGATCCGGCAATTGCCCCCGCGGCAGTACAACGCGGACACCGGCCAACTGCCGCGGATGAAGGCCATCGTCTCCCGGCTGCCCGCCCCCAAGAAGCCCCCGGCTCAGGGCGCTTCGGGCGCTCCGGCGCCGCTGTCGATCCCGGACAGCCGCCCCTCCGGGCGCATGCAGTCCTATCAGGGCAAAGAGTACAGCCTGTCCTACCCCGATAACTGGAAGGCGTTTCCGAATGAGAAATCCGGCGGTGTGATTCTGGCCTCTCCCAGCGGCATTCGGCAAACCCAGCAAGGGATCAGCGTGGGCTACGGCGCAATCCTGGACTATTATCAGCCCAAGGATCCGAATGCGACTCTTTGGCAGGCCACCGACGAGTTCATTCAGCAGTTGCGGGCTGGAGACCCGAGCCTGCGGGCCGGGCGTGAGATGCCGCGCGAGATCCGGCTTGGCAACAAACGCGCGATTGTGAGCACCCTGTACTCGGCTTCCATCTTCCAGGGGCAGACGGAACTTGACCAGTTAGTCACCATTCCGCATCCGAAAGGGATGCTCTACATCGTGTTCGCGGTCCCCGAAGGCGAGGCGGCCGTGGCCAACCGGTCTTTCGACCAGATGCTTCAATCGCTGCGGTTGAACTTCTAGCAGGCTGCTGAAAGAGCGCAGGGAGGCGGCACAATCCGCAGCCCCTGTGCACCGAACCGCGCATGCCCAGTCTACGATCGAAACATTTCCGAGGTAAGATCTGTCAGCGGCTCCGCGAGAGTCTTTCAGCAGCCTGCTAGACCGCACGCTTGAACTGCTCCGGTGCGGTTCCTTTCTTGACCAGAACCAGAATCTCGCCCTTGCTGGTCGGAAGGCGCAACAGCGAGCCGGCCAAATCCTCCGCCTTTCTGCCGTTTCGGTAGAGGGCGGCCCCCTCAGCGGCCCAAGGATTGCGCAATCGGCATTCGCCTCCCAACTGCGAGCGGATCTCGACGAAATCCACCTGCCCGCGTTGCATCGACGAGGTCACCAGAAACCCGCCTTTGGCCAGGAGCTGAAACGCAGCGTCCCACTCCGTAGGCCACGCGGGAAAGACGCGTAACACAGGGTCGCCCCCCGGCTTTGGCGCCACGCACTGCAACAAAGCCTGCTGTAAGGCATCTGAGTATGTTCCAAGATACTGCATCGAACCGCCGCCTTCCAGCGTGGAAAGCCCGTTCGGAAGCACAGTGCGTAGGGGTTTCTCCCGCAGGTTGACGAAATACTGCCGCACCAGGTCGGCGCGGCCTGCCCGTGCTGCTTCCGTCCCATAACGAGCCGTTTCGTTCTGCGGCGCCCCGGCAACGCTGCCCGGATGGGCCTCTAAAGTGGCCATGGCAACGGCGCGGGTTTCCTGGTCCTCTGACTCTAGCGTCAGCACGTCGTACTCCAGCAACGGCCGCAGGCGCGGGCTTTCCGGCCCGCCGCCGCGAGTCAAGACGCATGGTTGATATCCTTCGGCCCATGTCCGCAAGCCCTTAGGGTGTTTCAACGGCAATTCCGCGCCAGGCATATCGCTGTAGGGGTATGGCGCAAGATTCGTAACCACTTCTTGCCACAGAGGACGCATCTCCGCGTCTACGCCCAGAATCTCCGACGCGCGGATCACCGTCGGAAAAATCCCCCGCATGAGCGCGAGATCGTCCATTACATCCCTGGCGCCCCATAGGTGTTCATGCGAATGCGTGCGGTTGATATGGTACTTACCGTCAGCCTCCTTCTTCAGGTTGGGATAATTCCGATAGAATTCAGCAGCGCCGCGCAGGACCGGATAGGCGCGCTTGCGCAGCCAGTCCCTGTCCATTGTGTACTCATACCGCAACCAATACAGATATGCGATCTTTGGCGCCACCGTAATATTGTGTGATACATAACCGAAAATCCCCCGGCCGTCATGTCCCCACTCGGCGCCCGCCCTCTCCAGGTGCATGAAATTCCATCCGGCTGAGAAGGGATGCTTGCGCAGGGCAAACTGCCGGAAACGCCGCGACATCGCGTTGAACGGCCTCCGCTCGAGATAGAGGTCTCTTAGTTCCGTGGCAATATCCTCGGGCAACTCCTCAACGCCGTCCAGCCATTGGGTCTCCGGAATCCAGATGCCCACACTTCCCCACTGTTGCCGCGCGGCGGTGGCGTAAGCGGGCAGGTTGGAAGTGGTCATTGTGAAGAGCGGGTCGTTCAGTTCCAGGTGATTGGAAGCGTAAACCGAATGATGAAGCGTGCTCTGGTTCCACCACCAGAACTGGCTGCCCCATTCGTGCTGATCGCCGCGCGTATTCCAGTGCACGCCGTTGTACTTCGGCGGTATCGAGCCACGGGAGGAAGAAGCCATCAGATACAGGTACATCGTTTCGATACGCTCAAGTTCCTTGAACCCGGGCACCGAGATAAACGACTTCGACCAGAAATCGCTCCACCATCTCTTGTGAGCTTCGAGTACACGGGCAAAGCCGGTGGCCGATGCTCTCTCCAATTCCTGCAAAGCCTTCGCCGAGGGATCGACCCCACGATCGAAGGTGGCAGCACTGGCAATGAAGATCGTTACGGGCGCCTGGCTGCCTTCGAATGACACTTGCATGGACATGTCGCGGGTCTGGTCGATCACGCCCTTCCCACCGCCGAGACCGATGGCTACCGCCGAGGAGCAGTAGAAATCACCCTCCTCGAAGACTTGCCGCAACACGATCCGGCCATCTCGTTCCGTGAGCGTTGAAGTTGCGGTGTGCTTCCGGATCCTCACCAACGGCGGCCGGAGCATTCTGAGTACGGCCTTCACCGTAGAGACGCCCGGCAGGCTCTCGAGGTGAACGGCCATGACGTCGCGGTCGGCGCTCGCAAAAACCTGGGCTCTGAACCCGCTTCCCTCCATGCTCGCTACAGCGTCGTAAACAGAGAGGTGCTGTTTGAGGTCTTGGGGAGGAAATGGTCCGGATCGAATGCCCGTGGCAACGGGGCCTTCGAAAGCGATATCGACGAAGCCGCACCCGCAGCAGTAGTCCTGGTAGCCGGCCGCGAAGAGGTAAGGCGTGGGCGGCGCATCGATCAGGCTCTCGGTGTGGCTGTTTGTGGCGAACACGTCAACCCGGTTGACTTGTAGCTTGATGGCGTTCCTCTCGGTCCATACCAGGGTGGTCATTCGGCCGTTGCCAATCGGGAGACCCAACTCGCTGCGCGTGATGGGCCCTTGGAAACGAAGGTCCGCACCGGAGACCAGCTTGCGGTAATCGACATCAAGCATCGTCGAACCCGACGACTCGGGGGTCCTTTCAGCGCTTCCGGCAGGCAGTTGCGCTGCCGGCAAATACGCTGCCGCGGCCAGGAAGCTGCGGCGTGACCAAGAGTGCGCATGGCGTATCGGCATGCTTGTAAAGCCTCTTCGAACCCGTGAATTCAGTGACAAACTGCGGCCCAAACACCGCCGTCCATCACATTCTCACTATACTTTCAATTGAAACACCTCGATGCCTTCTCTCTCCCAAATTCCGCGAGTGCTCCTCTCCGCACCGCGGCTCCCAAGCTCACCGTGATTTGAACGCTTGTATGCCGTTTGAACCCAGCCCGTTCCAAATCGACACTGTAAACACCCCGAACCAGGTTCACGAACCGGCGGGCGGCGGCTATCAGCCAGTGGGTAAGGCCGTGTTTGGGCGGTGCGGGGATGGATGGTGGCAACGCGCGTGGGGCGGCGGGACCGTGGGCCGGCGAGGCCCAATGACCAACGAATGGTGGTTCGCGACGCGCACGAGACGCAAGAAGCAAATGCAGAGCTCAGCCAGGAGGTCTGCCGCCTGCCGGGCCGTGCGCACCCGCAACACCCGCCGCAGGATCCAGCTTAGGTAGAGCACGGCCGCACGAAGCAGCGTGCGCTTCGTGAGCTTGTCCTTCCTGCGCCGGCTGCTTCACCACCCAGCCAGACACCGCCTTGTGCGTCCCCAGGTTCAGCAGCCGCCGTCTCTTGAGCAGCGTCGAGCTGTCCGATGTCTGCTCCTCCAGGCTCAAGCCCAAAAACTCCAGAAGGATGGCCGAGTCCGATACCCAGCAGGCGATCCCGCGCTCCGAGGCGATCCGCTCGAAGTAGTCCACCGGAAAGCAGCGGAAGCGTGATGAACGGACGGCCCACGGCGGGGGCGTAGTACATAGGCCAGATCCGCTCCAAGATCTCGTTCACCCGGCGGTAGAAGGGGTGAGAGCCGTGAGTCCGCAAGTGGCTGGTCTCGACCCAGAGGCAGGCCTACTTCGCTTTCCGCTCGCCAACCGCCGTACCCAATTATCGGACCAAAACATTTTCAGTTCACGATGTTTTCTGCGACTTTATCCACGGGCTGATAGTGCTGCCGCAGAGGCAACTCTGGGTCTGCGGCAGGTACGGAACACGACCGCGGAATTGCCAGGATCCTCCGGCGGCGTCCTTTCTCCGACGTTGCGTTGAAAGCTCTTCAAACCCGCCCAAACCTCTGTAACAGTGGGCCATTCTCAGTGATATTCTTGTATCCTGAAACTCCATGGCCAAGGGACGCGTGACGCATTGCGACTGAGGCCCAAGGGCCAGAGGGATGTATTCGTGCGCTTGGAAGTGACAAGCGAGTTGGCCCCCAAAGTTCTTGTTAATTGGTATGAAGGGAGGGCTATGCAGCCCTCGATTCGAACCTGATCGGGTTGCTGAGAAATGCTTAATGAACTATACGCATTACCAATCGATCTCCACTTCTTTGAGGGGGCACTCCCAGAAGCGGCTTTTTGGGGGCGATTGGCCCTCAGTGTTGGTGTGATTGGATTCATTGCTGGCATGCTCCTCGTGCTAGCTCATCTTCGCGACCGCCGTTCGCTCATGCGGGCCCGCGAATACCCCGAGCGCTATCGGGCGCCCAAGTGGGGCCCTCTGGATCGAGCGCTCGGCGACTTTTTCGCCGACCCCTTAAGCATGCCGCTGAGTCCCGATGCGGCGTCGGAGTATGTCACTGGCCGCCTGGACGCAGAGCGTGAAATGACTCAGTCTATCATGCGGTACTTCTCGTACGCGCCCCTCTTGTTCGGCCTGATGGGGACGATCCTGGGACTGAAATCGCTTCTTGTGACCAGCGGTAAGAGCCTGCAGGATATTGAGCCGTTGCTCAGCGGCGTTTTTGCAGGCACCCTTGGCGGTATCATCGGATCGCTCATAGCAGCCATCGGCGGGCTGTGGCTGGACAGGGTGGCGCTATCCTCAGGCAACCAAGCACAGGATTTCGCTCATCGCTTTATCATTCCGCAGCTCCCGGAACGCAGGATTGCAGTAAGCATCGAAGACGCGGTCCTCAAGCTGATCGCGGAACGCGCACAGGCAGTAGCCACGACCTTCCGAAACGCAATGAGCCCGGTAGCTGCTCAGTTTCAGGAAGTCGCCATCCGATGTGGCCAGGCCGCCGAAGCCGCCACCAACGCTTTCGGCGAAGCTTCAGATGCGCTCCGTGAAACAGGGAACCTTGAAACCGCCTCCCGAAGTTTCAGGACCGGCGCCCGCTTAATTGAGAGCGCTGCAGAACATCTCTCGGATGCGACAAAACAAACCGCCGAGGTGATTCTCCGCCTGGGAGAGGTGCGTGCTTCTCTAGCTGCGATGCTCGAGCGCCTCGAATCCACTGCGGGAAGCGTTGCTCGAACGAGCGAGCAGGCTAGTATCCATCTGGCGGATCAAATCGCCAATCTTGCGGCACGTGGCCGTGAGGTTCAGTCCTGCACTTCTGATCTGCGGTCCTCAATCGAAAGAGTATCTCTGGAGCTGGCGCGACGTGCGAATATCGATGCCGCTCTTCTTGAGGCCGCCAATTCGCAATCGCTAGAAGTGCACCGTGCCCTTACCGCGCTGGCCCGCCTTGTCCATGACATCGACGAACCAGTCAGGGCGCTCATCTGCAGCACTGAAACCATCTCCAAATCCGGTGAAGCGCTACAGCAGGATGTGGCCAACCGTGTGAACTGTCTCGCCGAGCGATTCGCGGCTGTCGTCGAAGGGATGACCTCGACCCTCGATCGGATTTCGCAGCCTGCAGAAGCTGCACGAATTGGCACCCTCGGACCACCAATAGCCGCCAGTGACTCCGATGGGATGGGAAGAATCATCACCGAGGCCGTCCAAGAGATGCGACGATTCTCCGAACAGACCCGACTCCTAACCGAGGCCGTTCGAACCTTGCAAGTCGCGAACTCTACTGCCATGGAAACGAAGAAGGTTGGATTGATCACGCGGATTTTCAGGGGGTCAGGCCGTGACTAGGCGATATGGACACCGCCCGGCCCACTATGACGTGTGGCCCGTAATCGCTGATGCGTTCCTCACCATACTTGCGGTCGTCGTAGTAATGGCTTCTGGGCGGGAACCCATCGATTATGAGATCGAGAGGCTAAAGACAGAAATCCTACACAAGTCGAATGGCGAATTCGCTGGACTGATAGCTGGTGTTGAGATTCGCACCAAATGGGTTAGGCTCGTTTTCACTGAAGAGAGCTTGTCGTTTCCAAAGTGCCAGTGGAGCTTGCCTATAGAAAAGCAGCAACAACTGCATTCTCTGTTTCGGTGGCTCGGTGAGCGCCGGGCACTGTTGCGCCAAATCCGAATTGAGGGGCATGCGGACAGAAAGTGGTCTGGATCGGGATGTAGTGAAGTAGGTCCATTTCAGGACAATCTGCAACTCTCGCAGAACCGAGCGCGGGCCGTCTATAACGTGTTGCTGGGCCTTTCACCCGAGGATCGGAGCGGTCTACACGGTTTACTTAGCGAAGGGTATACGTTACAAGCACCGCCGGGTATCCAGTACTTGCGTGATTTCGCCAAACTGGGCTGCTTGGAAGTGGCCGGGTATGGTGATCGCCATCCTCGCGACAAGTCGGATCCAGACTCTCCGAGAAATCGACGTGTCGAGATCGTTTTGGAGTTCAGAGAGCCGGGCCACCGTACGGGCCGCGAAGTGGGTTCGATGACAACTTGCGAGGTTTCCCAATGACTTCGAATACCCCCCGGACCAATCCTGGGGATCGTCTAGCTAAGATTCGCCAGGTCTTCCGCTTCTTGAAGGATTTCAACGCATTACGTAACCCCATGAAGCGGCAGGTGAAGGACCATCCTTGGGCCATGTGGCTTAACGATCTTCCAAAGCATCCGTGCGTGTGGCTTCGAGGCTCGCCAACCGAACTCTCCGAAGCTGATGAGGCCGGCGAGGTAGTGCTACGCGTGAGGAGGCCTGAATTGCAGCCTCCACCGGCTTTCCCGAAAACACTGGACGGCTGGCTGCCCTCCAACTGGAATGATCGTTCGCTCCTTTCCGTGAGGCCGCTTCCTGAGAGAGAGCTGAGGACCGTCGGACGCCCCAGCCGAATTGAAAGATTCGACACTGATAAGGAGCGGGTCAGCGCATATCGAACCTGGAGTTCTCGGCGCGATCGCTGGGCAGCGGAAGCGCGGCTCGCCTATCGTGCCTTAGAACTATTCAACCAATTGTATGAAGTCCGCGGGCACCTGGAACGCAAGGGGGAGTCGCTTCAGTTGGCATTGGGTCAGGGCATACTCGTGTGGCGCCGTGAGGACGGTGACGTCCGACACCCGATTATCAGTCAACGATTGCGACTGTCGTTTGATCCGTCAATACCCGAATTCACAGTCGCAGAAGAAGAGCAACCTCCTGAACTTATTCGGCCCCTCTTAAGTGTTAATCAGCCTGGAGCAGCACGGATTATCAAAGACATAGATGACGCACTCGCAGAACATTTATATGACCTCTTAAACGTTGAACATATAGCTGGCCTGCTACGACAGATCGCAGCTGCGCTTCACGCCCAGGGACAGTTCGTAGACAGTATAAGGGATTCGAGCCCCGAGGACTATCCTCAAATCGGCTGCGATCCGGTGCTATACTTGCAAGAACGTACTGCCGGGTTTGCAGCCGCCATCGACTACATTTTGGAAGATCTAGTTCGTCCTAACCGCGACCTGCCGGCTGGACTGTTGCGGATTTGCGGGATTGAAGAAAGGCACCTAAACGAGATACCCGAGATACTCCGGACTCCATGGGAGGAACCGGCTGACATTTTCTTCACCAAGGACGCTAACAAGGAGCAAATACAGATAGCCGATCGTGTAGCCCGCCACGGAAATGTTTTAGTCCAAGGGCCGCCTGGGACGGGCAAGACACATACTATTGCCAATTTAATTGGGCACTTATTATCTCAAGGGAAGCGTGTGCTGGTGACAGCCCATACTTCCAAGGCGTTGCGCGTGGTCCGAGACAAAGTTTCTGAACCACTTCAGGCCCTGTGTGTCAGCCTTCTGGACAGCGAAACCGAGAGCCGAAAGGAACTGGAAGCTGCCGTTGATACGATGGTAGCCCGGATCTGTCGAGATGACCCGATCCAGCTCGACCGTGAGGGCGACGCTGCGGAGAAGGAGCGAAACAGGCTAGTAACAGAGTTAACTCGATTGCGGCGCCAGCTTATCGCGGCGCGAGAGGACGAATACCGCGAGGTGATCCTCGCCGGCGAGCGCATTCCACCGTCGAAGGCAGCGAAGTTTGTCGCTGCGACTGCCACAGAGAACAACTGGATCCCCGGGCGCATCGAACCTGGAGCGCCATTGCCCTTGTCGGATGCTGAGGTTGAGGAACTTTATGCCAGCAATTGCGAATTTTCTCCTGAGCAGGAGGTAGAGCTGACTCGCTGGCGACCGGCCCCGGGGGAGGTTCCGGGGGCCGAAGATTTTGCCGGAGACGCCGTGCGCTATAGACAACTGGAGCTTTCCGACAGAGCAACGGGAGAGAACTTTTGGACCGGCATGCCTGGAGATGGGACTGAGGAAGAGCTGAGGCTCATCGAAAGACGGATCCAAGCCTCCATACAACTCCTTGCGGACGCGCCTGCCTGGAAGTTGGATGCGGTTACCGCTGGCATGGCGAGCGGGCCTGACGCCAAGGCTCCATGGGAGGAACTAATTGCTCGAATTCACTCCCTCCTTCAGGAAGCCCGGAGGTCATCTGGTCTTCTTCTAGACTATCGCTGTAGTCTTGGCGGCGACTTTTCCGCTGAAGAGTGCAAGTCGCTCGCACGCGAGATGCGCGTTATTTTGGAATCGGGCACAAAGGGGTCACCGATTTGGGTGCGCATACGGCCCCGATGGCGGAAGTTCCTCTCAACGGCTCGAGTGAATGATGAGAAGCCCCGAACCGCTCGTGAATTCGAGGCGTTGGAGGTATATGCCGGTCTGATTGCAACCCGGAAAGCTCTTGGAGCAAGGTGGACAAATCAGATTACGTTAAGGGGAGGGCCTAAGTGGGAGGAGTTCGGGCCGAATCCGGAAGCAGGAGTTGCGCTGTTCGCTACAGATATACGCAGTTTGCTCGGATGGCACGCTAAACAGTTTGAACCCCTGGTTCAGAGCCTTCGCGCCGCGGGATTTGACTGGGATGCCTTTGTTACTGCTCAGCCGGTCCTGCCAGGCGATCACCCTGAGCTTCGCAGGCTAATCAATGCCATCGTCAGCAGTCTACCACCTATCCTCAGCGCGCGAATTTCCACGCTTCAGCTTCGGGCACTTGAAAGGAAGTTCCGGAAATGGAATAGCGCCTTGTTTTCTACCGACGCCAATGTGCTTCCCGCCTCCGCTGTGCTCGACCTAAGAAGAGCTATCTCTGCAAAAGACAATCGTGAATACGAAGCTGCATTTGGCCGTCTGGCTGAACTACACGAGCTCGCTCCGGCTTTCGCGCGCCGCCAGGAGTTGCTGCTTCGGCTACGCAGCGCCGCGCCGGATTGGGCGCAGGCGATACACCTCAGGATCCCGCCCCATGACTCGCCCAAACCCCCCGGCTCGGCCACTTCTGCCTGGAAATGGCTCCAGTGCCGTCTGGAGCTTGATCGACGGACGGCTGTTTCAATTTCAGACCTTGAAGACCGAATCGCAGAGACCCGACGCTCCATTAGAGAGATCACCGCACGCCTAATCGAGCTTCGCGCATGGGCAGCGCAGTGCAGGCACGTGGGCCTGGCGGAACGTCAAGCGCTTCAAGGCTGGAAGGACACTATTCGCCGAATCGGCCGAGGAACAGGGCGAAGAGCGGAGGCACTCCGCATAGATGCCCGCCGATTACTCAGCAAGGCCCGCAACGCCGTCCCCGTTTGGATCATGCCACTTGCCAGACTTGTTGAAACATTTGATCCACGAGAAACGCACTTCGACGTTGTTATCGTTGACGAAGCTAGCCAGTGCGATATCATGGGTTTGATTGCTCTTTATATGGCAGAGGAGGCCATTGTAGTCGGTGATCATGAACAGGTCAGCCCACTTGCGATCGGGCAGGAGATTAGCGAAGTGGAACGGTTGATCCACCAGCACTTACCTGATATTCCGAACAACCACCTGTACGATGGTAAGCTGTCGCTCTACGACATAGCGCGGCAATCGTTCGGCGACATGATTCGTCTGGTTGAACATTTTCGGTGTGTTCCAGAAATCATATCGTTCAGCAACTATCTCAGCTACAATGGTACAATCAAACCTCTCCGAGATCCAACCAGCACCCACATCAGGCCCTCAGTAGTTGCATACCGTCTTGATGGTATCCGACAGGGCAAGGTGAATTCTGAGGAAGCCCGCGTAATTGCTGCGCTGCTTCAGGCAGCAATTGAGCAGCCTGAATACAGCGGCATGACTTTTGGCGCTGTATCTCTGCTGGGAGAAGAGCAGGCGGTCGAAATTGAGCGGTGGGTCCGCAGGACCTCGTCGCCTCAGGATTTGACAACGCGCCAGTTCCTATGTGGCATAGCAGCTCACTTTCAAGGCGACGAGCGCAATGTCGTTTTCCTTTCCCTCGTAGATTCTCCTGCCGAGAGCCCGTTGCCCCTCAGGGATGCGGACATGTACCGACAACGGTTCAACGTGGCAGCCAGCCGGGCAAGAGATCAGCTGTGGATAGTCCACTCTTTGGATCCCAAACGTGACCTCAAAAATGGTGATCTTCGCCGCCGACTTATTGAGCACGCCGAAAATCCGAGGGCATTGCTTGAGATGCAACTGACGGGGGAAGATCGAACCGAATCTGAGTTTGAGCGGCTTGTTTTAAAGAGACTTGTTGCGGATGGCTATCGGGTGACACCACAGTGGGTGGTGGGCCATTACCGAATCGATTTAGTAGTTGAAGGCGGCGGCCGACGTTTGGCTATCGAATGTGATGGTGATCGGTTTCACCCGATTGAGAAGATCGCCGATGACATGGCACGGCAAGCCAGTTTGGAACGATTGGGATGGCGTTTCGTGCGCATTCGGGGCAGCGAGTTCTTCCGTGACCCGGACGCTGCCATCAGGAAGGTATTCAATTCGCTGGCGGAGGTCGGTATTTATCCGGAGAGATGTACCTCTGACCCACCCACACCCACGAATGATCTCCTTGATCGAATCAAGCGAAGAGCTGCCGAAATACTGCGGGAACTGCGTACATAGCGCAGGTACTAGTGTAATGCGTCATAAATAGTAACTATTATAGACTGGGGCGCGTCTCTATAATGGAGACACACCTCATGCGAGTCGCCCCGGCTGTAACCCTCACCGAAACTCAGCGGCAGATGTTGGAC
>Ga0073932_1000564_pt1 | contig 90221 bp, 75 predicted proteins | sample DewCreD2012metaG_FD_76967 | JGI IMG/M metagenome (GOLD analysis project Ga0073932, IMG submission 76967) | Hot spring sediment bacterial and archeal communities from British Columbia, Canada, to study Microbial Dark Matter (Phase II) - Dewar... ...
CACTCCGTGGCGAATGGTGACCTTTCCAGTCTTAAGATCGACATCGTTGATGATCAACGAACACAACTCAGTCGCGCGAAGTCCAGTGTCCAGCAACATCAATACAATCGCCTGGTCACGGTTGGCGCTCGGCCGGCGCATCACAAACTTCTTCCTTTCTTCAGTCTGCGATTCTCGCGAGTAAACGCAAGCCTTGAGCAGTTTTTCCACATCCTCTTTTGTAAATGTTTCAACGGGATGTTTTTGAAACTTCGGGGCAGTGATTTCTTTTGCGGGATTGGGAAACTTGAACTCCACCTGCAACCATCCGAAAAAGGATCGGAATGTTACCCACACATTTCGAATGGATTTGGCGGACAGTGGTTCGGAGCTTCCGTTCCAACGTCGCGGTTTATACTCGGTTCGCAACCAGGCCATGTAACCGGTCAAATCGGAAGATTGAATTTCCGACACCTCTTGATCTCCGATGTAATTCAACCAATGACCAAGAGTGAACTCATAGGAGGTAATTGTGCGCTGGCTTAATCCCTCTGCTGTTTTGAATTTTAGGAAGCCGTCGATGGCTTTAGCTAAGGAAAGTGAAACTTTGGATTTTGGCGTACCCGGCGAACTGCGGTTCATAAGAAATTCCTCCATTTTTGGAAAAATGTCTACCGCTGCGCGCCGGGCTAATCAAAAACCAGAGCCCGACGGACTCTGGTTTACTCTTAGTAGCGGGGAGTGGATTCGAACCACTGACCTCCGGGTTATGAGGGAGAAACCTGATTTCGGGAACTTTGACCGCATAACCACGCAAATCAGCCAGTTATACGTACTCCGGTTCCGTCGACCAATACAATCTGCGGTTGGTAATAATTTTTCGTTTCGTACGCCCTTAAGCAGGGGAAGTCAAGTACTTTCTCCTTTTTTCTTTGTTAAAATTTTTCTAAATTAATTATACCTAAAAGAACAATTCCTAATTGATCTGCTAAGTGAAGATGCGGCGACTGTGGCTGTTTTCTATCAAAGATTGGTTTACAAATCCGAAAAATCCAATCTGGAGCATTATTTTTGAATCAGGCTGATTTTTACTCGTTCCTTAATTACTATTTTGATATCATTTGGAGCCGATGGCAGGGCAGGTAAAACAATAAAAATCACCTGCCCTGCCTGTACCATTAAAGTTTACTTCCAACCATTAAACTGCGGGGAGAGCCTGAAGTTCCGGTTTTTTACTCCCCAAACTGCACAGTTTCAAGGTTTAGCAGAATTACCAGGCGTCCGTCCAGCTTCATTATGTTCATCATTAATTATTTTTCTTGTTATCATGATAGCACTTGTAAACGGGTTTCTATGCTACTTTTATGACCATTGTTACCGTGTACAGCAGGCTGAACAGGCTCGGAAGTACATATTACACCTGCCAGGCGGTCAAGATGTTCAGTGATTTCCATAGAAAGAGCTCTGGCATCTTGAATGGCCGACTCTGCCAATTTCCGGTCACCCCGATGAAATGCAGCCACTACTTCAGCCACTGTTTTGTGGAATTTTATATGTGGCTTCTCAACCTCACCAAACTCAACTAAGTGACCATACCGCTCTTTTCCCTGGCTGTAATACCATTTGCCAAAAGTACATTGTTCATGAGAATCAATTTCATCAGATTGGATCTGTATTTCACCGGCTAAAATTCTATCCAATCGGGTTACCCAATTCAAGTGGGCTTGTTTGAAAAGATCGATCTGTACCCTCAAATTTTGATCTTCTATTAGCTTAAATTGGGATACAATCGCTTGCATTTCAACCGCCATCTCCGCCAGGAATCGAGTACTTGCGGTCACTTCCTCCACCTGGGCGCTCATCTCCTCAGCTGATGCGCTGACTTCCTCTGTAGAAGCGCTGTTCTCTTCACTCACGCTGGCAATGTTCTCAATCGCGCTGGTTACCTCACCCGTCCCTGCCGCCATCTCTTCTGTTGATGCTGTGTTCTCTTCAACCACTGACGAGACACGATCCATCGCCGCCGCGAGTTCATCTGCCAGGGCGCTCATCCGGGTTGCTGCTGAAGCAATTGTTTCCCCTGACTTCTGCCCACTGACTGCCGCATCCAGAATGCTTTCCAAAGCCTGCCCGGACTGATTGGCTAAATCTACACCATTGTCTACTTCGTTAGCGCTTTCTTGCATAGCCTGCATCGCTTCAGAAACAGTCTTCTGTATTCCTTTCACCAATCCGGTGATCTCTTTCGTAGCACCAGCCGACTTCTCAGCCAACTTACGAACCTCGTCAGCCACTACTGCAAAACCCTTGCCGTTTTCACCCGCCCGCGCCGCTTCTATGGCGGCATTCAAAGCCAACAGGTTGGTCTGAGAGGCAATATCGTCTATCGTTTCCACAATCATGCCAATCTGTTGCGATCTCTGACCCATTTCTTGTACTTTCTGGGCGGTCAGGCTGACCTTGGCCTGAATCCGCTGCATCCCCTGGATGGTTTCATCTACCTTTATTGTGCTTTTTTGGGAAAGACTTACCGATTCGGCAGTTCCCTTCGCCTGAATCTCAGCATTGACCGAAACTTCCTGAATCATCGCTGTCAATTGGTCCGTAACTAGCGAAGCCTTTGCCACAGCGGCAGATTGTTCCTGGGCACCCTTTGCCACGCCGTCGATCGCCCGGCTCATCTGTTCCACCGCTGAGGCTGTGCGGGAAATCGATTCTGACTGCTGGGCATTGCCTTTGGCAATTTCCTGAATGGTTCCGGCAATCTGGCTGGCTGCCTGTCCAGATTGCTGAGCGGAAGCAGCCAATTGTTTGGAGGCTCCGCTCAGGTTGGCGGCATTTTCGGTCACTTGACCGGCTAGAGTGCGTAAATTGAGAATCATCTCAGAGAATGCCTTCCCTAAAACGTCCTTTTCTGATTGGGGAGTAACTTGTACAGTCAAATCTCCATCAGCAACCAAACGAGCGGTATTCGCAATACCGCTTAAATAGGTGACCGCACGTCTGAAATCCTCCGCCATTTGGCCGATCTCATCCGTTTGTTGAATATCCAGATGAACGTCCAGATCACCACCGGCAATCTGGTTCGCGGCTTTACTGACGGCAATAATTGGTCTGGCGAATCTTTTCGAAATTTGTACGATCAATCCAAAAAGGAATAAAATCCCTGCGAAACCAATGATGAGAAGGGTGGTAACCAATTGGTTCACGCTCGCCATCATTTCACTCATTGGCACCACGGTAACCATTCCCCAACCGCCTGTATTAACAGGAGCATAGAACATGATTACGGATTTCCCTGTAAATGGATCAGTCGTTTCGATATAACCCGCTTTCTTGACCTTTATATCATCCGCCATCTGGATGAGCAACTTGTTTGAATATTCTTCTGATAAATCCACCAGGGATTTCGCCCCGATGAAAGATTTGTCAGGTGCTGAAATGAAAATGCCGTTATTACTAACCAGGAATGCATACCCGCTATCATAGCTTTTGATCTGTTTAACGCGCTGATCCCAAGAATTGAGACTTGTATCAACACCCGCAACACCAATGAAATTATCGTCCTCTAAAATCGGCGACATAAAACTGGTCATCAAGGTCCCCTGAAAAAGGTAAGGTTCGATGAGTACATCTGTTTTAGATTCCTTCGGTTTCAAGTAATAATTTTCGGCATCCACATTGAGAAGCGGATCCAGAGTTTCATTCCCGGTCAGCTTATTCCAATAAGGGACAAAACGCCCTGTAGGATCGCTTCCGACCGTATTGGCAAAAACGGCATCATTCCCGTCGAACGCGTTGGGTTCAAAAACCACACAAGTACCAACAATGTCCGGATGCTTGTCGAGGAGGTTTCTGAGGGCATTCATTACTTCCTGCCTATCATGGGTGGAGTTGGATTCCATCATCTGAGCCACGGTCCGGCTGAGGGTTTGATTGGCTTTTAATTCGGCATCAAAACTGTTGGCGTATTGTGCAGCTTGAGCCGCCCCCCCCTGATAGGCAAGTTCCTTTTGTGAATTGATCATGAGGTAAATTGACGCACCGATCATAACGATAAAGATAAGTAACACAAAAGGGACAATTGATAAAACAAGACGAGTTGAAATTGATCTTTTCATTTGATTCTCCTAAAAATTAAATGGCAGTTTATTATTCAGCGAGTTTCTGTAATCCAGAAACAGGAATTCCTCTTATCCTCGTGTAATCGCAAGTTTACTGATTTTGTTTCGAGAATGCTGAAGAATGCTATATTTTCCTTCTGTCAGGCAGGATCGCCTTTTTGGATTCGTATAAAATGGGATGGCTGGCAGGAGTCTGCACTTGTGGCAGGTACTTTTCGTTGGACAGTTTGAATTGGTCAACCATTTCTTGTAATACAGCCGCCATTTCTGCCAGTGAGTCTGCTGAAGCAGTCACTTCTTGCACCTGTGCGCTCATTTCTTCTGAGCTGGCACTCACCTCTTCAATAGCAGCACTGTTCTCTTCACTCACACTCGCAATGCTTTCAATGGCTTGCGATACTTCGGTGGAATTGGCGGCCATTTGTTCGGTGGATGCTATGTTTTCTTCAATGACTGCCGAAACGGCATCTACTGACGCAACCAGCATTTCTGATGCCAACTTAATTTGGTTACTTGCTTCACTTGCCAACATCGCCTGGTTCTTTACTGCTTCTGCTGCGTCTAAAATTTCATTTAATGCTTTGCCCGCTTGATTCGCAGAATCTACTCCAATTTCAACTTCTCTTGTTCCATCTTCCATGGCTTTAACAGCCTCTGCAACAGTATTCAAAATCCCGTTTATTAACCCGCCGATCTCTTTCGTTGCAAGCGATGACCTTTCAGCCAATTTTCTTACTTCATCCGCTACAACCGCGAAACCTTTACCATGTTCTCCTGCACGAGCAGCTTCAATGGCGGCGTTCAATGCCAGCAGGTTCGTCTGAGATGCGATGTCTTCAATAGTCTCTACAATCTCACCAATTTCTTTTGAACGTTTCCCCATTTCTTGAACTTTTTGGGCTGAAGCGCCAACTTTTGTCTTAATATTTTGCATTCCAGTAAGAGTTTGTTCAACGGTACTTGATCCTTTTCGTGCAGCTTCTGCGGCTTTTATAGAATCCATCGAGACTGCGTCAGCATTTATTGATACTTGTTGAATGGCAGAATTTATTCGATCGGTTGCGTTTGAAACTTTTGATAATGAATTGCTTTGATCTTGCGCACCTTTGGCAACTCCATCAATTGTTTGTGACATTTGCTCAATGGCTAATGCAGTTTTCGATATTGCATCTGCCTGGTCAGAAGTTCCTTTGGCTACTTGCTGCATGGTTGCAGCAATCTGGTTGGTAGCCCGGCCAGACTGGTCAGCGGCTTCAGTGAGATGTTTGGAAGCCACATTGACTTTATTTGCATTTTCTGAGATTTTCCCAACTGTAATATTCAATTGCCTGATCATCTGAGAAAATGCGATACCCAGTTCGTCTTTCTCGGATTTTGGTTGAATTTGCAGTGTTAAATCTCCGTTTGCAATTGCTTGAGCAACATCAGCCATCTCGATCATATAGTTCTTTAATCGCGTGATTGAATGCGCAACTAAACCAAATTCATCATTCATTTTCATAAAAACTGCTTTTGTTTCATCAGACATATCACGATTTAGATCACCCACTGACATAATATCAATCACATGAGTCATCGCCACGAGTGGAAAAGCAATTTTCTTTGCGACAAAGAATCCAACTGCGAAACCAAAGAGAATTGTGAAGACAACAAACCCTATTAATGCCAACCGAATACCCTGGAAAGTTTGGGTATTACTCTCTTGAAATGTTCTGACTAAAGAGTTTATTTGGTTGCTCAAATTTTCCATATTTGAATCGATTGATTTGGAGACAATTAAGCTGTCTGAGTATAAAGATTTCGCTTGATCAACTTTTCCTGATATTAAGGCTTTTTCAATTTGATTACTCAGGTCAAAATAAGTGGTCAAATTGTTTTCAACATCTGAAAACAACTTGTTTCCCTCATAGGTTGTAATGAGTGGTTCAAGTTCAGCCAAATGTTTTTTTAGATCTGTTTTGTAACCCTCAATACTGGTAACTTGACTGGAAATCTGAGAAGAGGCATCATTAAAAATTACCTCCTCGCTGAGGCTTCGTTCCAATAAACGTAAATCTTTTACAACATCCTCAACTTTTAGTAGGACTTGAAAATGATTTTCGTTTATTTTGTTATTGGTATTAATGAAATTACTCAATAACAGGACAGCCAGCATACCGAGAATTCCATTGATCATCATTACTGAACCAAAAGAGATCAACAACTTGTTTTTAATATTGGTTTTCATAATTCACTTATCCTTTCAAAACTTATAGATGTTGTAGAAACGATTTTTTTGACTATTTGCAGCAAACTTTCTCAACCGAAGTATTATCAAAAGTTACTTTACTATTACGTCCATTATTTTTAGCCTGATACAGTGCTTTATCAACATTTCTAATAAGTAAATCAGACGTTTGCCCGTGGGTGGGAAACATACAGATTCTCATGGAGAGACTAATTTTCTGCAATTCTTGTCCATGAAATTGAATACTCAGCGATGAAACTTTTTCTCTACTCTCTTCAGCCCTTTGACAGGTGGTTTCAAGATCAGCTTCAGGTAACATTGACAAAAATTCATCCCTGCCATAACGGCACGCTACATCTTCATGTCTATTTGATATATTCATTAAATTAGCCTTATCCAGTTCAACAATGAGAATGCGCCCAGGAGTTTCCTTTGTTTTCATCATTCCCTTCCAGAGATCTGGTTCTCCTTTTTATCTTCATTCAGCATAGAAAGAAAAATATCGATGATGCCAGGATCGAAATGCTGTCCGGCCTGATCATGGAGATAGGCGCGGGCTTCTTCTTCTGACCAACTCTTGCGGTATGGGCGATCGGAAGTCAAGGCATCCCAAACGTCAACCATCGCAAAGATACGCGCTGCTAAAGGAATTTCTTCACCTTTAAGGCCGCGGGGATAGCCGCTGCCATCCCATTTTTCGTGGTGGCAATAAGGAATATCCAACGCGGGGCGAAGATAACCAATGGGGGCAAGTAGTTCATAAGCAATCACTGGGTGTTCTCGGATTTTTTCCATTTCTTCTTCGTTAAGCGGGCCAGGTTTTAACAGGATATCATCGGGAATACCCAGTTTGCCTATGTCGTGCAGCAATGCGCCGCGCTGGATGTGCACCAGCTCAGGTTCATCAATTGACATGGCTCTTGCCATCCGCATGGTCAGCTCAGTGACCCGCTGGCTGTGACCTTGAGTTTCTTTGTCGCGCAGATCGAGCGCGCGGGACCAGCCTTCGAGGGTGGAGTTGTATGCCAGGTTCAACTCGGTATTCGATCGTTGTAGATCCATAAACAAACTGGTGACCTCTATTGCGATGGCAGCCTGGCTGCCCAATGTTTCCAGAAAATTCAACCATTCTGGTTCATTTTCGAGCAGTGATCGGTGGAATACTTCTAAAACCCCTTTAACCTGGTCTCTCGACACCAAAGGGACGGCATAATAAGTTACAAAGCCCTCAGCAGAAAAAGAAGGGGCGCGCAGGAAACCTGACTGGTGTTCCTTTAGATCGGGGATATGGATCGTCCGCTTTTCTAAGGCAGCCCGGCCGGCAAAACCTTCACCGATTTTCAATCGGGTGGAACACAGTGCATTGGTGGAGAAGCCGCTGCTTGCCGCGAATTCCAGGATTTGTTCAGATGGATTAAATACCAGAACGCAAGCCGCATCCACGCCAAGCTGGTTGATGACCTGATCGAGTAAAACCTGCAAGGTAATTTCAAGATCCAGGCTGCTGGTGATGGCTAAATCGATATTGTGTAAGGCGTCCAACTTCTGAAGTTGGTGTTTCATCTTTTCATGAAGCTGGTATCGGTGGATGGCATTTCCGGCGTTTTCTGCAAGGGTGGTAACCAGTCGACTTTGATACTCTGACAACGCCAACGGAGTATGTAATCCAAGACAGAGTACTCCCACATTGTCTTCCGCTGTGGAGATGGGGATGAAAGCGGCACTCACTCCGGCCGGAATTTTGGCGCGATTGGAACTTCTGGTTAACAGGTCTTCCTTAATATCATTGGTAAAATAGGGTTTCCCGGTGGAAAAAACGGTCCCGATAATCCCCTCTCCAGGTCTTATAGTAATTTCGTGATCCGGAATTCCTTGGGACGCTTTTTGCTGCAAAGATTTGTCTTTCGGATCATAAAGCCAGAAACTTCCCGTGCTGGCATCGACAAGCTCAATTGTTTCTCTAAGGAATATCTCCAGCATTTCATCCAGCCCCCTGACAACGCGAGTCTCTCTGGAGACCTCGTTGATCACCTCAAGTTCCCGCAGGCGGCTGCGGGATTCCTCAAACAAGCGTGCGATCTTTATGGTGCTCGCTGCACTCCCTGCAAATATACTGAGAAGTTGGACATCCTCCTGGGTAAACTCACGTGTCGAAGGGTCGATTTCAGCCACCCCGACCACACCGATCAATTCCTCTTGATAAATCATCGGAAAACGTAATAAAGATGTGATGGGATAGGCTTCGAATTCTGGCAAGCGCTCTTCCCATGTTTTGTAATCATTGACAAGCGCGGGCTGGCGGATTTGGGATTTGAAGTCATAGCCCCTTCCTTTCATTGGAATCCTCATTCCAACAGGAACCTGGGCTCCCTTAACCACCGTGACAATGAGTTCATCAAGCGCTGGATCGTAGATCATGATTGTGACATTGGCCACTTTCAGCAGCCTGATTACCTTTTCAGCAATCACATTCAGTAATTCCGATTGATCTTGTTGTCTGGTCTTCTCCATCATCATTTCAACCAGAGCAGTTAATTCATCGGATCGCTGAAGCAGCTGCCTGCTTCTCGCCTCCAGTAAGCTGACCATTTGGTCGAACGCCTGGTTTACCTCATAGAATAAACCAGAATGGGGTGAGAGGCCTGACCGCGCAGCCAGGTCTCCTTCTGAGAGTTGTTTTGTCAGTGCGAGAAGTTCATTGACCTTTCGGGCGATCAAAGCATTAAACCCAAACCAGGCAGCGATAATAGATAAAGCTATGATGAGCAAGAACAATGAATTATTAAGATTATGCCTGGTGGTGATCGAATAGATTATCAGGAGAATTCCAGGAAAAATGGCGAACAAGACAAGTAAATTCAGTCTGAATCGCAGACTACCCCTTTGAGAAATCATTATTTTGCTCCTTCACTGCAGACCAAACCAGATCAGCTACATCGTAGGCTGCCCGGGGGTATCCCAACCGGTGAGCATTCTGAACGCGAAGGTTATATAATTCCTTTCCATTTACCAACCAGTGACACATCACTTCAAGAACTTCCATCGGATTTTTGGCAAGATCACCAGCCTTTCCCGAAACAACATACTCAGCATTGCCGGTTTCTTGTCCAGGGATGACACTGACCAGGATCATGGGCAAGCCGCAAGCCAGGGTCTCGGTTACGGTGAGTCCACCTGCTTTTCCGAGCACGCAATCTGCACCTCGCAATAAAGTGGGCATATCGGAGACGAAATTATACAGATGTGTCTCCTGGTGCCATTCTGTTTCACTTAAACGCCGGTAAAGGGCTTCATCTCCGCCGGCTACAACCGCCAGCTGCAGCGGCAGGCCGGAATGATTCAAAACATGCAGTGAATCATATAAATGTTCGACCCGCTTACTGCCGATGGCGAGAACGGTGAACAGATCCGGGTGCCATCCCAGGTTTGCACGGATGGAGGCCTGATCCTGATTCCCTTTCGCCAATGCCGGGTGAACTGGGAGACCGGTGATCTTTACTTTTTCTGGGGGTAGGCCTGAGTTGATTGCCAGATCGTAAACGGTCTGAGTAGGCACCAGGCACAGATCGACAGCCGGGTTGAACCACATCTTGTGTACCGTCGCCAGATCGGTGACGACCGTAAAAATTGGGATGTGACGTTTTTCTATGGTGAAAATAACATGTAAAATTGCCTGGTAAATAGGATAGGTGCATACGATAGCGTCCGGTTGGTGTTTTCGAACAGTCTCGCGTAATACATTGAACAATAAAAGCGTCGCCGTATTCTCAATCAGATTGGATGCCGCCGGGGTATCGCTGAACTGGTATCCCACTTGATACAATTCGGGCATTTCTCGAATGATTCGATCATAATTCGCTTGATCCTTCCGTAAAAATGCTGGAGCGCGCTTATCATTCAAAGGATTGATAACTTCAACCACACACTCCTGTACGTGAGTTTCTTGCAGCGCCGCTGCGATTGCATTGGCTGCACTGCGGTGACCATACCCAAATTCAGCCATCAAAATAAGAATTCGTTTCATGCTGCCTCCAGTCGTGGCCAGCGAACATTGCCGGTTGTATATGGGTAAGGTGGGTGCCAGGTAAGCGGAGGAAATGGATATTCTGAAGGGGTGAAAACCGCGAACTGATTGATTGCTGGCGAGGGATGAATCAGAAAGATACCAAATGCATCCACCAGCTGAATGACCTCGATCGGTAAGAGATAATCACAAGACTTTTGCCAGCCATTTTCAAGTTGGTTAGTGCGAACGATGGCATGGGTGACCAGGCGGTTTTTCGGGTTGACAACCACCTGGTAAACCGTCCCTTCATCATCCCCATATACTCTCACACCGATGCGCGGCTGGACCGCATTCCGCGCTGGAAAGGGATCTTCGCCTTTAATATTGGGCAGCAGGATCACACCTCGTACAGTCGCAACACTGGCAGCCGTTTCTTCCGCGGAGCGCTGAATTTCTCGGGTCGGAACAAGGCCTCCCAGTTCAACCCAGCCGTGGCAGCAGGAAACAGGCAGCGTGAACAGACGAGTACTTTCGTTTTGGTCAAGAGCCTCGGCTACCTGGTTTCTAAGCTCGTAATCAGTGACAAGGTGATTATGAACTGCGATTACACCGGGTATAGATCGGATAATTTCTTCGATACGCTGATTGATGATATTCTCAGACACATGGCCAGACAGGCAAACCTCTCTGTTTTCGACGATCACAGAAATATCCTGAATGTTAATGGTTCCAATCAATTCTTCATCCCACAATGATCGCCAGATAAGGGCCAAAATTGAGTCGTCCGGTATATTTCCTGGTTTTATGCCTGCTTTCCGAATTTCCATTTTTTTGAACCTTTGTGAAATAATGCATCTACTCGTATTTTTCCATCGCACCAAGGATACTACCTGCAAGTTTTGCCTGCATGTATCCAAAGTGTTATAAAAGTGTTATTTTTTCCATTCCTTTAGTCTGTAAATAAATGCTTTGGATTTGGATTTTTTTCAATTCTTCTCAATATGCCCGGAATTGTTATCAGGTAATTAACGAACCTTATTATGAATACACTTGGAATTACATGCCAGATCGCCTGACGGGTTTGATAGTTTGGAACGTCAAGATACTCCTGCCGCAAGTTCCACATGTGCAGGGATATGCTTTGAGGGTCAGCATGTCAGTCAACGAACGAACTGGATTTCTATGACAGTGTTTATATGCTTTACTGCGATAGGTATAGAAAAAGTTGTTTCGATCGCCTTGCTATCTATATGTGCATATTATCCGAGACAAATAAAGTTGAATCTACTTATTTTTCTTGATTCCACTCGGCGATCATCATTTTTGTTTTTTCGTAACCTGCCTGTCTGAGCCTTCGATAATCACTGAAGTCCCACATGGGGGTTTTCGCTATGCCTTGAAAATCAATACGGCGGACCGTAACACCTTGCATCTCGGCGATTTGTGTTTCCAGTTGGATTTGCCTTCGGATGGCTGCGGAGAGAGCCTTCTGGAAATATTCCGGTAGCGACAGGTTTTCCTTAGGAATCAGGGTGGTATCATTAAGGTCAACGGCAATAATCTCGGTCGCTCCCATACGTAAGGCTGGTTCTATGGGCAAGTTGGACATTAAACCACCGTCTATAATCATCCGTCCATCTTTCTGGAGCGGCATGAACCAGGGTGGTACAGCGATAGATGCCAGCAATCCTTCCAAAATAGAGTCACACTGATTTTGCCCATAGATCACTGTTTGGCCAGTCTCCAGATCGGCGCTGATTAAAGCAAGACGGGCATAGGGGGTCATGTCAAAGGTCAATCTATCTGTAATACCTAAAGACACAAAGTAATTCTCTACTTTCTTACGAGTTCGGTCGCTTGGTTGACCAATCATCACTCGAAAAATGAGCTGGGAAATTCGAGAGTCCAGAATTTCCGCACTCGCGACCTGTTCCCAGACCCGTTCAAGAGCAGCCAGACCATCCAGGTCCATCCCCCACAGCGCCAGCCCGGTCGCGTTCGCGGCCCCAATGGAAGTTCCAACCACCAAGTCTGGAACCATGTTTGCCTCCAGCAGTGCTCGCAACGCGCCGATTTGCAGGGCGCCGCGTGATCCCCCGCCGCCTAACACAAATGCTGTGCATTTTTTCATTTTCACCTCACGGAATTTCGCTCATTTTTTAGGTCGGTGTCATTCACCTTGTTTTGTTCTTATTTGTTTGGTAAATCATTATTTTCTGTCAACTTATTTGCACAATCTTCTTCAGGCGCGGGCTTATCTGGTCCAACGGCTATATCCAAGTCGGTTTCTGGTATTTGATCTTTTAATATGAAAGCCTGCTGCTTCCGCCGGTTTTTTAAATCACCGGCAAACCATTTTAGAAAACGATCGCCTGATAGACCTTGCATTTGATTCTCCTGATTGATCTTGTTTGACAATCCAAGCATATCCTTTCTGCGAAAGGCTGTCATGAACCGAAAGTGCTATAAAAGTGTCAAACGGTGGGAAAGGGAACTTAAGGGATCAAACCCAATTTGCGGGCAATGGATACCGCTTGCGTGCGTTTCTTGACGCCAAGCTTGGCATAGATATTATAGGCATGGCGCTTGACAGTATTGAGCGCCAGGTAAAGTTCGGCGGATATTTCCTGGTTGGACTTCCCCTCGGCGATCAATTTTAAGACTTCAACTTCCCGAGTGGATAGGGTAATGGGCAATCCATCTTCAGTTTTCACAATGTAGGTTTCACCCGGTATCCGACTGCCCGACAGGGATAGTGATTCAGATGTGACTTCACGTTGTAAGGCAGACTGCAAATTTTCTAAAAATGTGGTTGAAGGGAGAAGGCTGTCAGATTCTTGCGGCTCGGACTGACAGTAAACCAATAATTCCGCGATCGGCTGGCCCCCATCCAGGTAGACTCTCTTAAAGCCCTCCGGTTCGCCCAGGGCCAATGCACTTCTTAACGTCTTGACCGCCGGTTGAATTTCTCCCAACGAATACTGCATAATGGCCTGTAAAATCAGTATTTCAATAGCCGTTGCTATGCGTTGGAACTGTTTCACCTGCGGTAGCAGCGAATCTAATAATCCTGCACTCTTTCGCAGGTAGGTTTCATTCATCCGGCTTCTGCCCATCGCGATCAGAAGCCGCACTTGAGTGATCACCAAATATTCGTAAATGTGATACGGGTAATTCGTTAATGGAATGCTGCCGGTGAAATCAGGGAAATTGCCCCTGTTCCACCACCTTTCTGCATCGGGAAGATCCCCACACTGCAACGCCAACCGGACGGCGATTGCCGAAACGAGGGTTTCATCCCATTGGCTGGATTCGGCACTGAGCGCCAATTGCAACGCTTCATCGATAATCGCCTGCGATCCGGATATATCACCCTGAATCTGGCGCAGGCGAGCCAACGAAACCATGCTGTCCAGGTTTCTGAGCAGCCAGATGGTTCCGGACGCTTTCATACCGCGTTCCAGATAAACACTGGCTTCATCCAACAAATTACGTTCCAGGAGGATCTCCCCCAGACCAATATCCACCAACTCGGAGGGCGGAAGCGGTTCGCCGTTTGGCCCAATCGCCATTAATTGTGCTTTTTGTAAGGTGATCCAGGCCAGGTTGAGTTTGCCCTGCTGTGCCTGCATATCAGCCAACTGGCAGGTGGCAAGGACCATTACGAACAGATGATTGGCCTGCCGGGCAATTCGTATGGTATTTCGCAGCGACTCAGTGGCTTTCACTGTATCACCGGAAAGGGTTAAGTACAGACTCTCATCCAGGGAAAGCAAACATTGGACAAACGGGTGTTCATCCTGCAAATATTCTGTCGCCTGACGAGAGAACTCCGCGGCCTGTTCCATATCGCCACTCAAGATTGCTAACGTGGACTGGCAAATTGCCAATCCACCGCGTATATTCCACTGACCAGTTTCTGTCTCGTCCAACTTCGATCCTGTATTCGGTTGTTCCCTCAGCTTGCCCAGCGACCCGCGCACATCGTCCAACCAATAGCGAGCCAGCTCAAAGCGGTAGGTCGCCAACAGCCCCCAGGCATGGTTTAAGCCGAGGATCGGGCGTTGATGGATCACTGCATCGGGTAACTGACTGATCCAACGGGTGATGGTGAGGATTGTCCCCATTTTGATCATGGCTTCAATGTTGCGCTGGATCAAGTCTGCGGCCCATTCGTAATCACCCGAAGCCAATGCATGCTGAAAAGCTTCTTCCAGGTTTCCATTCTGCTCTAACCAAAGCGCTGCCCGCTTATGCAGGTCTGGGATTTCGGCTGAATAGAATTCAGCGAGAACATGGCGAAGAAAATCACCAAACAGATCGTGATAACGAAACAACTCATGTCGTTCATCGAGAGCCGTGATAAAAAGCCTGGCATGTTCCAGTCGGTTCAACATGGCTCTGCCAAAACCTGGTTGGGCATCTGGATTGACCACTGCCTCGCACAATGGACCGTTGAGTGTATCCAGGATGGAACTCTTCACCAAAAACTGGCGGATTTCCTCCGGCTGCTGGTCCAGCACCTCTTCAGCCAGAAAATCAACGAGATAATGGACGTCACCTTTCAAGTTGGCCAGCAGGACATTGGGATCTGGCTGGTGGCTTAATGAAAGAGCCGCCATCTGTAATGCAGACACCCATCCATCCGTGCGTTTCACCAAAGCCTGGATGGTTTCCTGTGGGAGTTTTGTTCCTGTGGACTGTTGGAAAAACAAATTTACTTCTTCACCCGTAAAACGCAGATCTTCCGCACCGATTTCGGTCAGGCGGCCTTTTCCACGCAAATTCGCCAGATCCAGGGTGGGCTCACTACGGCTGGCAATGATTACGTGCAGGTTACCGGGAAGATTTTTTATAAATAAGCCAGCATTATGAAGTTTGTTCGGTTCTTCGAGCGTCTGGAAATCGTCAACAACAAGGACTATCTCTTTTTGCAGAACCGATAATTCATTAATCAGTTGGGTTAACCCAATTTCCACAACGCTATTCGTTATCGCGCCGCTTCCCTTCGTGGTTTGAATAAAGGTAAGGGCTTCGTCCCCCAGGTGAGGCTCAAGGGTTTGTAAAGCACTGATCAGGTAATGGTAGAGGTGATCATGATCGTTATCTGTGTTGTCAAGGGTCAGCCAGGCCACCCGAGACCTGGTACTTCGTGCCCATTCGATCAACAGATTGGTTTTCCCATAACCGGCTGGAGCACAGAGTAATGTCAATGGTCCTTTGACACCCTGTTCGATCTGTTCGACCAGACGTGGTCGGGCAACATATCCAGCTGGAAGGGGCGGTATGGTAATCTTTGTTCTGAGGAGAGGAGATTCGACAAAAAGCGGTTGATCGAGAGTCATATCAATATCATAACATCGACTCTTTAAAATACAAAACAGAAAAAACTCCTTTCGAAGATTAGATTGTGTAGATCATTTAGAATCAGCTTTGCATGCACCGACAGTATGGTGATGTCAATTAGAAAACATTGGCTCCTCCAGCTACTCATGAACGGTTAAAAATACATCAGCAAGCAGCAATTTACGCTGCCTGCTGATGATAAATATATGTGTCAGTCCCTGGTTTTTAAGCAGACAGGGCTTTCTTGGTGAGTTCCCACGCTTGCTTAAGCAGATCGTTGCGCCGCTTCTGATCAGCCTTCAACTCGGCAATACGTGCCTCGCGTTTGGCTTTACGTGTGCCGCTTTCCTTGGCCGCCTGCTCCTGCAAAGACTTAATCTTTGCTTCCGTCTCTTTCTGGCTGGTCTCGATTTTCGCCTGGATAGCATCCTGCGTCGCTTGCAGCCTGGCTTTGGCAGCGTCCACCTTCGCCTGGAGTTTCACCTTAGCCTCCCCGGTAGCCTGATCACGTTCGGCTTTCAGCTCGGCAAGATCGGCTTCGAGCGCCGCTACGTCCCGCTCAATCTGGGCATCCACGACGTCTCCACGTGTGCGGCGGAAGACGACACCACCCAGGGCTTCCATGCGCGAATCGACCGGTGTTGTCCACTCCTCCCAAACCTCGGCTACGACGGCGGCTTTGCCCGGCAGCAAAGTTTTTTCGACCTCGGAGAGGAAGTCCTCGCCGACCGACAGGTTCCCCAGGTCGTAGACCATGCCCCCTACCGTTCCGGCGTAAGCGCCTATGGCGAGCCCTACCGGACCGCCCAGCAGGCCGATCAAACTCCCGGTGAGCAAGCCCACGGCCATCCCTACGGGACCCATGTCGCCTTCTTGTTTGACCTGCACCTTCCCGTCATTATCTCTGGCAATCACAGCCTTTGCGTAGAGATTGATGCTGCCTTCATTCTGCAGCTCCTGGAGAACTTTCGACCCTTCATAGGCTTTAGTCTCGCTATCAAATACAACCACAATCATCTTATCCATCATTTTTCTCCTAATTCGAATTGAAAATCAATTTTTAACTACTGTCCTTCTGACCATCGCACAAGGACTTATCTAATCACGTCTCAGTGGCGCAGCATCATACGTTCGTACCGATGGCTATCTCGATATTTCGCTGCAGGCTGTGCAGACGGAAAGCGAAGATAATCTCCCAAACTCCAAAGACGATGGCATAAATGCCGATTACCCAAATCACGCTAAAAGCACCTGCTACTGGATAAACGAACAGCAGTATGCCGAAGAGGATTGAGAGCAGACCGTTGAATATCAGCATCCATTCACCTTTGAGCACATGTCTGAACTGAATCGCAGCCACGATCTCGAAAACACCCGTGATAACTCCCCAGGCGGCAATAAGATACAGTAAAGCGCGCCCGGCAAAATCCGGCATGACGATGGTCATCAATCCAACGAGCATCCCCGCCACGCCTTCCAACAACACTGCCCACCATCGATTGAAGTATGGAGCGAAGCCAATGCCGGCAATTACGGCTAAGAAGCCGTCCACCAGCGCGTAAGCGCCGAACACCAGGACCAGGGCCTGCAGTGTCTGTCCGGGATTAATCAGCGCCACGATGCCGAAGATAATGGCGATGACGCCGCGCAACGCGAATTTCCACCAGTTCATTGAAAATTTTTCTACCATAGATCATTTCTCCTATTTATTATTCCCATATCGGGTTATTTTTTACTATGTATAGGATACTATCGGGTGAATGATCCGTCATGAATCCAAAGTGCTATCAAAGTGCTATTCTTCTCTTTATATATTGGGGTAACCACCCAGACAAGATGAGCCTTATCATATGCAGTCTGTGAATCTCTGAGCCAATAGGCATTTTGCGCGTGCCGGCAAAACCCGAATGAAAAAATACCATCATAGAAGCAGAGGTGTTGAGAAAAGTTGATTAGAAATTTCCGGATAAAAACAGGTCGGGGGGGAATACGGATTTCTGATAGTCAGATGAGAAATGGGAAAGCAGTTGTTATCAGTATGATTTTGCAGATATCACACCATAAAACTGGAAGCCGGAATATTGGCTGTTTTGGGTGTATATGACATTAGCCTCCTCATGTGGACGCTTTATTAGTGCTAAGCAATCAAACTTCAGTTATTATTGTTGGAGAAGGACTACACAATTGCGTCCTGCTGCTTTAGCCTGATAGAGGGCACTGTCAACCTGCTGCAGAATTGATTCAAAATCAATAGTTTCCGTGTCGATTTGACTGACCCCAAAACTTGCCGTAAAGTGAAGAGTGTCATTTCCGACCTGAACTGTGTCGATATTCGCAGTAGCGGCTCTGAATCGTTCCGCCGCCAGGAAAGCGTCTTCGCCCGTAGTATCAGGCAACAGAATGAAGAATTCCTCGCCCCCCAGGCGGCCCAGCGTGTCATTTTCTCGCAGAATAGAATGAAGCCTGGCAACCATGGTCTTTAATACCTCATCTCCAACGGAGTGCCCCAGCGTATCATTGATCTGCTTAAAGTGATCGAGGTCGAACATTACAATGGAAAGGGCATTGCCTGTGCGCTTGGCACGTGCCAGCTCCCGGATCCCTACCTCGCAAAAGTATCGGCGGTTGTACGCCCCGGTCAGCGGGTCGGTAATAGCCAGTTTTTCCATCTCTTTGAGAATAGTCTCTTTTTCGGCAAGCAGAGATTTGATCCTATCGTTTGCGAGTTTTTGGATAGTTATGTTCGTACTCAACACAATGAATGAGGTCACCTGCCCCTCAGCACCAAGAACGGGCGAATAGTTGACGCGCGACCAACCTTTTTCAAAATCTGTCGCGAAGTAATTTTCGTAGAAGACGGTTTTTCCTGATCGCACGTCGGCAATGTAATCTAGAGCGAATTGATAATTCGCCTCGCCTATAATGTCTCGCATATGATGACCAATGATTTCTTCCCGCGGCAGGCCATAAACTCTGGCAAATGGGACATTGACGAACTCGTAGTGCAAGGTACTGGCGTTGACATGTGCAATATACGCTGGTGCTAGATCCACAAGGGTCTGGAATCGGTCCATCGTGGCTTGCATTTCTGCTTCAATCCGCAGCCGTTCCATAATTTCCATTTTAAGAAGCTGGTTGGCTGCTATAAGCTCAGATATTTGTTGAGTAACTTCTACGGACTTGTTATTCCTGGTCATAGCACCTACTTACCTGTGTGACTTACTAGATTCGTATCACCTGGTCGGATGGGATGCTGCCATATTAAAATGCGAGTTTTGAAGACAGTTTTACGATTGACAATCTTGCCTCTCCGTTTGGCGGTTCCAGCGCTCTGTTGAACCAAACAAATAAGTATCAGATTAATATTACATCCAACCTATTGAAACGAAAAATACTTATCCACTAAATGTTATCCACTAAAAGTTACAGTCACAGAGACGGTGATTTATTAAAAGGAAAGGGGGCAATGTTTACACCTTGGAATCAGAGGTTCACCGTGCTATTCTATACTCGTCCTGAAGAAAGAAAGTCATTCAAACGATTAGCTAGTTCCTCGGTGTAAAAACGGCAGGTCACAATCAAATATAGGAGCGCAACGCATGGCTAAACCAAAAACGACCATTGCTGGTTGTTTGGAAAATAGTAGCGGGGAGTGGATTCGAACCACTGACCTCCGGGTTATGAGCCCGACGAGCTGCCGCTGCTCTACCCCGCATCATGGAATATTCAACAACTGAATTTTAATGGACAACGGTTGTCTCGTCAAGGTAGATAGGACTTTCCTCATCCTTTTTTAACCCTTTTCTAATCTTGTTTTTAATATTAGTTTTCGTTATAATAATCTGCAATACTTTGTTATGATCCCATTAACGAAAGAGGTGTATCAAGCCGATTTTTCTTTAATATCCTGTTTTTCCGTTCGATATTATTATAAATAGAGGAGAATACATTTATGCATTCGAAAACAGTTCGATTTCTCTTCCTGGCGGGTGTATTGGTTCTTTTTGGAGCGGTGATTGTTGCTTGTTCAACACCAACCCCTCCACCACCGCCACCTGTCCCAACTTGTCCTCCACCGCCTGTTTGTCCTACAGCGGCTCCTTGTCCGACAGCAGTTCCTTGTCCCAAAGCGGTGGAACCACCTTTTCAAAAGGCGTGGGAGTCGTCTGGACATGCCGATAAAAAGGCTGTGTCCTTCACTTATTGGGATAAAGCAACCCCACCTGAGATACCTGTCGCCTGTGCTCAATGTCACAGCTCAACTGGGTATCAAGAGTTTTTAGCAACTGGAAAGATTGCTAAAAATGTGCCAATCGGGACAACTGTTGATTGTTTTGCCTGTCATAACGAAGCAGCTGTCAAATTAACCGCAGTAAAATTCCCTTCTGGCGCTGAGATCAAAGGCTTAGGCGCTGAAGCTCGTTGTATGATTTGCCATGAGGGACGCGCATCCAAAAAACAAATCGACGATCAGATCGCACGGTTTAACGCGACTGATCTCGATAAACCAGTTGCGCCAATGAAAAGTGGAGACACGACGACTGTATTTGGTTTCATAAATCCCCACTATTTCACCGCTGCTGCAACCCTATACGGCACCAACGTCAAAGGGGGGTATGAGTACGAAGGCAAGTCATATGAACCGCGTAATCAGCATGTTACAGGTTATGATTCTTGCACGGAATGCCATGATTCGCATACTCTGAAAGTGAAAATCACCGAGTGTGCTACCTGCCATCCAGGAGTGAAAGCTGAAGCAGATTTGCGGAATATCCGCATGGTGTCATCAGTACGCGATTTCAATGGCAACGGCAATGTCAAAGAAGGTTTAACAGCGGAGATCAAGACATTCCAGGAACTTTTATTGAAGGCAATCTATGCTTACGCCAAAGATGTCGCCGGACTGGGTGTTGTTTATGACCCGGCAGCTCATCCATACTACTTCCAGGATAAAGACGGCGACGGTAAACCAGATAAAGATGACAAAGGTGCTAATGTCAGCTATCCAAACTGGACACCACGAATGCTTAAGGCGGCATATAATTATCAGTTCTCGGCTAAAGATCCTGGGGCTTATTCTCACAACCCGAAATATGTTATCCAGCTTCTATACGATTCCATCGCTGACCTCAATAGCAAGCTGCCAACCAAGGTGGATATGGCAAAATTGGCGCGGGATGATGTTGGACACTACAACGGATCTAAAACCTCGTTCCGTTATTGGGATCAGGCAGGATTAGTGCCTGCAAGCTGTGCGAAATGCCACACCTCGACTGGACTGCCTCAATTTATCGCCAATGCTGGAAAGATGATCGTTAGCGGCGCTAACCTCGAAACAACCGGGGTTGTTGCTCAACCGCCATCCGGTGGTTTGCTTTGTTCAACCTGTCATGTCGAAAAATTACCGGGCATCTATCCGGTGGTTAACGTCCCATTCCCCAATGGGGCGAACCTGACCTTTAGCACCAAAAAAGACGACAAAGGCAATCTCCTTCCAGACGGGGCAAATCTCTGCCTCGAGTGCCATCAGGGTCGCCAATCCACTCCGTTGATGAACAACTACCTGGCAGCTTTTCCAGAGCAGGATAAAGTCGAGTCGCGCATCGCTTTCCGTAATATCCATTATTTCTCGGCAGGTGCTACCCTCTTTGGCAACACAGCCAAAGGTGTGTATGAATATCCTGGAAAAACCTATGTCGGACGTTTTATGCATGTGGACGGTTTTGTAACCTGTACCGATTGCCACGATAAACATTCGTTGGATGTAAAAGTTCAGGCTTGCCAGGCGTGCCATAAAGTCGATGATGTGCGCAAAATTCGCATGACCAAAGACGATTTTTCTGGCAGCAAAGATCCAGCTGAACCCATGGCGAAAGTAATTGAGACCTTTACCAAGCGCCTGTATGCTGGCATCCAGAAATATGCAGCCGATACAGCAAAGACGCCGATTGTCTATGATTCATCGTCCCATCCTTATTTCTTCCTCGATAAAAACAATGATGGGAAACCGGATACGGACGAAAAAGGCGCAAAGCTTGCTTATAATGCTTTTACTCCTCGATTATTAAAGGCGGCATATAACTATCAATACGCCCTTAAAGATCCAGGTGCTTTCTCTCATAATCCAAAATATGTTCTCCAGGCGCTTTACGACTCGATTGAGGATATCAAGGGTGACCTAACCGGATTAACCCGCCCAAAATAAATCAATAGTTGATTCCATCCAGGTTTACCTGGAAAAACATAGCAGATGCTTGAATGAAACCACTGGTTGTAGAAATACAATCAGTGGTTTTTGATGTAGAGATTACAATTTTATAACCGACACTCACTATAAAATCACCCTATGAATTAGCTGCCAATGCGTTAATTGAACATTTTTTTCCTTCACAATTTCAGGAAATTAATCTACAATTAAGAATATTGTTATTGAATTTTAATGTATTCCATTGATTTGAAAGTTAATCGGGAATCTGAAGAGGAGCCAGAGGAATGAATAAAATCATCGCTGCGCTGAAGGGTTTCTTTTTTCCACCCGAATCAAGCTCGCGAGTGACTCGGATCTTACCTTTTGTAGCTATAGCGGTCATAATGCTGGTTGGTTTTACTTTGACCTTAATTGGTTGGGAAGAGTCAAACTCAACTGAGTTTTGTGGCTTAACATGTCATACTATGCCCCCACTTTATTACAGCCTGAAGCATTCAGACCACGGCATGGTATTTTGTGAAGACTGTCATTTGGGTCGTACCAGGCTGGGTGACCAAATTATTGGAAAAATTCAATACTCCTGGGGCACTGGCACAGCGATGGTGTTTAATACCTACGAATTTCCGATCAGGGCAAAAAACATGCGCCCCTCATTGATCGCATGTGAGTTGTGTCACAAGCCAGAAGTATTTACCAATGACAAATTAATCACAATCAGGCGATTTGCTGAGGATCGCAGCAACACATTTACCACCATTCAGTTAATCATGAAAACTGGAGGTGGTTCTCGTCGTTCTGGGTTGGGATACGGGATTCATTGGCATATCGAGAATCCTGTTGACTTTTTAGCGGTCGATAATCTTCGGCAAAAAATTCCTTATGTTCGATGGACAAGCCCGGATGGTACAGTAAGGGAATACTTCGATATTGATTCCAACCTGAAACCAGAAGATATTCAAGAGGCGAAATTGGAGCGGATGGATTGCATTTCTTGTCATAACCGAGTTGCCCATCCATATCCTTCACCGGAGGAAACAGTAAATACCTTGATGGCAAGCGGGGTCCTATCTCCAAAAATTCCGGATATTAAGAAAAAAGCGGTTGAAGTTCTTTCTGCTCCTTATAATTCTCGCGATGAAGCCCTAAAAGCCATAGCTGGATTAGATACCTATTACAAAGAAAAAGAACCGCTGTTTTATGGACCGAATTCTCATGTGATCCAATATGTGATTGAACAATTGCAAGCAGTTTATGGACGGAGCGTATATCCAGATCAGAAAATTGATTGGAATACTCATCCGGATAACATAACTCACCGCGATTCGCCGGGTTGTTTCCGCTGCCATGGGGGGAAACACCTGACGAAAGACGGAGAAGCAATTCGCCTCGAATGTAATATATGTCATTCTATCCCTGTATCTTCCTATCCGAATCAGTTTATTACCACCATTCAATTAAGCGGCGGATTTGAACCAGAATCCCATCGAAACACCAATTTTATTGCTTTACATCGTGAGTACTTTGATGAAACATGTCAAAATTGCCACACAATCCAGGATCCAGGCGGAGCCAGTAACCAATCATTTTGTTCAAATAGTGTTTGCCATGGCGAAAAGTGGCGTTACGCAGGATTTGACGCACCGAAACTGCGTGAAACTCTTAAGCCTCAAATTCAGAAGTTGATTCCTTCACCCGCTCCCACAAAAGCTCCTGCATCTGCAGTTACTCAACCTGTTGGGACACCCGCTGGCACACCAGCGCCGCCCGCTGGTTCATTAACCTGGAATGGCGGAATTAATGAAGTTTTCAAGGCGAAATGCGCTGCCTGCCATGGTCAATTAGGTGGATTCGATGTCAGCTCTTACACCGCGGTAATGAAGGGTAGTTCAAAAGGGGTTGTAATCCTTCCTGGGGATGCTAATTCGAGCAAATTGATTGCATTGATGGAAGCTGGTGGACATCCCGCCACTTTTTCACCTGATGAATTAACAAAAGTGCGTTCTTGGATTTTGGCAGGTGCGCCTGAAAAATAGTCTCATCTTGGAGAAAATATGAAACCAGTCATCTATTTGCGTTGGCTGCCATTTGGAAGAATTCTATTGGCACTGATCGCTCTATGTGCAGCATTAATCCTCTCGAATCAATTCGTTCAGGCTAAACAAGCAGTTCCTGTTAGCCCTGAACCCCAAAAGCCTGATAATTCAGCCTGTCTTGGCTGCCATGGACGCCCTGACCAGAGTTATAAATTTCCAGACGGAAGCATGATCTCGATCAGTGTTGATAAGCCAGCTTTTGAGCAGTCTGTTCACGCAAACCTGAATTGTCAGGTCTGTCATACAAATTTAGCCGGCTATCCTCACCCCAAAAATAATGCAACCAACGCGCGAGAATATACCATGCAGTATAAAGATAGCTGCAAAAACTGCCATCCCATTCAATCGACCGAGCAGAATGATAGTGTCCACGCGCGTAGTCTTCAAGCTGGTAACCAAAATTCTGCAACCTGCGCCGATTGTCATAACCCTCATACCACAACCAAAATTCAGAAGGATGCTCAGGGAAAAATTATCGGAGATGATCATGCTAATATCGCGTCGACCTGCGCAAAATGTCATAACACGATTTATCAGGAGTATGCGAAAAGCGTTCATGGTCAAGGAATCGTGCGTGATAAGAACCCTGATGTTCCTGCCTGTACTGATTGTCATGGTATTCACAAAATTCAAGATCCAACCCAGAACCAATTTCGCCTGAGTTCTCCTCAAATGTGTGGAAATTGTCATACCGACTGGCGGATAATGGGTAAATATGGGTTGTCAACAAATGTGTTAAATACCTATGTGGCAGATTTTCATGGAACCACTGTAACAATCTTTGAGAGGAACCACCCTGATGAGCCTACCAATAAAGCAGTGTGCTATGATTGTCATGGTGTCCATAATATACTGAGTACCAAAGATCCACAAAAAGGAATATCGGTCAAGAATAACATGCTGATCGCTTGCCAGCGCTGCCATCCAGACGCGAACTTGAACTTCCCAGATTCCTGGTTAAGCCACTACATTCCCAGTCCGACCCGTTATCCGATTGTATTCTTTGTAACGCTCTTCTATAACATCCTGATCCCAACTGTATTAGGTGGTATGGGGATTTTTGTCCTGGCAGATATTGTACGACGGGTATTTCGAAGAAAGCAGACTGTCGAGACGACGACAGGAGGGCTGAAATGAGCGCTGAAAAGACATCATACTACACCCGTTTCAGTATGGCTCAGCGGATTGAGCATTTTGTTCTGATCATATCCTTTACCATCCTGGCGATAACAGGATTAATCCAAAAATTCAATACCTACTGGCTGTCGGAATCAATCATGGCAGCTTTAGGCGGAATTGAGTCAACTCGCATCATTCATCGTGTTGCATCAGCGGTACTTGTAATCGAAGCGGTATATCATGCGATTGTAGTTGGATACAAATTGTATGTATTGAGGGTTAACCCAAGCTTCCTGCCTTCTCTCAAAGACGTAAAAGATGCTCTACAATTATTTGGATACAATCTTGGCATTGTAAAACATCACCCCAAAATGCCACGCTACAATTTTGTCGAGAAAGCGGAATATTGGGCGATGATCTGGGGAACTGTGATCATGGCGCTAACGGGTTTTATCCTTTGGAGTCCGATTACCAGCGCAAAGTTTTTCCCTGGGGAAATTATCCCTGCAAGCAAAGCAGCACATGGAGCAGAGGCAATTTTAGCGACAGCGGCAATCTTCCTATGGCATTTCTATAATGTTCACTTCAAAATGTTTAATCCTTCAATATTTACGGGGAAGATGTCCCGCGAAATGATGGAGGAAGAACACGGTCTGGAACTTGAAGAAATTGAAAGAGGAAAGACACAGCGGTCAGTGTCGGCAGAAGAAATACGTCGGCGTCAAAAGATATTCATCCCGATATCGGCTGTTTTATCAGTTGGGTTTCTGGTAGGTTTATATACCTTTTTACAAGGCGAACAAACAGCAATAACGACTATCTCGCCTCAGCGTTCAACAGCCAGCGTCTATTCTCCTCAAACTCCTACACCCTTTCCAACCCGCACACCGAGTCCTATCCCACTTCCGAGCCCAACTGCGCCGCCACAATCTGTTCAAACGAAACCTGCTGTTCCTCCTTCGCCCGCTCCGGCTGCAATTACCTGGGATGGAGGAATAGGAAAGGTATTTGTTGACAAGTGTGGCGCCTGTCATGGGCAGCTTGGAGGGTTAAGTCTTGCAGATTATGCTGGAATAATCAAGGGAGGAGCGAATGGTCCCGCAATCGTTCCTAAAGATCCTAAAGCAGGAACAATCATACAATACATGGAAAAGGGGGGACATCCAGCTGTATTGACACCTGAAGAACTTGAGAAAGTTCGAAATTGGATTGCTGCTGGTGCTTTGGAGAAATAAACGAAAAGGATATTGATGAAATCACTCTATTCGTAGGCGGGTTCCACAAATCCGGCAATAGAGATCACCTGCGCTCGCTCTTTTGCCGCAATGGTGACAAAATATGGATTGCTTTCCATCAATATCAGATGGTCGAGACTTCCTGTGCTTTTTGCGGGTGGATACCATTGAGGCACGCCGGGATGAAAAATACCACCAACTGGCAATTCCTATTAGTAACAGACCAAATATCCCCAAAGCAAGTAACAGAAGAGTTTCAACATTTTGTTGTCCTGGGTTGTTCTGAGATATGGGGGCACTCGGTTGTACTGGCTGGGAGGGTGCGGTAAGGCTGTCATCTGGTTTGTTATACGAAAATTTCAAAACAAAGCTGACACCAGAATTTACTTTCCCCTCCATTGCAGAATAGTATGTCAAGCCGTCTGCGCCCTGGCGTCCAGACCCAAGGCTGGGTGAAAATACCATTTGAGTAGCATTGGCTGGTTGTTGGACTTGCAAGGTCAAGTTTTGTACGGTGTAATCACCTGGCCAAACAAAATCGAATTCTCTCCGCTCCTGGTTACGGGTCAGGCGAGGGTCGTAATATTCAATCCAAACATCAGGAACAGGTGTAGTAAAGCTGATTTGAAGCCAATCACCTGCGGGGGATGTGCTGTAAACCAGGTTGATAAGATCGTTTTTTTCTTTCATTGCTACAGCAAATGGTTCACCAGCAGCTTTAGGAATTCGGATACTTAATCTGGCTGGAAGTGTGGTTTGGGGTGATAAGGTAATCTGGTAAATCACCAAAACATCCCGCCTGTCATATTCGGGTCTTATGTCCACCAACACATTATTTAGTTCAATTGGTGTTTGAGCGTTTATAGGTTTTGGAAGACAAAAGAAAATCGACATTAAAATCAGGCATAACCACCGCATATATTCAATCCCTTTCCGTGAAATTCATAAGCTTATCATCTAATGGGGTCATCAGGGAGTATTTTACTCCAAAAAAGATCTAATTTCGATTGCGAAATGTTGATTAACCGATGAAGTGTAAACAGGAAAGACATGCATAATCCGGGTAACCTGTATCGGCTTTTCAAAAATAGTGGCAGAAGGAAACAAACACGAATATACTATATAAAAGTGGTTTGGAGGAAAGATGAAACCGGTGACCTCATTCATATCGATCCCTGTGCTTCCAGAGCGGATCGAAGGATTAAAAAGACTGGCAAATAATCTTAAATGGACCTGGGACTTATCAACCATTGAGTTATTCCGCCGCTTGGATAGTGATCTGTGGGAAACAACCAATCACAATCCTGTCAAAATGTTGGGAGTGATCAGTCAAAGAGAACTGGAACATGCTTCACAGGATGATGGTTTTCTAGCGCATTATGATGCTGTTTGCAAGTCTCTCGATAATTATCTAGCCTATAAATCTACCTGGTATCAACGCATTTCTCCGAAACGGACAAATATCCTGGTCGCATATTTTTCGGCTGAGTTTGGTCTAAATGAATGCCTTTCAATATTTGCGGGTGGTCTGGGAATACTGGCAGGTGATCACCTGAAATCTGCAAGCGACCTTGGAGTTCCTTTGGTTGGAGTAGGTCTTTTATATCAACAAGGCTATTTCAGACAGTACCTAAATGAAGCGGGTTGGCAGCAAGAGGTATACGAAGATAACGATTTTTACAATTTGCCATTGACCCTTGAAAGAAAACTAGATGGATCGCCAGCGACAATCTCAGTAAATTATCCAGGCAGGGTAGTGATCGCTAGAATATGGCGGGCGCAGGTGGGACGTGTTCCGTTGTATTTGTTAGACACTAATGTTTCTGTCAATCAACCTGAAGACCGGGATATTACTGACCAGCTTTATGGTGGCGATAATGAAATGCGTCTCAAACAAGAAATCCTATTGGGAATTGGCGGGTATAAGGCGTTGGAAACACTCGGCCTTAGACCGACGATTTACCACATGAACGAGGGGCATTCCGCTTTTCTGTCACTAGAGAGAGTATTACGCCTGATGCAGGAAAATCAAATTAGCTTCTGGCAGGCGTTTGAAGCGGCGTCCGCAGGAATGGTTTTTACGACCCATACACCGGTTGCCGCAGGGCATGATTATTTTTCGCCCGGTTTGATGGATCGTTACTTCTCAGATTACTACCGGCTCCTTGGAATAAGTCGATATGATTTTTTGGCTTTGGGACGGCTAAATCCTAATAACGATGCAGAATCGTTTTGTATGACCACATTGGCATTACGAATGGCTTCTTACAGTAATGGGGTGAGTCGTTTACATGGAAAGGTGTCGAGGGAAATGTGGAAAGGATTGTGGCAGAACTTTCCTATCGATGAACTACCGATTACTCATGTCACCAATGGCGTTCATATTGATTCCTGGATTTCACGGGATATGGAGCAGCTATTTGCCCGTTACTTGGGCGCAAAATGGAGGGAAGACCCTGAAGATCAACTAGGTTGGCAAAGGGTAGAACGTATACCCGCTGAAGAATTATGGCGCTCTCACGAACGACGCAGGGAGAGGTTGGTAGCCTTTTCGCGCCGTCGATTAGCTGCCCAGTTGACTCGTCGGGGCAGTTCGCCTGCAATGGTTCGCATGGCAGATGAAGCCCTGAATCCTGACGCATTAACCATCGGGTTCGCTCGAAGGTTTGCAACATATAAACGCGCTACGCTCATTTTTCATGACCCCGATCGTCTTTTTAAAATTTTGTCTAATCCTGATCGTCCCGTGCAGCTCATTATTGCTGGAAAAGCGCATCCGAAAGATGATCCCGGAAAAGAATTAATACGTAAGATTGTTCAATTTGCCAATCAGGACCGTTTTCGCCGGAAGATCATTTTTATTGAAGATTATGATATGACCGTTGCGCGTTACATGATACAGGGTTGTGATATCTGGTTGAATACCCCGCTTCGACCCCAAGAAGCCAGCGGTACCAGCGGCATGAAGGCAGCAGCAAATGGTGTTTTGAATGTAAGTACTTTAGATGGCTGGTGGGATGAGGCATATAACAGCGCAGTTGGGTGGGCAATTGGCAGAGCCGAGGTATATCAGGATGCCGCATATCAGGAACAGGTTGAGGCTGAAGCGCTCTATACACTGCTGGAAAACGAAATTGTACCGGTTTTTTATGAGCGCGGATCGGATGGTTTACCGAGAAGATGGATTCAAATGATGAAGACTTCCATTCAAACCTTAAGCCCATTTTTTAATACCCATCGAATGGTCGGTGAATATACCCAAAGGTTTTATATTCCGGGATCAGTTCATTATCTGCGTCTTGCAGATCATAATCTCGCCAAATCTAAAACATTGGCTGAGTGGAAAGCCAGGATAAAACAAAATTGGAATCAGGTGAAGATTGAGCCGATTATGGATCATGTTCCTCAATCAATAGAGGTAGGCGGGTCCTTTGAAACGCAGGCGCGAGTTATCCTTGGTTCGATTACTCCAGAAGATGTACGGGTTGAGTTGTATCTTGGACCTCTTGATGCGAATGGAAATATTATTGATCCGAAAGTTTTCGAAATGGAATTGATTGGACCTGAATCAGAGGGAGTCTATCGCTATCAGGTGGGGGCAGTAGTATGTTGCAGCAGCGGGTTGCATGGATACACGATCCGGGTTTTACCAAATCATCCTGACCTGGTTAATCCGGTTACTATGGGGAAAGTAACCTGGGCGTAAACTAATATCATTTCTTAAATATTTAATAAAAATCTCTTAACACTCATGTTTTATACTTTGAGGTAGTGGAATCCTGTTAATTGGGATATTGTGTATGAAGAAGAATATTTTATTGATTTGTGGTTCGCTTAATCAGACAACGATGATGCATAAAATTTCGAATTATTTACAGGATTATCACTGCTATTTTACGCCGTATTATGCTGAGGGATTTTTAGCCTTCTTAACCCGGCTCGGATTAACCAATTTTTGTATCCTTGGTGGAAAACATCGAAAGGCTACCGAGGAGTATTTGGCGAAACACCAATTGCCGATTGATTTTGGCGGGCGATCCAGAAAATATGATCTGGTTATCACCTGTTCGGATTTAATTGTGCAGCGAAATATTCGGAAAAGCCGAATTGTCCTGGTTCAGGAGGGGATGACAGAGCCTGAAGGTCTCATGTTTAAGTTGGTTAAATGGTTCAAACTTCCGCGTTGGCTGGCAAACACATCAACTACCGGTTTATCCTATGCCTACGACCTCTTCTGTGTGGCTTCACCCGGCTATCGAGATTTATTTGTGAAAAAGGGTGTAAAAAGAGAAAAAATACTGGTAACTGGAATTCCAAATTTCGATCATGCGGCAACTTATCTCCGCAATGATTTTCCTGAGAAGGATTATGTGCTGGTAGCTACATCCTGTAACCGGGAAAATTTTAAGTGGGATAATCGGATGGATTTTCTTAAAAAAGCAGTTCAAATTGCCGGTGACCGCCCAATCATATTTAAGTTGCATCCAAACGAAATTGAAGAATTGGCGCGGTGGGAAATTAATCAAGTTGCTCCAGGGGCAAAAGTGATATCCCGAGGAGATATTGGTCCCATGATTGCCAACTGCCAGACTCTGATCACACAGACCACATCAGCCGTTTACATTGGGGTTGCGCTTGGGAAGGAAATATACTCATATTTTGATAAAAAGCAATTAGAGCGATTAATGCCAATCCAAAATGGGGGTACATCTGCTCAAAAAATTGCCAGTGCCTGCCGGCATTTAATTCACACTCCACGTTATCAATTGAAATCGGTTGCGCGGAAATTACGCAAGCGACTGGGGTGGCAAACAACGAATTCTAATTAATACCAATAAGTATGATTTTGCCAAATACACAAGGCATGAAAAAAAACAACCCCGCGTTTTTTACCGCGGGGTTGTTTGACTACATAATCGAAAGGATCAATTACTTTTCAAGGGGCAGTTTTGCAGTTGTCCAGGCATTAATTCCACCCCCCAGATTGCGGACATCCGTGTAACCGGTCATGCGCAGTGCCATAACAAGCAGCGCACCACGATGACCAGATTTGCAGACAGCCACGATTTTTGCAGCTTTATCTTTGGGAAGTTTATCCATACTCTTGAACACGTCGTTGATGGGGATCATTAACGAGCCTTTGATATAACCATCAGCTTTTACTTCTTCAGCAGTACGGACATCGATCAATACCGGCACGGTTTTTCCACCTAATTCGGTGTTGAGATCAGCCGCAGAAACCGCATAAAAGCCATTGGGCAGTCCAGATAAGAAGGCATTTAGGTCTTTCAGGCGAGTCTCATCCACTTTTGGAGCAGTTCCGGCTTTAGGAGCTTCGGGTGTGCCTTTTTCCACAGGCAGGTTGGCTTTTGTCCAGGCGCCAATTCCACCGCCCAGGTTGGTAACATCTTTCCACCCTAAGAAACGCAGGGCAGCCATAACCATAGCGCCACGATGACCAGATGCGCATAACACAACAATTGGCTTATCCTGAGCAGGCAGTTTATCCAGGTTTTTCAAGACATCTCGCACTGGGATGTTGAACGACCCTTTGATAAAATTATCTTTAACTTCGCTGGCTTCTCGGACATCAAGCATGAATGGAGCCTTTGCCGGGTCTGCTAGGGCGGTGTTCAGCGCAGTGGGGGCAACGCTGTAAAAGTCTTTAGGCAGGTTGGTGAGAAATTCTGTCCATACAACTGTCCAATCGACAATACCTGCGATCGGCAATTTTGCTGCTTTCCAGCCATTGATCCCACCATTGAGGTTGAACACATTGGTATAACCCAACATGCGCAACCCCATCATGACGACAGCGCTGCGATGTCCGGATCCGCAATAGATTACCAGGTAAGCATCTTTCTTAGGCAGTTTATCCAGACTGGCAAAGAATGTGTCCATTGGCATATTAACGCCGCCCGCAATATAGCCATTCTTTTCAATTTCTGCGACTGGACGAACATCGATTAATGTTGGCGCAGTTGCTTTATCCGCCAGTTTGGCATTTAGGTCTGCGGGTTGGATTGCTAAAAAGCCAGCAGGGAGATCATTAATGCTTTTTTGCAATTCAGTGAATAAGCGGTTTTGAGGTACTTTAGCGGCATTGGCATTAACAGCCGGAGAAGCGGGCTTCGATCCCTTTTCTACCGGCAGATTGGCTGCAACCCAGGCGTTCAATCCGCCGCCGAGATTGCGTACGTTTTTATATCCCAGAGCCTTCAGAGCAGCCATGATGATGCCGCCGCGGTGTCCGGCAGTGCAGTAAACAACGATAGGTGCGTCAAAACCAGGTAATTTATCAAGGTTCTTTAATACATCCTTTAATGGTATATTGACTGTTCCCTTGATGAAGCCAGCGCTGTCTAATTCTGCTGGTTCGCGCACATCCAACAAGAAAGGAGGTTTTTCTGCCAGCTCAGTGTTTAGCGCTGCAGGCGCAACAGAACTGTATCCTTTATCTGCTGGCATCGACGCAACCACAGCTTTAAATACAGCCACATAATCGGGAGCCGGTTCAACGGTTGCAGTAGCTGTTGGTGTCGGCGGGACAGGTGTATTGGTCGGCGGAACCTTGGTCGCAGTTGGTGGGACAGCGGTTGGCGCAACAGTGGGAGTTGCTGCAGGAGCACAAGCCCCTAAAAGCAACCCTAATATAACAATAATTGATGTGATCCAGTAAATCTTTTTCATATACTCCTATTTATCCTCTTTCCAATTTATTTTTTAGTCGGTACTTTCTCAACGATTACCGGCTTATTTGCTTCTAATTCTTCAGGTTTTACTTTATCTTTGGTCAAGAATATCTTTGTTTCCCCATGACAGTTGTTACAAGATTCGGATTGTGGCGTAATTCTTTGGATATTATGAGGTGTGGCATAAGCCCAGGTTGGCAGCTTGTTAAAATTGGGCAATAAATTTTTACCGTAGTATTCAAACTGGTTGGGAGCCACTGGAATATGTCGAACAGGAACATAGTTATATGGGCGCTCTGGACTTTTGAGCGGATTTTTCCCAATCAGGAATGTCATATAGGTCCCTTCCGTTCGAAATACGGGTTGGTTTGTTTTGGGACTGATCGAAACATGACAGGCATCACAACTTGTGTAAGTGATTGAATGACATACCTGGCAGGATACTTTATCTTTATGCAAGGCATGTTGGGGAACAGTATCACCTGCTGCTCCAACTTTGGGATGACAGTTCTCACACTTTGGGTTTTGCGGTCGATAAAGTCGATGAGTTGCTCCACCAGAGTCATGCAGGCTTGCGCCTTGATGGCAGCTGACACAATTCATGCGGGCAACCCTAAAATGTACATCTCCTGGATACATTTCATCACTGTTCGGCGCCACATGATTCTTCCCAAGGTATTCATTTCCGACTCGGCTTCCATGACAACCTGTGCAGGTTCGTGTCATTGGCGGCGTTTTAACAAATAAATGCCCGTCTAAAAACCCACCTTCAACGCTGTTGGGTTGACTGATGTGACAATCGGCGCATGTGGTGTGGCATTTTGAACAGTGATTTCCAAACATAGTTTCGAGAGGTTTTTTATTTTCAGGCATCGAGCGGACATTTAATACAGTCCAGTAACCTTGCAGGCTGAAATGGAGACTGGATTTAATATTTTGGGTCTGCTTTTGATGACACCCGCCACAGAATTTCTCTGGGTTTTCAGTAGGATTACGAACCAAGCCAGTGTGCGCAATTTCTTTTTCTGGTGATTGTTTACCATTATGGCAGCTAATGCATGAGGTTTTTCCATGAACAGAGGTTAAAAATTCTGTCTTCACTAAAACCTTCTCCCATGGCTCCAACGGAGCCACTTCGCCCCCTCAGCCAACCCCTACTGATTCTTCTTCTTTCTTTTGTTCAGGTTTGGCGTTCTTAATCAATGAGTCTTTGTTCGTATGGCACGTGATGCATTCATCCTTTGCGACCTGGGTTGGGGTTGGAATGGCAGGTGCCACGCTGGGTTTCGCGGTGGCTGCCACAGTTGGGGACACAGCCGGTGTCCATGAGGGCATAACTGGCGGAATAGTGCGTACCGGAGTAGGGCTGGGGTTGGTTGTTGAACAACTAGCTAAAACAAGGAGAACGAACACACCTATGACAAAACGAGTGAGACGCTGCATTCTTATTTCCTTGTGAAGATGAGAATATATTAATAATCAGATGATATTATAATTAGTTTTAATAAGAATTTCATTTAAGATAATAAACGTTTATTATAGAATTTGTTTATGATCTTGATAATAAATCCTTATTACCCCGAAAGGTCAGGTATACCGTGCTAGATACCCATCAACTCAATATTTTTTTGGTTGCTGCGGAGACTTTGAATTTTTCTCGGGCGGCTGAACGATTGCATCTTTCTCAGCCAAGCATTACCCAACATATCCGGTCATTGGAAGTTCACTTTGGTTTGCCCCTGTTTATTCGTTCGGGGCACCGTTTGGCATTGACTGAAGCTGGATCGGCTTTAGTCCCATTGGCACGCGAGATGGTCATGTTATCGGTCCGCACCGATGAAATAATTGGTTCTTTAAAGGGAGAGGTACATGGCGAGTTAATTGTGGGGTGCAGCACAACCCCAGGAAAGTATATTTTACCTCGTATCCTGTCAAATTTTATGAAAAAATATCCCAGGGTGTCTGCAACGTGCACAATCTCCAGCCGCCGCAATGCGGTTCAGATGTTATGTGATGGCAAGGTTCATATTGCCTTTGCAGGAGTTCCAGAATTTAACCCAGACATCGAGTTCAGAAAATTTATATCGGAACCAGTTGTACTGATTGCTTCAAAAGATCACCCCTGGGCAGAAAAAGGAGAAATAGAACCGATTAACCTGATGGAGGGTTCTTTTATTTTTCGCGAACCGGACTCGGGTACCTATTGCGTGATCAAAAATGGTTTAGCACAAATCGGGATGCGGATTGATGATCTCAATCGCGTGTTGACATTGGGCAATTCCGAGGCGATCGCAGTTGCCGTTCAAGAGGGAATAGGAGTTGGTTTTGTCACAAAAATTGTGCTTCACCAAATGGCGCTTTCAGGGGTAAAAACTATTCATGTAAAAGGATTAAATCTCTTTCAAGATATTTATATTGGGCAAAATTGGCGTCGTCCTGCCACCTCTGCTCAAATTGCCTTTTGGAATTTTGTCAGTGACTTTCAATATTTGATTGGGTAATGATCCGAATTGGACAAACTGTTGCAATAAGTGATTTTTTAACTTGAGGATATATATGAAAAAATTTATCCATCGGTTAATCGCTCTCCTTTTGTTTATTGGGGCAATTGGAGGGTTTATTTTTTCTGTGTCAGGACTGGCTTGGATTTGGAATCGATACCCGGTGATTACAGATCAGATAGATCCTCTGTTTCAATGGTTAGATGGAACGTTGGATGCTTCCTCGGCTGCCCTGGTAGTTGCGAAAGACACGCTGAATATTACAAAAACTAACCTGGCTGAAATTCATGTATTATTGCGAGACACTTCACTGATGCTGGCAGATGTGGCAAACCTTACAAAGGCAACTGGAGATACAGCCAAAAATTCTGCCATGATGGTTGAAGAAACCCGTATCAGCCTGGATAGCGTTAGAAGTGGAATGAAAGTGGTTGATACCATGCTGCGTTTGATATCCAACATCCCTTTTATTGGGATGGATTATTCGCCCAGAGAATCCCTCGACTCAAGTTTTTCAAGGGTAGCTGATAGTATGATTGGGTTGCCAGCCTCTATCCAGGCGGTGCAAAAAGACCTCAACTCCACCTCAAAAAATATCGAGGTCTTAAAACGGGATATTGATGTATTGGATACCCAACTGAAAGGAATTGATCAAAACTTGAGCGCTGCGGGGTTGGTTGTGGAACAATATGTCAGGCTAATTGACGAAGCTTCGACTGAGTTGACAAGACTTCGAATGCTTACACCGAATTTTATTAAAACTGTTCTTTTTCTTTGCTCAACCTTTCTTGTCTGGTTGATGATTGCTCAGGTGGGATTATTTCTGCAAGCCTGCACATTATGGGTAGATTCTAATAAAAGCTGACCATCGGTCAATTCATAACAATTTAGGGTTTGCTGGGCACCAGCCAGTAATTTTTCTCATCGCCTTCCGAAGTCCAGCCTCCCAGATTAGCCTTACTTGTACGGACTTTCCACCAGATCCAATTATTATTGCAAATCGGTCCATCAACAATCCCGACTGCTCCTCCCGCCTCAATTTGTCCCAGGATTGTGCTGGAGGTATTCGGTTCGGATCTTAACCGGTTGGGCAGAGGAGGATCTTTGGATACAGTGGCAAAATCGCCAACCCGCAGCCGGGAGGGGTAGGCTGCCGGGCAGGGTTGCCAGGTAAATCCAGCAGAATAAGTTTTCAAATTCATTCCCGTTGCAACTTCTCTGATAATTTGGCGGGATCCAATGTTAATCTGTACCAGGCGAGCCTGTTCAGACCAGATGAGCCACAAGTTTTGTTTGGTCGGCAGGACAAAATCGAGTAAACCGGATTTTGGATCAGGTTGGGCGATAAGGACGGCTTCGTTTCCAGATGGAGGAATGCGATAAATCCTGGCTGTCATTTTATCAAACGCCCACAGAGAATCTGGATTGCCAGTCAAGCCAATCGAGGTGATTTCTTTGGTGCCAGCCAACACTACTTTTCTGTCTGGTTTTCCCGAGTTTGGATCAATTTGAACAATTGCCGCGAATTCGCCAGCTTTGCCAGGAACCCAGATGGATTCCGATTGGTAATAAAATCCTCGCGAATCGGGGTCAATGGAAGCTGATAAGTTTGGATAGGGGGTTAGTGAATAATCATTGAGATTTAGCCGAACAAATTTATGTTCGTCTCCAAAGCAAGGCAGGAGATCTATCCAAATTCCATTATCTGCAGCAGAAAGGTAAAATGCTGGAATTTTTAAATCTATATATTTGATGATTTTATTGTCTTTAGGGTCAATGTGGATCAGTCCGCCTTCTGGACAATAACCGATATTTAATGGAATAAGGTGTGCATTCTTTATGTCAATTACACCGGCCCATATGCCAGTTTTATTGATCTCAAGGCTGACCGGATCGTAGGATCCCAGGTCAATTTCTGCTTCGATTTGACCATTTTGAGCGTTTAAACGATATACTCTTTTGAATGCTGCTACCCAAACCGACTCTTCGTGAAGGACAGCAAGGATTGGAGACTCCTTTAATGTTACCGTTGCGCCGATTTTGCCTGTGTCTGACTCTATTTTTAATACTTTCCTGTCATATTTGTTAACAACCCAAATTAACTCGGAAATTGATATGGTTGGTGAGGGGACAGCGGAAGGAATCTTGGTGGGTGGGATTGGAGAAGGGGTGATCCCTTTTGTAAGGGTCTGTTGAATAGAAGTCCTTGTAGCAGTAGGTTGATGCCGGGTAGGAGTGATAGTTTTAGAAGGAGTCGTGGTTGGCGAAGCCCCTGGAAAAGAACAAGCGAGAGATAGTCCAATTAAGACAACCAAAACATATAAAAGCCGACTACAACCATTCCCCATATTTATCCTCCTCCGTAGTTAAATAGGGTAATCGTATTGTAATCCTGAATGATAATCTGTGGGATAAATCTGGAGATTAATTACCGGATTTTCATGTCTACTGGTTGATTTTCTCTCAGCAAATATTCCGGAAACGAATATCGTTTTGTCACTTGTGGCTCAATTACCTGATCTAACAGCGAAATAAACCAGGAATGGAATTGTTGCAGCCAATGTTTCATTTCGTCTTCCTTAACACTGGCAAACCATTTTTGATGAAAATCTGGCTGAATAAAACCGATCGCAGGGATTTTCATCAGGCGGGCATAGATTAACCCCAGGATACCAATCGGTCCAGTGGTCGATATGATGATTTGATCTGGTTCCAGGGATGTCAGTATTTCTAACGAACGTAGGGGGGAGGGTATCGATAACGATATCCCCTTTTCAGTGTCAATATTTATAAAACTTATTTGTGGTAAATTCACCAAACGGTCTCCAGATACCTTGTTTTTTTGAAAACTCTGCACTAATTTGACCGAGGGGGCACAAAATAAATCGATGGAGACTGCTTCAGATATGTCATCGCTAAACCAAAGCGTCTTTTTACAATCACAGGCGTCTTGTCGGTGAAACATTGCTTTGGCGTCGTTTATTAATGAGCGATTTTGTTGAATAAACCCTAAACCGGCAAAATATGGCAAAGACACTAATAAACCTGCAATATTCGCCATGACGTTTTTTAGCAAGGCTGAGGGATTTTTGGGGTTGTTATCATTCAATTGTCCAACCCAGTCTTGCAATAGATCATCTGAAAGGTGGACCATTCGCGTAAATAAATCAACATTTTCGTCGGGTTTGGCGTTTTTTGAGGTCAGGTGATTTATTGCAGTGTAAGCAATTTTATGAGTTGGTCGATTGCTGCGTTGTAGAAAGGTCTGTAAGAAATAAATTTGCGCCCGATCATACCATGAAAGAGGTTTTCCCTCAAAAGTATGTGCTGCTATGGATTTTACAAGCGGATGGTTGAGTTTGTTGTTGTTTCGTCTGCGCAGGGTTTCATAGGTCACTTTTAGAATTGAATTTGCCAATTCCTGATATGTGCCATGAGCGCCACCAGCCATCGAATTTTTATTTTTTAATGAGACCAAGAATTCATTTGCGGTTTGAGCTTCGGCAATTGTGTATGTTCGACCGATATATAGCCCACCATGATCATCAGATCCCCCAGTGTAACCTTTTTGCCAGGGGGTATCACTTATTGGTTCTATTCGATAACGACGATATAGATCTTCTATCCGTTCGGGGGTGAGAGAACTTAAATACTCAAACCAGGTGTTATTTAGCGTTATCGATTGGCTGCCATTACGAGTTTCAAACACATCGAATAAAAGTGTAAGTTTTTCCAGGTGAGTTATCGCATAAATTCGGTCCATTGCAAGAAGCGGATGGGCTACCGAATATGCCAGGTTCTTTTCTTTAATATAATCACGAAATTGATAAATATCTTTTCTAAATCTTTGTAACGCCCAAAAGTCATTTTCGGATAATCCAAATACCAGGATATGAACCTTACACCGATCTTCTGGGAAAAGCACAGTGGACTCAACCCCTGTCAGGACATTGTCTGGATATTTTTCCTTCAACTGCATCACACCACTTATCTGGTCGTGATCGGTAATGGTTACAAATTGACGACCCTGCAATCGAGCTTTTTGATAAACTTCTTCGATTTCAGTATAAGATTCGGATGCTTGAAGTAAATTCAAATACCAATCTTCTGCGGTTCCGGAATATTTCGAGTGTACATGGAGATCTATTGTTGATATTGGTGTTGTCATGTTTTTATCCATTTCCACGATGGGAGTGAAGTTTTTATCGTAGTGTATTGTCTGATTACGCAGCGATAATCTTCTAGCAGACCATCCATGATGCTGCTCCAACTGCGTTTAAGAGCAATTTCGCGGGCTAAGGATCTCATGCGCTCAGAGACTTGACGATGATCCAGTAATCGTCGCACGGCTCCGATCATCGCCAGGGGATCTTCAGGTTCAAAGAGATAGCCGGTATAGCGATCGATCACTGAGTCCATTACCCCACCAGAACGCGGGGCAACCACTGGCAACCCTGACGCCATCGCTTCCAGGATTACGTTTCCGAAGGTTTCGTTTGCTGCAGGAAAGACGAAAATATCGGCAGATGCGTAAGCGCGAGCAAGTTCTTCACCGCGAAGATATCCGGTGAAGACAGTAGATGTGCCAGAAAACAATGATTCCAGGTAGACACGTTGAGGACCATCCCCAACAATTGCCAGACGAACGCCTGGGATGCGTTTCACAATGGGCAATAACCAATCGATACGTTTTTCTTTTGACAACCGCCCAACATACAGTAAAAGGGGTGCATACCCGTTACCTGCCGTTAATTTACGCCGCCATTCGATAGTTTTTTTGTTTGGATGGAAGAGTGTAGTATCTACCCCTCGCGACCATATTTTGACGTTGTTGAATCCTCTTTGTACTAAATCTCGTTGTGTGGCTTGTGATGGAGCAAGGTTAAGGTTGGATCGGTTGTGAAGCCATCGCAGGTATGTCCAAAATAAATCAGAGATATAAGGAAAGCCCCACCTGGCAACAAAACCCGGAATGTCTGTATGATACGAAGCAACCAGGGGGAGATTGCGCATTCGCGCATAGTTGATACCTGCCAACCCGATTGATAAAGGATTCAGGACATGAACGATATCCGGTTGAAATGGATCGAGATGGCGAGCAACATTAGTCCAGGGAAGAACCATCTTCAATTCGGGATAAAAGGGGAAGGGTACGGCAGTAGCGGGAACAATGCGCGTATCCGCATAAACCTCCGGCGTACCATGCGGCGCTATGAGGATAGATTGGTGCCCTTTTTCCTGAAGATATTCCAGCAGCCGGCAGAGGGTGTTGACAATTCCATCTACCTTGGGTAAAAACGTCTCGGTTAATAATGCAATGCGCACAATGCCTTCCTTATGACTTCTTCCAGTATCCCCAATCGCTAGAACGCCACTTTTGGGGGATTAAATTGAGATATAGCAAGGCACAACGCGCAATCGAATGCAGGTTTTTCCGTGCCATGCCTCGTTTTAACCGGCGGTGATCACGTGCGTAAACAATTAATTCATGGTCAAACGCAATAGAATATCTTGAGCGTTTTATTCGCCAACTTAACTCGGTATCTTCGTTCACCCGCAGATCCAGGTCAAAACCGCCGATCGAAAAATAAACATCCCTACGAATTAAGAGGTTTGAACCACTGGCAGCGGGTATGCCCAGACGATGAAAAAACCGCTGCCATGCACTAAAGGATTCGTAATATTCGATATATTCTGAAAAAGATAACTTTGGTCCGTAGTATCCATCGAAATGACCAATGTTTGATAAGTGATCAAAATATAGGGGATGGAAAATAACATCTGCGTCTGTGAATAAAAGCCATTGGGTATCTGCCAAATTTGCTCCCACATGACGGGCAACCGCAATGTGGGATGTGTTGTAGAGGATTATGGTATTTCCTGGTCTTAGCTGGTGGATTATTTCTCGCGTATGATCCTGACTCGCATCCACCACGATTAATTTAATCTTTTCTGGGATTGATTGGAGAAAGTGGGGGATGTTTTCAGCTTCATTTTTCGTCGGCAGGATGATCGAGACATCGTGTAGCTGCATATTTGTTAATCTCCCTGGGGAGACCAATCCCAGCATGTAAGATCTGACACCAAATGATATGCGGTCAGGTCGAGTTGAATTGGTGTGATCGAAACATATCCGTCTGCAAGTGCGCCAATATCTGTTCCGCGTTCTGGGATCCCTGTGGGGGAGTCGCCAATTACCCAATAATATGGTCTTCCACGTGGATCGGTTCTCCGATCAATCTTGTCATGATATACACGTAATCCCATTCGGGTGATCCGAATTCCTTTGATATTTTCATACGGAATAAATGGCACATTTACATTTAAGAGTGTGCTTGGAGAAAGACCATATCGAATGACTGCGCTGGCGACCTGACCCGCAGTCCGTGCTGCTGGTTGATAGTCAATCGAACCGAGGTGGTTATCAGGTGAGTCGAGAGAGAAAGCTATGGCTGGTATTCCCCATATCGCAGCTTCCATTGCGGCGGTAACTGTACCGGAATAGGTTACATCATGCCCGAGATTTGCGTAAGGGTTGATACCGGAAACGACTAAATCAATTTTTTCAGATAGAAAGCCGCATACGGCTAAAGCAACACAATCTGAGGGAGCACCATCGCTGCACCATGCGATCGTTCCATCCGATAATTTCATTTCTCTAACTCGCAAAGGGCGGTCGATGGTTTTTACATGACCCGATGCACTCCAGTTCCGATCAGGCGCAATGATTGTTACTTTTCCCAGGGGCTGCATTGCGCTTGCCAACGCCTGAAGACCAGGGGAGTTGATTCCATCATCATTGGTAACTAAGATGTGCATACGTTTTATTTCCGTTTCTTTTTTTAAAGTTGAGTGTGCTGTGACCACAGGGGTGCACAGCACACTCATTCAACAAATAGGAGGATGTCCAGCCGGGGCTCCGCCAACCCCAGCTAACTGACTGTATCTACTTAATCACCCGCTGCATTCCTATCTGCTTAGATAATACATCATGAATATTAAGGTTATTCAAAGCGGATATTAAAGCTCTGTAAAGAACCGATTAAGGTTTTTTGACAAAAATTGAAAGTGATTAAGAAAGATATAGTTGCCTGATCATACATTTGAGAATCGAACAGAAGAAGTTGAAAACTGCACAAGAGAAAGGCTCGCCAGTTATAGCCCTGGCGAGCCTTTCGCATTGATTCTTTTCTTGAAGAGATGGTAGACACCTAAAAGTTTTATTGCTTTTCTAAAAGTATCATTCGGAATTATTTTCCATTTCCTTTCGGACCTGCTGTGGTTTGTGGTTGACCAGTTGGCGCGGGAGGATGAGTGGGATTCCCTGGTTTTGCTCCTCCACTAGTTGTTGGGCTCTGCGGCTGGGTGGGAGCTGGTTTCGCCTGAGTGCTGGAGACAGGAACGCTCGTATTTAGAATAACGGAAGTCGGATTCCCTCCAAGACCGTTACTGCTGCCAGGAGATGAGGTGGATTTGGGGCTAATTGTGTGAGTCCCTCCTGGTCCGTAACCACTACCAGGGGTAGGGGTTCCAGTTGTCCACGGATTATGCGCTGGACCAAAGGGTGTAGTTGTAGCAGTTCCATTCAGAGCCGGGTAGCCTGATTGTTCACGATTTTGGATCTTTTCTTGAACTGCAGGCACACCTTGAGGTGGTTCACCCAAAGATGATTGTTCTCTCAGCCTTTCCTGAAGTATTTCGCGGATTTGAGCCGGGTCAATTCCTTCAAAATTAAATATCCGTTCGTATTCTCGTAGTTGAGTTTGCATCATTGTCATCACTTTGAGATTATTTGCTTCTGGATATATCCGAACCATCGACCGGTTTTGGTATTGAATGATGTTTTGAACCTGCTTCAGATTGCGGATCATCTCGCTATCTGCTTGGTTGAGTGGGATAAGAGTACATTCCCGAAAATGCCGTTCCCATTGGTCTATTAACGCTTCAGAGGGAATGCTTTTGTTTTGCAAAAGGGCAATAAATTCTTCCATCCGGCGGTTGGATAATTCACATTGTAACTGAAAGCGTGAGGCTTCTCTCACCGTCAGAGCGTTTTGAATTTCCTCGGTTAGCAGCTTAACCGGATATAAGGCTGAATCCGGCAAGCTATTTTGGGCAGCGAGGGCAGTTGCTCCAGCGCCTCCAAACAAAATCATCAATAATGCCAAAATGGGGGCAAGCACAGACATATTTCGTTCTCCCTTGAAAATGATGTATTTGAATTTGATCCATTGATTAAGACGAGATTTCCAATCAGGAGATACGCTCGCCCGAAGTTGATTGGCTTGTTTGAGATATTGGGCTTTTCCTCGTTCAACATTATCTGGAGATCGCTCAGCGAAAGGTTCTAGTATCCGTAATTTTTTCACTGTTTGAAGCAGAGTAGGATTTACCTCGTTATCTGCTTGAGTTTTTTGGGTAAAATCATTATCAATCATTGTGATTTTTCCTCCGAATCCAACAATACCTTGCGCAGTTTAACAAGCGCCCGGTGTTGTAACGCTTTCACTGCGTTGACTGGTTTGTTAATTAAACCGGCGACTGATTCATTGTCCCATCCTTCGAGAAACTTCAAGACAATAACCTGTCGTTGCTCTGCTGTAAGCTGAAAAAGCGCTGATCGCACTTTTAGTTTTTCGATTGCATCAATTTCACCGCAGCCTTCGATAGGTTTCATCTCGATATTGCCTTCCAGGGATTTTTCTATATGATTATTTCGATAGTGATCCGTAATCCAGTTATGAGCAATGCGATATAAATAAGCTTGAAGGTGAGAAACAGGACCGTTTCCTTTTCCTAATGCCTGTAAAAACCGGCTGAAGGTTTCTGAAACGCAATCTTCGGCTAAGCACTGATCCCCCAATAAACGACAGGCGTAGCGATATAAACCAGGGCTATATTGGTCATATATTACGCCCAAAGCCGATTCATCGAGGTTACGTGCCTTGGTCAAAAGGTCGTGTTGATCGTATTTCATTACTTTTAATTATGACGGGAAATATATATTTTAGATACGCATATTACCTTTTGCAGTATCGTAGTCGAGCATCGTGCCGTCTGCACCAAAAAGAAGCTACTGGTAATGTGCCGATCTATAATGGCTCTAAGCCATTTTCCAGGAGAAGAGTAGTATTTTGGAGTAAATCGCTGGTGCGACCATCAGCAATGATTTTGCCGCCATTCATAATGATTGTACGGGGCAATAATTCTCTTACAAGGGCAAGATCATGCGTTGCTGCGATTAAGGTTTGGGGTAGTTCAGAAAGCAAGTGAATCAAACTGCGTCTGGAGCGAGGATCGAGACCTGCTGAGGGTTCATCAAGCACAAGGATTTTGGGATTCATGGACAACACAGTTGCAATGGAAATCCGTTTCTTCTCCCCAATGCTCAAATGATAGGAGACTCGTTGAGCATAATCTTTCATGTGTACTGATTCGAGAGCCTGCTCCACTTGTTTTTTTACTTCATCTTCCGAGAGCCCCTGATATATTGGTCCGAATGCTACGTCTTCAAATACTGTTGGTGAAAATAATTGGTCATCTGGATTTTGAAAGACCAAACCAACCAGAGATCTTATTTTTCGAAGATTGCCATTTTTAAGGTCGTTGCCATATATTCGCATTCGACCATCGCCCATAAGAATGCCGTTGAAGTGAAGTAATAAGGTGGATTTTCCTGCGCCATTGGGACCAACCAGAGCAACTTTTTCACCATCTCTTATCCGTAAATTTACATTTCGAAGTGCAATATGACCATCGGGATAAGAAAAATTTAGATTCTCAAAGAGAACAGCTTCGTCTACAATCATGAATTCAATAATAATCCCAAAGTTAATAAAATCACAAGAACCGCAATCGAACCTATTAAAATAAGCCAATCCTGAAGCGTCAATGGAGGATTCTTGAATCTTCTAATTTCTCCATCATACCCCCTGGCGAGCATTGCGGAGTAAACCCGGTCGCTGCGTTCCAGTGATCGGATGAGCAGATTTCCAGCCATGTTGCCGGCAACTTTTGCGCGCCAAGTGAGTGATCCTCCGTATTTTTTACTGTTTTGAGTGGTCACGCCGCTCCTTGAGAGACGTGCCCGTAATAATCGATTGGCTTCTTCCACCATTAGAAAAATATACCGCCACATTAAACCAATAATTGCCACAATTAATTGAGGGATAGCCAGATTGCGCATAGCAAATAGTAAATCTGGTAGACGAGTGGTAGTAGCAAGCAGAACCGCAATTTGCACGGAAATCCAGGATTTAAAAGATATGCTGATAAACCGCTCCAGCCCTTGCCATGATGCAGTCAGGCTGAGTGATCCAATGGAGAATGAAAAGATAGGTACTCCAGTCACTGTAAATAATAAGGGGAAAGCTGCCAGGATAAATGGCAAAGCTAGCGCAGCTCTGGCATATATGTGTCGTATTCCAACATCCGATAGTAGCGCTATGGAAAAAGCTAAAGAAAACAAAAGGATATAGACCGCCCAGGCTCCTTGAGGAGCAAGGCTGGTTGTCAATATAAATCCCAATGCGATTATAAATTTTAATCGCGCATCCAGATTATGAATTGGTTTACTGCCGCTATGGCGAGCGGGGCGAAATGGGTCTATTGACATGATATTATAAGACTCATGAAGTCGCTATTTAATATCAAGAAGTCGCTTTTGCTCGCCTGGCGTAGGCTATTCCCCAGGCAATCCCAAAGACAATTAGTGTTCCAAGAATGCCTGCCAGAATAGTAGCGACAATCTCATTCTCGACTCCAGGAAATACATAATCAGGGATTATTTGATAAAGGGGTTCTTGAGCAGTTTGGAGAAATCCATACTCCTCTGCTACCCACTCCAACCCATCAGGATCGCTCGAGGCAAGCGGCGATAAGACAGCCAGGAGCAAGGCGATCAATATCCCAGCTATTAAGATGGGGCGGTTATTTCCAGCTTGAGCGGGGCTGATATTTAATAAATCTGGTCTAGAAGCAAATAGTACTGCAAGCGCTCCAATGGTAATCAATCCTTCGCCAATGCCGATCAAAGCATGGATTCCACCCATTGCGGGGATGGCAAGATCAGCAGAAAATGTTCCAGACAACGCTAATTGGAGTGCTACCAGCAAGGAGGCAATGAAAATAGAACTCCAGGCTGCAATAAATCCAGCAATGAAAATTCCAACTTCTCTGCCTTTAAAAAGTTGATAAATAAGACGGTAAACAGCATAAGAAACAGCTACTCCGACAACTGCCATATTAAAGAGGTTGGCTCCTAAAACAATCAGTCCACCGTCTTGAAATAATAATGCCTGGGTAGCCACAACTGCGGTCATAACCAAAATTGCTGCCCAAGGTCCCACCAGGATGGTAGCCAGGGCTGCACCTAATAAATGCCCAGACGTTCCGCCAATAACGGTAAAATTCAGCATTTGTCCCGCAAAGATCGCTGCTGCCAACACGCCCATTAATGGAACTTCTTTTTCTCCCAGATTTTGCTTAACTCGTTTTATCGAGAATGCAATCGCCAAAAGAGAAAACAGCCAAAACAAGACGGATACAACAACAGATAAAAATCCATCTGGGATGTGCATAGCAGTTGGTGATAATAACATGGTAACCTCCAAATTCACAGCCTTTTGAAAAAATTTGCTTCAGTATTAAAATAAATCACATTTGATATTATATTGGAAATAATTGCAATTGCAATATAATGCATAATAACTAGATTGGCGTTTGATGGAGGGAAAATTGCGCAACTCAACTGTTGAATTGGTGATCATTGAGCTTTTAACGAAGCAGAAGCAGCATCTTTCTGCGAATCAGGTATATGAAGTGTTACGCACGCGACTTCCTGCTGTTAATCCTTCAACGGTTTATCGAGCGTTAGAACGCCTGACGAAAACGGGGAAAATATCTGTCTCTGATATGGGAACTGGATCATTGGTATATGAGATGGTTGATCGTACCACTATTCATCACCATGTCGTGTGTCAAACATGTGGAAAGGTAACTACTTTACCGGATGATATCATTCATGAATTCATCGAGAAGGTTGTTAAATTTACCCGGTATGAAATTACAACCAATCATCTGGTTTTATTCGGACATTGTGCGGAATGTGTCTCAAATAGCAGGGTGGGATGATACCAGGGATCGACAGGTTCAACCTTTCTCGGTTCCTGTAGCGACTCCAGATGGAAAATTATGTTCTGAAATCGGCATTCAATTGCCCGTTATGCAATTGGGCAAGAAAAACGAGGCGTTTTTTCGACCATCAGTACTTATTTAGCGGCAGGGTAAAGGAAGATATATTATAGGGGGAGGGAAAATCGCAATCAACGATTTATATCGTCAATTCTAAATATATCTCATCTGTAATCGGAATATCATACTCACCCAGGATTGGAATTTGAGGTTTTAAAGATCTCGCTTTCTCGATTTCTTTGGGTTTTATATTCCTAATCCCAAACCCAAACCGCTGATAGAATTTTAAGGCGGATAGGTTATCGTTGGTTGTCATCAATTTATAAGTATAGATATTATTCTCTTTTCCTTTTTTAATCACCTGGGTCAATAATTTACGGGCAATACCCTTACCACACTCCATGCTATTTAATGTTAATATTTCAATTTCTTCCTTGCTCATTCGATAGGTAATAGCGCCAATAAAAGTTTGATTGTGAAAAGCCAGATAACCTGAATACTGAGAGGGTCTAATTTTTTCTCCATCAATAATGATGTAAATGCTACCCCAGTAAGATTGAATCAATTGATCGACCAGCTGAATATCGCTTGCAGTAGTTGGAAAAATATCGATATTATATGGATGCAATATCTTGTTATAAAGGTTATTCATTAAGAATGAAATGGGCTTATTTTTTTTAAGAACCAAAATTTCACTGCCGAACCATTTCTTTTGGGCTGCCGAAAGAAGTTCTGGACGAATTACCAGGATACAGATTTTGTATTCACCGGATTCAACCACTGAAAATGCGTTATACCATCCAGTGTTGTGGAAAAATTCCAACGGTCCTAATTCATCAATTATTAAAATATCAGTCGGAATTGAATGTTTTAAAATGGAATTTGCCCATTCCATCACTTTTGGATCAAAATCCCAATTCAGTCCCTGTGCATTTTTTTGACCTTCGGGCATTCGAACTGCCAATTGTTTTTCTTGCCTGGTTTGAATATCTATCACTCCTATCCCAGTTTTTCGAGCGTCTTGATAAATTCCAGGTGATAAAATTCCCGAAACGTGCCATCCCTCAGATAGAAATCTATCGGACAATTGGATGCAAAGGGTGGATTTACCGGCTTCTCTATCACCGGTGATTATTATTTTTTCCATACCAACTCCTGGCGATAACGGGTATTTTTGGATATGGTATAATCTTTTTTTGAATTGATATATTTTATTCTAAACATGGGGTTCGGGAGAAAAATCTTTGGCATTTAACCCTTTAAATTGGTTAATGGGGCTCTTCTCCCTTGATATTGGCATTGATCTGGGAACTGCCAATACCCTGGTTAATGTTCGTGGCAAGGGAATTGTCATCAACGAGCCATCCTGGGTTGCCATAGAGAAACGAACAAGACGTCCCCTGGCGATTGGTTTCCAGGCAAAAGAGATGGTAGGACGGACTCCTGCAAATGTGGTGGCAATCCGCCCATTAAGAGATGGTGTTATCTCTGAATTTGAAATTACCCAGGCAATGTTGGGGTATTTTATCGGCAAGGCGCATCAACAATCTATTGTACCTATGCCTCGCCCTCGAGTCGTGGTAGGTATTCCATCTGGGGCGACTGAAGTTGAGAAAAGGGCAGTCTATGATGCAGCCATGGCTGCTGGCGCAAGAGAAGTTTACCTGGTTGAAGAACCCAGAGCGGCAGCCCTTGGAGCGGGCTTACCGGTTGCAGAAGTTCGCGGAAATATGATTGTGGATATTGGTGGGGGAACCACAGAAGTAGCGGTCATCTCAATGGGGGGAATCGTTGTTTCTCGATCTCTTCGGGTAGCTGGCGATGAATTAGACCAGGATATTATTACGTATATTCGAAATAAATATAACCTGTTCATTGGTGAAAGAATGGCAGAACAGGCAAAAATACAAATAGGTTCGGCATATCCCTTGCCTGCTGAAAAAACCATGGTCGTTCGAGGCAGAAATCTGGTAACTGGGTTGCCCGAATCAATTGAAATATCTTCTGTTGAAATTCGCGAGGGTATCGCTGGATCAGTCCAGGTGATTGTTGACACGATCAAGGATGCTTTAGATGAGTCTCCGCCTGAAATTGTTGCTGACTTAATCGAGACGGGCATTTGTTTATCAGGTGGTGGAGCCCAATTACAAGGATTGGTTGAAAGATTGGGTGAAGAATTGCATCTTAGGGTTTGGGTTGCAGAAGATCCAATGACCTGTGTTGCTCGTGGTGCGGGCACAATTTTAGAAGATCTTGACCGATATGGAATGTTTCTGGTTGGATTGGATCGGACAGGATAAGATAAAGCATTACATTCATGAAAACCTTTAATAAAAAAGGGTAGAAAATGGATCCATTTGTCAGAAGGGTTGGGCAAATTGGAATAATAATACTTTTTTCCGGCGGATTGATTCTCTTGGGTTTTGGCGGCTACCTAACGCCAGCTATTAATCTTTTTCTTTCGCCAATTATTCAAACCCAAAGATGGATATCCACTCGATTTTCCGGTATTGTTGAGGCTGTTAATATGCCGCGTGATGTGGCTTTAATTCGCCAACGAAATGCAGAACTGGAAAGCGAAGTGGCTCGCTTGACCAGACAGGTGATCGAACTGCGTCAACAATTACAAGAGGTTTCAGTGCTTTATTCGCTACTGGATTTTGCGCGAGCCAATCCCGAGTATGAATATTCTGCCGCTATTATTATCGGTAAAGATCCATCTCCATTTCTTCAGTATGTTTTTATTGATCAAGGATCAGATCAGGGATTATATCGAGGTATGCCTGTTGTAACAGCTCAAGGATTGGTTGGAAGGGTTGACGCGGTTATTTCTGGAGCTTCAAGAGTACAATTAATCACCGATCCAAGATCGTCAGTGAATGTAAAACTACAATCATCACAAACAGAAGCGTTATTAGTAGGATCCATAACAGGAGATATAACCTTGGAAATGGTTCCACAAGATGTTCCTCTCAGGATAGGTGAAATCATCTTGACATCTGGACTTGGCGGCGCTTTTCCCCCCAATATCATGATTGGGCAGGTGATTAATGTTCGAAAAAGACAAAATGACCTGTTTCAGTCTGCATCCGTTCAACCTATAGTGGACTTCTCCAAAGTAGGTGCAGTATTGGTCATTAAGAATTTTAAGCCCATCGATTTTTCACCCTTGCGTCCAGCACCTTCCCGTTAAAATAATCAGGTATGAAATCACTCCTTTTTATCCCTGTTTTAGGAGTAATGTTTCTGCTTCATATCTCGATATTTAGCAGACTTCCACTCTTAAATGGCTCTCCAGACCTGTTGTTGTTATCGATTGCCGCCTGGTCACTTAATGAGAAAGTCCGGTTTGGTTTTATTTGGGCTATGATGTGTGGCATCATAATGGGTGTTGTTTCCGCAATACCTGTTTATGTACCGATTATTGGATATGGTTTCACCTTCATTATATGTAAGTTTTTAACGAAAAGAATTTGGCAAGCGCCTATCCTTGCTATGCTTGGTACAGTTTTTATCGGTTCGCTAGGTATGGGATTTCTTTCTTTTCTAGTATTGCAGATTTCTGGATCTCTCTTGCCCCTGATGGATTCGGTGAATTTGATTATAATGCCCTCTACACTATATAATGTAATTCTTTCTATTCCTGTTTTTTTGATAATACGCGATTTTTCACAGTGGGTCTATCCAGTTGAGTTTGAGTTATGAACCATATAAAAGAGCAATCCTTTAGTCTATTCCGGTTGTATGTAGTTTATATACTAATTATTGGCATATTCGGGTATTACGCTTTTCGCCTGTTTGATTTACAAATTATGCAAGGCGCTGATTATCTGGCAAGAGCAGATGATAATCGCACGATCACGATCAGTACCCAGACTCAACGAGGTATTATTTTTGATCGAAATGGTATTGTTTTGGCTAGAAATGTAGCATCCTATAATGTGGTTATCACACCAGCAAACCTGCCATCTGATGATGGAGATACTCAAGAGGTCTATCGAAAGTTGTCCGAATTGATAAGTGTCCCAGTTAATATGGGAGATACATCTCCTGAAACAGTCAAGAATTTTACACCTTGTATAACGGAACTAGGTATTGCTCAAGTTGTAGTAATTGGTGACACAAATGCACCTTATTCTCCTATCAGGGTGAAATGTAATATTGATTCGAGATTAGCCAGGGTAATTTTAGAGCGCGCCAATGATTTACCTGGTGTAGGGATAGAAATCGATCCCATCCGCGATTATCCCACAGGAAATTTAACTTCTGAAATAATTGGCTTTTTAGGTCCTATTCCGGCAATCGATGAAAAATATTATCGGGATTTGGGTTTCGTTGCGCGGCGTGATAAAGTGGGTTACGCCGGAATTGAGGCGTCGATGCAGGAAATACTGGGTGGGAGGAATGGCAGGCGTATCGTTGAGATCGATGTGGCTGGAAAAGAACTGCGCAATGTTGTGGAACCCATTGAGCCAATTCCTGGCAAGAATATTAAATTGACAATTGATACCAGGCTTCAGATTGCTGCCAGAGAATCATTAATTGGAAATATTAACTTTTGGAACAATTTACTCGGAAAAATTCGGTCGACAAATGGGGTTGTTATTGCGATGAATCCCAAAACGGGTGAAGTATTAGCGCTTGTTTCTTTTCCCAATTATGAAAATAATCGAATGGCGCGAATCATCCCTGCTTATTACTATAATCAATTACAAGCGGATCCAACTCGTCCTCTGTTTAATCATGCGATTTCAGCAGAACATCCACCGGGCAGTGTTTTTAAAATGCCTGCTGCGATAGGGGCTTTAAATGAGGGTGTAGTAACACTTGAACAGGAATTAATAGACCCCGGAAAAATTACGATCTTGCAAAAATTCTCGCCAAATGATCCTGGTATTCCAATTGATTATGTTTGCTATGATCCGAATGGTCATGGAAGGGTAAACTTTATGAGGGGGGTTGCCCTGTCTTGTGATGTATACTTTTATAAGATTGGGGGCGGGTATCAAAACGAAGTACCAGAAGGGTTAGGTATCTGGAGAATTGGCGAATACGCAAGGGCGTTAGGATATGGTCGGATCAGTGGTATAGAATTACCAGGAGAAATGGACGGTTTGATACCAGATCCGACCTGGAAAAGGCTTAATGTTGGTGAGAACTGGGCAACAGGCGATACATACATTGCTACTATGGGACAGGGATATGTCCTTTCTACTCCATTACAGGTGCTGATATCAGCAGCCACACTGGCAAATGATGGAAAAATGATGAAGCCAACACTAATCAAAGAAATATTAGATTCAGAGGGTAATGTGATTGAAACCAATCCTCCAAAGCTTGTTTGGGATATAACCAAAGATCCATTAATCAATGTATATGATAAAAATTTCATGACCACGGGAGAGAAAAAAACAGTGGCTCCTTGGGTGGTGCAGAAGGCAAAAGAAAGTATGAGAATGGTGGTGGAGAATGGGACGGCGACCAAGGTTTTCGAAGGTAAATTAGATATACCTTCGGCAGGTAAAACAGGCACCGCAGAATATTGTGATGATGTTGCTCAGCAACAAAACTTATGCCAGCGGGGAAGCTGGCCCACTCACGCCTGGTATTTTGGCTATGCTCCTTATGATAATCCCGAAATAGCGGTGGTTGCATTTGTGTATAATGGTGGTGAAGGCTCTAGTGTGGCTGGTCCGATTGTGCGAGATGTGATTCGAGCCTATTTTGAATTAAAAACGATTGATTTGGGGGGAGGCTCATAAGGTCGTGCAGATCAAAGGGATCAAAGAAGGACTGTTAGTTACATTTGGGGAAGGGAATTGGCAGGATTTACGAGACTGCCTGATTCAACATGTCGTAGAAAAGCAGCATTTTTTTAAAGGAGCGCGTGTAGCGGTTGATGTTGGGCATTTGGTATTACATGCCAGTGAATTAGGCAATTTGCGTGATCGATTGTCAGATCATGGAGTTACATTGTGGGCGGTTTTGAGTAATTCTCCAACAACCGAACAAACAGCTCAAATGCTGGGTTTGGCGACCCGGCTATCGAGTCTCCGACAAGACCGGGTGATCCGCCCGTCATCTGGTGGTGTCATGCCTGGAGAGCCAGCAATTGTGATCCAGAAAACAATAAGGTCTGGTTATAAAATTGAACACAAGTCTCATATTATTATCATAGGAGATGTAAATCCAGGTGCTGAGGTGATATCAAGTGGTAGTGTGATCGTGTGGGGAAAATTAAAGGGGTTGGTTCACGCGGGGGTGGAGGGGGATGAAAAAGCGATTGTTTGCGCCCTGGAATTAGAGCCAATGCAGCTTCGCATAGCCAATTGTATCGCATTAACACCTCAGGGAAAAACAAAATTAGAACCTGAAATGGTGCAGATTCATAACGGTCAAATAGTTGCTACTCCATGGAAAACAAAAGGTAAACTATAAATTATGTCAGCAACAGTGATTACAATCACCTCGGGTAAAGGAGGAGTTGGAAAGACGACTACCTCAGCGAATATCGCCGTCGCTTTGGCTTTGATGGGTAAAAAAGTCGCTTGCATTGATGGCGACATTGGATTAAGAAATCTAGATGTTGTATTAGGACTTGAAAATAGAATTGTTTATGACCTCGTTGATGTTGTTGAAGGGCGGTGCCGATTGCGCCAGGCTATGATCCGCGACAAACGATTGCCTGAGCTTTACCTTATTCCAGCCGCTCAAACACGCGATAAAAATGCAATCTCTCCAAGCGATATGGTTCGATTGTGTGATGATTTGCGCCAAGAAGTCGATTGGGTAATTCTTGACTCTCCAGCAGGTATTGAAAGAGGATTCCGAAATTCAATTGCTCCGGCTGATGATGTTTTAGTGGTTACAAACCCTGAAGTATCTGCGGTTAGAGATGCTGATCGAGTTATTGGACTTATAGAAGCCGAGGAGAAAGGTCCTGCTCGTTTAATTATAAATCGCGTGAACCCAAATTTGACCAGGCGCGGTGATATGTTATCGACCGAGGATGTTTTGGAATTGCTGGCAGTTGAACTGATCGGGATTGTTCCAGAGGATGAAAATGTCGTAATTAGCACCAATAGAGGACAACCGATAGCCCTTAATGGCAAAACAAAAGCGGGTACTGCGTTTACAAATATTGCCAAAAGGTTGGAAGGAATTCAAGTACCATTTACTGAATTAGACGAAAAAGATAGTTTTTTGGGAAAGTTATCCAAAGTTTTCCGCGCTGGAGGAAAATAAAATGTCAGGTTGGCTTGATCGGTTATTCAATCTTAAACCCGGAAGCGCGGACCTGGCAAAAGACCGTTTAAAGTTTGTTCTGGTTCATGACCGAGTTGCTCTTTCACCTGCATCGATGGAAACTTTAAAAAACGAAATTGTTCAGGTTATCAGTCATTATGTAGAAATCGACCCTGAACAGGTTCGATTTACGATAGCCCAAGAGGGGCGAGAGCAGCGGTTGATGGCAGATATACCCATTCGAGCTTCAGGCAAGCGGAGGAAGTAGCTTTGTCACGCGGAGAAACCTGGCGATATTTTGACTTTTGGTTGTTTGGGGTCGTTGTCATCCTGAGCATATTTGGGGTGGCAATGATTCAATCAGCTATTGCAGGTAATATTGACCTGGCTGAACATGTTAATCGTCAAATAGTGTTTTTGATCATTGCGCTGGCAATGATGCTGGTTGTCTCAGCCGTTGATTACCGGTATTGGCTATCCTTTACACGACCTTTTTACTATATCACCATGGTCTTTTTGATAATCGTTTTTTTAACCAGTCAGGCGCGTTTTGGGGCTGCCAGATGGATTGAAGCTGGTTTGGTGAATATTCAACCTGCGGAATTAGCAAAAATTGTGATTATCTTGACCCTGGCTGAATATTTTTCTAAAAATAAAGACGCTCCAAAAAACTTGGTTTGGGTAATCCGTAGTCTGAGTTTGGTGTTTTTCATTGTGATTTGGATTTTATTACAACCCAATCTTAGTACATCAATTGTGTTGTTTGTCCTCTGGTTTGCCATGATATGGATTGCAGGACTTCCTATTCGATACGTAGTCATATTTGGGTTGATAGCGATCGTGATTTTTGCAGTAGCGTTTCCATTTTTAGAAAATTATCAGCAACAAAGGATATTAACCTTTTTATTTCCAGATCCAAACGCGCGTTATGGTAACACCTATAATGTAGAACAAGCTCTCATTACCATCGGATCAGGGGGATTGTTTGGGATGGGTTATGGTCATGGCAGTCAGGTGCAGCTACGGTTCTTGAAAGTTCGACATACCGATTTTATTTTTGCCGCAATGGCAGAGGAATTCGGGTTTATTGGAACCGTGATAGTAGTGGGTCTACTTTTATTTGTGGTTTTTCGTTGCTTTAGAGCTGCCAGGTTGGCAGCTGATCTATTTGGATCACTTGTATCGTATGGATTCGGCTTTTTAATATTTTTCCAAATGGCAGTGAACATAGGGGTAAATTTAAAGGTAATTCCAGTCACGGGTTTAACTCTTCCATTCATTAGCTATGGTGGAAGTTCTTTGGTTTCTCTCGCGATTGGAATAGGTCTGGTACAAAGTGTCTTATTACGGCAAAAAAGTTTAAATTTTTAATAACTCATCAAGTTCACCAAGAGTGATATAATTTATTGGTAATCTGGGTTAATGCTAAGCGTATTGTTGGAGGGTGTAGTATGAGAGTGGTTGGTGAATGTGAGTAACCGAACTATATAAATCTGGAGAATTTATGACTGAAGTTAATAAGCCGGTACGTGTCCGATTCGCTCCTTCTCCTACAGGTCATCTTCATATTGGCGGAGCAAGGACAGCATTGTACAATTTTTTGTTTGCTCGTCAAACTGGTGGACAATTTATCTTGCGTATCGAGGATACGGACCAGAAACGCCTTGTGCAGGGTGCCGAAGAGGAAATTCTGTCGATGCTTAAGTGGTTGGGTTTGATGTACGATGAAGGTCCAGATGTTGGGGGGAAATACGGTCCGTATAAACAATCACTTCGCCGAGACCTGTATAAAGAATATGCGAACAAGTTGATCGATAATGATCAGGCATATTACTGTTTTTGTTCACCAGACCGTCTGGAGAAAATCCGACAGGAACAACAAAGATTAAGGATTACTCCTCATTATGATGGGTTTTGCAAGCAAATCGATCCAGATGAAGCCAAAAACCGTGTTCTTGCAGGGGAGAAACACGTAATTCGGTTGAAAACACCAAAGCAAGGATTTACAACAGTACATGATAAATTACGTGGAGATATTACAGTTGAAAATCATACATTGGATGACATTATATTGGTTAAGTCCGATGGATTAGCCCTGTATCATCTTGCCGCAATGGTGGATGATCATTTGATGGACATCAGTCATGTGATTCGAGGATCAGAATGGCTACCATCTTTACCCTACCATACACTGATTTATAAGTCATTTGGGTGGCAACAGCCTGAATGGGTTCATTTGTCGGTGTTCTTAAAACCTAGTGGAAAAGGCAAAATGAGTAAACGCGAGGCAGCGGACCTGATAAAGGATGGCTATTCGATATTCATTAAAGACCTTGAACAATTGGGGTATATTCCTGAAGCTATTCTAAATTGGATTGTTTTGATGGGGTGGAGCCTCGATGATCATACAGAGTTTTTCACTTTGTCTGATATGATTGAAAAATTTAATATCGATCGGTTAAATCCTTCTCCGGCAGCCATAAATTTCACGAAATTTGATCATTTTAATGGATTGCATATTCGGAATTTGTCTATTCCAGACCTGGCAAGGCGCTTAAAACCTTTCTATATAAATGCTGGTTATGAAGTAGATGACAGTCTTTTGTTAAGGATAACGCCGTTAATTCGAGAACGCATAGTCACATTGGATGATGCACCAGAAATATCGGGATTTTTCTTCTCTAATGAAATCGACATTGTTACAGAAGATCTGATTCCAAAGGGATTAACCAAAGATATTTCTTTATCGATCTTAGCCCAAAGTCATGAAATTTTATCAAATGCGCCAGATATGAAAGTCGAGACAGTTGAACCATTAATGCGGAATTATGTAGAATCTTCAGGGCTTTCTGCTGGACAGGTTTTTGGAGTTCTCCGAATTTGCCTGACTGGTCAAAAAGTGAGCCCGCCATTGTTTGAAAGTATGGAAATAATTGGGAAAGAAATGATTTTGAAACGAATACAAAAAGGAATAATGCAATTAGAAACGTTCAATTCTCCGTTTTCAACACCAGATAATTTGAGATAAGGAAATTGCGGTAGACTATCAAGCCAGGAGATAAAGAGGAGGTAGAAATGGCTTGGGAGTGGCGAGAAAAAAAAACGGTAGAAAGTTTTGGAAGCGTTGCGGAAAGGTGAATACGAAGCGATCATGACCTCGAGGGAAGGGGCGTTGGATGCGTTAGCCCATCTGGCATGGGAACTGGAGGTGCTGGAAGCGGTGAATTTGATCCAGGTGGAACGAGAGCGAGACGGGGTACCGGATGAATTGCTCCTGCGCACCTTGGCTGTGCTGCCATTTGTGGAAGCACTGAGTCTGAGTGCTGCGGCCAATACGCTATTCGAAGATGCAGCCGTGCTGCTGTAGCCAGGCTACACAGCCATTCAGGTCCAGGAAGGGTTCAACCAGCGGCGCGGGAAGGGCTACGAGCAGAAATCTGCCCAATCGCGCCCCTACCACCCGGATGTTTTGAGAGGGGAAATGCAGCGGGTTCAGATCGAGAGCCTGGATGCCTTTTGGCGGCACTGTGTGGGGGTGCTCTATCGGCGGGGCTTGATCCGCAGCCGGCTGTATGCGGTGGACGGGAGTGGGATTGGGCCGGAGATGCGGGTAGTGGGGTTGCTCTGTTTGCAGAAGGATGTGCCGCTATGGGTCAACTGGCGCTTACACATTGGCAATGCGTCGGAAAAGGGCAAAGAAGGCGAAGTGGTCTTGGCTATGGTGGATGAAATCCGCCAAATCGGTGGGGAAGAGGCTATCGAATGGCTGCTGATGGATGCGTTGTATGCCGATGGCTTTATTCTGGCCAATCTGAAATATGCCCGCCAGATCGATGTCATGGTGCGCTTACCCGAAGACCGGCGCATGTACGAACAGTTGATGGGCCTGTTACGCGTGCTGCCGGAGAGCTGGCAAGAACATCTGGATGTGCGATACCTGGCAGGGCATAAGCAGACCCAGCAGGTGCGGGCGGCCAAAGTGGATGACCTGAATGACTGGGAAGGCTTTGTCGCCGCAGCCCAGGCATTGAGCGTCCAAGCCCCGACCCTGAGCGGCTTTGCTATTCAGGCTCACCCGCTCGACCAGCCAGCCGAAAAAGAAGAACGGGCGTTGGTGGCCACTGCCCCCTTCAACACCGCCTGGCAAGGCTACACTATCTGGCGCAATCGCTGGATGATTGAGAACAGCGGCTTTCGCGAACTTAAGAAAAGCTGGAATCTCGAAGAAGTGCTGTGGACTTTTCGCAATACCGTGATCGCGGCAACCCGCCTGGCTTTCACCCTGGTCGCCTACAATGTGTCCCAAATCGCCAAGTCCAAGGTGGCGGAGCGGCTAAAAGCACGCGGCATTCGCAAATTGCGCCAGGATTTGAACCGCAAATTCGGCACTCGTAGTTCTCCGGTGATTGTCTTTGCTGCCGATGCTTTCACCATCCTGCCGCTGGAAGAACTGGTGATCCTGCTCGGAGGCCAGCCTCCCAAGTTCTCCTTCTCCAAGACACGAGGAGTAACGTGATGCCCCCACTATCTTAAATTATCTGGACAGAGATTACGGCGCTTGCCGCCCGGATGGTGTACCTGGCATTTCCCTTGGTGGCGGACACACCGCTGCCTTGGCAGAAACCCCAGCAGCGATTAACCCCGCAGCGCGTCCAGCAAAGCCTTTGTCCGATTTTCGCGCAGATTGCCAGCCCCGCTCGCCCTCTAAAACCACGCGGTAATGCCAAGGGTTGGCTCAAAGGCAAGTCCAGAGAACCCAAACCGCGCTTTCCGGTGATGAAAAAGACCCCGGTTGTTGCAAAAACGGCTTGAAACTCGATTTTTAAGGTGCTGTTTTCAGCCTGACGATTGGTCAGGGTACTGACGTTTGTCTATAGACGAATTGCTAAAAATGAAAAAGGAAACACCATTCAAATTGTCCCAAATTGGTTCAAGACGTTATAGTCTATTCGAGAACGATTTGCTTCTTTAACTCAAATTGTGGCATGAAGTAAAAAATTGGTAAAAAAGTTTTATTTTTTACAGGATTTGACCGATATTGAAGATATATATCAAACATCATGATGAATTTTACAACTATTGGATAAATTGCTTAATGAATACCACGTTGGTCAACGACTCTGAGGCTACTATTGATGTTTATGTTGGGAGGCAACCAATCTACCTTGCTAACCTGGATATCTTCGGTTATCAATTGATTCATCGGATGAGAGATCCGGTCACTGGCATGATTATTGGGAATGGCGAACAGTCAACTTCATCCCTTTTATTTAATACCTTTGTTGATTTGGGAATCCAACGAGTGGCAGGTGATAAATTACCTTTTGTAAAGTTGGACAGAGACTTTTTGGTTAATCGATATGAAATCCCCGTTCGGTCTGATCAGGTGGTTTTGGATATCGTTAAACAGCGGGTAATCGACCAGGACTTAATCAATGCCTTGCAATATTATTCTCGCTGCGGAAATTGGATCGCATTCAGTGATTTTGAGTTAAATCGGCAGACCGAAGTGATGTTGAAATATGCGAATATTGTGAAAGTAAACACCAGCGGGCTGGATCAGACTTGCTTAATGGAGCAAAGCCGCCAATTGCGCCGGTATCCAGTTAAATTGTTGGCAGATAAGTTGGAGACCCGAAAAGAATATGAACAATGCCGGACGCTAGGATTTCATTATTTCCAAGGTTATTTTTTAGCCAAGCCTAACACAGTTCGAGGAAAACGATTACCCGCCAGGCGTCTGGCAATCCTTGAGCTATTATCGAGATTGTATGATACAGATGTAGATATTAATGAGTTAGAAAAAATTATTCGCCAGGATGTCTCTTTGAGTTACAAAATATTAAGGATGGTAAATTCCGCCTATTACGCAATAGGTAAGCAGGTTGATTCCATAAAACAAGCGGTTATTTTATTGGGGATGAAACAACTCCGCGCCTGGTTGGTATTGCTCGTCCTATCAGAGGTTAACGACCAGCCCTCTATCTTAATGACAATTGCGATGATCCGAGGCAGAATGAATGAATTATTGGCACACATGCTGAGGCGTAAGGATGGAGACCGGTATTTTACCGTAGGGTTGCTATCGATCCTTGATGCGATTCTAAATCTACCAATGCGAGAGGTGCTTTTAGACCTACCGCTTACGCTTGAAATCAGCCAGGCTTTGGTTGATCATAAGGGTCCTTTGGGGGAAATGCTTCACAATGTGATTGCTTATGAGCAGGGTAAATGGGATGATATTCATATCCCTGAATTAAAAATGTCTCAGGTACGAGAAGCTTATTTACAGGCAATTGCCTGGTCAACCCAGATGCGAAAAATATTTGAGAATTAATTCCTGTCAGGTGTTCCAGGGCAAAGGTAAATTCATCTTTTTTCGCAATTCCGAAACCATCAAAGCGCGGCTGAAGTAATAGCCTTGTAGACCATTACATCCTGAATCGACCAATAATTTGACCTGGTCCGCCGTTTCAACCCCTTCTGCAATGATTTCCACATTCAAATGTTGACCAATTGAAATTAAACCCTGGACCAGGGATAGGGCAGATAAATCGGTTGTCATCATCTGGATAAATGATTTATCGATCTTTATTGCATTTAATGGCAATGACCTTAAGATTTGTAAAGATGAGCAACTGGTACCGAAATCATCGATGATTATCTTAATTCCTTGAGAAGAAATCTTTTCCATCAATAGCCGGACTTCTTTTATTTTTTCGATCAAAATTTTCTCTGATATCTCGATAAACACCAATCTGGCTGGTAAATCCGCTTTATCAAGAGCTTTGGTTAGCGTGTTGCTTAAGTCCGGGTGTGCTAATTGATATTGAGATAGGTTGATCGATATTCCAAATTGAGGATGAGAAGTAACATGAAGTGATTGAGCCGTTATACTGGCAGCGCGGAACACCCATTGATTCAGAGTGTGGATCAAGGTTGGAGATTGAATGGATGGAAGGAAATCTTCTGGAGCGATCTCACCATAGACAGGGTGATGCCAGCGGATGAATGCCTCAATCGTTTTGATTTTGAAGGTGGAACTATCAACCACTGGTTGGAAATCTAGCCTGAGTTCTTTTTGATCAATTGCTTTTTGAAGGTGTTTTTGTGGATTGATTATTTGAATTGGGAAACGCTTAAGTTCTTGAGAGTAAAAAGTAAATTTAGGGGGAATTCCAAATGAATTTCGACCTGCAGCCTCCCTTGACTTCTTAATTAATTCATCCGAAGTTGATCCGTTTTCCGGGAAAATGCTGATACCTATGCGAGATGGTATTTGGATCGGTTCGTGATTTGCCTCCATAGAGGCACAAAATCCTTCTGAGATTTTAATTGCCACTTTGGAAACTCCATCTCGCGATCCTGGATCTAAATTCTCAAGAATAATGATGTATTCATCAGAATCAAATTGCATAACCGTATCGCTGCTTCGAAGTAAACTTGCTAATTTTTGTGATATGTGATGCTGAATTGAATGCCCGCTTTCTTCCAGATCAGCTTTCCCATGTTGAGAGAGAATATTGATTTGAAATGATAATACAGCAACCTGTTTTTCAGTCCTCCTGGCGAGATCAATGGCATGTTGGACACGGTTAAATAAGAAGGCTCGAGTAGATGTGATCGAGTCGGACGTTATTAGGGACGGGTTCTGAATGGTTAAATTTGGTTCATTTTCTGAAAGCATTTCATGGAAAAAGCAAACGATTCTTTTTTCTTCCTCTTGATCCATTACCAGTTGGCTCATCTTTAAAACGGCTAAAAGAGCAGGACTATTTTTCTTTCTGATTAGGAGATTACCTTTCCAATACCCATAGAGATTGAGGTTTGTGAGAATATTTTGGGGGGATTCTTTCAGGTTTTCATAATTTAATAACCAGACAATATCCCTTCCTATGACATCTTCAGGGGAAAATCCGGTAATTTTTTCGCAGGCTGGATTGACCGATATGATCTTTCCAGTCAAATCGCACTGGATAATTGCTTCAAGGGCATGATAGATGATTTGCTCGTTGATGTTTGAACCAGAAACATTTGAGAGTTTTGAGTTCTTTTCCATATTAAAATTATTATCTTATAAAATCAAAAACCTCACCTATTAATTTGCAGGTGAGGTTTCCAGATACCACAAAATACTATTATTTTAACGAGAAGCCCAAAGTAATCCGCGGCGAACAATTTCACGCGCTTCTGAGACATCAAAATCTTTCGCGACATGTCCTACCGAAGCGTAAAAGATTTTTCCCGCTCCCCATCTCCTTTTCCAGACAACTGGCATGATCGTTCCATCGATCCAGGGCACAATTTCTCCATTGAATTTGGTTGTTGCTAAAACTTCATTGGATGGATCTACATGCATATAATACTGTTCAGAATGCATATCGAAATCCTGTAAGCCAACTGTGATGGGATCGGTGGGATTAATAATATTCACACGGTAGTCAATGACTCCTCCTGGGTGTGCTACCCATTGTCCACCGACCATAAACTGATAGTTGGTTGACTCGCGAAATGAATCTCCCATCCCACCGTGCCAACCCCCAAAGCCGACCCCACTACTTACAGCATCTTGGAGCCCTTTCAATTGCTCGGAAGTTATTTTTCCCATTGTCCAGACTTGGGAAATAAGGTCTAAGCTATTAAGGTATTCCGTGTTCAGGTAAATATCCAGATTGTCGAATATGTCCACCTTATATCCGGCTTGCTCCATGATGGGGGTAAAAATATCGACACATTGCTTGGGTTCATGTCCAAGCCACCCTCCCCACACAAACATCATTTTTTTCATTTTTTTTACCTCAATTTATACAGAGAAATGTTTGAATTGCGGTAAATATGGTTCATTTTGGTGAAGCATTTGGTTGACCATATTTTTAATTTCAGCCAATGATAAAACGGCTGCGGTTAAAGGATCATAGGCAATCGCCTGGAAAACAAGGCGTGGATTACCAGTTAGCGCAGCTTCGACAGCCATTTCTTCCACGCTCACACTGACGTGGTTTAATGCTACCAATTGAGGGGGAAGGGCTCCAACATGGACGGGATGGAAACCTCCTCGATCTACATAGACCGGAACCTCAACACAGGCATTTTCTGGCAGATTGGTAATGAGACTGGTGTTGGGAACATTCCCATTGAAACCAAAGATTTCACCGCCCATTAATGCATTAATGATATAGGCGGCATATTCATGCCCGCGTTCGAGGCTGATTGGATAATCAGGCGCATACCATTTTTTAACTTCCTCTTTCCATAAATTTTCGCGCTTTTGATACTCTTTTAGAATATAAGCATATTCGCCAGGATTCCAACCTGTGCCATGGGTACAATATGTTTCGATCAAGTCTGGTCGCTTGCGGAACCACCAGTTGTATTCGCTGTTGTGCCCGCTTGATTCGGTCACATAGTAATCTAAATGTAAAAATAATTCGTTTCGGACGATTTCTTCGTTATAAATTTTTGGATTTTCAGTTACCGCTTTATAGATAAATGGATAGGCATTCTGACCTTTCCAGTTAAATTGTAAATACCAAGCCTGATGATTGATTCCTGCGCACACGTAGGTGATCTCAGACATCGGAGCTCCAATCCAACGCGCCAACATCTCGGCTGTGCCTTGCACACTGTGGCATAAACCTGTCAAGCGGATAAATGACTCACGCTGCATTGCGCGGCAAAGCATTGCCATTGGATTGGTATAATTGAGCAAAGTTGCTCCCGGACAATATTTTTCCATATCTTTGACGATGCTAAGCATCACGGGAATGGTGCGCAAAGCGCGAAACACTCCGGAAGGACCGCGTGTATCACCCACATTGATATCGATTCCATACTGCTTAGGTATTTCAATATCATATCGCCAGACGTCCGTTGCGCCAGCCAGAATCGTGCAGATCACAATGTCGGCGTCTTTAATTGCTTCGATGCGATCAAGGGTCGCGATTACCTTTGCAGGATATTTACCAGTATCGATGATTTTCTGAACTGATTTTTGGGCAAACTCCAGCCGTTCTGGATTTATATCCATAAGGGAGATCGTTGAATCTTGTAACAGAGGAAATGTAAGGATATCTCGAACCAGGTTTCGAGTAAAACCTACGCTGCCAGCTCCTATGAATGCTATCTTGGTCATTTTATAATCCTTTCATTATGTAATTTTTGATTTATTGTATTACGGTGTTATTGTTCATGGTTGATATTAGTTTTTTAATTTCAGGCTCTGTTAATATCGAGTCTCCTGCTTCGGCATTGGCAATTGACTGTTGGGGAGATTTTGCACCTGGAATTGCAACGGGATTGACCGGATGGGAAATCACATATTTTAATGCAATGGTTGCCAGATTCTTTTCGGTAGTGGATAAGTGTTTTGAAAGAGCCTCGACCGCCTGAATACTTCTCAAGAAAAATTCCCGCTGATTTCCTCCTTCGTTCCAACGGGAGCGAATACTATCTGAAAAGGTTGATTGAGCTGAATATTTTCCTGAAAGTAATCCCTGGGCAAGAGGACCTCGTACCATAACGGCTATTCCGTTTTCCTGGCAGTAAGGCAGAAATTCCTCCTCAGGTTTTCTATTAAGCAATGAGTAATCCACCTGGACGACTGAACAGGTATGATTGACATTGAACCGTTTCAAGATGGATAAGTTATTGGTTGAAATCCCATAAGCGCGGATATGACCGGTCTGTTTTAAGTTTTCAAATCCAGCCAGGTACACATCGGGATTTTGAATCTCACTCTCATGGCATAGAATTACATCCAGCCAATCGGTTTTCAAGCGAAACAAGGAAGCATGTACGCACAGACGGATCATATCCACTGAATTTCTTGGTACGCCTTGACCGGTGCGCTCTCCCCAGTGTCCAGTTTTGGTGACAACAATCACTCTGTGCCGGATCCCAACAAGCGCGCTTCCTAATCTCTCTTCTGAAAGACCATTTGGAATACCATACGATTCGGCGCTATCATATATATTTACCCCGTGTTCGAACGCAGAGCGTACGGTGGAAAAAGCGGTTGCGTCATCCACTTCTCCCCATTGGTTGCCAATATTCCAAGTGCCTAACCCTATGGCAGAAACCTGCCAGCCAAGTTTTCCAAAATTGCGATATATCATTGTTTTTTATCTCCCTTACAAAGTATTGCCAATTAGGATGTATTCTACAAGAGAGAGGTGCTATTTCTTTATGAATTTCTCTCTTCCTTTGATGGCTACAATTTCACCAAAATAGATCCTGTGATAGTCATGATCGGGATATTTTAAATGAATTGAACTATCTAAAAAATGATTTGGATCCATGTCTTGCCAATAGATTTTTTTGCATTCGATAATTAATTCGGCTTCGGCAAACGAGGGGGAGTCAACCTGGCTGGAGGCAATGGGTGTCAATCCAGATTCCGCAATTTTTTTGGTGTGTTTACCCGATCGGGTTCCTAATAAGGATAGGGCAGGTCGATATTCCTCCGGAAAGGCGCAAAGGGTAAATGAATTGTACTGTTCTAAAAATTGGAAGGTGTATCGATGTGGTCGAACCACTATCTGGGCAAAAGGTTTCCCCCACATTGTCCCCAGGCTGCCCCAACCCACAGTCATTGTGTTAAAGTGACTGGCAAGATAGTTTCCACAAGTGAGTAATAAGTACTGCTGACTCCATAAATGATGAAACCGCACACAAATTTGATCAAATGCAATTGATTGCAGATTCATTGAATGATCCTTTCCTCGTAACTAAATAAATGGATTATTACGATACATTACAAAGGGAGAAATTTGACCAAATGTGTAGGGGGTAAGTCGAACCGAAAATTCCATATCCTGAGGGTGAATCAGATATTCAGGCAAAGGAGCAGGTCCGCAACTATTACTACCTAAACCAGCCTGTAAGTGATCCAGGTGAATAATTACAGCATCCCTCCGGGTAAGCTCATAAGTGTGCCGGGCAGAGGTGAAGTCCTCTGGCGAATAATGATGTGCACTGATATTGATGGTAGGCATTCCTGAAATATGGATTCCCATTCCTCGAAGGTTGGTAAATGTTGCCCAACGCACGTCCGATTTGTTCCCATTCTCCTGCGGATATACATAAGGTACATATTGATCTTCGACAGGACCCTGATACAACCCTACCAAAGCGCTTTCTTTTCTGTCAGGATAATTTTCGTGTGGTCCTCGACCATACCAGGAAAATTGGTCGAACTGATTGGGAATCCACAATTGTAAACCCACGCGGGGTAGTACAGGCAAATTGGCAATTGTTGGAGATAAATTTGTTTTCAAAATGAATTCGCCGCTGCTGAGGAATGTATATTCATATCTGACATTAAACTCCCTGGGTAGAGAATAAGCGCCAACAGCGGAATCCGTTATGATTTTAATTGACGAAGAAGACATTTTTATTAACTCGCAATTTATTAGCCGATGCATTAGCCGGTTATATCCTGCTTTTCGCCACTCTTTTTCAATATGCACATCATTGTCCGTTGGCGCTCGCCATAGATTTAATCTGGGTCCTCTGGTGATCAGGTCTTGACCGTTTACCATCCACCCATTGAGAATTCCGAGGTCTCGATCAAAGGTAAATTTAAAATCGTCTCCCAATATATTCCATGAAGATCTTTCTTCAATGACCTTTAATGACGAATTATGAGTGGAATAATGGAATGGGCGATTACTCTTCTGAAATGGAAGTAAAAACTGCACAGTAGCTAATTGAAAACCTCGCTTTGCCCAAAGAAAATCCTGGTTTAACTGGAACGAAATGTTGAGCCAGTGTTCCAAGCCGGGTGTCAAAATAAGATGTGATATAGGCAGGCTGTACTCTTGTGAATTTCCAGCATCAATTTCAAGAGGGGGTAATGTTCCTTGAATGAGAGTTTTTCCTTCACTCACCACTTCCCAATAACCTGTCAAATGGGATAAAGAAAGAAAACTGTAGCGGTTTGATATTCGGATCTCACCCTTTTGTAAATTAATTGCATCAACCTGAAGAGGTTCCAAAATCTTTTTATATTCCAGAAGACCTGGATAAGGTTTTCGATCAGGAAAATTTAATCCATCTACACAGAAATTGCCATCATTGGGGAAATCTTCGAAGTCTCCGCCATAAGCGAACCATTCTTTTCCATCGGCTGTCACTCGTCGTATGCTGTGGTCAACCCATTCCCAGACACAACCGCCCATCAGACGGGGGTATTTACGAATGGCTTCCCAATATTCCTTCAGATTACCGGGTCCATTTCCCATAGCATGAGCGTATTCGCACATAAAAAATGGACGAGGATCATCGGTGCGCTGGGCTTCTCGAATTAAACGCTCAAGTGTTGGGTACATAACGCTGACAACGTCAACGACTGCACCATCTGGGCTGTGAATATCGTGAATAAAATAATCTGGGTCTGCCCGTTTTGCGCCTTCAGAAAGTGGTTGATCATAAGCTCCTTCGTAATGGATCAATCGAGTAGGGTCAGCCTGACGAATCCAATCTGCCATTGCAATGTGGTTTTCACCGAACCCCGATTCATTTCCAAGTGACCACATAATAATACTGGGGTGATTTTTATCGCGCTCAACCATTCGCATTGCCCGATCGACGAAGGCATCTTTCCATTCAGGATCTCGGGATAACTGGCACCATTTCCCAATTGGGGCAAAGCCATGGGTTTCAAGGTCAGCTTCGTCTATCACATATAAACCATATTGATCGCAAAGGTCTAACCAGCGTGGATCATTGGGATAATGGGAAGTGCGTACGGTGTTGATATTGTATTGTTTCATCAAGGTAATATCTTGGATCATCGATTCCAGGGATACAGCATGCCCAAGGTCTGGGTGGGTATCGTGTCTGTTGATGCCTTGGATCTTAACAACTTTTCCGTTAACCAAGAATTGTTGATTGACAACTTCCACTTTTTTAAATCCAATTGAAAAACAACCAATTTCATCGATCAGACCATCGGCGTTTTCGAGGATGATAAGCAATTTATATAATTCGGGAGTCTCAGCAGTCCATTTGCGTGGTTTGGAGAGGATCGTTGAGATAGATTGGGATGCAGATTGAGAAGAAGATAACAGGATATGAAGACCTAAATCTGCATTGGAAACGAGATTTCCTGTTGAATCATACAATTCATAACAAATGCGATGGCAAATTTGGTCAGTGTTTGTCAGGTTTGTCAGGATTGTGCAAATTTCCAATTGGGCATTTTCGTATGATGAATCCAAATTAGTACGAACTCGAACATCCTGTAAATATGCTGCTGGGACGGCAGTCAGATAGACGTCCCGAAATATACCGCTCATCCGCCACATGTCTTGATCTTCCAGGTAGCTTCCATCTGACCATTGGTAAACCAGCATGGTGAGGGTATTGTCTCCTGGTTTCAGATAGGGTGAGATTAAGAACTCGGAAGTCATGTGGCTGACCTGGCTATATCCCACTTTTTTCCCATTAATCCAGACATAAAAGGCGGAGTTCACTCCCAGAAAAGTGAGGATCACATTTCTTTCAGACCATGTTTCAGGTATTACAAATGATCTCTGATATAGTCCTACCGGGTTTTCATCCGGAACATAAGGGGGATCAACAGGGTATGGATAATTAACATTGGTATAGTTGGGTTTTCCATATCCTTCCATCTGCCAGTTAGCTGGAACGGTGATTTCTTTCCAATCTATATCCTCTATTTCTCCATTTTCCAATAAGCTATTAATGAGTGAGGTTCGTTCAAAGTATTGAAATTGCCATTTTCCATTTAATAATTTGACGAGTGGTGATAAAGCGGGAGCGTTTTCCAATGCCGATTCTCGGTTTAAATATGGGAAAAAATGAGCGCGTGGAGGCAAACAATTAATGTGAAGGACGGCAGGGTTTTCCCAATCAGGCTTCAAAGTTGCTGTTAATTTATCCATTCCTATAACTCCAAGGGGAATATATGAATATAAATTTTATCAGAGACTCAAGCTTATTACGGTATTTCGATCAAACCCGAACCAAAATGCGTCTGGTTAGAAAATAATTTGATAGCAATTAGATTATTAATCAGATCTTAATATGCGCTTATTTCGTTGTTAAAATTACTGTTGTAAAATATCTTTGGCTTATCATAAGTGTGATAGAGTAAGTGAATAGGATGCAGGCTGGTGAATCATGACGTTTACATTACAGCAGAGCGTTTTATCTTTAAACGTGGGGGATTTACCAAGCTTTGATTTTCGTGTTGAATCACAAACACCGGTTCATGTCATTGTCAATAAATTTGGCAGCAGTCCATCATTACCTGGCGTAATGATCATGAATTCAGGTTGTTGCGTGGGAATGGTTAGCCGAAGGCGGTGTTTTGAGCACCTCGGTAAACCATTTGGGGTTGATTTATTCCTGAAAAGACCAGTGATTGATTTTTATAAACAAATAGCCACATCTTCCTTCATTCTAAATGAGAACATATCTATAGAGGAAGCAGTCCATTCTGCGCTAAGCCGTCCACCCGATCAGGTTTATGAGCCTATCCTGGTTCAATATAATGACCAATCCATGCGATTGTTGGATATTCACACTCTCCTTTTAGCTCAATCTCAATTATTAGCGAACGCAAACCAGTATATTCGGAAACAAAATGAAATTGGCAGATCATTGTCGATGAGTCTGGATCTGAATGAAGTTCTCAAGCTGATATTAAAAGGCATCAGTGAGGTAGTTCCCTTTGATATTGGATTACTGATAATAAAGAATCCAGGTGAGTTTGAATACTCTTTTTATTCTTCTAAACCGGAAAACCAAGAAAATTCCCGGCTTTTTGATACAAAGGAAATCAAGCGAATTTGGGAGAATTATCATTCGAAGGAACCCACTTGCATGACTCAAACCTTGCAGGATATCCCCATTTTCCCCTTTGTTGATAACCCAAGCAGTACGATCATCTTTCCATTTCAGTTTTCAGGCAAGGACATTGCAATTTTATTTTTATCCAGGCAAGGATTAGATAAAAAACTAAGTGATCTGGCAAAAGAAGGAAAAGAGTTTTTAGCAATAACAGGGAGAATAAATCAGAGCAAGTACTGCTTCAATGAAAAAGATCTTAAAATCATTGAAAGCTTGCAAAACACATTCACGTCCGCGATTCGAAATGCTCAACTTCATCATCAGGTAGAACGAAACGCCAGGACAGATTTGTTAACAGGAATTCTGAATCGCAGAGGATTTTTCGAGTCAGGCTATTCCCTATTTGAACAATATAAAACTGGTGGAATTAAACAATTAATCGCGCTTATGATCGACATTGATCACTTTAAGAGTGTTAATGATGCATATGGGCATACAGTGGGTGATTTGGTGATCAGAAAAGTAGCCAGATTGTGCGCTAAAAACATAAGGGAAACAGATTTGTTCGCGCGCTATGGTGGCGAAGAATTTGTTTCTTTATTGAAGGGGGAAAATATTGAAAATGCTTTTCAGATCGCAGAACGGATCAGGAATAATGTAGAAAAGTTGGTTGTTACCACTTCGCAAGGGAAAATTGCAGTAACGGTGAGCATTGGTCTAGCCATATCGAACCAGGCTGATGATAACCTGGATACTCTCCTTCAACGATCTGATAAATTATTGTATCAGGCGAAGAAAAATGGCAGAAATCGGGTTGAGGTTGAATCGGATTTATTGCTCCATGAAGTACCTAATTATTATTTTTCCGGGAACCTAACCAAAACGATAGAGACCTGTCAGGGTGTTAATTTTTTTGATGTTCCTGGAAATGATGATTCTGAGTCATTAGAACGAGTATATGATGATTTGATTCAAGGATGGGTTCATGCCCTTGAATTACGTGATATGGAAACAGAAGGACATGCTCAACGGGTTGCTGAAATGACCATTTCCCTTGCAAAGCAAATGGGATTTTCAGGTGAGAGCTTGAAGCATATCAAACGGGGCGCTTTATTGCATGATATTGGAAAGATTGCAATTCCAGATAGCATTTTGTTAAAACCAGGTTCATTATCAGATGAGGAATGGTTGATTATGCAACGGCATCCATTGTATGCCTATGACCTGCTTTCTGGAATTGAATTTTTAAATCCCGCGTTGGACATACCATATTGTCATCATGAGTGGTGGAACGGGAATGGCTATCCGCGCAAGATAAAAGGATCACAGATTCCACTTGCTGCACGTTTATTTGCAATCATCGATGTTTGGGATGCTCTTAATTCTGATCGACCCTACCGCCCCGCCTGGAATCCGAAAGATGCTGAACAGTTTATCATTTCGCATTCGGGAACTCAATTTGATCCTTGTGTTGTAGAAAACTTTTTAAAGTTACTCGATGAGAATCGTTTTTTTTACCCTCACCCTGACCAGCTAAAGATTAGTAATGGACAAATGAGTCAGACTGTAAAACAGATAAGTCTACCAGTTTCTTAAATTTTTTCGACATCGGAGTGATACCTGCTTGCTCTGTTTTTTGCATTTGATTGAAATACGCCGGTTACACCGGCTAAAACGAAAAACGCACCTAAAAATGTCCAGATTGTTATATCTTCGTTCAAAATTAACCAGCCAAGAAAGACGGCAATGATTGGGTTAACATAGCCGTATGTAGTGACAATACCTGGCGGAAGCAGCCTGACCGCTTGAATGAATGCCGTAAAGGCTATGATGGAGCCAATAAAAACAAGGTAAGCCCAAGCCAGCCAGGCTTCGAGGTTAGGTGATGGAATTGGGTTCTGAAAAAATACCGCCATTAAGGTAAAACTGATTCCACCGAAGATCATCTGGTATCCAGAGCTTACAGTTGGTGATAAATTGATGGGATTTTTGCTCTGATAAAATGTGCCAGCTCCCCAGCAAAAGGCAGCAATGAGCAGCGCAATTATTGAAAAAAAATCAGCTCTCACTCCATTCAATAGAACGGGGAGACTTAATACGAATATACCACCAGTGCCAATAATGAGGCTGCTTACCAGCAACAGGGAGGGCAATCGCTTTTGATAAACCGAGTCCATCATCGCAACCCAAATCGGAGTGCTGGCAAGAATCAGAGCTGTTAATCCAGAGGACGCGCGCTGTTCTGCGAGCATAACAAATCCATTTCCTAAAAACCAGAGCAAAATACTTGAAACAAGCAGGCGAGTCAAATCCTTACGGGAAAGGTGAATATGCCCGCCGCGGATGATATTCCAGCCAAGGAGGAGAAATCCACTTAGTAGTAATCTGGTAGCGCCCATTGTAAAGGGAGTGAAACCAGCACCTTCACGGACTGTAACTCGAATTGCCAGGTAGGTGCTGCCCCAAACTATGTAAATAATAAAAAGATTGATTAAGCCATTCTTGTTTAACTTGAAAAATGAGGTGTTCATAAATGTAGACACGACCTATACAATTATTCCCTGATGAGGGTGATCAAAAACACGTAGATACAAGGGGCTCTTCAGTACATATGGTGCGTGCCGGAGCTCACGCACCATATGTACTGGCTGAATCCTTGAACTATAACCTTCTTAACAACTTGCCTTGATTATACTTGAAGAAATATTGTCATTTTGATTCAAAAATTGGTTTCCATAAAGGTATAATTGTCCGGTTATTATCCTTGCCATACAAGCAGGCTACATGGGTGAAATTGCAGCAATATCTACCGCTATCTTTTGGGCGTTCACTTCAATCTTTTTTAGTGAAGCTGGTAAGAGAGTAGGATCTCTTGTTTTAAACCGGGTCAGGTTGTTAATTGCCTCGATTTTACTTTTAGTCACACACCTTGTCATCCAGGGACATCTTCTGCCTTTGGATGTGGGATTATGGCGTTTTTTTTGGTTGGTGATGTCTGGTGTAATAGGATTATCGTTAGGGGATTTTTTCTTATTTCAATCCTATATCATGATCGGTCCTCGCACAACGACATTGCTGATGGCATTGACACCTGTGGTGGGCACTGTATTGGCGTGGTTTTTTTTGGGAGAGATACTGAATTTTTTTGAAATCCTAGGCATAAGTATAACAATCATTGCAATTGCCTGGGTTATTTGGGAAAAATACGGTTTAGCCAACAATAAGGATCAAAAGATGGATTGGAATGGTTTGCTATATGGTGGAGGGGCAGTTATATGCCAGGCTATTGGTTTAATCCTATCAAAAAAAGGTTTGGAGGATAATTATCCAGCCATTTCTGGTGTTCTGATTAGAATATTATCTGCCGCAGTCGCTATATGGTTGTTTACTTTTCTAAAGAGAGAAATTATCATGTCGCGGATCGTATTTGAGAAAGCTGGTGCACTCAAATTTACTGTATTGGGAAGCATTGTTGGACCTTATTTGGGGGTGTGGTTCTCATTGATTGCCGTACAACATATTCCAGTTGGGATTGCTTCCACTTTAATGTCATTAACACCTGTCATTGTCCTGCCAATATCTTATTTCTTTTATCGAGAAAAAATAACTTTGCGGATCTTTATTGGGACGCTTGGTGCTTTCATCGGTGTAGCTATACTCTTTCTAGTTGTGTAAACAGTTAACAATCGATAAGTAATAAGTTTAGTACCCATAAATTTTACAATTCAAGTATAGTTAATGGCAAGTTTTTTATTTTGTAGGTCGAACATATCCAAACGCAACGGGTAATGGATAATCCGATCCAGGTAACTCGCACGAAAATAATTATTCCTCGCCGGCGGGAGGAAATACTAACTCGTCAGCGACTCATCAACGCTGTGACGGACGCAATAGAGAATAAGTTATTCATTATTGCGGCTCCTGCGGGTTATGGAAAGACGTCCCTGTTGATTGATGCTGTCCATCGGATTGATTTACCAGTATGCTGGTATTCATTAGATGCTCTTGACAAAGATGCCTTCCGATTTTTATCACATTTTATTTCCTGTATTCGACAACGGTTTCCTTCGGTAGGAAAACCTTCCTTAACTGCCCTTCAGGCAAATACCCAGGGACAAATTAATATCAATACCTTATCAACAATTCTAATTAATGAAATCTACGAAAAAATTACTGAGCATTTTGTAATAGTTGTAGATGATTATCATTTAGTTGATAAGAATAAAACTATCGATAACTTTTTTAATCGGTTCATTCAGGATGTTGATGAAAATTGCCATATTATCATTGCTTCAAGGCATTTATTAACTCTGGCAGATTTGCCTTTGATGGTGGCTCGTTCTCAGGTAAGTGGTTTGGGTTTTGAAGATCTGGCATTTCAACCCGAAGAAATCATCCAATTGTTTCGGAAAAACTATAATCAGGAAATTAGTGAAAGCCAGGCAGATGATCTGGTAAATCAAACAGAAGGCTGGATAACCGGCTTACTTTTATCAAGTCAATTGCGCAACCGGGAGAATGGGGTACAAGGTCGTGTTTCTCGTGTGACAGGTGTTGGTTTATACGAGTATATGGCTCAACAGATCCTTGACCAACAACCTGAAGCTATTCAAACCTTCTTGTTACGCACCTCCATATTTGAAGAATTTGATTCCCAATTATGCCAGGAAGTTATTGGCAGCCTGATGCCTGAGGAACAATTTGATTGGGATCAGTTGGTAAATTTTGTTTTACATCATAATCTGTTTGTTCTGCCGGTTGGTGAAGAGCGCGTTTATTTACGATATCATCACCTTTTCAGAGATTTTCTAAGAGATTGTTATCATCGTAAAAGTCCAAACGAGGCAAAATCAATCAAATTAGCCCTGGCGCGCCATTATATTGAAGCTGGAGATTGGGAACCTGCGTATGAAATTTACAGGAATCTTGGAGAATTAGAACAACTTGCTGCGCTTATTGAGCGGGCAGGTACCTCCCTCATTTCCTCTGGAAAAATCATGACTTTGTCAGATTGGTTAAATGGTTTTCCAGATACATTGTTAGAGAAACGCCCTGTTCTGCTTTCTTTAGCCGGGTCTGTTTCTGTAATGCGCGGAGAAACATCCAAAGGTATTTTATACCTCAAACAGGCGATAAAGAGCTTTGATTTAACAACTCCATCTGCTCACCTGATTCGGACATATATTAGGTGCGCCAATGCGAATCGATTATCAGGAAATTTTGACCAGGCTGAACAAGATGTTGATACTGCATTGAGCCTATTGCAACAAGATAATTTTGACCGTTCTCTATATGCAGATGCTTGCCGGGCGAAAGGTGTCAATTATTACCAACTGGGAAATTTGCAACTTGCCCTGGAATGGATGGATAAATCTTATTCCTCATATCAGTCGATTCGTGATACTCGCAGCGCTGCCTATGTAGCGATGGAAATCGGGTTAATTAATAAGGCAATGGGAAATTATCCTGCTGCAGAAGAAGCATATAGCAAGGCTTTAGATTACTTCAACCAGACAGGAAATTCGATAGGTCAGGCGAATCTTTATAATAATCTGGGTGTTTTACAACAGCTTTTAGGTGAGTATGATCAGGCAGCCTCTTCCCTTGAAAAAGCCATTCAGTATGCTCGTTTAAGTGGCTACACCCGTTTGGAAGCATATGGAATGGCAAGTATTGCCGATTTGTACCGCGAGTTAGATGCAACTGAAGAGTCATTGGCAGCGTACAGTTTGGCTGAAAAGTTAGCTTTACAAATAAATGACCGCTTTTTAAGATTGTACATTACTTTGGCTCAAGCCAGGTTGTTATGTGGAAATGGTCAATTTATCGAGGCGCAAGCCTGCCTGGAAAAAGCTGAGAAGATGATTCCATCCGAAGGCGTTGAATACGAAAAAAATTTGATTGTTATTGAAAAAAGTTTGTTATTTTTATTATGGAGCAATTATTCTTTTAATTTAGATGCTGTTGAAGATTCAACGAATTATTTTTTATCACATAAGTATCAAGTAGAAGCATTTCGGTCGGTTATTTTGGCGGGTTTCGTGATCTATAAGGCACGAAATCATCAACTAAGTGAACCTTATTTCCAAAAAGCAAAAGATTTATTAAATAACCAGGAGAACTGGCATTCCTTTATTGTGGCTGCAAGGGAGATAAAAGGGCTATTATTGGATATAAAAGGTGTAACGGATGAAATGATTGAATTCTTCCATGAGTTAGCCACTAAAATTGAACAATTCGAGGGTAAATTATCAGCCATCCGAAAGCAAATTCGACGCCGAACGACTGCTATTCCTTTTGCTCCCCCCAAAATTGTTATTCGTGCTTTAGGCAAAGTACAAGTAAAACTATCTGATCATGTGGTTACATCATCGGAATGGCAAACCCAAACTGCAAAAGAGTTGTTTTTCCTATTATTTGCTCATCCGGACGGATTAACAAAAGAACAAATTGGTGAAATATTTTGGCCAGAATCGTCGCCTTCTGAATTAAAATTACGATTTAAGAATACAATATATCGTGTCAGACATGCTGTTGGAAAGGATGCAATCATATTAAAAGATAATTATTATTATTTTAATTATGATCTTGATTATGAATATGATGTTGATCAGTTTTACCGTGAATTAAACAATGCAAAGCAAGCAGAGACTGATGAAAAAAAACTTCAGCATTTTCGCACTGCAATAAAAAGTTACAAAGGTTCTTACCTGCCTGATATAGAAGCCAATTGGGTGACCCTGGAGAGGGAAAAAATATCCCTGGCTTTTCAGACTGCTGCTTTGGAGTGTGGAGAAATATTATTCTCGCAAAATGAGTATGAGGAGTGTTTGATTTACTGCCAAAAAGCACTAGAGGAAAATCCATGCCTTGAGGAAGCTCATCGCCTTGTGATGAGGGTGTATGCAACAATGGGAGATCAAAGATTACTCTTCAGGCAGTATGAAAACTGCGTTAATGCTTTGAGGGAAGAATTGGGGGCAGAACCTTCCGATCAAACAAAAAACCTCTTTGAATCCTTGCGTAAGCAATAAAAATAATTCTATATACCTGGTCTTCACAACCTGACTCAAATAATTACAAATGTCATGCAATAACCGTGACATTTGTCGCAATGATGAGACAATTTTCTCAGGATTTAAAGCCTGTTTAAAGCCTGTTTTAAAGCCTCCCCCTTGATATAGTAAAAACACCCCAATAATTCTTTACCCCAAGGACCGGAGGATTACCATGAAAAACTTAATCAATCGCTTCGCAGTACAGACTGTTGATAACAACAAAGTGCGCATTGCCTTCTTTGTTCTCACCCTGGTTCTGTTCATCCTGTCCGCTGGTGCTCCAGATGCTTCAGGTGGAATCATTAACTAATTTGAACTTTTCCGTCTTTTATAGATGATTTTACTAACAGCCGTCGTAGCAGGCTTGGTTTCAGGTCTGATACGAGCCTGGAGGGGAGGTAGACAATATCGCTCCCCTCGTTTGAGCCTCGAATGGCTGGTTTTTTTAGCTTTTTTACCGCAAGGTTTGGCGTTTTTTCTGCCAAGAGGCTCTGGTTTATCGGATGAGCTAGTCCCATTTGTCTTGGTTTTATCCCAGGCTGGTTTATTGGTGTTTACCTGGGTGAATCGTAGAGAACCAGGATTCTGGTTGTTAGGCATTGGGTTAGCCCTTAACTTTTTGGTAATTTTGATTAATGGTGGATTAATGCCAATCAGCCCAGAGTTGGCTGCCTGGGTTCACCAGGATAACCCAACCATTAATCTTGTGACAGGTCAGAGGTTGGGTAACGGCAAAGATATCATCCTCGACCCAGATACAACAAGATTGTGGTTTTTGTCAGATCGTTTTCCTTTGCAACTCTTCAACCGGTATCGCGTCGCTTTTAGTATTGGAGATGTGTTAATCGCATTAGGAGCGTTCTGGCTTTTGTGGTCTCTGGGCGGACCATTAGCGATAGATAAGGAGGAAAAATGAACATACGATTTCATTCTCGACCTAACAATTATGATTTGACCAATCAACGCGAGTTCAGCCGGATTTTGACAGCAGCTGTCGTTGATCGAAATTTTCAGCGGATGTTGCTTGCAGATCCAGCAAAAGCAATTTCGCGTGGATATGGTGGAGAAAATTTCCACCTGGTAAATGAGGATCGGAAAAAGGTTGCCTCAATCCGAGCTTCGTCCTTAGCAGATTTTGCGATGCAATTATCGAAGATCCAAAGTTCAGCTGTTTCTGCTCCACAATATTCTGCAGGAGATTAACCTTTCCCCCTGGCTCATTTAATGGTCATATCCGATTTTTATTGTTAAAAAAGGTCTTTATATGTCGACACAAGCGTGGTTACCTTCACAAATAGAATCTTATGGGATCAAACCATGCCACTTTAACAACAAAGAAAGGGTTAAGTCAACAGAATTATTGGATCGCTCACTCCGATTTATTGGGTTACCGGTTTTTGAGCAGGTGGGTTCATTATTCCAAATCGATGATGCTATGTTAACTTCCCATACGCTCGATCTATTGTACGAAAACATTGTCCATTGGGCAACAGAAATTCTTCAGGTGGATTTCAGCCGATTAGTCTTGCGCGAATCTGGAGGTGGATTTCGTTGCAAAGCAAGTTTTCATAATTCTTCTCAATTAGAATTTTCACAACCAGATTATTCTGAATCGATCTCAGCCCAGAAGTTATATCAAAAAGTTCTATCTGAAAAAAAGCCAGTATTGCTAGATGCCGTCGGTAATAATATTTTAGATATTTCCAAAAAATCATCTGGAATGGCTGGAAATGAGTCGCTATGTCTGGCTCCGATGATTGCGGGGTCTAAACAGATTGGGGTTTTTATCTTTGGTCGCAGATACAATACTCCCTCAGATAGATTTTGGGAAGAAAAAATTAAACTTGCTTGTATAACAGCCAATCAGGCAGCCAATGCCATTCATATAGCAGGTTTGGCGCATGAATTAGAAAAGAGTCAGCTTGAAACGGTAATGGCTTTATCAAAGGCGATTGATGCCCGTGACCATTACACGAGTTTACATGGTAAAAAAATCGTTGAATACGCTGTAAAACTCGCAAGAAAATTCCAACTCTCATATGATGACATACAAACCGTTCGATATGCCGCTTTACTACATGATATCGGGAAAATAGGGGTTCCTGATCATATTCTTTATAAGCCAGGTCCGTTAACATTAGATGAATGGGTAATGATGAAACAACATCCGGTTATTGGGGCTGATATTGTTTTAAGTGTTACGAACCTGGCGAATGTTGCTTCAATCATCCGCGCTCATCATGAACGATATGATGGGGGTGGATATCCTGATGGTTTGAAAGGAGATGAAATCCCATTTTGTGCCAGAATTTTGTCGGTTGTAGATGCCTATAGTGTGATGTTAGATCACCGCAGGTATCAACCCGCTCTTTCACCGCAAGAGGCGATGGAAGAAATAAAACGATGTTCGGGATCGCAATTTGATCCGTTAGTGGTTGAAAATTTTATTTCGGTGCTAAAGATGTGATAATTTTAATTTTCTGATAATAATTTATGGTACTATGGCACTTTCATCACTGCCCAATAGATAATCAGGCTTAAAAGACATCCCGCGATGATATCTAGGATGTAGTGTTGACCTGTAAATAAAGTTGATAAAAGAATAATGATCAAGATTCCTGCCCAAAGCCAGGAATATTTAGGCAACCATTTCCGCCAGAAAAGGAATATGATGGTGCTGATGTAAGCATGCCCACTGGGCAGCGCGTTGTGAACTTGATCGTTTTGATAAATCCATTTGAGAAACATATATTCCCAACCATCGTTATTAATCGTTGGTCGAATGACATAAGTCGGAAATAAGAAGAAAGATAGTTGTCCAATCAAAAAGACAATGGCAGACACTTTTACACAGGACATAAAAAGGTCTGTCTTCATAAAAAAGCAAGCCCATGCATACATCATGATCCAATATGGGATTGCCAGGAGATAGGGAATTGCCCACAGAGGCAATAGTGGGATGAATTCGTCCCAGCCCAGCACAGGAACAAATCCACCGGATTGGTGTCGATTTAATGGAAAATATAATAATTGAATTCCAAGACAAATGGATAATAGACCGATCCTTTTCAGAATTTGATTGGCATCAATAGAGATCATCTGGCGAAGGGTATATTTTTGTGTGCGCATTGTAGATGTTTATTTTAACTGATGATGATATTCAATACACGCAAATTGGTATTTTAAATTAAATAATCAGGTGAAGGGATGAAAAAAGAAAACTCACAGAAGACTTTATTAATCATCGGTGGTAGTGGTTTTGTGAGTGGAACACTGGCGCGTCATGCTGAATCTTCAGGCTGGCAAGTGTGGGTTGTCACCCGAGGTCAGCGGAAAGTACCAGAGAAGGTGCATCATATCATCGTTGATCGCCATCAACACCGTTCTTTTCAAGAGGCGCTCATAAAAGTTGATTGTCATTGGGATGTTGTAGTGGATGCAATTGGATTTGAACCAAGAGATGCCCGCCAGGATATTGAACTTTTCGCTTCGAGAACAAATCATTTGATTTTTATTTCCAGTGATTTTGTTTATCATCCTGCTTATCGCCAATTTCCCCAACCCGAAGACGCCAGTATATACATGCCTTCTGGATATGGTGGAAAAAAACGTTTGTGCGAAATTGAATTTATCCAATCTAAAAAAACAAATATTAACTGGACCATTGTCAGACCAGGTCATATTTATGGTCCTGGTTCTATGTTAGGATGTTTGCAATGTCATGCGCGCGATCCACAATTGCTGCGTCGATTATTAGTTCGCGAACCACTTAAGCTGGTTGGAGGGGGGTATTTTTTACAACAACCGATTTATGTGGCAGATCTGGCTAAGTTAATCCTGGATATGGCGGGAAAACCGAATACATTTAGCAAAATACTGAATGCAGCTGGTCCAGATGTTATTGAATCCTGGCGATATTATGCAATTATAGCAGGAATTTTAGGGGTTGATTTGCGTATAGAAGAAATCCCAACGCGAATATATCTCGCGGAACATCCAGAATCTTATTCATATCTATGTCATCGAATATACAGTCTAGAAAAACTTAAACTGACTGGGATAAAACTTCCTTCCACGCCTATCAACCTGGGACTACAAAAGCATGTATTCAGTCTGATATCCAACGAAAATATCGGATAATTATTTTCTATCCAATTGAACTGCTAAACCTCCCGATGCTGTTTCCCGGTAAAGGGAAGGAAGATCCAAACCAGTTTGACGCATGACTATAACGACATCATCAAAACTCACGCGGTGAAATCCATCTGAAAAAAGTGCATAGTCAGCGCAACTCAGTGCTTTTGCTGCTGCCATCGCATTTCTTTCGATGCAAGGAATTTGCACCAGACCACCAACTGGATCGCAGGTAAGACCCAGGTGATGCTCTAATCCCATCTCCGCGGCATATTCAATTTGACGAATAGTACCACCTAAAATTTGAACAGATGCTCCGGCTGCCATTGCGCATGCTGTTCCGATCTCACCCTGACACCCAACTTCTGCTCCCGAAATGGATGCATTGTGTTTGACCAGATTTCCAATCAAGCCTGAAGTTGCCAAAGCCCGTAAAATGGTCTCTTCAGGACTTTTCGTCATTTCACGCATGAAACGAAGTACTGCTGGAAGAACACCGCTAGACCCACAGGTAGGCGCGGTGACCACAACGCCTCGGGTGGCATTTTCTTCCGATACTGCCAGAGCATAAGCTGAGAGAAAGCCCATCCGACGAAAATAAGATCCAGTGGTTTTCGCTTTTTGATAATAAGCCCAAGCTTTTCTAGGCAGTCCCAGCCCACCTGGTAACACGCCTTCCGATCGTAAGCCTCTTTCAATAGCTTCTGCCATCGTGCGCCAAACTTTCTTTAGATGCGACCAAATTTGAGGACCTTCGATTTGCTCAACGTATTCCCAAAAAGACAGACCATTTGCTTCAAGATGAGTCAGTATTTCACGCATCGTGGATAGAGGATATAAACTGCTGGTAGATGTCTGCTGGTTTTCTTCTCGAATTTCACCTCCGCCAATGCTAAAAACTTTCCAGGTATCGATCACTTGTTGCCCTTTATCGAGCGCTTCAAAAATCATCCCATTTGGGTGAAAGGGAAGTACTTCATGGGGTTTCCAAATGAACTCGACGGAAATAGGAGCTAAAACTTCCTGGATCACCAGGTTGGTCATATGTCCCCGACCGGTTGCTGCCAGGCTGCCAAAAAGTGTTACACGCACAAAGTGGATATCGGGGTGGCGGCGTTTAAATATTTTTGCAGCTTCTGCCGGTCCCATAGTATGGCTGCTTGAGGGACCGAACCCAATTCGATACAGTTTAGTAATGGATTCCATGATCAATAGAGTTTCTTGAACTGCTCGAATAATTGGTCTACCTCATAAGGAGGTAGATTTGTAGAAGCCAGGTAGCACACTCCCTCAGGTTGTAATTCTTGCGACAATTGAATCACTTCTGTTACAGGGCATACAATTTGGACAGATTTTTTTGCTGCCAGGATTTTTTGGTACATCTTAATCCATGGTAAAGCAGAAGGTGTTCCATCTCCTGGAACATACTGAATAGCCTGTATCGTAGGAATTTGCAGCAATGCGTCTAAATGTTTAACGGCTCCTGGACCGTCGAGATGGAAAATACACCGGTTTAAGGTGCTGGACTGCCTCTCAATATCGGGAATAAATAACCGCTCAAAGTCTTTCTTGCTGATAAGGTAATTAAAATCACACTCGATGGGGGTGTGAGGAAGGTTTGACCAGGTTAAAGTATGATGGCTAACTCCCACTTCTGCCGAAAGAGCAATATCAAATAATTGACGAAGCGCCTCTCTCCAGGAAGGGTATATTGCCTGAACCGCTGATATTATTTTTGACGGTTGGTCGATTACATCCAGGCACAGTTCAGTTGATCCGCGCAAATTTAGTAATATGTCAGCAGAACTTCCCAGGTTAGGAGTTTGTAAGATGTATTTGCCCTTTCCACGAGAGGCTACCAATTTACTGAACTGGGTGATCTTTGACCACCAGGGATTATCTTGGTGTAATATCCAATCCGGTTCATTCTCCCAGCTATCGTTGATAAATGGATGCGTCCAGGTTGTGTCTGCGGTAAATTCAACCTTTCCACCAAACGCCCCCCCCAGGACAACGGGTCCGAAGTCTGGTCTGACCAGAGGTAAAGCGTCTCCGACCCGATGAATATTTTCCAGGTCAGAGATTTTTGTCGTAAACCATTCCTCTGGGTTACCTAACAATTCAAGTCTGCGAGTAATTGGTCGATTGGGATTAGAGTTTGTAGAACAGATAAAAACAGGTCGATCCAGGCAATCCTGGTTCCACCAAGCTTCAAACCGCTGGCATATAAGGGGAAAATCAGGACAATATTCGAGTGGTTCATTAGCGATTATTTGAAGAACTTGTGCCCATTGCTGCGCTTCAGGCAGAAGATTCTGAGTTAATTTACGATTTTTGTCATCCGTTTGTTGTAACATGGGCTTCCTCTACCAATAGTAATGAACCAAAGGGCGAATGTCCACATCATATATTTGCTTGATTTCCGACATGATCTGGGGTGAAAGAGGTGGCAAATCAGCCGCCGCAGCGTTTTCTGTTACTTGTGCCACATATTTTGCACCGGGGATAGCGCAGGATACTTCATCAAACATGGTAATCCACCGCAGGGCAAATTGTGTCATGGTGATCCCTTGTGGAAGTAAAGCTCTTAATTTTTCAACGGCTTGTAATCCTTTTTCGAAATCTACACCAGCGAAAGTTTCACCCCTATCAAAGCGTTCTCCATGCCGATTGTAATTGCGATGATCTGAAGATTCAAAGGTTGAGCCTGCGCTCATTTTTCCAGTTAATAACCCTGAAGCTAGAGGAACCCTGGCGAGGATGGCAATTTTCTTTTGCCTGGCAAGTGGGAAAAATAAATCCAGAGGACGCTGGCGAAATATATTAAATATTATTTGCACACTGGTCAAATTGGGATAATCGATGGCTTTTATCGCTTCTTCGACTTTTTCAACACTGACGCCATAATATCGGATTTTTCCGGCTTTCACCAGGTCATCCATCACCTGGAATACATCCGGATTATAATAGACTTCAGTCGGAGGGCAATGCAATTGAACCAGATCTAGCGTGTCGGTGTTTAGGTTTTCCAGGCAGCGCTCGACAAATTTGGTTAAATTTTCACGATTGTACCCGGATGCGACATGGGGATTCAGACGGCGACCAATTTTGGTCGCGATGTAAAAGGTCTCTTTCCGTTCCTTTCGTAATTGAGCTAATAATCGCTCGCTAAGTCCATTCCCATAAACATCTGCTGTATCAAATAGATTGACGCCCATATCTACTGCACGATGAAGGGCTGCCATCGATTCTTTATCGTCAACCTTTCCCCAACTTCCGCTAATTGCCCATGCGCCGAAGCTGATGACCGATACTTTCCAACCAGTCTTCCCGAATTCCCTATAGATCATTCCTCACTCCTTATGTTGATGACAATAATTTTTTTACAGCCATTCCTTAAGAAATGCCTGGAATTTAAGCGGTTCGAATTCAATAAATCTGTACACCGCTAAACCTTTTACTTGATAAGGATCATTCTTAAAAAACGCCTGGATATCCTCCAGGCTGTTTGCCCTTGCCACGACCATCCCCCCAATCCGTGGCGATTGAGGTCCTGATAATAGAAGAAGTCCTGCGTCATAACCTTTTTGTAGATACGCACGATGTTCAGTTACTACTTCGCTGAGATGTTCGGCTGGAACAGTATAAGTAATTTCAATAATAAAGTGTCTCATGAGTATATCTCCGTCTCTCATTAAGTTGAAGTGATTATAATTGTAATATAAACACGTTTGAAATGATCAACAAAGGTCTCAAATGGTATCACAACCAAAATTGAATTACCTTCAGATGTTGCTGTCTCATTATGATCACGTTTTAGAAAGCGGCAGAGCGAATTTTGGTCCTGCTCCATCCAGGATGTGGCTATCCAGTCTGGATGTTCGAACGGGCAGGTATCCTGAGATAGATACTCATCCTCCCTCTATTGGAAAACGAGTATATCGCAACATCGATGCGCCAAAAGGCTGTTCACTTTACTGGGATCAGGCTTCCCTTGTTTGTTGTCATGCCTTGTCTACAGTCACTGGCGACACCAAATATGCCCAGGCTGCTGACCAATATATAAATGATTTTTTAGAGCGTTGTGTTGCAAAAAGTGGAATTTTCTTGTGGGGTAATCATTATTATTTCCAGGTTTTATTAGGGAAAGTGCTGAAATTTCATGCTGAGGAAGAACCTGTTCCAGTGGATGACCACGAACGAGGTGAATTACATGAGATCCGCCCTATCCCTCCAGCCTGGGAATTATTCTGGAGAGTATCTCCGGAAAAAACTGAAAGGGCTATTCGAGCAGCAATTGAGGGACATTTAGTCGACTCAACCACAGGAGAGTTTAATCGTCATGCTGAGGGTAAAAGAGGATGTTCTTTTCCGGAAGCGGGTGGAATACTGGTTCAGTCAATAGCCTGGCTATCGAAAATGACAGGTGATCATGATTTACTGGAATCCGCGAAGAAAATTGCCAATTTCAGTTTTTCTTACCGAAATGCCCAAACCGGCTTAATGGAAATCAATCCTACCTGGAATCGATGGGATAAATATACCTCGACCACAGAAGTTGGGTTATGGGGAGGCTGCCTGCTGCAGGCGGCGAACTGGACAAACGAGTTGAATTGGATCGAAATGGCAGATGTGTCAATCGAAGCCTGGTTAAAATATGGATATGATGAACTCTCACGTCGATTTTTTGGAAGGTTGAATGTCAATTCTGGTAAACCCATTTTTGGACCGAAGGAAACACCTTATCAACCAGGGGAATATAGTGACCTATGGGAACCATTATTCCCTGCTCATGACTACCCAATGCAGTTTGCTGAGTCTTGTTTACAGTTATACCAAATTACAGGAAAACCAGTTTATCGGCTGGCGTGTCGGCGCTGGGCTGAAATGATCGACTTGTCTCTGCCTGCCCGGCATGGAAAAGGTGGGTATGCTGAACATTATGGTCGTTGTATTCACTTCTGTTTGGCGTGTTGGAGACAATTAGGAGATCCATTTTATAATAAGTTAGCGATCCGACTTGCGAATGAAGCAGTAAATGTGCTTTATGCCAATAGTATGTTTCGAGGTCACTCAGGTGAGGACCGGTGTGATGCCGTGGATGGGGTGGGATTCCTGTCATTAGCATTGATAGAGCTGGATACCGGTCACATTCCTAATATGATGGGTTTATCCTGGTAAAAAAAAATTTACCTGATTACATATAATTTTTTACTTATTATTTGCTGATTTTTACCGGGGCTTTCGGTGTGGAAATATCAAGGATTGGATCAAGAGTATCATTCAGGATCATTCTGCCTAAATCTTCCCCGTAGGCTGCCAATTGGTCGATTTTATCCACATCATCCATTTCAAAAGGTTGTTGGAGATCGATCTGGAATCTTCTGAAATCAATTTCAGGGAAAAAATTATGCACGAGGTGGACTTGTTGATCATCAGCTGATTGCATGAATGCGCCAAACATCGGACTAATCCACTCCCAGGGCGACAACTTGAGTATTGCTTGAGGATTATGAATAGAGTGAGGGCTTCGACCGGTTCCCAAACTGATTAATGTTGTTTCATTTGGATTCCAATTTAAACAGAATTGGCTCTCGTAAGCCGCCAGATAGCAGGGGTTAGCGTATGAACCTACTCCACCATCTACATATCTTCCTAAAACTGGAGGAAAGTAAGTGGGAACAGAGCTTGATGCCAGTACTGCCTGTTCGATAGACCAGTCAGCGTATTCAGTCTTCCAGGGTTTTATAAAACAGGTATGGTTTCTGATCAGGTCAAAAGCCGTAATTACAACATCGGTTGGAGGTGAAGCGAGCCAGAAATCACTCATCTTCCGGCTACCTAAATGTTTGGACAGTTGGGATTTCAATGGTTCTGGAGAATATCGATATCGGGTAAGGGGAAAGAAATGGGATCTCCAGGTTTTTTTGAAAATTGTCTTTCCAAGCAAAACGTATAGGTCAAATAATTGGCTTGCCGTCATGCCTGAGGCGATGGCAGTTGTAATGATTGCCCCGGTTGAAGTACCAGCAACCAGCCTGCATAGGCGCGATAAAGGTTGTTGTAATTCTTGTTCTACCATTGCCAATGCTTTCGCAACGATGACGCCCCGAATCCCTCCGCCATCGATGGCTAAAGCCACATTTTTTCTTAATGGTTTCATCGCGTGTACTCCTGTTATGTCACAAAGAACATCCCTGTCATCTACTTAATCTTATTTGGGAAGGGTGCAAATATTAGACCAGAAGTACACAAATAATTATGAATGGAAAAAAGATGGTTTATATCGTTTAAATATTTTGTGTTGGTGGATGGATGCGTTTGCGATATAAATCGAGTGTTTCCACTGCATGTCGCAAATGAGGAATAACAATGCTGCCGCCTACGATGAGGGCTATATTCAAGGCATCATATATTTCTTCATCGGACCACCCGATATCTATACATTGGATGATGTGGTAGTCAATACAATCGTTACAGCGCAACACCATCGATGCACACAGTCCTAATAGCTCTTTCTGTTTGCTGCTCAATGCGCCGTCATGATAGGCTGTATGATCCAGGTTAAAAAAACGTTTTATCCCCAGATGATCAATTTGGGCAATTCTCTCATTCATTCGTGTTCGATAAGACTGAAATTCATCGATACGGTTTCCCATAAGATTTCTCCATTACTTCAGTTTTCTTGTTAAGAATTGTGGAAAATATGTAGAATAATAACCCAAGAATTTGTATTAAACCCAGGAGATAGAATCCATTCAAAGAATTAGTCTCCAGGGATAATCCAATAAACCAGGTGCCTAAAAACCCGGCGAACTCAGCAATGGTTACATACATACTTACAGCGGTAGCGCGGATTTCTGAAGGCACTCTACTCATAGTCCAACTGGATATCGTGGGTGAAACGAAGCCCATTCCTAGTCCGAAAAGAAGAGATAATAAGTAAGGGGTTATATTGTCCTTAATTAATGGTGCCCATAATACTGCCACTATCCCCATGATATATCCTGGAATGATAACCGCAGGATAACCCCGATGGTCGGATATAAAACCTGATGAGAGTCTGGTTGGAATAGTGCCAAGTCCCCTTAAGCTGACCATTAAGCCAATATTTTCAACTTGATACCTTGCTCCCATCAGCGGGAGTAAGCCGACGAATGCGCTGCCAGCCGCAAAAAAAGCAGCTCCTATTATGCCTGGTAATAGTGTTGCGTAGGTTAATTCCTTAATTTTTCCTTTAAATTGAGGGGAATTTTGATTGGATCCAGGAGTATCAAACGGAAGAAAAAGGGTGAGGAGAAAACCTAAGAAGGGCACCAAAGAAGCGATAATAAAAGCAAGCTGGTATCCTCCAATTTCAACCAGTTTCATAGCAGAAACTGGGCTAATGGAGATTGCAATTGCGCTTATGGTTTCAACAATTCCGACAACCTTTCCTCGATGGCTAGGCTGAATTGCGAAGGATGCATATATAACAGCGGAAATAGAAAATAATCCCAAGCCGACTCCTTGCGCCAACCTGCACAAGATCAGTATGGGGGGAGATACAGCCCAAGAAATTAAAATCGAGGTGCCAGCCCAAAGCAAACTACCAATCAGCAAAAAAATCCTGGCGCCGAACCGGTCGATTGCCCAACCCAAACCGACCCTGGCGAGTAGTGCGCCAACCGAGAGCAATCCAACGATAAACCCAATTGTTCCCTCGGGCAGTTGATTTTGACGCATATACAGCGGCAACAATGTTCCGCTGGTGAATACGCTATACCAAACCGTCAAATTGACGAATAATACCAGGGTCAGGTTTCGGTAAGACACTTAGTTCGTGTATTTTGGCAACCAATCTCCATGAGCTTCGATCAGGTCGTCCACCAGGTGCCAGATTTGGTCTAAATCCAATTCAGCAGCAGTATGGGGATCCAACATGGCAGCGTAATATATATAATCTTTTTTCTTGGTCAGCGCTGCTTCTACGGTAAGTGATTGGACATTCACGTTGGTTTGAATTAGCGCAGCTAAATGAGGCGGCAGGGATCCTATTCGGGTAGGTTGAACACCATTTTTGTCAACCAGGCAAGGAACCTCAACGATACATTTCTCAGGAAGATTATGAATCAAGTGGTTATTAATTCGTCTTTAGACAAACGTCAGAAACCTGACAAATCGTCAGGTTGAAAACAGTACCTTAAAAACCGAGTTTCAAGCCGTTTTCGCAGCAACCGGCGTCTTTTTCACCACCGGAAAGCGCG
>Ga0073932_1000565_pt1 | contig 90145 bp, 72 predicted proteins | sample DewCreD2012metaG_FD_76967 | JGI IMG/M metagenome (GOLD analysis project Ga0073932, IMG submission 76967) | Hot spring sediment bacterial and archeal communities from British Columbia, Canada, to study Microbial Dark Matter (Phase II) - Dewar... ...
GGAAGGGCCGTCGCTCAAAGGATAAAAGGTACGCCGGGGATAACAGGCTGATCTTGCCCAAGAGTTCACATCGACGGCAAGGTTTGGCACCTCGATGTCGGCTCATCGCATCCTGGGGCTGGAAAAGGTCCCAAGGGTTTGGCTGTTCGCCAATTAAAGCGGTACGTGAGCTGGGTTCAGAACGTCGTGAGACAGTTCGGTCCCTATCCAGTGTGGGCGCAGGACAATTGAGGAGACCCGTCATTAGTACGAGAGGACCGTGACGCCCGGACCTACGGTGTATCTGTTGTAATTCAAATTGCATCGCAGAGTAGCCATGTCCGGAAAGGATAAGCGCTGAAAGCATCTCAAGCGCGAAACCTACTCCAAGATTAGTTGTCCCTATTAGTAAGGATCCAGGTAGACTACCTGGTTGATAGGCTTTACGTGTAAGTGCAGTAATGCATTTAGCGAAGAAGTACTAATAATCCGAGGACTTACCGATTATTTATTTTGTGTTGTATATCTTATGCAATTTACAAACTTCTTCATCACTCGGTAATGCCTTTTGGCTGATAAATAAAATTTATCTTTCTCACATCGAAATTTTTTAAGCTCGGTGACTATACCACGGGGGAAACACCTCTTCCCATTCCGAACAGAGAAGTTAAGCCCCGTTGGGCCGATGGTACTGCTCCTTTCAGGTGTGGGAGAGTAGGTCGTTGCCGGGCTTTTTTATTGTTTCTATAATAAAAAAGTCCAGAAAAATAATATATTTCTGGACTTTTTATCTTTTCGATTGCTATTCTCTATCTATTTAACCTCTTAGGCCCTGCATTCTGAACTGCATCAGGCACGCCACTCTTAAATTGCTTAAAATTCTCTATATAAAGAGATGCAAGAGCATCATATTTCATCCAATACTCATTTTTGTTCCCCCAAGCATTTGATGGTTCAAGCACTTCTTCCGGTACTTCAGGACAATAAAGCGGAACTTCAAACCCAAAGAGCTTGTCCTTTCTATATTCAACATTATCTAATTTACCTTCAAGTGCTGCATTAAGCAAATTTCGCGTATGCCTTATGCTTATTCGCTTGCCAACTCCAAACTTGCCTCCAACCCAACCAGTATTGACTAACCAGCACTTTGTTCCGTGCTTCTCCATTTTTTGACGAAGTAAATCAGCATAATAAAATGGATGATGTACCATAAAAGGAGCTCCAAAACAAGCACTAAATGTTATTTCAGGTTCTATGCCAAGACCTGCTTCTGTTCCTGCTATTTTAGATGTATAACCACTAATAAAGTGATACATAGCTTGATTCATATCTAATCTTGCTATTGGTGGCATTACCCCCTGTGCGTCACAAGTCAAAAATATTACATTTTTCGGATGAGAGCGTGCCATCTTTTCAGGCATAGCATTTTCAATAAATTCAAGTGGATAAGACGCTCTTGTATTTTCTGTAAATCTATCGTCATCTAAATCAATTCTTCGAGATGCAGGATCGTAAACAACATTTTCAAGAATTGTTCCAAATCTTCGTGTACACGCATATATCTCAGGTTCATGCTCTGCTGATAATCGAATCACTTTTGCATAGCAGCCACCTTCAAAATTAAACACTCCCTCATCACTCCATCCATGTTCATCGTCGCCTATTAAACGCCTATTGGGGTCTGCTGAAAGTGTTGTTTTTCCCGTTCCACTCAAACCAAAAAATAATGCAACATCCCCATCTTTACCGACATTAGCAGAACAATGCATAGCCATAACATTTTGCAAAGGTAAAAGAAAATTAAGAATCGTAAATATAGATTTTTTAATTTCTCCACCATAAGACGAGTTTGTAATAATTGCTAATCTCTGGGCAAAGTTTATTACAATTGCAGTTTCACTTCTCGTTCCGTCAATTCTTGGGTCTGCTTTAAAAGATGGAGCAGCAATAAGCGTAAATTCTGGAACGTGCCGCTTCATCTCGTCCCTTGTTCTTAGTTTTATAAACATGTTTCTTGCAAACATACTCTGCCAAGCTTTATCAGTTATAACTCTAATTGGCATTCTATAGTTTGGGTCAGCTCCTACATAACAATCCTGAACAAATAATTCTTCACCTTGAAGAAAAGCTTGCAATCGTGCCAATAAATTACTAAACTGCTCAGGACTCATCGGTCTATTATATTCGCCCCAGTCAATTTTATCTGCCGTTGTAAATTCTTTTACAATATATTTATCAGCAGCAGAACGAGAAGTAAATTTTCCTGTATAGACTAAAAAAGGACCTCCATATATTAGATGGCCTTCACCCCTAAATATAGCTTCCTCTACCAATGCAGGAGTAGGTAAATTCCAAAAAACATGGTCCAAATGAACTAAACCGTGATTTGCGAGTTTGAAATCGCTACTAAGTTCACCAGCATGTTTTAAAGCAGGTGTATCGAATTCTAAATATTTTGTCATAGCCAATCCCTCACTATCTTTCTTTGTCCAATATAAATTTCATTAGGAGAATTCGGGTCAAGTGCAAATTTTATACGCTCTAACCCTTCTGTTATGTCCTTTACGGTACCACAAGTCGAAAGTCGGAAGAAGCCTTCCATTCCAAACTCTATTCCAGGCATTACGGCTACCCTGACTTTTTCCAAGAGCAAATTAGCAGTTTTAGTAGAATCTTTTGTATATGCCCTGAAATCAGCAAAGCAATAAAAAGTGCCATCTGGTTTCGAACATCTTACACCATCGAAAGTAGCCAATTGTTGCAGCATCACATTGCGATTATTCTCAAGAGTCAAACGTAGCGCTTCAACACTCGACTGTATTCCATTTATAGCTCCAACCGCAGCCTTTTGAAGCACTACAGAAGGACCTGAAGTCTGATGTGCTTGAATGTTTGTCATTATCTCTATCAGCTTTTTATTGCCAACAGCCCAACCAATGCGGAAACCAGTCATTGCATATTGCTTTGAAACACCATTTACAATAATCATTTTATTATTATCAGAATGGTCCTTGACAAATTTCCATGCACTAATAGGTTTTTTCCCATCAAATATTAAGCGATGATAAATATCATCCATAATCAACCAAAATCCTTTTTTTTCGCAAAATTCGACGATTTCTCCAATAAAATCCTCCGAATACATTGCCCCTGTCGGATTGTTTGGGCTATTAATAATAATGCATTTTGTTCTTGGTGTTACAAATAATTCAATATCTTTTAAAGTTGGGTAAAAAGTTCCATCCATAGGATAAACAGGCACAGGTATTGCTCCGCATAACTTACACATTTCCGTGTAACTTACCCAGTAAGGTGCAGGAAATATAACTTCATCTTGCGGGTCAAGAATTGCTTGCAATGCTACCATTATTGCTTGTTTAGCTCCTTGAGATGCTATCACATTTTGGTAAGATACAACCCTATTATAGAACTCTTCAGTATATCGAATTATCGCCTGTTTCATTTCGGGAGTCCCATCGGCTGGTGTATAGCGAATCTCTCCCGAGTTTAGATTCGATACTGCACTTACAATAGCATCTATTGGTGTCTTACTCTTAGGTTCGCCACCTCCTAAATGGATTATTGGTTCACCTTTCGCTTTGAGAATAGCCGCTGTTTCATTCAGCTTTAAAGTTGCCGACACCGCTATTGATTTTCCAATTAAGCTGAAACTCATATTGTTTCCTTTGTTGTTATGCTATTAATAATTAAACCCTTTATTTATTATTTTTAATAAAAAAATACAAATATTGCAAATATTTTTTTTGTAACCAAATATTATTTCAATTATAAAACATAAAAGTGACTTTTAATAAAAGTCTATTTTTTTTATAATATAAAGAAAATGATTTTTATTACTTCGATAAATAATAATTTTCTATAATAAATTTAGCTATGAGCTTGCCTGATTCAGGGGTTCCTAAAGATAGAGCCTGCTTTGATATTCGATTTAGTTTTTCGTCATCATCTATAAGTTTTGTAATAATTTCGAAAATCTTATTAGATAAATCTTCATTATGAAGCATCAAGGATGCTCCTTTGTCCTCAAGATATTTTGCATTTAAGAATTGCTCATTATTCGAAGCAGAAGCAAGCGGAATGAGAATAGATGGCTTACCAATAGCAGTTATTTCAGCAATTGTTGTAGCACCTGCTCTCGAAATAACAAGATCAGCTATAGAATAAGCAGAAGCCATATCGTCAATGAATTTAAGCACTTTGAAATTCTTTGGTATTGGTTTTTTATGTTCGAAATTATTCCCAGTTTGCCATATATACTGAACATCTGTATTTGCAAATAACTCGAGATTATTTTCGACAGCAATATTTATTGATTTAGCTCCCAAACTGCCCCCAAAAATAAGTACGGTCTTTTTAAATGGGTTTAATCCAAATTCTTCTGCTGCTTGTTTCTTATCTCGCTTCTCCATAATGTCTTTTCTTATCGGATTGCCAATATATTTTATTCTCGATTGTATTGCATTTGAAAAATATTTCGATGTCTCTTCAAATGAAGTAAAAATTATGCTTGCTCTTGGAGATAACAATCGTATAGTTTTACCAGGGTTGACATTAGATTCCATTAAAATCAATGGCACTCCCATTATTGATGAAGCTATTCCTGCTGGATAACTTATATAAGCACCTGTGCAAAGGACTGCATCTGGCTTGAAATTCGATATAATTTTTCTACATTTTGAGATTGATAAAAATATCTTGAATGGGAGAAAAAATGCATTAAAATTAATTCCAGTAAAACCAGTAATCGGAATTGAATTAAATTTATACCCTTTTGAAGGGACAATCCTTGCTTCTATTTTATTAGCGTTGCCAACAAAATGAGCTTCGAAATTTTCTTGCAGTATGGAATGAATCTCCTCTACTACCGCTAAAGCTGGGAAAAGATGCCCTCCTGTGCCTCCAGCTGCTATAAATAAGCGAAATTTGGAATCTTTACTCATAATTTATCTTTTCTCTATTTGTTTAGCTTCATCCCAAAGCTTATCCATTTCCTCTAAAGTCATTTCAGAAAGTTTTTTACCAATTTCTCTGGCTTTCTTTTCTATATATTTAAACCTTTTAGTAAATTTATTATTTGTTAAATGAAGGGCTTCTTCTGCAACTATATCCTCAAATCTCGCTGTATTGACTATAGCGAACAGCAAATCACCAAGCTCCTCAACAGCTTTTTCTTTATTTTTATTTTCTATTTCTCTTCGCAATTCATTCAATTCCTCAAATACTTTTTCCCAAGCTCCATCGCTATTTTCCCAGTCGAACCCAACCCGAGATACTTTGTGCTGTATCCTTTGAGCCCTTAGCAATGACGGCAAACTGTTAGGTACTCCGTCAAGTATTGAGCGTTGACCTTCCTGCATCTTCAAAGCTTCCCAATTCTGAACAACCTCTTCTTCGCCGTTTACTTCAAGATTATCAAAAACGTGAGGATGACGATGTATTAGTTTTTTCCGTATTTTTGTCATAACATCAATTAAGTTAAAAGCACCCCGCTCTTCTGCCATTACAGCATGCATTATGACGTGCAGCATTATATCTCCTAACTCTTTACTGAATTCTTCGTCATTATGTTCATATATCGCATTTATTGTTTCGTAAGTTTCTTCTACAAAAAGATGTGCAATCGACTCATTAGTTTGTTTACTATCCCATGGACATTTTTTCCTTAATATACGAATTACCTCAACTAATGCTTTAAATTGATCGCAAATATCTTCAGGGTTTTTAGGTCTGGGTATTTCTATTTTGGTTTCCATTTTTTTACTATATTCTTAAGATATACAAACAGTTTTGATATTCATAAATTCTTTTATTCCGAATTCCGAAAGTTCTCTTCCATAACCAGATTGCTTTATTCCGCCGAATGGTAAGCGGGGATCGGATTTAACAAATGCATTTACAAAACAACATCCAGCTTGAAGATCATATTTAGCTATATGTTCACCTTTTTCTATATCACGAGTAAACACTGCTGCCCCCAATCCAAAAATTGTATCATTTGCTATTGCGATTGCCTCTTTCTCATCCTTTGCAGGAATTATCGTTGCAACAGGTCCAAATGTTTCCTCATCATAAGCAGCTGTCCCTTTTCTTACATCCGATAAGACTGTCGGCGGGTAATAATAGCCATCCGTTTCTGGTAAATATCCTCCTAAAAGGCACTTACATCCTTTTACAATTGATTGTACTACTTGATTGTGTAGCTCTAATTGTAAATCCTTCCTTGCCATTGGTCCAATGTTTACATCGGGTTGCATAGGGTCCCCAAATTTATACTGCTTAGCGTAATGAACAACCAACTGCTCGAATTCATCGAGAATATTCTCAACAACTATAAATCTTTTAGCAGCTATACAACTTTGTCCAGAATTTATCATTCTTCCAACAACGCAAGTTTCTGCTGTTTTTGCAAGCTCTGCATCCTCTAATATAACATAAGGGTCGCTACCCCCAAGTTCCATCACAGTTTTCTTAATGTATTTGCCTGCTAACCCTGCAACAATAGAACCCACTGGGGTGCTGCCAGTTAAAGTAACGGCTGATATTAAAGGGTTTTTGATTATGCTTTCTACTGGATCCGATCCTATTACTAAATTAGTAAAAAGTCCTTCAGGAAATCCAGCTTCAAGAAAAATTTCTTCGATTTTTACTCCACAACCCATAGTATTGCGCGAATGCTTGAGGACACCAGCATTCCCAGCCATAAGAGCAGGTGCAGCAAATCGAAAAACCTGCCAGAATGGAAAATTCCAAGGCATAATCGCAAGTATTGTTCCAATTGGCTGAAACGAAACATAAGATTTTCTCATTTCTGTTTTTATATCTATGTCACTAAGATGACGCTCAGCATTTTCAGCATAATAATCGCAAACCCAAGCGCATTTTTCAGCTTCTGCAATTCCTTGTGCAAGGGGCTTTCCCATTTCTGTTGCCATTAATCTGCCAAATTCTTCCTTTCGATTGCGAAGAATTTCGCCAGCCGATTTCATCAGTTTTGCTCGATAATCGAAGCTGGTATTCTTCCATTCGCAATAGATCTTATTAGATCTTTCGAGTATTACTTGAATTTTTTCTATACTGTATTCTTCATATTCTTTTATAACAGTATTATTCGAGGGATTAATAGTTTTAAATCGCATTTTTCTACTTTTTGTTAATTTTTTTATAATTTTGAAATTATGAAAAATAAAAATGCAATTTAAGAATAATTTATTAATAATTTGGAAATATTATGAAATGCACAATAGTTGGAGCTGCTCGTTCAGGACTTTCTTCTGCAATACTGGCTCGAAAACTCGGATATAATGTGTTCTTGACAGAATTAAATACTCAAGAAAAATTTAAAGATACCATTGAAAAGCTTAAATTCTATGATATACCTTATGAATTTGGTCAACATTCAAAAAGAGCAATTGAAAATAAAGATTTAATTATCCTTTCTCCTGGTGTCCCTCCTGATGCACCTCTTGTGGTTGAAGCAGAGAATAGAAAGATTAAAATTATAAGCGAATTAGAATTTTCACGACTTGCCTGTCCTGATAATCCATTGATTGCTATTACTGGAACAAATGGCAAGACCACGACTACAGCTTTAACAGAATTTATTCTAACTCAAGCTGGGAAAAAAGCTATTGCATGCGGAAATATCGGCACTCCTCTGTCTGCTATTGTCGAGAATTTAAGTAAAGACACTATCATTGTAGCTGAAGTAAGCAGTTTCCAACTCGATAGAATAGATACTTTTCGACCCGATATTGCCGTAATTTTAAATATTACACCTGATCATTTGTATTACCACAGCACAATGGAAAAATATATTTCTGCAAAATTTAAAATTTCCTTGAATCAAAATGAAAAAAATTTATTAATTTTGAATGCGGACGATAAGCTTTTGCTTAAGGGGATGCCCAAAATTCGGGCAAGCATAGCTTATATTTCGTTGTCTCCTGTAGCAAGGGGGATGTTTGCTACTGAGGGCAAAATTATTTATAAAGATGAAAAACAGCATATTGAGGAGGAAATAATGCTAACAAAAGAAATCCGGATTCCCGGAGTTCACAACATCTATAACTCACTTGCCTCTGCTCTTGCAGCAAGAGCTATGGAAGTTCATAATGAAAATATTCGCGATAGTTTAATGCGTTTTCAAGGCGTCGAGCATCGGCTCGAATCTGTAAGAATTCTCGATGGCGTCGAGTACATCAACGATTCAAAAGCTACAAATGTAAATGCTACCTGGTATGCATTAAATAGCTTCGATAAGCCTATTATTTGGATTGCTGGAGGACGCGGTAATAACGATTATTCAGAACTCGATGAACTTGTCGCTGAAAAAGTTATTGCTATTATTGCTATTGGTGAAGAAAGCGATATTATATTCAACCACTTTGCTTCGAAGGTGCGGTGCTACAAGGAGCCAACCCTCGAAAATGCTGTCTTAAAAGCAAGGAATATAGCGCAAAAAGGACAAATTGTACTTTTCACACCTGCTTGTAAAAGTTTCGATATGTTCTTGAATTTTGAACATAGAGGAGAGGTATTTAAATCTTCTGTTATGAGTTTAGTTTAATGGAGAAAAGCTCAAAAGGACATATTGACTGGGTTATCTTCTTTGTTGTGCTTGCTCTTATGCTATTCAGCATTGCTTTTGTATATACCGCCAGTCAGACAGTTTCTTATATAAAATCCGGTACAGCCGATAAATTCTTTTGGAATCATTCCTTAAGAATATTGCTTGCTTTGATTACTATGATTATCATGGCAAAAATTGATTATCACATTTGGAAGAAATACTCAAAGTTCTTGCTTTTCATAGCTGTTATTTTACTAATTCTTATATTTTTCATCGGTCCCGAAGTAAATAAAGTTTATAGATGGATTTACTGGGGACCCATTAATTTCCAACCATCAGAAATCGCCAAGTTCGCTTTAGTTCTACATTTAGCTACATTAATTAGCGAACGACAGCAAGTCCTTAAAGAATTCAAATATGCCATTTTGCCAATGATGACCTGGACTTTAGTTGTTTGCATTTTAATCGCACTACAACCTAATTTCTCTACAGCTTTTGTAATTTATATTATTGCTGTTACCATGATGTTTATAGGCAACGTAAATTTTCTACACCTCTTATCTGTTTCAGCTCTAATTCTTATTGTAGCTTTAGGATTTGCCCTATCCTCATCATATCGCTTAACTCGGCTTTTAGATTATTTCAGAGGTTCCAATACTAATAATCCTGAGGATATTAACTATCAAGTCAATCAAGCTGTTACTGCATTTGGAAATGGCGGATTTACTGGCGTCGGTCCTGGAAATAGTCAGCAACAACGCTTTGTTCCTGAACCTTATGGTGATTTCATTTACTCGATTATAGGCGAAGAATTTGGTTATATCGGCTCGATGTTAATCATCTTGGCTTTTCTATTATTAATCTATCGCGGTCTTAAAGTACTTAAAAAAGCTCCAGATATTTACGGATATGTATTGGGGGCTGGTATTCTACTTACCTTTGCTTTCTATTCTTTTGTTAGCATCGCTGTTAATTGTGGCGTTATTCCTACTACAGGACAACCTCTACCATTCATAAGCTATGGTGGAACCGCTGTCATATTCTATGCCGCAGCTATCGGTGTTTTCTTAAATATATCAGCTCAAGCAAATAGAATCGTTCTTAAAGAAGATATTTAGGAACTATTCTCCAATTATTTTCACTAATACCCTTTTTTTCCTTTTACCATCGAACTCCCCATAAAATATCTGTTCCCAGCGTCCAAAATCCAATTTGCCATTAGTAACTGCTACAACAACCTCCCGACCCATTATTTGCCTTTTCAAATGTGCATCAGCATTGTCTTCAAAACCATTATGCATATATTGTGAATAGGGCTTTTCAGGTGCAAGCTTTTCCAGCCATACTTCAAAATCATGATGTAAGCCCGATTCATCATCATTTATAAAAACACTCGATGTTATATGCATCGAATTAACTAAAATAAGACCCTCTTTTATTCCGCTTTCCCTCAAAGCCGATTCCACTTGAGATGTAATATTAATAAATCCCCTTCTCGTTTTCGTTTCTATGTAAAGTTCTTTTCTAAAGCTTTTCATATAATTTCCATTAATAAAAAAATACAAAATTAATATTCTAATTTTAAAGAATTTTATTATTTAATAATTCATAATTCATTTAGAAATAAATTGCTCCTTAATATTTATTAGTAAATTTTCATGATAATACTCCAACATTTTACCATTTTGTTTGTCATATATTTAGAAAAAAATAAATGTGCAAATGATTAAAGAATTTTCAAAATATTCAGACGAGGAACTGCTTGAGTTTATCAAAGGTGAAAAAAAGAAAGCTGATAAAGCTTTTACAGAGATATATAACCGCTACTCTTCGAAAATTTATTCATTTGCAAGAACTTTTATTAATGATATTGACAAAGCTAACGACGTTTTTCAAGATACTTTTATTAAATTTTACGAATACGCTCGTAAAGGTAATGAAATACGAAACCCTGTTGGTCTGCTTATGACTATTGCACGCAATCTTTCACTAAATGCTATGAGAGAAAAGGAAAAATTGCAATTAGAAGATGCTGAATATATTGCTCAAAAAGAAAGTACTTACGAGCAAAAAGAATATCTCGAACTTGTTATGATTTCTATTGACTTACTGGAAGAAGAAACAAAGCAAGTCTTTATTATGAGAGTTTTTAATGATTTATCTTATGATGAAATTGCTGAAATAACTAATATGCCTCCTTCAAGGGCAAGATATTTAGTATTTGCAGCAAGGAATAAGTTAAAATCTTTGCTGGCTCCTTACTTTGAAGAAAAAAAATTAACAAATATAAATGATGCAAAATGAGTTACGAAAATTTAATTAATGGATTTATGGATGGAACACTCGATAGTGTTCAGGAGGAATCCCTTTTCTCAGCTATTGCTGCGAACGAAGAACTTCGCTCCCATTTCAAACAGCAACTCGCTATCGAAAAAACTTGCAAGCAATATGCTGCTTCACTTGTTCCTCCTGCCCATACGACGGTCGGTGTATTTTCAGCTCTTGGAATTAAAATTAAGCCGATTCCTCATCCTACTATCACTAAATCTGCTTTGACTGCGAAAGGCACATTCTTTGGTAAAATGCTTTACGGTGTTATAGGTGCCCTCGTAGCAACTCTACTTACTACATCAGTTTTTATTGCTTATATTATTCCTGAATCTAAAAACCCAAATTATTCAACGTACTCATTCAATCATACTAATTCTATATCATATAATGATTTACTTAATTCCAACAATGTTCAAACAAATTTACCATTAGTTTCAAGCTACGAAATAAACAAAACAAATTCAAATAAATATATAAATAAAATAGTTCCAGCTGTTCATCAAAATGAAAAAGTGGATTCTGACGAAAGAATTACATCAAAAGATTTTGATGAATTTATACCAACTAATAAAGAAAAGTCAAGCGAAAATATACCTACAGAACTAAATGAATCTAATATGATCAACATTAATTATTTTAATAAATCAATAGATAATAAATTTACAAATAACTTCAATAACTTGTTTAAACCTGACTATTCATATTTACAAAATATTACAAAAACCCCCAGTAATCTCGGTTTGTTAGCAGAAATCAAAGGTAATCAATATTACTCTTTACTTAACACAAGCGTTCCTCAAGCACAAAATGTTAACTTTTCAAATATGGGACTTAATCTTTTATACAATATTAACAATGATTTTGCTCTTGGGTTATCTATTCGACAAGAGAATTTTCCACAACATTATGAAGGTTCAGACGAAGCAGGTAACGAATTTATCTATAAACAAAACCCTAACCTAATAAGTGTTGGATTAATCGGTCGCTATTCTTTCATACACTTCGGACAATTTGGACTATTTTCTGAAGCTGAATTTGGAGCTAACAAAGCTGGCGTTTTAGGAAGATTAGCTGCCGGTATAGAATACACCCCCGAAAATGTTATCTATATGAATTTTGGTATCGAAGCAAGTGGATTAAGATATCAACACAATGATAGAGTATTTTTTACCCCAAAAGCTGGTTTGTTCTATAGTATTGGAGTAAAATTTTAAGGAGAAAAATATGAAAAAATACTTGTATATTATACTTGCTATCTTAACATTATCTCTTCTATTTTTTTATGGATGTAAAGATTCATTAGGTATTGATCCAAATGTTGAGATAATTCCTGTTCAAAAAAATACAAAAGATGCTGATACTACTGATGCAGATGTTGACGATTCTACTGAAAATCAAAAGAAAGTAAACAATATAATCTGGAACTTTCAAGAAATCGTCTTAAGAAAATATCCTTTAAAAGATACTGCTATTGATTGGGAAGCAAAAGTTTTGAAAAACGACGTAAGAATTGATACAACTGAACGAATTCCAAAAATTTGGATTAATGCTGAAATGGAAACTAACGTTCCAAACTCCTATTTCACTTGGAGACATGATAGAGTAACTAAATTTAACTTAATTTTTAAAGCTTGCCTAAATAATTATTTGTATTTACTTAATGGAGACGAAAAGATTGGTAGAGAACTATCAATCTTTGTTCAAGATATGAAAAATGGCATGCGATTCAACTATAGAGGCTTCCAGATTTTTGCTAAGATTATATTTAACGAGGTTAATCGGCAAAAACGAATAATAAGCGGACAAGTAATAGTGGATTTTGAAAGAATAAGAAATCAAGAAACAAGAGCTTTCATTGCTAATTTTATTATCAACTATTAATTTTCTTCCTATTTTTTACTATCTCAATAGCTGAAAAAATAGCATCATAAGTGCTAACCCAGTTAGCAATGCCCTTACCTGCTATATCATAAGCTGTCCCATGCGATGGCGATGTGCGAACAATAGGCAATCCAGCAGTAAAATTTACACCACTACCTTGCGAATATTGTTTTAATGGAATCAACCCTTGATCATGATACATTGCAATAACTCCGTCAAAACGATTTAACCAGCTATGAGCAAAAAAGCTATCAGCTGGAAATGCTCCTTCAGCATTCATCCCTTTTTCTTGCAGGTTATGAATTGCTGGTAGTATTACATCTTTTTCTTCTATTCCAATTGACCCTTCCTCACCAGCATGTGGATTTAATCCCAATATTGCTATACGGGGATTCTTAATGCCAAAATCCTGTACTAAACTATTATGAAAAATTTGAGTTACGTTAATAATTTTGCTTGTTGTTATATTTTCTGGAACTTTCATTAGTGGAATATGAATAGTTGCAAGAGCAACTCTAAAATCATCTTTAAAAAGTATCATTAATGGTTCATTCACATTACACTTTTTTGCAAGCATCTCAGTATGTCCTGGATATTGCCATCCGGCAAGATACAAAGCTTTTTTTAATACAGGTAAAGTTAATATAGCATCATACTCACCTTTTAAAGTTGCTTCTACTGCATATTCAATTGACCTTGCTGAAAGCAAACCTGATAAATTATTTACTTTTCCGAACTCAACAGAAGAATAATTCTCTATTTCTTCAATCTCGCAGCTAATATCTTTAATTAATAACTGTTTGTTTCTTATTTGAGCATCCAAATTAAGTAATCTTATGTATTCTTTTATTGTTTGACTATTCCCCGCAATAGTAAAAGAAACATTTTTTCTCTTAATGAAATAGTCGATATTAAAATATAATGACTTGATAAATGCTTCAAGTCCTATTCCATTGCAATCGCCTATTGTTACTATTATTCGCATAAATAACTCAATTGACTAACAATGCTTTTAATATACTCCAACTATTACCTACTGTATCATTATAGGGAGATGAATCAAGCCAACGCTGTATATACCAAAAACCATTCGAGCGACGTAGAATTAGAAATTGAAGAGTTCCTGCATAATTCACAGGCAAATTAGTTAAGTTATGATTAATTTTTAAAAAGTAGTCGGAACTATAAAGTGCAGAATCGTTCATTAAGTCGAGTTTTGAATTAGTCAAAGTCAGTTCTGGCGCTTTATCTATTGGCATTTTTATTACTAGTGAAAAAAATGCTGATCTTTCATTTTCAATAGTCCAAGAATTAAATACAGATGGGAAACGAGTTAAAGCATCAGGTGAAGGAATAAAAATGTATCTTAAATCCAAACCTACCTCATCAAGGAAGCAAGACTTGTAATTTTCAGTATTTTTCTCTTTAATTGAGCTTATAAAATTCGCTATGACAATTTCTGCAGATGTAGGCGGTAGAAAAGTTGATTTGCCTTTTTCGGGTTCTTCAGGCATACGCGTCCGAAAAAGGTCGCAACCGATTATAAATAATAATAAAAAGAGTAATATTATATTTAATAAAATTTTATACACAAGAATTCTAAACAAATCACTATATAATTAATAACACGCTTCCGCGTATCATTATTTTAAAGTTTTTTTCACTTTCTCAATAGTAGAAGATGAATAATAATTGCAATTGCATCGGACATTATCAGGAGCTATCTCCATTTCTTGAATTGCTTTCTTTAGTTTTGCAGCCGATATTCCTAATTTTTCAGCCCATTTCGCTGCTGACAATAATTCTTCTGCTAGTTTTTCCGGTTTTTTTGCCATAATTTTTTCCCCTTATATTTATTATACATATTTAAAACCAAGATTCAATAATACCACCACCAACCAAATCATCTCCTTCATATATTACTGCTGATTGACCTGGTGTTATTGCTCTTTTATTTTCAAAAAATTTTATTTTGAGTTGATTGTTATTTTCAATTGTGCAACTGGCTTTACTTCCATAGTCTTTGTATCTTATTTTTACTGTATAATCTCTGTCCAAAGGTAAATTCTCGTATTTCATAATATTACAAAAGCTCGCTATAAGTCCTTCATTATAAAGTTCTTCCTCGAGACCCACTTCAACTGTATTAGCCGAAGCATTTATGCTTTTAACATAAATCGGCTTATTAAAATGACTTCCAAGTCCTTTCCTCTGTCCTATTGTGTAAAAAGGATAACCCCTATGCTTTCCGATAACTTCTCCCTTATAAATAATATTACCACCATAGTATTTTTTGGATATTTCAGGATAATATCTCCTAATAAAATCTGTATAATCATTGTTAGGAATAAAACAAATCTCTTGCGATTCTTTTTTATTATAAACAGGAAGACGAAATTTTTTAGCTAATTGCCTAACTTCTGACTTCGAAAATTCTCCTAAAGGTAAAATTGTCCGCTTGAGCTGTTCTTGCGATAAATTCCACAAAAAATATGTTTGGTCCTTAAATTTATCTACAGAACGCGATAAATAATACCTTTCTGTTGTATCGTTAAAAACTACTTTTGCATAGTGTCCTGTAGCAAAATAATAACAATCAAAACTATCCGCTTTCTTAAGCATTTCACCCCATTTGATCTTTGGATTGCATATTACACAAGGATTTGGTGTTCGACCATTAAGATATTCATTCACAAAATTATCAATTATATTTTCCTTGAAACTCTCCGTCAAATCAACAACGTGATGCTTTATGCCTAATATCTTGCAAACATCAGAAGCATCATTTACCCCAGTAAAAGAACAACAACCCGATTCACTGTAATCAGTTTTACAATTGGTATCTATTTTTATTGTTGTTATTGTTATTCCTTCGACTTCATAACCCCGACTTTGAAGCAAAGCTGCTGTTAATGAAGAATCTACTCCTCCCGACATTGCTACTAATACTTTCTTATTTCCTGTAGATTTTTGCATAAGCTATTTATTATAAAGTCATTGTTTCTCGAGAATCCTAATGATACTATCAAGCCAATCATAATTAGGACCTTTGACAGACCCCAAAGTTTGACCATCTCTGACTAAAAATAAACAAGGAGTACTTTCAATATAATAGTTCTTATAAATACCTGAGGGTTCTTCATATTCTTCATCCAAACCATATAATTTGATTCTGTTTTTCGAAATTTTTGCTTCATATAGTATTTTGTATATCTTAGGAAGATTATCTTTACATTCATCGCAATAAGAAGTAGCAAATATTATAAAATCTATTGAAGGATGCTTCTGTGCTAATTGATTAAGATAGATTATCTTACTTGTATCAGGCGAATATGTCATAAAAATATATTCATTTGTTCCAGCTTTTGATTTCCATTCATCCCAGGAGAATTCACCTACTAATACATTATCGTATTTTTTTATACTCAAGCAACCCCAAATAATAGAAATTAAAATAACAAATATGAGTCCTCGCATCATTGCTCCGCATATGTTATTTTACTGACTCTATTAATATGTTTTCAAGCTTTAAACTTGCACTATCAATCTTTCTTATTCTATAAGTATCAATTATTGAATAGAACTTGACATTTCTATCGAAAGAAAAAGCTGAAGGAATAGCAGTTAATTTCAATTTTGTTTCATAAGGATGATGAGCGTTCAATGCAGGAGTATGATATATTTCAAAACAACTATCACTGAAACCAGCTTCCTTTATTATCCTTAGAGCAAATGGAATTAGTGAGTCAAGCTTTCCACAAGTATAACAAGCTGGAGAAGTAAAAAATAAAAATTTGAAATTATTTGGATTGAAGCTGGTCTTGAATTCTGATAATAAAGCAGAGTCAATGCGATATTGCTGATAATAAATATCAAAGCCATAAAATCGCCAATCAGTTCTGATTTGTTCTAATGTCATCCTTTCTGTATTATATTCGCTTTCTTGTGTTGAACAAGAAACCAAAATCAAAGCAACTAATAATAATAATTTTAAATTTTTCATAAATTACCCAAAATTCTAATTATTCATAATAAATTACAAAATAATAACGTTTATGTTAATTTTAAGTTGCAATAAAATTTAAAAAAGAAAGTCTTTCAATAATAATTTAAATAGGAGACTGGTTGAATATGGAAAAGATACCTCTTATTGTCTTAGGATTAACTGTAAGCCCTGCAAGTAATAATGCCTACGCTTTAATACTTAAAGAAGAGGATGGAAACAGACGCCTACCAATTATTATTGGTGCTTACGAAGCACAGGCTATTGCTCTCGAATTGGAAGGTGTAAGACCCCCAAGACCTATGACACACGACCTCATTAAAAGTATTATGGATGCTTTTAATATTATACTTGTCGAAGTTTATATCAATGACTTAAAGGATGGAACCTTTTATGCTAAATTGATTTTTGATTATAATGATACTGAAATTGATGTTCGTCCAAGCGATGCCATCGCTCTTGCTGTCAGATGCAACGCTCCCATTTTTGTTAATAGCGATGTCCTCGAAGAAACTGGTATATTACCCTCTGATAATGAATCTTTGCAAGATATAAACCAAGCTTTTTCTACATTTTCAAATCAAGAAAAACCAAAAAAGAACCAGACAAAACTTGAACAATTACAAGCTATGCTCGATAAAGCTATTAAAGATGAAGATTACGAACGTGCTGCTATTTTAAGAGATGAAATAAAAAAAGCTCTCGGTAGTAGCTAATTCAATTTATCAAATTCAATATTTCTCTACAAAGTTCAAATCTTTGTGATATGTTTCCTCAATAAAATATAACGATACTAAAGAAATTATAAATACTATTATTCCTACCACAATTGCTGAATTAAGTATGCCAATCTCTTCCGATAAAAAGTGAAATGATACTGTGATTGGTACTGTCGCGCCCCTAACAAAATTCGGTACGGTCGTTGCAACAGTCGCTCTGAGATTAGTTCCAAATTGCTCTGCTCCTATAGTTACAAATACTGCCCAATAACCAATTGAAAATCCAATTAATAAGCATAAAATATAAAACTCTGTAGGCGTTATACCATAAGAAAAAAACAAATAAATAATAACTAATATTATTGCCATTATTTGAAATATCAACACTGTCTTCTTCCTACTTTTGATAAGTTGACTGCCAAAGCCCGAAACTATATCTCCAAATACTAAACCTATATAAGTGAACATTATGGAATGACCCGGATTTATATCTCCTGTTATATTAAGAACCTTACCAAAATCATTCGAAAATGTTATTAAAACACCTACTATATACCAAGTTGGCAAACCTATTAATATGCATTTTAAATACCGAACAAATCTATCTTTGGATGTGAACAAACTCAGGAAATCCCCTTTTCGAACTTTAGTATCTTTTAAAGATAAAAATAACATAGGCTCGAACATTTTTAATCGTAAAATTAAAAGAATAATTCCTAAAACTCCTCCAAATATATAAGCATAGTTCCAGGGAAGTATATCGCCTACCATTGCTGCAGTTACTGAACCCATAATCCCGACTGATGCTACTATGGCTGTTCCATATCCTCTTAATTCCTTTGGTAGTACTTCACTTACAAGAGTAACCGCCGCACCAAGTTCACCAGCAAGACCTAACCCGGCAAGCAAACGAGCTATTGCGTAAAGTGTTATATTAGGAACAAAAGCATTTCCAATATTTGCTAAAGAATACAAAAGTATCGAACCAAAAAGAACATTCAAACGCCCTTTCTTATCACCTATTACCCCCCAAATGATACCACCAATTAACATTCCTGCCATTTGCATATCCAAAAGCAACACACCATAATCTCTTAAGCTCTGACCATCAAAACCTAATGCTTTAAGACTTGGTATCCTTACTATTTGGAACAAAAGCAAGTCGTACATATCAACAAAATAACCAAGTGCTGATACAATTACTGTTATGTTTAGAATTTGTCTTACTTTACTCATAGGCTAATCGTTACTATTAAACCAAACATATCTTCATTTTCTAAGAACAGCTATTTTTCCTACTCCACTTACATTAGATGTGACAGAAGAAGCAAAAATTAAATAAATTCCATTGCTTACCAACTCTCCATTTTCATTACGTCCATCCCAAAGTGTGATCCTTCCTTGACTTTGAAGCTTTCTAATTAGCTCTCCACTTGCAGTTACAATCCTTATCTCTGAATCTCCTGCAAGTCCATCTATAGTTAATTGCTTATGCTTATCCGGATTAAAAGGTTGAGGATAGCAGGTTATTTCATAATCGGGCAGTGGTTGCACTGATAAACTCGTAGCTTCGATAAGTCCCTTTTTAGTTCCAAAATATATCCTACCATTTTTATTATTCGAAGTTAAAGCCATTACTTCATCCGATAGCAAAGGACTATTTTGTGTATTTATCTGCGCAATTACACTTGAGCCATCTGAAGAAATAACAAATACTCCATTGTTTGTAGCTACCCATTTATTATTTAGAGCATCTATCAATATATCATTGATTGGTTGCTCAGAAATCAAACTACTTTTACGTATTATTGTTTTTGAACCAGTAAGAACTGATGAAGGATTCAATACAACAGCTAATCCTGATGTAGTGCCAATCCAAACGTAACCTTCTTTATCAACCACTATACAATTAGTTTCATTGCTTGGCAATTGAGAGTTAGACATCTGGAAAACACCATAAATATCATCCACCTTATCATCAAATGTATTTCTTTCATTAAAATATAAAACTCCACCTAAATAATTTGATCCAACCCATTTAGTTCCATTATAATCAATCGCCAAATTTATAAAATACCTATTTAATGGAGAAACCGGATTCGGAAAACTATAGAATTTATTATTCTTATCTAATACCACAAGCAAAGGTCCATTGCTTTGATTGCCAAAATTGACTATCCAAAGATTTCCGTATCTATCAAAGGCTGTTTCACCTGTAACCACCCAGTTAGTATCTTCCTCAATTCCTTTAAGAGGTGAATTTAAGTTATTATAAAAGTAAAATTTATCAGTTTCTGTATTATTTGTTATCAAAAAACCTTTGCCCCAGTTACTCAATGCTATTCTTCCATCATTTGATGAACGAACTTTATAATATTGATTATCTACAATTTCTGGTATCTCTTCTCTAGTGAAATTCTTCCATTTCCCATTAATTAAACCTGTAAATCCTCTACCTCTGCCATTTTTATCTGTTGCTGACCATAAGTTGCCAAGATTATCTATACATAGAGACAAAAAAAGATTAGAAGCAGGAGTTTCTGGAGTAATGTTGCTTTCTTGGTTGTTAACAATAAGGGAAAGTCCCTTTTCCTTATAATACAATAATATTCTATTTATATCAAGAAAAGAGAATCCATTTATCTGGTTCTTGTAGCAATCTATATTGAACGCCTTGGTCAAACTTCCTACCATATATTGAGTTGAATAATACAAATCATTTCTGAAAACAACAAATCTATTCACAATATGATAACTATCAAGAGTTAAAACAGGAAGAAATGTATTACTATCAAGTTTAAAAATCTTGTAAGCATTTGCAGCATATATTGTATCATTAAAATAAGCTATACTATAGACCTTTTTATCAGCAAGTCCATTTTTTTGAGTTAAATTTGTCCAAGAGTAGGGGTTGCCAAGTGTTGATTTGATTTTTGCATAAGCAATCCCTGCTTCTGTGGCAAGCCAAATTTCATCTGCCTTGATAAGAATTTGATAAACTGGTGTGTTAGGTTGAAATTCATTAAGAAATGGGGGAGTTTCAATAAATATCTGACGCTTACAATCGAATACTGTAAAGCCAAAACCGCCTGCAATGTATGCCAGACTATCACGAAATACTATATCATAAATTTGAGGATTTGTAAATTTAGGTTTCTTTATATCGGTTATATGTGTCCATTCAAAATCTTCTGTACAGATATCGATTACTCCATCTATTGAACCAATATATACTTTTTTATCTTGCTCATTGTAATTTATTGCAGTTATTTCTGTTGATAGCAATCCATTGATATTTCGAAATTCCTTATATGTTCCATTCGAGGGGTCATATACAAATACACCCCCTGACGTTCCAACCCAAATCCTTCCTTTTGAATCTAATATCGTATTAACCACATTATTCATCGAAGTATAGGTTCGCCAATTCTCAAGTTTAAATTGAGCATTAATGAATAAAGGTGTGAATATTGTAATTATTAGTAATATTAAGGATTTAAATCCAAACAATAAAATCTTACTTCTGTTCAGTAGCATATATAAATTAATTGTTCTATTGAAAAATTAAGTAGAAAAATTGAGCATAGACAAGACACGTTATTTAATAGCTTCAATCAAGGAAACCATTTCAATTGCTGATGTTGCTGCTTCAAAACCTTTATTGCCAGATTTACTCCCAGCCCTTTCAATTGCCTGCTCTATCGTATCGGTTGTCAATACACCCAATATACAAGGAACTCCTGTTTCAAGGTTCACTGTTGCTATTCCTTTTGTTACTTCATTTGCAATATAATCGAAATGTGGAGTAGAACCTCGAATGACAGCACCTAAAGCAATTACTGCATCATATTTCTTTGAAACCGCAAGTTTTTTTGCAATTAATGGAATTTCAAAAGCTCCTGGACAATATACGATTGTAATATTTTCATCTTCAGCATTATGTCTTCTTAATGCATCCAATGCTCCATCTAACATTTTATGCACAATAAACTGGTTCCATCGAGATACTACAATCGCAAATTTCTTCCCTTTTGCTTCAAACACCCCTTCGATAACTTTTGCCATCATTTCCTCAAATTGTTTTTAAATTAATTTTATTTGTAACGTTTTATCTTAAAAGATATTATTTATTTATAACTTTTACCACCACCACTCTTTTTTCGATTGCCTGTTCATTAATTCCTTTAATGCTAATATGGGCGAATAATCTTCAAATAAAATTTTATACATTTGCTCAGTAATTGGCATCTCAACTTTATGCTTTTTGCTTAAAAAATAAGCCGATTCAGTCGTTGGAATTCCTTCAGCAATCATTTTCATATTGTTAATGATTTCACCAAGCTTTTTCCCTTTGCCTATTTCTTCCCCAACATATCTATTCCGACTATATTTGCTATTGCAAGTTACTGTAAGGTCTCCAAGACCTGATAAACCTGAAAATGTTATCGGTTTTGCACCTAAAGCAATTCCTAAACGACTAATTTCAGCAAGACCTCTCGTTATCAAAGCTGCTTTAGTATTATCGCCTAAACCAAGACCGTCTATTATCCCTGCTGCTATAGCTATTACATTTTTCAATGCTCCTCCTAATTCACAACCTATTACATCGTCAGTTGTATATACTCGAAAATGTTCATTATTCAATAGTTTTTGTATTATCAATGCAGAACTATGCTCTGTTGATGCTGATACTACTGTCGTAGGAAGTTTTCTCGCTACTTCTTCTGCATGTGAAGGTCCTGTTAATACAACAAAATTATCTAAGGGTAAATCCAGACATTCATTGAAAATTTCAGATGGACGATAAAGCGTTCCTGTTTCTATACCTTTCGCACCATTGACTATTATCGCTTCTCTCTTATTTAATTTTATCTTCTTTAAAATACTACGTATATGTTGAGTGGGAACAGTAAATATATATAAGTCCTCGTAAAATAAATCATTTAGTGAATTTGTAACTTTTATCTTATCATTTATTGTAACACCAGGTAAATACATCGAATTTTGATGGTTTAAATTGATCCCTCTTGCGACTTCTTCCTCAAAAGCCCAGAGAATTACTTTATAACCATTATCAGATAAAACCGTCGAAAGTGCCGTCCCCCAACCACCTGCACCAACGACAGCCACTTTTTTTATTTTACTTTTTAGCATTTTGTTTTTTTATATTTTATACTTTTTTTTTATTTTTAATCTTTAATTATTTTAAAATTATGGAAAGAATATGAAAATATCAATTACTTTTGTAGCTTTTTTGCTCACTTTTTTTACAAATACTTTTGCTCAACCCGTAATATATCAAGAATGCTCCGATACCCCACTCGGTTCTTATTCAAATATACAATTCGTTTCTTGGGAAGAAATTGTTATGTTAAAGCCTCCAGGACCTTGCAAAGTTAATAAAATATACATTGCTTTAGCTGGCACTACTCCAAAGCTCGATACTGTCTGGATAGTTGGAGATCCTGCAGAAGGTGCTACTGTTCCCTCTGAATTCGTTTGGGGCATAAACACATATACTAACAGAATTATTAATCATCAAGGACAAACCGTATGGTATGAGATGGATGTTAGCAATGATAATATCAGAGCCGATGGTATTTCAAGCATCATTATTCAGCATGTTATAAAAAGAGATGGACCTTGGTTTCTTACTGATAACCAACAACAGAAACAGCCATACCATTCTTGGCTTTTAGACGTTTGGCGTCCCTGGGAACCATATAATATATATGGCGTTTATCGCTCTTCTACACTAGGAAATTATATGGCTAAGATGGAAGTTGAATATGAATTTCCCGAAGGAAATACCTCTGCACCTCCACCTCCACCCACTCTTGTTGATAAAACTAAAGATGCAGGTTTAGTTGATAACCAAAATAATCCTTTCAAATCTGAGATTGTATCTGTTGCTGATTGGAACAACGATGGACTTGACGATATTGCTATTAGAACTAATTTCTTTCAGAACAATGGAAACGGAACCTTCACTAAGATTAACGATAAAATGAATAATATTCAGGGTTTAACTGTTTGGGCTGATGCTGACAACGATGGATATATTGACTGCTTCGCTTTGAATGGCTGGAAGAATGATAAAATGTATTGGGGAAAACCTGATGGTACTTTCGAAGAAGATACCGATCCAACTTTACAACTCGATGCTCCATCTGTTACTCCTATATGGCTCGACTACGACCATGATGGGCTTTTAGACCTTTTTATTGCTTATGGAAGAAAAGAAGTCAGCGGACAGGAAACATACTATCCCGACCAATTATTCAAAAACTTAGGAAATAGAAAATTCAAAAACGTTACTGAAGAAGCTGGGATTTCTGCAGGTGAGCCACCTCCGTATTATGATTGCTGGGGTGCAAGTGCCTGCGATTTCAATAATGATGGATGGACTGATATTTTCGTAGCAACTTATCGCTTAGCTCCTGACTTGCTTTTTGTTAATCTTGGAGATGGCACTTTTGCAGAGATGGGACAAGTGATCGGTGTTCACGGAATTCCTACTTACAGTCCAAGCACCTTTGGTCACGGTATGGGTAGCGATTGGGGTGACTATGATAATGACGGATATGTTGATTTAGCTGTTGGAAATTTGGGACATCCAGATTCAAGAGGTTTATTTTCCAACCCTTCGTTAATTTTCCATAATGATGGCCCTCCAGATTTTCTATATTCTGATACAAAAAAACAGCTGGGATTAAAGTTCTTCGAAATGAACGCCGGCTTATGTTGGCTCGACCTAAATCAAGATGGATACCAAGACATTTTCCATTGCCAGTATTCTTACGATGCAAAAGGTGCTGGTACTGATAGATATTCAAGGGTTTATTTAAATGAAGGACCTGACAAACAATTCAACCTGAAAGACGTAACATGGGAACTTGGCTCATACATTCACGGTGCTTGGTCACCAGTTCGCCTCGATTACGATAATGATGGCTCTATGGATTTATTAGTTGCAAGTAACCAAGAAAATGTTAAGCTTTTCCATAATAAATTGAAAAATCGTGGTAACTGGATTTCCTTTAGAGTAAAAGGAAGTCCTGAAAACAAAGTGCCAAACGATGCTTTTGGCAGTTCTATTACTGTTCACTCTGGTCAAAAGCTTTTCTACCGCAGTTTGCCTGGTTCCATTATGAATGCAAGAGCTTCCCAAAGCTCCAACGAATTGCATTTCGGCTTAGGGCAAATAAATGTAATTGATAGCGTGATTATAAAATATCCAAATGGAAATAAGCAAAAACTTACTAATCTACAAGTAAATAAGAAATATTATATTGAGTATATTAATACTGATGTTTCCGAAAAAATTATCTCATCCGATTGGCAGATATCTGATATTACTCCAAATCCAGCTTCTCAATCAATTTCTTTCATAGTAAAAAGTCCCTCAAGTACACCCGTAACAATTTCGATATACGATATCAAAGGAAATAAAATTGAAGATATATGCTGTAATGAAATAATATCAACAGAAAAAGCTTTTAGTTTGAATATTTCTAATTTCAATTGTGGAAAATATATAATCTGGCTTAAAACTGATAAAGTTAGCTCAATAAAAACGTTTATAAAAATTTAATACAAGCAATTCATTAAGCCAATAAATACGTCGAAGCTAAAAAATAGACGAATTTAATTATATTAAATGTTTATCTTTGATGATAATCAACTAAATGTCTTAAATAACAAACATAATTGCTATTGTTTTAAAAGATACCTAGATAATTGCAATTTTTATATTAAAAATGAAAGTAGGCCAAATACTGATATCCTTATTTTTAACTTGTTCGAGTGGAATAATTATCATTTTACTAATAGCAAAAGCAAAATAGAACAAAAACTATGGCGTATTACTGAAAAAGCATTTTTTAAAATCAGCTATATCACTCACATTATACTCCAATACAAACAGTCCCGTAAAGATTTTAATAGGATTACCACAACCTATGAACCCTCTACATGATTAGAACATAGATGGTCACCTGATCAATTTCTTTCTATAAAATACATTGAAATACGAAATGATTTCATAAGCATTTTTAATAACTTAAATAAAGATGAAAAGACAAACGAAAACATACTTCTCTTGTCAAGTAGTTCATTAGATTTATATCCCATTCATTCTATAATTCTCAGACTAAATCTTAACTTGACAAAGTTCTATGATTTTCAATATGATATTAACAAATTATCTCCTCTTAGCTTTTAACCTTAAAGCTTCAATAAAAATGTAAGAAATATTATATTAATAAAATTTTCTGTATAATCACTAATCTAAATCTTTTGATATTATAAATAAAAAAAGCATTACATTGAAAGATTTTCCTTATTTTTGTATTTTACTTTTTCTTGATTAAAATATAACAAAATATTAATAGTTGGAATGAAAGAAGAAATAATAGAAGAATATAAAAAATCGTTAAAAGTCATTGACGTTGACGAAATTGTTGACATTATCTTCTTTCGTCCTATTGCATTTGCTTTTACAAAATTAATTTACAAAACCAATATTACACCAAATCAGGTTTCTTTTCTATCTATGATTTTTGGCATTCTTGCCGGCTTTTGTATTTCATTACGAACTAATGAAACCGTTCTGGCAGGTGGAATCGCACTTATTATAAGTGCTATCCTCGATTGTGCAGATGGCCAACTTGCTCGCCTTAAGCATAATGGCACTTTTTTAGGACGTTTTTTAGATGGAGGCATAGACTATATCTCTTCAATTTCTGTTTTCATCGGTATTGGAATTTGGGGCGCTAATTTATGGCTCAATCCTACTCTTTGGTGGTTCGTCGTTGTTTTTACTGGGATTACTTATGCTATTCAAGCTGGTATGGTTGATTATTATAGAAATGAGTTCTTATTCAATTCCAAAGGGCAATCCAATTTTATAGCTAATGAATTAAAAAATTTTCAAAAAGAAATTGATAAATTAATCGCACAAAAACGAGGTTGGTTTGTACGTTCTCTTTTAAATCTTTACATATTATACTCGAAGATTCAAGGTAATTTAATAAAAGTTAAAAATAAAAAATATAGTTCTCCTGAAGAATATATAAAGAAAAATAAACTTCCGATGTGGTTATGGAACATCAATGGCAGCTCGACTCATGCATTTATATTGCTCATCTGCTCAATATTCAACCGTCTCGATATTTTTATCTGGTATGCATTATTATTCGGCAATATTTGGACAATATTAGTATGGATAATACAAAAACGAGTGGATTACATTTCATCAAAAGAGTATAAATCTATACTCGCCGAAAACAACAATTCAGAGGTTCTAAAACATTAACATCAACAACTTTTATGAAAAAAACAACACAACTTAAGAATTTATTGCTAAGTCCTGAGCTTGAATTCATTATGGAAGCTCACAATGGTATATCTGCCAAAATAGCAGAGGAAGCTGGATTTAAAGGTATTTGGGGTAGTGGCTTAGCTATAAGTGCCTCACTTGGTGTTCGAGATAATAATGAAGCAAGTTGGACACAAGTTCTCGAAATTGCTGAGTTTATGAGTGATGCTACATCTATTCCAATCCTACTCGATGGAGATACCGGCTATGGAAATTTTAATAATATGAGACGCCTTGTAAAAAAGCTTGAACAAAGAAATATCGCTGGTGTTTGTATCGAAGATAAACTATTTCCCAAAACCAACAGCTTTATTCGAGGAGAGAAGCAACCACTTGCAGACATTGATGAATTCTGTGGTAAAATAAAAGCCGGAAAAGATAGCCAAAGCGACGATGATTTTTGCATTATCGCAAGAGTCGAAGCTCTGATCGCTGGATGGGGGCTTCCTGAAGCTCTAAAAAGAGCAGACGAATACTGGAAAGCCGGCGCTGACGGCATCCTTATTCACAGCAAAATTTCCAAACCTGACGAGATTTTAGCCTTTATGAAAGAATGGGATAGACCTTGCCCCGTTGTTATCGTTCCTACGAAATACTATTCCACTCCCACACATATCTTTCGAGACGCTGGTATTAGTCTTGTTATATGGGCTAATCATCAATTACGTGCTGCTATTTCAGCTATGCAGGAAACCGTGAGTAAAATATACTCTTCTCAAAGCTTAATCGAAGTTGAAGACAAAGTTGCTCCTCTTAGCGAAGTCTTCCGTCTCCAAAACGATGATGAACTTCAAAAAGCTGAATGCTTATATTTAAAAGCTAATGAAAATGAATCTGTTAAAGGAATAATCTTAGCTGCTTCCAGAGGTGTTGAGCTTGCCGAGTTAACTGAAAATGTTCCAAAAGCTATGATTAATATCAATGGGAAACCTCTTATAAAAAAAATGCTCGAGCTTTTCTACGAAAGGGGTATTAAAGACATTTCCATCGTTCGTGGATTTAAAAAAGAAGTATTCAATTTCACTAATATCAATTATTTTGATAACGATAATTATGATAGTACCGGCGAGCTATATTCACTCTATAAAGCAAAAGATAAAATTGAAGGAACTTGCATAATCTCATACGGTGATATACTTTATCGAAAATTCGTCCTAACTTCCCTTTTAGAAGAACCAGGTGATATTGTTATCGTAGTCGATGCTAACCTTGAAAGACGCTGTTGCGGAAACTTCGGCGATTTTGTTACCTGTTCAAAACCTTATTCAAAACAATATTCAGAAGAACCTGTATTACTTAGAACTATTAGTTTTCAAAAATTAATAGACCCAACTCTTTTTAACGGGGAATGGATAGGTTTACTCAAGACAAATAGTAATGGCTCGGAAATATTAAAAAACGAATTACAAAAAATGGCTAAAAAGGATGACTTTTATACTAAAAAAATACCTGATTTATTCAACAATTTGATAAGTCAAAATATTAATATCTATGTCGTATACATTGATGGACACTGGTTAGATGTTGATAACATTAACGACCTCAGAAACGTTTTGTCCTTTTAATTATATTTATTTGAATTATGATTAATGCAAAAGAATTTTTAGATGAATGCCTAAATCTTGGTTTTAATTTTTTCACAGGTACTCCTTGTTCTTACTTAAAACCTTTTATTAATTATGTCATTGACCACAAGGAGTTTAAATTTGTTGACGCTGTAAACGAAGGCGATGCAGTCGCTATCGCTTCGGGAGTAACCGTTGCTGGTGGGAAAAGCGTCGTCATGTTTCAAAACTCTGGTTTAGGAAATGCCGTTAATCCCCTTACTTCTCTTACAGATACATTTAAAATCCCCATTTTAATTATCGTTACTCACCGCGGACAACCAGACGGTCCACCTGATGAACCTCAGCACGAACTGATGGGGCAGATCCTACCAGATCTATTAGATGCTTTGAGATTAAAATGGGATTATTTTCCTAACCAAAGCCACCTCATAAAAGATTCTTTATCTTATGCTTATGAATATATGAATTCCAATAGTAAACCATTCGTTTATATTATGCGTAAGGGCGATGTCGCTCCTTACGAACTACAATCAAAGAAAGATTATGCACCATTCAAAAAAACTATTTACCATCAAGATGATTTTCAATTACAAAATGAGAATAGGTTTTCCAGAACAGAAGCTCTTAAGACAATCCAGCAGTTCACTAATGAAAATGCAATTGTTATTGCCACTACTGGAAAAACCGGTAGAGAACTCTTCGAGTTAGACGACCGAGATAACCAACTTTATATGGTCGGTTCAATGGGATGCGCTCTTCCTTTTAGCTTGGGTATTGCTATTACAATTCCAAATATTAACGTTTTCGTTATTGACGGTGATGGCGCTTTACTTATGAGAACTGGTTCTATGGCTACCGTTGCTGCATATAATGTTAATAATCTTGTCCACATCCTCCTCGATAACGAAGTCCACGATTCTACCGGGGGACAAAGCACTGTCTCCCATTACATTTCCTTTGCTGCTATGGCTAAAAGCTTCGGTTATAAAAATACGTTTTCTTCGGACAATTTAGAAAACTTTAAGATATTTTTAAAATCTGTAAATTTAAAGGATGGACCTACTTTTATCCATTTTAAAATCAAAAAAGGGTCTCCCAAAAACCTTGGTAGACCTACTGTTAAACCATTTCAAGTAAAAGAACGATTGCAAAACTATATTAAGTCTATATCTATATAAAGATTATTATGAAAAGAATTAGAAATGCTGTCATACTTGCCGCTGGCATAGGTTCTCGACTTAGAAATATTCATCAGAATAAACCTAAAGGGTTCTTACAATTTGGTAAAAAGCCCATAATTGAAGAGTCAATTGAAAAACTTGTAACAATTGGAATAAATCAAATAATTATCGTTACTGGTTATCAAAATCAATTTTATGATGCACTCGTAACTAAATATCCTTTCATTAAGACTATAAAAAATGAGCTATTTGAAACAACAGGAAGTATGTATTCACTTTGGAAAGCAAAAGATTTGATAAATGATGACTTCCTACTGCTCGAATCCGACTTAATCTATGAGATAAATGCACTCCAAACACTTATTAATTCCCCTTACTATAACTCTATTTTACTATCTGGTAAAACTAAAGCTGGCGACGAGGTCTATGTTGGTATTCAAGACAAAAAAATCATCAATATGTCAAAAGATATAAAGAATATTTCCAATTTAGGTGGCGAACTCGTCGGCATATCTAAAATATCTTTTCCATTATATAAACAAATGGTAATTAATGCTGAATCACAATTCAAAAAGTTCACAAATTACCATTATGAAGACTGCTTAACTGATGTCGCAGAAAAAATTGAAATTAATTTCGAATTCGTCGAAGACCTCGCATGGATTGAAATTGATGATGAAAATCACTTCTACAAAGCTATTAATTTGCTCTATCCCAAAATATTAGAACGCGATAAAAATCACATCTTCATAAAAAAATTAGGACGTAATATACTGCTTAATCCAGGGCCTGCTACCACAACCGATAGCTTGAAATTCTCTATGGTTGTCGAGGATATTTGCCCTCGTGAATTAGAATTTGGAGAATTAGTAGAAGGAATTCGTAAAGATTTAGTTAAGGTTGTCCATGGTGAAGAATCTCACGAAGCTATTCTATTTGCAAGCTCCGGCACTGGCGCTATTGAAGCATGCGTTACTTCTGTTATTCCTGACGATAAAGCTGTTTTAGTTATCAATAACGGTGCTTATGGCAAAAGAATTCAGCAGATTTGCGAAGCTTTTTCTATTAAACATATCAAATACGATATTCCATACGGTGACCCTATAGATTTCAACATTCTTGAAAAAATAATTCTTGAAAATATCGATTTTCTCTCACATATTGCATTTATTCACCACGAAACTACAGTCGGAATACTTAACCCAATCTCCAAAGTTTCAGAATTAGCCCAAAAATACAATCTCGAAATAATTGTTGACACTATATCCTCTTATGCCGGCATCCCTATAAATGTTAAAAAAGACAAAATTCATTATATGATTGGAACTGCTAATAAATGTATCCAGGGAATGGCTGGCGTCAGTTTTGTTATTTGCAATAGAGAATCATTAATTAAAACTGCAAAATATAAGCGGAGAAATTTTTACTTCAATCTATACGACAACTGGATTTTCTTCAATGAAAGCAAACAAATGCAATTCACACCTCCTGTCCAAATATTATATGCACTTAGGCAAGCTATTAATGAATACTTCATCGAAACTGAAGAAGGAAGGGCAAAACGCTACAGCGATATGTACCAAATCCTTAAAGATGGCCTTATCCGTTTAGGATTCAAATTCTTAGTTTCCGAAGAACACCACGCAAAGCTACTTACTGCTATTATAGAACCAGAAAGTCCTAACTATAGCTTCAAAGAAATGCATGATTATCTTTATGAAAAAGGGTTTACTATTTATCCTGGAAAAGGCGCTAAATTAAACACTTTTCGTATATCCAATATCGGTCAAATATATAACGAGGATATTCAAAATTTCCTGATTGCTTTAGAGCAGTATCTTAATGATTATAATATAAAATTAAAATAATCTCGAATTTCGAAAATTTCATTTTAAACTAATAGCTTTAATTCTTCTAAAAAAATAAATAAAATTATTATCATACTTTTTTAATCTCGATTAAAAAGTTATACAATTAGTATAATAATGATCAAAAATAAAAAAAAGAATCTGGCTGAGATACCAGATTCTTCTTATGGAACATAAAATATATAGAGGCCTTTATCTATTAATAATCAACTGCTGAACTTTACTAAACGGACCGGATTCCATCCTATAATAATAAACTCCAGAAGGAATATTCAAGTCATTAAGGTTCAAGGTTATTTCATAATAGCCAGGTTTATGAGATTGATTTATCAACGTTGCAACCTTATCTCCATTAATATTATAAAGCGTTATTGTCGTCAATGCTTCAAGACCGACCCCATATTCTATTTTTGTTGTTCCTTCTACAGGGTTTGGATTTGCTTTTCCAAGGAAATATTCGTTGTCTGTCAACTTAATCAATCTTAAAGTATTAACGCATACTGGTGCTATCTTGATTTCGCCAGGTATTTTACGAACTTCGATGTATGGTCTATTATCAGGAGTAAATTCACAAGGTAGAGGAATTACATCCAAATCACTTAGGAACGCATCCATTATAAACTTGAACAACGTTCCACCACCTCTCAGTCCCTGATTATCATTGTGCATTGTTACAACTAAATCCATTCCATCAATTTTAGCTTCATCAACAATCCAACCCTCAGTCATTGTTCCTGCTGTTAGAATATCTTGAGGTCCTGCAACTCGTGGATAGACATCTTGCACGTTTAAGGTGCCTTCAGACTTAAATCTAACTTTAGCTGTGAATTTTCTTATATTTCCGCTTTCGAGAGGCTTGGTTTCACCCTGGTCAATACCATATTTAAACTCAATGTAATAAATTGGAATACCAGGCTTTGTAACATAATTCTTCGGTATTTCAGCTAAAGTAAGCAATTCCATACCATAACCCCAGAGATGTGATACCATTGGGCTTAAAGATGTCTCGTAATTCACATATAAGTCATACCTCTTAACCTCGGTCGGTTTGAATTTTGCATCTACCCAAAGTGTGTCGTTTTCTTCAAGTTGGAAAGGAACCATTGGCCTATTAAGTTTTATTATACCATTATTAGAGACATACCAAGTATTGATTTCAAAGAAATTAACATCTCCGCTTAAGCTCTGAGCAATATCCTTTGTTACTGTTACAGTAGAGCTTCCATAGTTTGTAAGATAAACCTTTCCGTCCTTCGTTGTGAATTTAAAAATAGTCTGATAATCGTAATCGGAAGAGTTTAAGCCCTCTGTCAATCCTTTTCCTATAAGGTCGCCAACGTGGTCGTCGGTTTTTGGTGCATCACTTTCTGCTATTAATTGAGCAAAATGACCCCCTGGATGCTTGGCTGTAAACTTAATAGGAACATTAATAGATTGATTTATCGGTATAATTATAGGATATGGATTATTAGCTAACCATGTTGGGTCAATTGTGAATGCATCCTTATCTACACCGTCTATTTTAAGATTGAATATTGTTAATTGCATCGCATATGTCGGGTCTTTTGTTACCTGTTCAACTAATCCAGCACCATCCTTAGAGCTTCCTACCAATATAGCAGGACTATAATCATAACCTTCTACATTAATATGTGGCAATATACCTATTCCTTTAAGTTCTGCTGTCGCTACCTTTTCCTCTCCATTAAACATAGTAATGAGTTTTACTGTAGAGATATAAGTCTTTTCCGCTTTCGGGTAAAAGTATGCATCAATTGTTACTGGATTACTTGGATTTAGTTGTGCAGGTATCTGAAGCTTATTTATTCTAAAGACTCCATCAACATCATTCTCTATTACTACATCAACTACATCCAATTTTGTATTACCAGAGTTGTCTATTATAATCCATCCTTTATATCCTTCAGTCTTTTCAGGTTCTGGAACAAATTCATCTATTACACGTTTCTTTAACCAGTCGTAGCCCTCAATGAGTGGACCTGCAAGAATACCTTCACCAGTCCAATCAGAATAAAGCTTTGTCTTAGTAGCATTTGATGTAAAGGTTGCTCTTGTTGAATGAACTACTCCAGGAACATCAGGCTTATAATAAACAGTAAAAGTATGTTTATTGCCCGGTTCAATAGATAAAGGTAAAGGCAAATTTTCAACTCGTGTAAAGTGTAACTTATCCGGCCAGTCTATTGTATAAATTTCTGCAGTTTTACTTCCTTGATTTATTATATCTACCGTTCTTGAACGCTCTTGTCCTACCGGTACTTGTCCCCAGTTTGCATCTGAAATCCATACATCTGGCTCTCCTGTTGTGAACATTAACGCTACTATAGTTTCTTCAAAGCAACTTAATTCTGCTATTACTGAATCTACTACCGCATATTTCGAAACCTCCTTTGGTTTAGCGCAAACAGTAACTACTTTAGACTCCCCAGGATTAAGTATTGCCGGAAAATCTGTCGTCTTTATTGTAAATTCAGCTTTTTTGGACTTAAGTTTTAACTTAAGTATATTCACTTTAGACTTTCCAACATTTGTGATCGTAAAGTTTTTACAAACTTCTTGATCAATCATCAAATTGCCAAAGTCAACTAATGTAGGATCAACCTCTATCTGATCTGGATAATATTGGTATACCCTACGAACGGTTTTTCCCGATCTTGTCATTACATCAACTATTGCGAAAGCAGAATCTAACGGATTAATTACCTTTAGTGTATATTTTATAGTTTTATCTCCCGACTGAAAATTTTTATCTAGTTGGAAATCATAGTTGTATGATTCGCTCGACCGGAAAATCGCATTGAAAATAGCAGCACAACTTGTGTCTTGTTGTAAATCAATATCGAAACCTTGTGCTTCGACATTTCCGCATATCATAGTGTCAATAACATAAAGAGAATCATCGCAATGCGAAGCATAATTTATTCCAATTGGGTAGCCATAAGCGAAACCGTCTTTTACTCTATCCCAATTACCATAAGCGTAAGCAGCGAATTTTGCTCCATCTATAGCTTCTATATAATGGTCTCCGGGAGCTATGTTATTAGCTACATAGGCATACTTTGTTCCTTTGATTTCTTTTATTGAGCTTCCCCAAAGAGCAGTGATTTTCTGCCCATCGAACCTTATTTTATCTATATCATCTGCTACAAAAGTTATATAAACAAAATCATCTATTGCGTCAGGTGCTCTGAAATTCGCATAGCTGCACCAGCGGTCTATCGGTGCAAGAATTAGCATCATCCCTTGACCACTTGTATGAGGATTGAGGGGTTGGTCTGATTTGCCTGATGTAATTGGTCCCATCATACCATCGTCTGCCCACCAAGTCTTTCCAAATTGTGCTACTAGACAAGGCTTCGTTGTCCTATACATCGCTGCATTTTCTTGTTCTATTATATTATACCAATCTCCTCTTTTCATTGTCGGACCAATTTTCATAAATCCGGTTCCATCTTGCTTCATTTGGTATATTACAGTATTGTCATAAGCTGCAACAAATCTAATTAAATCCCCACGCGTATCTTGAATTACAGTGTTTTGATTTATAACTCTATTGCTATATTTTATTGGTGCTGAAATATATTCAGTTCCAAGGAGCTCGATTGGCCAGAGCATTTCGCATAGCATATTACGAGCAAAATTAGCATATGGCTCCATCCATCCACTTCTCATTCCGACAAAAAAACGAGGGAATGTTCCCTTTGTATGTCCAGATATCACACCTATTGGCTTGTTTGCTTTTATATATGTCCCTGTTATATCGCTTGCCCAGTCTTGAACATATGCTTTTTGTTCTTTGCTGAGCATCAAATAAGTTTGCCCCTTATTAAGGGATATTGTAAATGGCGTCGTGCCATGTATTGCAAGTGGTTTTGTTGGTGTAACTGAGACAATTGTATTATCTTCCGTCGCTACGATGAGTATTTGAGCTGGCTTAATTTCGTCTGTTTCGTCAATATATAAATTACACGATACATACTCCTTACCAAGCCATTCGACTGGTATCACTCGAAATGCTTCTCCTGACCATTTGTAGGATTGATACACACATACTGATATTGGGTCCTTTGATGTTATATGAATACCTTTGTTTTCTACTACTTCGGATTCTGTATTCATTATAATATCATTCATCGGTACCTGCGTAGTCTTATTTGCATATACATCTACAGTCAAAAGACTGCCAGAGTACATATCCGATATTGTAGCTTTCGTATTCACCTTTGAGGAAATCCACAATACTATCGGAAACTCTCCTCTTATTCCCTCTGGGGTCTTCATCTTTACATAAGGAATCCCAAACCAATAATCCCTACCTTCTGTTACTTCTCCTTGTCCTTGAGCTAAACTAAGATTTGGAATTATATTAATGTAAATAATTGCTATTAGAAGAAAAAATATGTAGCCCTTCTTCATTTATACCTCCGTTTTATTAAATTATTTTCAACAATATTTTATATTATTAATTTTCAATCTATACTATATTAATAAATATATAACTAATTTCCAAATATATTAACATTATTATTTAAACTAATCATTAATATAACAAAAAATTAATTCTTTTGTTACATAATTTCATTTGGAAAAGAAATTTTTTTTAAAAAAATTTATGTATCGGAACCCCAAAAAAATCCCAATCTTTTGAGGTTACTTTAAAAGGTGAAGTTCGAGATAAGACTAATAACCAATTAATCCCTAACGCCGATGTAACAGTAAGAGAAGCAACCCAAATGAAAATCATCAATAAAACCAAAACCAATGCACAAGGTGCCTATGAAATAGCTATTCCAAAAGGAGTAGCACTTCACATTAGAGCTCAATCTCCTGGCACATTCTACGATGCCCACGAGCTTACTGTTTCCACAGACGAGCAAGCTCCCGAGATTCACCAGAACTTTCTTCTTCCATCTGAACTTCAACTAAGATTGAACTTTCCTACTAATGAATTCGATAATCCATACCCATATGTCCTCGATGAGAATGGTGAACAAACAAACGATACTTGGCAGGTTGCAATTGATATGGTTGCCGAAGATATTGTAAAATACAAAGATTTTATTAGCAAAGTTACAATAACAGGGCATACAGATGAAGACGGAAGCGATAAATCTAATCTTACTCTCGGCGAAAATAGAGCCAAGTTTCTTCGCGATGAGCTTGTTAAAAGACAAGTTCCTACTTCTATGATTGTTGTCAGAACTGCTGGAGAAAGCGAACTCCTCACTAAAAGAGATGGCGAGGACATTTCTTTATGGAAAAAGCGTTGCAGACGCGTCGTTATGACTAAAGAGATGAAGAAATAGTTACTACCTCTCCAGATGCAAATCCTTTGTCTGTAGCTATAATCTTTGTAGCTCTTACAAAAGCATCATGCTCAAAAATCAATGTCCAGTCTTCAAGAAATGCTTGCTTGAAGTATTTCTTTTTCTCTTCAATAGTTGTCAGTGGAAAATTATCAAATGCTAGCCCAAACGCAATATTTAGATGTGCCGTCGTTGGTGCTAAGTCAGCTATATACAAATATATTCCCGATGTATCTTCGATTTTCACCATTTGCATAGCACGAGTATGACCATCAACTGGTATTACCCTGATCCCATCAAATAGCTCTTGCTCTCCTTCCACTAATTCTAACATATTATTTTCCAGAAGGGGCAAATAATTTTCCTTAATAAATGATGCTCTATCCTTTTCTGTTGGTTGCAATGCCCATTCCAAATGTTCTTTTTGTATATAATACTTAGCATTTGGAAATGTTGGAACTAACTTCCCATCTTCATAATAAGTTGAGCCTCCACAATGGTCGAAATGTAAATGCGTTAAAATTACATCTGTTATTTCTTCACGTTTCATCCCTAATTTCGAGAGTTGCAGCTTGATATCTGATTTTTCCAAATCTATATTATATATCGAAGCAAGTTTTTCACTAAAATTTGTTCCATTGCCTGTGTCTACAAGCAAGTTTCTATTGCCCCAACGTACTAATAGTGGGCTTGAAGCAAGTGGAATACGATTGGATGCATCTCCCGGATGATAGGCTTTTGCCCATAGACTTTTAGGCACTACGCCGAACATCGAACCACCATCCAAACCAAATATTCCTGTATCTATAGTATCGAGCTTAAATTTATTCATATTTTTTTCTCGTTTAATACACAATTTTAAAATATAGACTATATTAATACTTTTTTATTGAACTTAATTCTTATTTTAGTTGCAACTAATTCTTGAAATAATAGTCATTTGACATATTTGATTGATTCAATAAGATATTTACCTTTTCGCTTTGTAATTATCATAAAATAACATTATAAATAAAAATTGTTGTATATATAAAAAAAATTAATTAATTTAATTTTAATAATTTTTATAAAAGCATAATAAAAACTTGAAATTAAAACAAAAATATATAATACTTTTTATTATATTAGGCACAGTTTTTTGGCTTATAAACGCATTAATCTACGATATTTTTTTTAATAATGCAGAATTTCCATTTGTATCTATTCTAATTTCGGATATTCCATCACGCGAGCTATATATTAGAATTACAATTTTATTATATCTTTTAATCTTTTGCTTAATACTTTACAACGTAGAAAAGAAAAAAGAAAATGCAATAATTGAGTTGAAAAAAAGCGAATCTAATATTAGAGTAACCCTTAATGCTATTGCTGATGCTGTCATCGCAACAGATTTAAACGCCATTATTACTGGAATGAATCCAAGTGCCGAAGTTCTTACCGGATGGCTTGAAACAAATGCTATTGGAAAACACATTTCTGAGATTTTTTATGTTATTAATGAAAAAAATAAAAAAGTAATAGAAAACCCTATCGAGACCGCTTTGAATGAGCTTAGAACTATCGGGCTCGCAAATGACATTGCTTTAATTGCAAAAGATGGAAAATCAAGATTAATTGCATACTCCTCCTCTCCAATAATCACAGAAACAGGCGATATCACCGGCGCTGTTCTTATATTTCGGGATGTTACTAATGAGAAAAGGATGATTGACCATCTTACTGAAAGCGAAAACCGTTTTCGTAGTATCATTGCACATACAAGTGAGGGCATTCTTCTTATTAATGAAAAAGGACAAATTGTCGAATGGAACCACGCTTTAGAAAATCTAACAGGACTTAAAAGACAAGATGTATTAGGAAAATATAATTGGGATATTCAATTCAAACTATTGCAGGACGAAAAGAAAACAAAAGAAAAATATGAAGAACTTAAAAATAAAACTCTATTAACTTTAAAATCAGGTGATATAAAGTATTTAAACGGAACTTGTACTTTCACGTTAAAAGTTGGCGATAAGTTGAAATACTTCGAACAGAGCGGTTTCTTGATTCCTAAAGAAAATGGCTTCTGGCTTGGAGGCGTTATACACGATATGACCGAACGTTTCGAAATGGAACGTATCCTTAGAGAAAGGGAAGAGAACATTGTACGCATTTTTGATTTGAGTCCAATTCCTACCTTAATAATTAAACTTAAAAGCAGTATGGTTTTCGATTGCAACGAGGCATTTTGCGAACTTACCGGCTTCAAAAAAGATGAAATTATTGGAAAAAAAATCAATCAACTTTCTTGGTTCGAAGTGGGAGATTGGTTCAATTTTTATAAAAAATTACTACAGCAAAATAAACTTACTGAATACGAATTAAAAGCTAAAATTAACTACGATAAGGTAATTGATATACTCTTATTCTGTTCAATTCTCGACTTGTATGGGGAAAAATGCATTGTATCTTATGTTCAAGACATCACAAAAAGAAAGAAAATCATTGAAGAACTCGTCCTTACAAAAGATGAATTAAATGAACTAATATCCGAAAGAACAAAAGAACTAGAGCAAATTAACGAAGCTTTGGCTTACGAAAATGAAGAGCGTGCAAGGATCGAGCAAGCTCTTAGAATAAGCGAAAATAAATATTACACTTTAATAAATCAATTACCTATCGGTGTCTATCGCTCAACTCCAGATGGCAAAATCTTGCAAGCTAATCCAGCTCTTGCTAAAATTTTCGGGTTCGATTCTGTCGAAGAATTTATGAGCAACAACGCTAACGATTTGTACGTTGATCAAAGCGAAAGAAAAAAAATAGTTGAAGAGCTATCACAAACTAACGATATCAAATTGAAAATTACCCAAATGAAACGGAAGGATGGCTCAATTATTTGGGTTAGGGATTTTGCAAAAGCTATCTACAATCCAAATGGTGAAATCGAATTCTTCGATGGTTCCATTGAGGATATTACCGACAAAAAAATTGCTGAAGAAGAACTCAAAAATGCAATAAATTACGCTGAAATGATCTATAACGTTACCCCAAGTTGTCTCTTTACTGTAGATAATGATTTGAAAATTACAAGCTGGAACGAACGTATTGCTCAACTTACTGGATACACAGCTAAAGAAGTTATCGGAAAGAAATGCAACCTTTGTCCAGAAATAAACAATGAAAAAAAATGCTCAATTTTCAATCCATATTTCAAAAAACCTTCCTTTGGCGAAGAAAGTTTTATTATCACAAAAAACGGCGAGAAAAAAATTATTTCCAAAAATATGGATTTACTTCGTAACTCTAAAGGTGAAATCATTGGTGGTATTGAAAGCTTCGAAGATATTACAATAAAAAAACAAATTGAGAAAGAAATCAATAATCAAGCTGAAGTTAATCTCACTTTTGCTGAACTATCCAAGGCTTTAATGCAAATTTCTACACTAAAAGAGCTCTCTGAAATTATCTTAGATAAAGCCATCCAGCTTACAGATTCTCAATTTGGATTCATCGGTACTATAGACGAAGATAAACAAACTCTTAATGTCACTGCTATGGGGGGAAATATAGACGAAAAAATGATTAAAAGAGCCTTTAATTGGCGTTTCGAGGGTTTCAAAGGACTTTGGGGTTATCCAGTTAGAACAAAAAAGGCTTTCTACACAAATGATGCTCAGAATCATCCAAATGCCATCAAAGTTCCCGAATGGCATATACCACTCCAAAGTTATATTTCTGCTCCTGCTATGGCTGGCGATAAAGTTATTGGTCTTCTTGGATTGGCTAATTCCTCACGCAATTATGACGATAGTGACCTAAATATTATCGAAAGGATTTCTGCTTTATTTTCTGTTGCTATGCAACGTTTCCAAGCTGAAAATGAAATTAAACAATCACTAATTAAGGAGCAAGAACTTAACGAATTGAAATCTCGATTCATTTCTATGGTTTCTCACGAGTATCGAACACCATTGACTTCCATTATCCTTTCTACAGAAATACTCTCTGACTATGCTGATAAGTTATCCCCAGAAAATAGAAAAATGCATTTCGATAGAATTAGAAACTCTGTCCATCTTATGACTACTTTAATCGAAAATATTGTGCAATATAACAAAATTCAACTCGGAAAAAGTGAGTTTAAACCTATTTTATTCGATCTACAGCATCTTTGCATAAGTATGACCCACGAGCTTCAATTCATTGCAAAAGACCAAGTTAAAATCGACCTCACTATTATTAACGGTGATAAAAAAGTATATTTGGACGAACAATTAATGAGACATATCATTTTCAACCTTCTTTCTAATGCGATAAAATATACACATAATAATAAACCTATTGAGTTTATTGTTGATATTCAAGATAATTTTATTAACATAACTGTTAAAGACCATGGTATTGGAATTCCTGCCGAAGACCTAAATAAGCTGTGGGAACCTTTCCATAGAGCAAGAAATGTTGGCGCTATCTCAGGCACTGGCCTTGGATTATCAATTGTTAAAAATGCTGTTGAAACTCAAGGCGGTACCATTACCTGCGAGAGTCATGAAAACATAGGAACTACATTTAATGTGATTATACCCTATAAATTACCTCAAAATAATTAAAATTTTAATTTTTAAATAACTTGAAAACACAAATGAAAACACAAAAAGAACAAAAAATCGAATCGGAAGAATCAAAAATCAGCGAAGAAAAGAAAAAAGCTATCAAGTTAGCTATCGAACAAATCGAAAAACAGCACGGGAAAGGTTCCATTATGCACCTTAACGACAAGCAAATCGTTAAGATTGACGCAATACCCACAGGATGCTTTTCACTCGACGTCGCTATTGGTGTCGGGGGAGTACCAAGAGGTCGAATAGTTGAAGTTTTTGGTCCCGAATCATCTGGAAAAACAACTATCTGCTTGCACATTATTGCCGAAGCTCAGAAACGAAATGGCATTGCTGCTTTTATTGATACTGAACATGCCCTTGATATAAACTATGCCCAGCGACTCGGAGTTGATTTAAATAATCTCTTACTTAGCCAACCTGAATTCGGCGAGCAAGCTCTCGATATCGTCGAAACTCTTGTGCGAAGCAATGCTATTGATGTTATCGTTATCGACTCTGTTGCCGCTCTTACTCCAAGAGTCGAAATAGAAGGTGAAATGGGAGATGTACAAATGGGTTCTCAAGCCCGCCTTATGTCTCAAGCTATGCGCAAACTTAACGCCGCTATCGGAAAATCAAACACTACTGTTATCTTTACAAATCAATTAAGAAGCAAAATCGGAGTTATTTATGGCAATCCTGAGACTACTACAGGTGGAAATGCCCTAAAATACTACGCCTCCGTTAGAATTGACATCCGCCGAAAAGAGGTCATTAAAGAAGGTCAAGATATCATCGGAAATAGAGTTAAAGTCAAAATCGTTAAGAATAAAGTTGCTCCTCCTTTTAAAGAAGTTGAATTCGATATCTTGTATAACGAAGGTATCTCAAGAATCGGTGACTTAATTGATACAGCTACTGAATTAGGAATTATTCAAAAAAGCGGCTCTTGGTTCACTTACAAAGACGAAAGAATTCAAGGTAGGGAAGGGCTTAGAAAAATTCTTCAAGAAGATAAAGCTATGCTCGAAGATTTAGAGAATACTTTACAAGAAGCTATTAAATCAAACTTTATAAAAAGCACAAATGACGAATTCGAAACAGTAATCTAATATCTTTATTCTTTACGTTACAATTGCCTTATAGAAGTTATTTAGTATAGCTTTTATTTTTTATGGTATTCCAATTTTGATACGCTGGATATTTTGCAAAATTTTCTTAATACTTATTTCATATCAATTCTATTATTATTTGCTTTATAGCACCTACTCATACCTCAATGCATCTATAGGATTTAGATTAGACGCTTTCCAAGCAGGATAAATGCCCGAAATAAGCCCGAGTATTGTGCATACAATTATCCCCGTGATAATTTGTTCTATAGAAAAAAATACTTGTATGCCTATAGCACTACTCATAGCCCATGCCCCAAAAAAACCGATTAGTATTCCTATAACTCCTCCTATCTGGCATAAAGTTATTGTTTCTATTAGAAATTGCAAAACTATCCACGATTTCTTTGCCCCAACAGCTTTTCTAATACCTATTTCTCTCGTCCTTTCCTTTATTGAAACAAGCATTATATTAGTTATTCCGATACCTGCAGCAATAAGCGCAATTATTCCTGAAAAAACTCCAAAATATGTTAAATACTGTGTTATATTATTAAATTGCGAAGATATAGATTCATTAGTCTTTATTTCAAATGTATTCTCTTCCCATGGTTTCAAATTCCGTATTGAACGCATCGTTCCAATAGCTTGGTCAATTGTATTTTGTAATAGCTGACTATTATATGCTTTTACCATTATATTCAATGATTCTTCAAATTCTGAAGCAAAATACTTCAAAAATTGATTTATTGGAATAATAACTTGATTATCTAAACTCGTATTTAGTATTGACCCTTTAATCTTGAGAATACCTATGACCTCAAAGTTTTGATTCTTTATCCTTATACTTTTGCCTAATGGATTGCCTTCAGGAAATACTTTTGTAACAATATCATTACCTATTATTGCTAAGTTTCTATTCAGTAATATATCTTGAGCTGTGAATATCCTACCAATTTCGACAGCTATATTATTATTATAAAAGTAATTTTCATCACAGCCAATGAGCATTACATCTGGATCAGTCGAAAGATTGCCTGATTTTACAGTGTGGAAATTAGACCTACTTTCACAGCTTATAAAATCAGACAAAGTAAATTTTCTCTTGAACTCTTTGTATTGAGAATAAGTTATTGGTTTCCTTTTTCGATATTTACTATGGCCACCCATCATAATATCTGGAAAACGGGTAATTGCAAATGTATTTTCACCAAGATTGGCTGTAGTATTTGCTACTGTCTGATTTAATGACTTTACGAGTGTACTTGAACCAACAAGTGCAAATACACCTATAGCAATACCTAACAAAGTAAGGGATGCCCTAAGCTTATTAGCTTTTATTGATTCAAATGCAAGTATTATACTTTCTGTTATATTCATTCTTAATTCTCGTATCTCAAAGCATCAACAGGATTAAGTTTAGCTGCCCTAATTGCCGGGATCAGTCCAGCAAAAATCCCAACAAAAATTGATACAAAAGAAGCTATTATTAGCAAATTAAAAGGTATATAAGGAGTTAAAAAACTTACCTGAGGAATAAATTGCGGAAGTGCTGTAGCTACTAAAAATACAAATCCTGAGCATAATAGAAACGCTATTATTGCTCCTGTAAAGCACAAAGTCGAAGACTCAAATATTATTTGAATAAGAATATCCTTATTCTTTGCCCCAACCGCTTTTCTAATCCCAATTTCCTTTGTTCTTTCCGTTACCGAAACGAACATAATGTTTATTATTCCTATTATTCCAACTACAAACGACAAAACAGTCATACCTAAACCAATTCCCCAAACCCAAAGTCGAAGATTGCGAATATTCTCATCATTCTTAAACGCTTGAGTCTCATTTAATGCAAAATCATCCTCTTCTGTTGGATGCAAATTACGTATTTGCCTCATTAATCCTCTTGCCTCAGTGCGGACATTATCTAAATTATCTAAACTGCCAGCTTTTAAATTAACAGTAAAAGAGCGTTTCGATTTACCAAAAATAGCTAAAAAGCGTTTCATCGGTATCATTATTTGATTATCAAGAAAATCCATTATAATTGTCGCTTGTGTTTTAAGAACCCCAATTATTTTGAATTTATACCCATTAATCTTGATCTCCTTACCTATAGCATCCCCATCCGGAAAAAGCGCCTTATTTACCCCCCATCCAATTACAGCTACGTTCGCTCCGAAACTATCTTCAGCTTTGCTAAAAAATCTTCCGCTATAGACTGAACCACTTGGGAAAAAAGAATATTCGCTTTCCGTTCCAAAAATGCTTATGCCCTCAACCAAATTATTATTATATTTTACATAGACTCCTCCCCATTTTCTTGCATTAATTACTGCAAGTTCCGGTAGAGATGCTTTTTCACAAAGTTTTTCTGCCTGCTCAAGCGTTATCGGTTTCCTTTGCATAACAAGCTTCCAATTCTTTCCTCCCGACCAATTCCATTTATCCACATATATTATGTCTGAACCAAGCAAATTTATAGTATCATCAAGCACTTTATCTAAACCTGTTATTATCCATCCCATTAATATTACAAAAGATATACCAATCACAACACCGAGAGAAGCAAGAAGTGAACGTAGTTTATTTTGCTTTATTGCTGAAAATGCTTGACTATATATTTCCTTTATACTTATCCGCATCGCGTTGCTATTATTTCTGTATTTCGTGCTTCAATATTGGATTGGGATTTACTGTATCACTTTCTATTAGACCATCTCTTATCCTGATAATTCGCTGAGCATGCCTTGCGATATCTTCTTCGTGGGTTACTAAAATAATAGTATTACCCTTTTTCCACAATTCTGAAAAAAGATTCATTATTTCAAATCCTGTCTTAGTATCAAGATTACCCGTCGGCTCATCTGCTAATATGATTGATGGGTTTGTTACTAATGCTCTCGCTACTGAAACCCTTTGCCGCTGACCACCCGATAGTTCGTTAGGTTTATGATTGACTCTATCGCCAAGTCCTACATCCTCAAGTGTTTGTCGAGCTTTTCCCTTTCTTATCGAAGACGAATAACCTCCATATACAAGCGGTAACTCTACATTCTTCAAGGCATTAGCACGAGCAAGCAAATTAAAAGTCTGAAACACAAACCCTATTTCCTTATTCCGTATATTCGCTAATTCATTATCAGTCATATCGCTTACATTCAATCCTTTGAAATAGTAATTTCCTTTCGTTGGTGTATCCAAGCAACCTATTATATTCATTAATGTTGATTTTCCAGAACCAGATGGTCCCATTATCGCAAGATACTCATTTTTCTTGATTGAAAGCGATATATCACGTAAAGCATACACTTTCTCAAGCCCCATCTGATATACTTTTGAGATATGCTCAATTCTCAAAAGATATTCATCACTGTATTCTTCATTTTTATTATTATTCATAAAATTATCTATGGTTATTTTACTTCTTCATATTTAAAGGTGGTGCTACTTTGATAAGCGAACTATCTTTTAGCTTATTATTGACAACATCAAAACTGCCCACTATTACTTCATCATTCTCTTTTAATCCCTCAATTATTTCAATATACCCTTTATCGCTTATCCCTGTCTTAACTGGTACCATTCGAGCAATATTATTTTCTTTAATAAACACCACAGACTGAGCCCTCTGAGATCTCGGTTTCTTCTCTTCTTGTTCCTCTACTCTTCTTATTCCTTCTCCTAATTTGTCTTTTTCTTGTTCTTTCTTCGAATCCCGTATTGTCACAGCTTCAATTGGTATAGCAAGAACATTATACCTTGTCTCTGTTGATATCTCAACATTACAACTCATCCCAGGACGCAAGCGATTTTCTTTATCTATTATTCTTATCTTTACAGGAAAATTTACTGCTTCATCTTGTGTTCCTACCTGACTTTTGACAGGTGCATTTTTTACTTCAATCACGGTCCCTTTTAGAACAACGTCTGGCAAGGCATCTACTTCTATTCTTGCTGTATCCCCAATTTTAATATAAACTACATCATTTTCATCTACATCCACTACTGCAAGCATTGATGAAAAATCCGACACTCGCATCATCTCCGTTCCTTGCATCTGAGCAGTACCAACTACCTTTTCGCCAATTTCTACAGACAATTTATTAATTATACCTTTTATGGGTGACCTAATCTCTGTTCTTGCTGCTGTTCTTCTGAATTGTTCAAGATTCGCAACCGCTTGATTCTTTCGATATATTGAAGCTCTATATGAAGCATCTGCTTGGTCAAAAGCCGCTTTAGCCCTATCAAGCTCCTGTTTAGATGCAAATTCTTTCTTATATAACTCAGCTACCCTCGATAGCTCATTCTTTGCCCTTTCAACTTCTGCTTTTCTTACTTCAATGTCCATTGATGATGCTTCTACTACTGCTTTAAGTTGATCTAATTGCGTTTCTACTATGTCTTGCTTTATTCTGACAAGCAAATCACCTTTCTGCACTTCTTGACCTTCCTTCACTGGTAATACCTCAATTTCTCCACTGGTTTCCGATGAAATCTTTACCTCTACTTCTGGAACTATATTCCCAACTGCTTGGATTGTCATTGTTAGATTCTTACGCTCTACTTTACCAACGTTTACTTCTATTGACATATTACCTTTGGGCATTAACATTAGCCAAACTATTATTGATACTAATATTATTACAGATATTACAATAATGATTGTTTTTGCTTTTGACTTTTTTCTTGCCATAAATTCCTCATTACATCTATTTTTATTGATTTACTATTTTTCCGATAGCATACAGAATTTCCTTTTGAGCTTGAAAATAGCTATATATTGATGAAATTCTATTGATTTGTGCTGTTATATACTGCCTGTTGGCATCTATATAAACAGAAATATCTATTACTCCAAGATTATAACGTTCCAAATTGCTTTGGTAATTCATCTCTGCAGATTTTAAAGCTCTTGAAGTTATATCTAATTGCTTTTCCGCTGCATCAAGATTAAGAAATGCTGTTTTAAGAGTATTCCTAATATTCTGTTCTGTTTGAAACTGCTGAACCTGCGATTGCTTTAGTCTTAATTTAGCAGATTGTACATTTTGATTAGTATTAAAATTCTCAAATATTGGCACAGACAAGCTCAGCCCTATAAATGAACGGCCAAGTTCCGAAAATCTGTCAAACTCTGTATTGCTCCAAGTCCAACCTCCAGATGCTGTCAAACGTGGATAGTATCCACTCGAAGCTGCTGTTACACTCGACTCTGAAGCTTCTGTTATTTCCTTTGATGCGAAATAATCCGGTCGAAACAATAATGCTGTATTCAATGCTGATTCGAAACTCCCTATTTCTTTTCTAAAATTTATAATATCCTCCTCTGTAACAACATTTGGAAGACTCGACTCCAAAAATTCAGCATTAACATCTGGGTTCAGTCCCATAGTTGTCAAAAGATTAGCTTTCGCAATACTATAGTCATTTTCTGCTTTTATTAATTCATACTCTTGGCTACCTATTTCAGCTTCTTGAGCATATACACTCGATTTGGGACTTGACCCTGCTTCATAAAGCGCTTGCACTTTTTTTAATTCAGTTTTCCCTTGTTCTAATGTCTCTTTTCTGATTTTTATAATTTGATACTTCCTTATTACATCAATATATTGCCTATAAATAGTCATTATTACTTGATGTTCGGTTTGCTTTATCATATAACTATAATAGCTTTGGTTCTTCTTGGTTAAATTATAATTAGCCTCCCTTGCAAAACCATCGAATATAGTCCAGCTCGCAACGGCATCCATTCGATAAGAATTAGGCTGTACCTTCGCTATAGGTATTGTTTGTCCACCGACATTGACACTCGTTACACTTCCTGCATCAAGATTTCGCGTATAACCCATATTAAAATTTATTGATGGGAGATAGTCGCCAAATGCACCTGTTACATCTGCTCCTGATTGTTCATAGCGAGCTTTAGCAATGCTTATATCTGCATTATATTTCTTAGCTGTTTCTATACAATCTTGTAAATCAAATACTATCGGCGAATCTTTAATTTGAGATAAAGAAAAACTTATAGTTATGATAAGCAAAGCAATTATTTTTTTAATCATACTACAACATCATTAAATATAACAATAGTATATTTACGTTAATATTGTTTTTTTGTTGCAAAAATAGGAACTAAAATAAAAATAGAACTTTAAGTATTTTTAAAGAAAATCAATAATTATAGGTTATGTTTTGGAAATTCTTAATAATAAGTCTTCTATTCGCTTTTTTCGAGTAGTCTCTTTTTTAGCACTGTTGAGCCATTGTAAATAAGCTAATTGATGCGATTTTGGGAGCTTATTAAAATTTTCATATAATGTTGCATTTTTTTCCAAGGCTCTTTGGAGGTCAATAGGAATCTCTGGATTTAATTTAGAAGAAAATGTTGAAATCCAATTGCCATTAACCTTAGCTTCTTCAATTCTCTTATAGCCTGTATCAGTCATTTTGCCCTGTTCAATCATTTTTTCAGCCCTTTTCCTATTAAGTTCTGACCAAATACTGTCTTTATTTCTCGGTGAATATCTTTGCATATATTTTGTCTCATCTATGCTTATCATTTTGCTATCTATCCAACCAAAGCATATTGCTTCTTCGACAGCATCACTATATGATAGTCCTTCGATTTTACTCTTCTTTTTATAATGCACAACCCATACCTCTTTTTCCTTTTCATGGTTCAATTCTAGCCACTTTCTCCACTCTTCTCTATTGCGAAATTCGATTTTAATCATGATTCTAAATTCAAAAAGAAAAAAGATGGTCCCTTAATTATTAAGAAGACCATCTTTCTATTCTTTACTTCATAACATTTAATATTATCGTTTTAGTAATGCTTCCTATAGAAACGTGCAAGTAGTATATACCATCGGTATATCCACTCATATCAAGATTGTAAATATGCTCTCCAGCATCAAGCTCTTTTAGCTCTGTCCTCATTAAAATATTGCCAATAGCATCATATATGTTCAAACTTACTTTCGCTGGCATTGGCAAAGTTAGACGTATATTAGTCCACGATTCTACGGGATTGGGAAATGCTTCCAAGTTTGAACCTGCTACTAATTCCTTTTGTTCACTTACTGAAACAAATAAGTCATCATTTAAAATAACATTGTCAATATACCAACCATCATTATTCCTAAATTTCGATGCATAAAGCAAAAATTTAATGTAGACAGTCTTTCCTATATATTTCGAGAGATTCCTTTGCATTAAGTCATATTCACTATTTTGAAGATTATCCTTGAACTTCGAAGATGTCCTTAAATCTACCCAAATCAAATCTCTCCAAGTTTTTCCGTAATCCTCAGAAATGCTAACAGCTCCATGGTCATCGTTTAAAGTATCAATCAAGGCTATATGATGAAAATTAAATGTTGTATCTTTTGCATTGATTGTTATTGGTGCTAATATTGCAAAAGTTTCTGAATTATTAAGATAATTTCCCTCAGGAGAATCAGTCAAAGCATAAGGCATTGAATAAGCTTTTTTATCAGTTCTACCCCAACTATGCTCTGTATAATAAGGAATTGAATCGTTTGAATCAAAGTATTCCTCCAATTTAGTCAAAGGAGCTCCAGAATAACTAAAGACCTTTTCAGAATAATCGCTTTCGGTCTCAACTGTGCCTCTTTTACCTACCGCAGAAACATATAGTTTATAAAATCGCTTAGTTGGTAACTCTAAGATTATTTCTGATGTTTCACCAGCTTGAATTTCAGGTTTTGTTAATTCCTTAATCAATCCTCCTGTTACAGAATATATCTTAACTTTCTCAAAATCATGGAATATAGAACCATCAATGTGCTGAGATGGATTTTTCCAACTTAATCTAATGCCTTCAGCAACAGGGATGGCGACGACTTCGGTCGGTGGCATTGGTTTTGTAGCTCCACCTGCTTTTACAAGGGTGCTGACTCTAACGCTCTCTTGCCCATTGCTTTGTTTTGTGTATATTTCATATATATAATCTTGTCCATCTGTAACGTTCTCGTCAACAAAAGTTTGTACTCCTTTACCTACTTCTCCAATTTGCATGCCTCCTCGAAGAACGACTATCTTAAAATCCCCAAGCGGTCCACCAAGTAAATTTGTAGTCGGGTCGGTCCAGTTCAATGTTATTTTAATAGGATTTTCTGTTGTACTACTTCCCGTAAAATTCTCCGGCGCCTTGGGATCAGTAGAGATTAGCACAGTATAAGTATTTGTTTGATAATAATTTCCATTTGGTCTATTCGGCATCCAAAAACATGGATATATCTTTCCATCATAAGCTGTTATTGATGTATAATCACCCCAGTAATAATTACCTGGTCCTTGATTTGATACATCGCTTGGGTCATTTATATACCAAGTTTCCGGAGTTAACCTAAATATATTAAATGTATTACCTTTATCGAAAGAAACAGCTAAATAAGCATCTACTCCTTTGTTATTTGGGTCATTTTGAGAACTATAATATAGAACAGATACAACTCCTGTTTTTGGGTCAACAGCAATTGCAGGGAAGAATATGTCATTATTCAATGCATTATTGTCAATCCTAATTTTATTCTGCCAGGTATTTCCTCCATCTGTTGATTTAGCAAGATAAAGCCCCGTAGTTTTATCAATAATACCTGCTTGAACTACATAAACATTATAGTTCTGAGTACCAGGGGGAACAGAACAATCCACTGCAATAGCAGGGTATGATGTGCATCTCATATTCTGTTTATCTGCAAGCACATACCTTCCGCTTTGTGAATTTATTGTCCCTACTGGAGTCACTGTTTGAACGACTTTAGCAGCATACCAAAAATTCAGCCCTCCGTCTGTTGATTTCGATACTATTGCATCAGTATAAGTACTATTCTTACTCTGCCAAGCTAAAAACACTTCTCCATTAGGACCAATTGCCGGCATTGGAGATTGCGTTTGTCCACTCCCGCCAGGGATATTGATCGCTGCCATCCAAGTATCGCCTCCGTCTGTCGAACGCGAAAAGACTATACCATCTTGCTTCTTGAATCTCTTCCATGCTACATAAAGATTATCCTTATAAGGTGAATTGGGATTTACATCACAAGCCATAAGGTACCTATCATTAAAAGGTTGTGCTGTATGTCCTTCAACAGACATCGCTATCGGTACCGCCGGTTCCCACGTTATCCCACCATCCTTTGAACGACAGACAAACACTCCGTTGTCAGCTTCATCAATTCCTTGGGTTCCAAGCACTTGACAGAAACCAAAGCAATAATACACCCAGCCTTGTGTGTTGAATGCAAGTGATGGATCAAAGTTTGTCATACTTCCACTTGATGGATATTGTATCCATAAGTTCATATTTGAGGGCGTTGTTGATGTTGTCCATGTTTTACCTCCGTTGGTACTCCAATAAGCTCCCATTTTGTAGCCTACTCCTGAATAATTATACCTCTCGTCATTAGCTGAAGCCACTATATTATTAGGGTTCTTGGGATTTATAATTATCCATGTTTCAGATTGATTTTGATTAGTTCCAGAGACATTTACTATCTCAAAGCCATCATTAGATAGCATCTTGTCGGGAAGTGGATTGATTTTATCTGCATCCGGTAATCTCGGTGCAGGTATATAAATATGTGAAGCTTTTGGATGTACTACCATGTTTTTCATCTCTGCATCCAAAAACTCAGGTAATTTCCTTGCATCATACTGAGCATTTAACTGACATACGAAAGTCGTAAAAAATATTGATACTATTATTTTTATAAATAACCTTTTCATTTTTTTACCTCATATTTGTATTTTTATAATATTTTTATTAACACTCAATTTTATGTATTTGTTACAAATTCATTCTCTTTTTTTAACTTTAAAAAAACGCCTTTTACCTAATTTAAACAACTTCCAATCGCTTATATCTATTAACTCATTAATATCTTCTATGCGATTATTATCAACATATACACCACCTTGTTGTATCAATCTTTTTGCTTCCTTTTTTGATGTAACAAAATTGCCAAGTGCAAGCAAATCAACGATATTTAGAATATTATTATCTGTTTCTATGCTATACTCTTCAATATGGTCAGGCAAGTCCTTGTGCTTAAAAATTCTATCAAATTCCTCTGCTGCCGATTGGGCTTCCTCTTCACTATGGTAACGAGCTACCAATCTTTTAGCAAGTTGAGCTTTGGCATCTCTTGGATGTACTGTCCCTTGAACAATCCCATCTTCTATTTCTTTCACCTTATCTTTTTTTTCTTGTATAGCATATAAATAATATCTTCCGATAAGATTATCTGGAATGGACATCGTCTTGCCAAACATTTCCTTAGGGGTATCAGTCAAGGCAATATAATTATTCAGCGATTTACTCATCTTTTCCACTCCATCAAGTCCCTCTAAGATTGGAACTGTTAATATACATTGAGGTTCGACATTATATGCCTTTTGAATTTCTCTACCAACAAGCAAATTAAATTTCTGATCTGTCCCGCCAAGTTCAACATCAGAGTCTATAGCTACTGAGTCCATCGCTTGAGCAAGTGGATAAAGCAATTCGTGTATACTTATAGGTATCTCATTCTTGAAACGCTTCTCAAAGTCGTCTCGTACAAGCATCTGAGCTACTGTGTATTGAGCTGATAAATGAATGACGTCTCTAAAACTCATCTTATCTAACCATTCCGAATTATAACGAATAAAAAGTCTTTCCTTCGACAAGACAAGCGTTGCTTGTTCAAGATATGATTGACCATTAATCCGCGTTTCTTCAAGTGTTAGTTGTGGTCTTGTCTTGTTCCTTCCTGAGGGATCTCCAATCATAGCTGTAAAATCTCCTATGATTAAAATCGCATTATGACCTAAGTCTTGAAATTGTCTTAACTTATTCAATACCACAGCATGACCAATATGCAAATCTGGTTTGCTCGGGTCGCAACCTAACTTGATGTTCATCGGCTTCTGCTCTTTGATTGATCGCTCTATTTTTGAAACAAGCTCATCTTCGGGAAGTAAATCAACTGCTCCTTCTCGAATTAAATCCATCTGCTCATTTAGTGGGGGAAATAACATCTACTTTTTTTATAAATTTCTCTAAATTCATTTTTTTCAAAACACTAATTTAATGAATTTATTGCTATTATTCCACTAATTTAACCTTTTTTAAATATTGGCTTAATAATTTAATTTTAAAAAATGTTGAATAAATCAGCTGAATTTTATCGCAGATTCGTTAAAACCTTTTTATTTAAGTTAGTATGGCTGATCTAAGTAACTATTTAGTATAGAATTATCACGATTTGATTCTTTATTGCCAAATTTTATTAACTTCTCTATATATTTTCCGATTATATCAAACTCAATGTTAACCTCGTCGCCAATTCTTATGTTCTTAAATATCGTATTTTCCCAAGTGTGAGGTATTATTGAAACCATAATCTTACCCAATTCCTCTTTAGCTATAGTTAAGCTAACTCCATTTATACAAATTGAACCTTGCCCAACAACGTATTTTCCAAAATGCTCAGGGTAGCTGAACCAAACTAATCTACCCACAGTTTGCTTTTCTATTGAAATAAGGCGTCCAATGCAGTCTATATGCCCCTGCACTATATGCCCTCCCATTCTGTCTAAAGGTCTTAAAGCTCTTTCTAAATTTACTTCCGAGCCTATTCTTAATTTTGAAATTGTCGTTTTGCTTAACGTTTCCTCTACTGCTTCAACACTAAATTCCTCTTCTTTTCGAGATATAACCGTAAGACAAACCCCATTAATAGAAATTGAGTCATCAATCCTCACATCCTCAAGTATCTTATAAGCCGATATAACAAGCTCTCTTCCGGCTCCAACATACTTTATGGTTTTTATCCTGCCTAACTCTTCTATGATGCCTGTAAACATATTTTTATGGTATTTCAGTTAAACTTCTGTAACCAAATGACCCATTTTTCTTTCTATCAATTGCTTTTAATGCTGATTGAAAAATTCTTTCAGATGTAAGTCCGAATTTTTCCATTAGTTCCTCCGGTTCTCCACTTCCTCCGAATGTATCTTTTATACCCACAAACTCCATCGGAACTGGATAATTCTTTACTACTACTTCGGCTACAGCTGAGCCTAAACCTCCATAGACTTGATGCTCCTCTGCTGTTACGATTGCTCCGCATTTTCTTGCTGCTTCAGTTATTGTTACAACATCAATCGGTTTTATTGTAGAATTATTAACGACCATTGCTGAGATACCAAGTTTTTCTTCAAGCATATCCCCAGCCAAAAGCGCCTCCCATACCATTAAACCACAAGCTATTATGCACACATCGGAACCATCCCTCAAAATGCTTGCCTTTCCTATCTCAAAATGACTCTCTCTTGTAGTAAATAATGGAACTGCCGACCTCCCAAAACGTATAAATGCTGGACCGATCATTTCACCTACTGCTAATGTTGCCTTTCTTGTCTCTTCATAGTCACAAGGAACAACCAACGTTAAATTAGGCATTGCTCTTAGAAGTGAGAGTTCCTCAAGTGCCTGATGTGTTGCTCCATCAGGACCCACAGTTATGCCTGAATGTCCTCCCCCAATTTTTACATTGACATTATTATAACAAACACTTAGGCGTATTTGATCAGCATTTCGAAATGCTGCAAATGCACTATAACTCGCAAAAAATGGTATCTTGCCAGCTAATGCCATCCCTACTGCTATAGTTGTTGCATTTTGTTCTGCTATCCCTATAGAAAAAAATCGCTCGGGAAATCGTTCTTTAAAAAATGAAGTCATTACAGATCCTGTTATATCTCCACCTAAAACCACAACATTCTCGTTCTTTTCTCCTAATTCTACAAGTGCTTCTCCAAACCCATATCTTGTCGGTTTCTTACCCAATAACTTATATTTATTCATAGCTTAATTAAAGTTTTATTAAATTAAAATTTATCTTATTTAGAAATACGTCTAATCCCGGAGCATCCTCAGGCAAATTAGTTCCATCTATCTTGATTACAAAACGGTCTAAATATAGCATTCGCAACTTACCTCGACGATATTCTTTATCCCATTTTAAATAGCCCTTACCATTCGGTATGATGATCTTATCTGTCTGATATCCTGTTTCCTCTGGTAGCTTGTCAAAATAGATCTTCTCTTCCTCTGGAATATTGCTTGATGAACCATAATCAAATATCTGAACAACTACTCCACCCGGTTTGGAAAAACTAAATTCAACAGATGCTGTTGTCCATATTTTACCATCGTCGTTGAATTTTCCGAAATTCGATGGCAATCTTTTGGCTCCTTGAAAATCCTTAGGAAGAATTTGCTCTAACTTTTCTGGTGGTAAGGCTTCATTTGTCAATGCGATTTGATTATCTGTTTGTATTTGCTGTTGGTTCTTTGCTCCAGTAGCAGTATCTTGCGTCTGAGTTTGCGTTTGCTCCTGCAAGACTTGTGCTTGTTGCTCTTCTTTATTCCCGTTACAACCAAAGACAAAGAAGCTTAATAAAGCAATGAAGTAAATAATTTTTCCAAAATTTTTCATATTCATTCCTAAAAAATTATTTTAATTCTTTTAATGCTAATTTTGCTTGCTCTGGAGTAGGGGGCTTTCCATGCCATTCATAATTATCCTCCATAAAAGAAACGCCCTTGCCCATCAATGTATTAGCTATAATTACAGTCGGCTTTCCAATCCTTTTATTATGATTTTCTATATACTTATCGAAAGCTCCACTTATTTCACTATAATTATGCCCATCTATGCTAATTACATTAAAATTAAAGGCTTCAAATTTGGGTGCTATCGGATATACGCTCATTACATCTCGAACCCGTCCATCTATTTGGCAATCATTATTGTCAACTATCCAGCAAAGATTGTCAAGCTTATAATTTCCAGCACACATCGCCGCTTCCCAAACCGATCCTTCTTGCATTTCTCCATCTCCAGTTAAGCAAAATATCCTGCAATCTGTCTTATCAAGATATTTCTTTGCCATTGCTATTCCTACTGCTATCGAAATCCCCTGACCAAGTGAACCAGTTGATACCTCTATTCCTGGCAATCCCATATCTCGTCCAGGATGTCCTTGAAGGCGGCTTCCCCATTTTCTTAAAGTCTTTAACTCTTCCGTAGGAAAGTATCCTGCCCTTGCAAGTGCTGAATATAATACCGGAACTATATGGCCTGCACTTAAAATAAATATATCCCTGCCTTCCCAATCTGGTTTTTCCGGGTTATACCGCATAAAGCCACCAAAATAAAGAACAGAAAATAAATCCGAGGTTCCTAATGGTCCACCACTATGTCCAGAGCCCGCTAATACAAGAGATTTGATTATATCACGTCGCAATTCGGTCGCTATTTCTTTGAATTCTTCCGATTGGCGTCTTCTATTCTCAAATACTTTTTCCGAAAACTCAATTTCTAAATCCATTACTTTTCTATTAATTTTTATATCTTTTATAAAACTGCAAATTTATCTTATTTAAAAATAATAAGAACTTAAAAATTATTAACAATATTTGCACATTTTTTACAACAGATGTGTAATAGAAGTGATTATTTCCTAATAAAAATTCCTTGAAGGAGATTAAACGAAAAACAATAAAGTGTTTATCTTTATAAACCTTTATTTCAAAATAAATTAAGATAAATGACTTCTACATATACACACAAGACTAAAACGCACTTACAAAGCCAACGCTAAACAATCCAAATGCTGAATTTGCATTTGTAAAATTGTAGGTTCCTTCCAATACCAGACGCAGGTTCCTTCGAAGCAAATACCCCAAATGAAGCGTCGCTGTTTTATAGTTCAAACGTGTATCGTCAGATTCTACCCAATTCAATAATGATACAGCATACCAACGGCTTTGGTCTCGGTTCGGTGTAAAAATAAGTTCTGCCATCGCTCCTTTAGTCTCCACATTTGCTCCATTAGGCGACTGGTCAGTCAAAAGCAGATTATCGTCCTTCCTCTGTATGTATTGAAGATTTAGCTCAAATACATCATCAAGATGAAAAGTCATATCTGCACCCCAAGAAAATACACCGTTAGTAATAGTGCCAGATACTTGGTTACTCATATCCTCCTGTCCACTCAACACTATGCCTCCTATACGAAACATTTCTCCTATGTCCTGACTTATTCGCCCTATAAAAGTCTTATGCTTATCTATATCAAACAATTTGGATGCATCAGCTTGGGTTAAACCACAACCATTGACAACCTCAAAAATTAAATCCGTTCCCCAATCAAATCCATAAGTGAACATAAAACCCCTATCATAAGCATAATTCATCTTCGAAAGACCCGGCTTAACCTTATAAATCTGATAATCTTCCAAAGAAAGCCGCAGTTCCCTCTTAAATAAAGGATCCGAAACCTGAAACTGTCCGAAATATATATCAAAATCAGTTCCAAACAAATTATTATACATTAAATAACAGTCTTCAACTCCTACAAGCTCGCCTCTTTCACTTAAATAAAAATAAAAATAATACGAGAGTTTATCAGATATTTCACCTCCTGAAAGTATTTTTAATATATATGGAACACCTAAATCTAATTGCTCCTTATTCGCAAAATTAAAAGATAAAAAGCCATCAAAACGCACTGCCAACGGAAGATCTCTTATTAATGATAATATTTCGTCCCCAGTTTCTAAAAAGTATCTTGGAGCTTCCTTATCGCTAAGTCTAAATCCACTTCCAGCAAAGTCATTACCATACGATTTTAATCGTGGGATAGGGGAGTGACAAGTTTGACAAGACATATTGTATTTCCTTGCAAATGCTGGGATTGACCACGCATCTTCTATAGCAAGTATAAAAAAGAAAATATATACAAATAAAATCAAAAATCCTTTCTTCATCATTCCTCCTTTTTATTTTAATATTTTTATTTCAGTTGTATGTTCATTTATCTTGATTATTTCCGACTCGTCTTCAGGCACCTTGAGAAAATCTGCTACAGGTTTAACCAATTTTTGGTAGTATAAAGTTGCAGTAACCTTCATTGTTCCTGCTGGAACATTATTTGGAATAGTAAAAGTGCAGGTTTCAATTTTTGTTTCGCGAGGTCCTATGCGGTAGTCCACTCCGAGAGAAGCTGTATTCCATTGCTGAATAGTCATTCGTCCTTGCGGATCAAAATAAGGCATTCGGAAAATCCTATCTCCCAAAGGGACGCCATCCCTTGCTACTCCCTTGAAATCTTGGATTTTAAGTGGAATTCCCATATCTTGGTATGCTAAAACGTCACTGCCTATTGTATATTCTTCTCCAGAAAATCCTTTTTTGTCTACTGGCAAATGGTATTTGTTCCCTTTAGCGTCCACAGCTTCGACATGCATCCAAACAATTCTATCTTCTACCGAACCAGTCGGGAACTTATGACCAGTCTTTTGATTGAAAAGCGCTACAGTAAATCTAACCCTTTCGCCTGGCTCTACATCCCTTATGTCAGGATGTATCCTCAATTCTATTGTTCCTTTTAATTTACCTGGATCATGAGCCCCATTGAATAAATGTTGGCGCGCATCTTCATAATTCGCTCCCATCGAAGCTATTTTGGATGGTCCCTTTGGCATATGACAGTCTTGACAATGAACCCCCTCTTTAAAATAAGGACCTTCCTTCCATTCTAAATGTGTTGATTTTACCCATACTCCATAAGGGCTTTTCTCATTATGGCAAATCCCACAAAAATCACCAGTCCTATAGAACTCCTTCACTACTATATTATGATTAGGCGATTTCACTTGACCCTGTCGCCCACTATATTTATCAAAACCTGGCTTCATTATATAATTAAAATTATAAGGCATATCGCCTTCATAACCTACAATACTGTGGCAAACGTCACACGACACTGATTCGTTTGCTCTATCCTTCTTTTCTGGTCTCGGAGGTGGCGTATTACCTGATATATATGCCATCGGTGCATGACAACCATTGCAACCTGCCTTTACTTCCGATACTTTCGTATCAATTTCTGCATGGGGCACTGCCAAATTAAAATACTCAATTTCATCCCAATGATGCGTATATGCTTGAGACATCATTGCTTGTTTCCATTGTTGATAAAAGTCCGTATGGCAAGACGTTCCACAATATTCTGGTGTCTGGAAATCTGAGTATTTGAACTGTCCCACACGACTATCAATCTGCTCAGCTATTGTTATTATTGAAAATAATAAGATAAATAGTATTATCAATGCCATTAAATATCTTTTCGCTCTTCTTTCCATCATATTTCTTACTTGTAATTCAACATAACATTTATCAAATATATTAAAAAAATTTAAAAAGAAAAAAAAATACTAATCTTTTGTTTTTATATTATAAATTTAATTCAAAGAATTATTAAATAAATGATTAAATCAAATCTTTTATTTAAATTTGCTTTTTTATTTATTCAAAATTTATATGATTGCACAACTCAAAGGTTCGCTCATATATAAAAGCTCAAACGAAGCTGTAATAGAGTGTGGAGGAATTGGCTACCAAGTGTCAATTTCTTTAAACACTTCTCTTAAACTCGGTGAATTAGGGACTGAAGCTACTCTACTGACTATCCTCATCCCAAAAGAAGATGCTCTACAGCTTTACGGATTTTATGAAGCCCCCGAACGCGAGATCTTCAAAATGCTTATCTCCATCGCTGGTATAGGACCAAAAATCGCTTTGGGTATACTTTCAGCTTTATCAACTGATGAATTCCAAGACCTTATTATAACCGGAAATATTTTCGCTCTACAAAAATTACCAGGTGTCGGGAAAAAAACAGCCGAACGACTCGTTCTTGAACTAAAAGATAAAATTACAAAAATTGAAACTCCCTCTGCTATCACTTTTAGTGCTAAATTACAACTCATCAAACAAGAAGCTATTGCAGCTCTCATTACACTCGGATATTCTTCTGCTATTGCCGAGAAAGCTATCAGAAAAGCTTTAGAAGACGAAAAAGAAACAATCCCTACAGCAGAGCAATTAATTAAAAAATCTCTCAAATTCGCACTAAAATAAATATAAATAGGCATTGTTCTTGCTTATAATATTTTCAAATGAAAAAAATTATCTTAGCTCTTGGTATTGTGAATTCTTTAGCAATTATCATTGCTGTTATTATTATTTCTCTTCCTCAAAAGTCTTTAACTAAAACCGAAAATTTTAATTACGATACTAATCACTCAATCAATTACCCTAAAAACGACACTTTTAAGTTGTTCGATGCTTTTACTCACAATCAAAAATTATTAAACGAGAATAAATTCTTAATTTGGATAAATATACCCGAATTTTGCCTGAGGTTCTTTTACTACTCCACAATGATAGATTCAGGTATGATTGCTGCTGGCAAACATTTTTCTCCGACTATTGACGTATTAGCAAACGAAATTGCTTATAGACCAGCATTTTCACCTACAGAGAGCGAATCTTCAAGAGGGTGGAAACCTGCTCCTCCAGATAGAACTTCCTATCCAGAAAAACCTCGTAACCCTTTAGGTCGAAGACGTATTGTCCTCCATCAAAGCTTCAGAATGCACGGCACGAATAATGAAATGTCATTAGGCAAGCCAGCAAGCAACGGTTGCACAAGAGTCGAGAATTTAGCCATTGAACGCATCACCGATACCATTGTCAATAATTCCTTAATCTCAAAACACACTGGAAACAAAAACGCTTACGAAATATTTGTTTTAGCCCAACCTTTCAGAATTATTCAATGCTATCGTCTATGGAATTACATGTCACTAAAAGATTCTATCATTTATCTTACCGTTTACCCTGACATTCACAATAGACTCGAAAAAGAAAATTTCAATCCTTCCTTCCCATGGCATAAAGATGTCCCAGGAAACGCTTACTTAAAAGAGCATTTTATTAATGACCTTGCTTTATTAGGTATTTATGTTGATTTATATGACTCCCAAACTCAAAAAGAATTTCTCAATTTATGGGATAAACTCAAAGAAAAAATCCAGTCTACAAAAAGAATCCCCATAAGCACATATATAGAAATCCCTTGCAGAATGACAAAAATAATTTCAAACAAATATTAATCGTATTTGGATATTTCATAAATTTTACTTAATTTTGTAATTGAATATCGCAAGGTGGAGCAAATGGTAGCTCGTCGGGCTCATAACCCGAAGGTTGTAGGTTCGAGTCCTGCCCTTGCTACAAAGATTTCGTAATCCTTCAAAACTTTAAACCTCATAATTTCTGTCCTTAACAGATCAGATTCATCCTTTAGTTCATATAATCCATTTTCCTGTGACAACGATATACTGTTTGCTATAGTTACTGATTTAGTATTCATATTATCTATTTCTTTGCTTGCCTCCTTTAAGTTAGCTAAAATATTCTTCTTATTACTTTCAATATTATTTTCTAACTTTGCTGTGACCGTCAAGTAAGAATTTACAACAATAGCAGTTACAAATACTATTGAAATATTGAGAATTGTTTTAAAACTGATACATTTTAATTTCATAGATTGTTTAACAAGTCTGTAACAATAATTAGCAGTTTACAAAATGATCAAGAATATTAATACACTTTAAAACTAAAAAAACTGACAATCCCAAGAAGGACACAATACCCTTGTAAATATAATAAAGACTTATTTAAATTATCGTTTTTTGTTCAGTCATGGATAATTAAAATATTTTATATTTTATTTTGCTTTTTTAAAAAATTTATTAATTTTCTTTTTGGAATTATTAATTTCAAAAATATGAGAGCAAATAGTAAATATTTAACAGAGAGAGAGAGAGAGAGAGAGAGAGAGCAACTTTTCTCGGATTATAATATCTGATTATTATTCTTTTATTGATTCATTTTGTTTTTGCTTATTTTTTTATGATCGTTCGCCTCATATATTATAGATTTATAATAAAGTTTCATTTTTTTAGTTAACAAACGATTTAATTTATTATTTAAATAATGTATTATCATTTATTAAAATTTTGTGGAGTAATAAAATGAAAATATTTATTATCAAAATTTATTATTTAATTTTTTTAAATTCATTTATCATTTTTATCCAAAAATTGTATTAGCTGATGATTTCGATATAATGCCAACTAATATTCATTTTTTTGGTACAGTTGGAACAAGTAAAAATATAATTGCCTATGGCAATCTCGGCTCTTACCTAATTTCAACTGATGGAGGCATTAACTGGAAGCAAAAAACTATTGATAATTTTAGAGAAATTCGCAAAATTGTGAGCTATAATGATACTCTTTGGGGAATAATTCATAATGGATTTTTAATTAATTCCATAGACCATGGTCAAAACTGGAAAATCATTAATATTAAAAAGTATCTAAAGGAAGATGATATATTAGCAAGTATTTTAGCATCCGATGATTATATATATATTAGAAGTTTTTTTTCAGTTCTACGTTTTGATAAAAATTTTAATTATATAAATAGTTATTCCGACTCATTATTAGATATAAGTATGTTTCAATATAGTATACCTGATTTAATAATGCCTTTCGAACGCAATGATATGTATTATATTTATAACAATATTATTGTTGAGTCTATCTACAAGGATGGTATAGTGGTCTTGTCCAAATGATTTAAATAAAGCTGATACTATTAGATTAAGAGAAAAAATTTATATGTTCAATCCAGATGCTTTTGGTTCTATTAATAACGCTTTTTTGATAAAAGGGCAGCCTGTTTTTAATTTTGAAGGTAATTTATACACCTGTGACAATGAGTTCAACAATTGGCGATACTATTTCTCTGATACTTCTCTTTATAATCGTTATGGAAAAACATACTTTGGATTATATATTTGGTTATATTTCAATATTAAAAATGATCTATTTGTCCCATATTATGAACACGACACTACTAAAAGAATAAAAGGTGATCCTTTTCAAAATAATCAACCCTTAATATATAAATTTGGTATTCATAAGTTTGATACACTAACAAATAGATTTGAACCATATAATAATTTATTTTGTGATAATTATTATGCTTCAAAATACCATCCAAGTGATGAACAAAGCAGTATTGGAATTTTATTTAGGGCAAGTAATACTGTATTTCAGGATTCAATAATTGTAAAAGCTGGTTCTTGCAAATCTATTGTTCAGAGTCGAGATAGTTGTAAAACTTGGGAGTTAATTTCAAATTTAAGTGGAACTCCAAAAATTATATTGAATGATTCTACATACTTTTATATTGACAATAAACCATTTCATAATGACATTAATCGAACCACAGATTATGGAGTTACTTTTCATCCAACAGAATTTGGACTCGATACTGTAAACGCTAGAATTATTAAATCAAACGGCTCCAGCAAATATGACACAACTTATAGATTAATGTGCATTACTTATTTTAATTTGTATAATGAACCAAAACTGTTTTATATTGATGAGAGTGGTAAGGGATTTTTTGCAGGCTCAACCGATAATGAATATTTAGATCTGCCTAATTTTGCATTTACACTCGATGGAGGAAAGCATTTTAAATTTAAATATTTTAAAAATTTTATTTTTCAATTCGGTGATAGAGTATATCCAAGATTTTCTTCTAATGTTGTTAAAATTGATGATAAATATCTCTTCGCAATGAGTTCTTTATACCCATATTTTATTAGAGATACTTCGAACTATACTATCTTTATGTTAGACACAAATTTTGAAACTTTTTCTACCATACAATATGAAAATAAATTATCTATGATACATTACTTTCTTGCCGATGATTTGCAAAGTTATATGGTTTTTATGACAACGCAAGATAAAGACAATTTATTTAATCTCAGCTTTGAGATTCAAAAAACTCAAGATAGCTGAAAAACATTCAAAACTATTAATTCTATTAATTCTCATCTAATTATAGGCCAGATTTATGAGTATAATAAGGATTCTGTTTTTTTTACTACGCTCACTCCTGATAGACTATATTTGTACGATAGGAAAAGAAATGTTATAGATACATTATATAAGGGGGGTGATGAGGACACAGTTAAAATAATGCTTATCGGTGAAAACTTTTACCTGGTTGGAAATAACCTGTTTTTAAAAAATACCTTTCGAAATGATTTGACAAAATGGGAGCCCGGAAAATGGGATTATGGAACTCCTTCATTTCGGTCTATTATATTTAAAGGTAACGTTGCTATAGCTGAACTTAGTGATGATAAAAGACCTCTTAATTATTATAGAATATTATTAAAAAATCCAACAAGTGTTGATAACAACAAAATTGAACTCGAATATTATAATACACATTTTTATGCTACTCCTTCGTTTCCTTTACCTGCAAATGTTTCTGTAAGAACTAAATTATATTGGGATTTGAGTTTTGATTTATTTGATGCTGTAAAAGGTGTCTACAATGTTTATGGAGAAAAAATTCAAAATAAAGAAAATCTTCATATTAATTTATTAAACCAATCAACAGCAGAATTAACTTGGGACTGTTCTTCTGTTCCATCAGGTATCTATTTTATACTTGTACATCACAATGGTATATCAGATTGTATACCAATTTTAGTTGAGAAGTGAATGTGCTATTATTTTAATTAAAAAGTTTTTCTTATTGGATTAGCACTATATTTCACATTACTTCATTGTATATCTTTGCTAAGTTTCCACGAAAAATCTTTGTTGATGCTATCTTACTTTCTACTGCCCTATAAAAATTGGCTTTTTTTCATATTTTATAAGGAATTTCGTAAGACTTCCTACAATAAAATCAAACAATACCCTCTTTGCGTGCATCCCAAGCACGAACATATCAGGCCAATCTAAATAGTTCTTCTCAATAAACTCAATTATTGGTTTGTCTGTATAGATTGTTTCCACATTGTTGAATTTATGAGCATTCAGATAATCTTTGACGTCAGAAAGATAATGCTCTGCAAATTTTCTATACTCATGCGACATTAATACTTTTATGTCTGTCATTTCTGCAATCTGTAACTGAGCAAAACGTTGAACCGCTCTGCAAGCAGGCAGACTACCATCGAAGGCTATTAGCACTTTGATTTTTTCACTTGGAACATTAGGTAACTTAAAATCTTTCGGTATTGCAAATATTGGAGTTATTGAGGCATCAAGTATTTCCTCAAAAGATGATCCCGGTTCATCGCTTGTTTCAAAATCAAAATGAGTCTTCATTCCCATTACTATCATATCGTAAAATAGCGATTGCTCCAGAATTTTCTTGCTCGGCGTTCCCTGTCTTGCATGTTCCTTATGCTTAATCCCTTCGTTATTGCATTTCTCTTTGAACTTCTCCAATAAATTATGTATTCTTTTATCTGCTTCACTAATTTTAAAATGTTCAAGCTCCTGAGCAAAGTAGGAAGCTCCAAGCGGTACAGGTCCTATTGATTTCGTTATTCCAGGTATATCCAATATTACTAAACCTGTTACCTCTGCATCGTGTATTTTAGCTATTGTACAAGCTATATTCAGAGCATTTGCTGAATATTCTGATGGGTCTAAAGGCACAATTATCCTTTTTATCATATCTCGACTTTCTATATTAATTTTTAATATTTTGTCTTTTCTCAAGTATAGCAAATACTTTTTTCATCATTTGAGTTGCATTAGCAACAATACTTTCTGCTTCTGCGAGCTTCTCCTTTTTAAAATCCTCATCCTCAATTCCCGGAAGATTTATAAGCACGTTTTTATAAGCTCCCCAAATTCCAGTTTCGAGGGCTTTGGCTCCAACCTCTACATCCGATTTCGAAGCTATGTTCCCATACCTTGCAACTTCTATCATCCATTCCCAAGCCGAATTACCATAACGCATTGTCGTTAATGGTACCTCAATAGCTTTCTTCAAACCATTTTGCATGGCTTGTTTTCTTATTAACTTTTCCTCTTCTGTAGATTTTGGCAAGCGTAAAGCTTCCATATAATCATTAAAAGCATTAGTATCCGCATCTACCATTGGAATCAAATGCCTCGTTATATTATATAAAGGAGGTATGATTTTCCTTATATATTTATCTACATCGTCAAATTTTCTTACTCCATAAGTTAGCTGAGCTACCATACATCCCAATCCAACCCCTATAGCTGCGATTGCTGCTGATGCCGAACCTCCTCCGGGAGCCGATGTCCTTGCAGATATTGCCTCGATAAATTTCCTCAATGACATATTTGCCAATGGCTCATTCTGGTTTTCCTCAATCATATATTCAATTATTCTCTTTTTCGGGTCGAACTTAGAAATAGAATTAAGTCCAAGCCGCTCTACTACAAGCTTTATCTTTTGCTCTTCATCCGCAAGCATTAACTTTTCTTTAGCTATGTAATAATCTGCTGCCATTAGCATCGCTTCAAGTGGGATTAATCCCACAAGCTCAGAGCCTGCAACCGCTATATTCAATTTTTCAGCATCCTTTTTGACCTCCTCGTATGCTATATGAGGAGCTGTTACTTTATAATTAGTCAAATTTATTGATACTTGTGCCATATTGTATTCTTCTACGAACCATCCTATTGCCTTGACCTCCTTTAGACGTCCGGGTTCCGATTCGTTCCTTCCAGCTTCTCGTATATTCAGAGCTATCCTATGTGCTTGATTAGCTGTTGCTAATAAGTTTACATTATAAGCTATCAAAAAGAACCTTGCTCCTGTAACTGTTGCACCCCATTCAGGTATAAATTCTGCTGGTCCGAAGTCTGGCTTCCATTCTGGCTTAATAATTTTCTCAGCTAATCCCTCGTATTCTCCCTCTCTTATTTGTGGAAGTTTTTTTCGATACTCAAGATTTGATGCCTCTTCATATAAATACAAGGGTATGCCCAATTCCTCAGATGCTCTTCTGCCAAATTCTTTAGCGCACTCTACACATTCCTCCATCGTTACATTAGCCACAGGCACAAATGGACACACATCCATGGCTCCCATCCTTGGATGCTCTCCCTTATGTTGCCTCATATCTATCAATTTCCTTGCTACTCTCGCCGATGCCAATGCACCTTCCACTATCGCTTCTGGTGAGCCTACAAATGTATATACTGTCCTATTTGTTGATTTGCCTGGATCAACATCAAGCAAGGTGCAACCTGGTGTTTTCCTTATCGCATCTGCTATTTGTTCTATTATTTCGCTATTTCGACCCTCCGAAAAATTCGGAACACATTCTACTAATTTTCTCATTTCTACCTGTTTATTCTATATACTTTGATTACTTTTGCATTTACAAGCCATCTATATGTTGATTGTTCTTCTGGAAATATTATCGAATTTTTCTTGAAATACTTTTCTATTTCATTTTTGGAAAGCTTTTTTATTTGTAAATGAACAGTTTTAGACAAAGAAGCCAGAATTTCTTTTTGAGTTTTTAAATTTTCCTTTCTACTCTTTTTTGTTGCCTTATCTCGCACGGTTATTGTGTCTTTCGCATATTTCTCTGATCTTTCCAATATCAATGCCGGCAAAAGCTTTACATTGCTTTTCAGGAAATCAGCCCAAGTCGCATAAATCATATTCCCTTGATCATCCTCTATAGAAATTATATATTGCCTTGTTTCCTCGTCGCTTGCCTTGGGAATTCTTTTTTCAAGTATATCCGAAATATATATTGAAAAGTAGACCCCCGCTGATAATTTCGGATTAATCATATATTCTATCGAATGAAATGGATACTCCTCCATTATATTGGGCGCATTAAGATCTATCATTGCTATCTCAGACAAATGCTGAGATAAACTAATATTGACTGTTGCTATTAGTATAGCTACAAAACAATAAAATTTCCTCATAATTTCACCTTTTATTAAAATTCCAATTTTTATAATTCAAATCTAACAAAATTTATCTTTTTTTTCTAATTTCTTTTCGCCAATCATACTAAAACAAAATATTATTGGACAAGCTATTCTGCTCGAGTTAGACCCCGTCGCTCTATTTAAGATTAACGATCAAGTACTTGACCCAACAGACAATAAAAATCAAAATGATATTGATAATGCTATCAAGTCAGCTATTAAAGCTTTAAAGAAAAATCTTTAATATAATGTTCTACTTTACTCTTGGATTAGAACATCGTTTTCATATTTAAATACTTGTAACTTATACTTTGATGGATCAGGTACAGATATAGAATAGCTTTCTTCTATATCTGTTTCATATATATAGGGCTTGCCTGTTGCTGGATCTTTGGGTATGCTTTTCAGAAATTCTGGTATTAGTGCTTCAAGTTTTTCTGGATATTCCAAATTCTTCGCAAAATAAGACTCCACAGCTTTTTGAAGAATAGTTAAATCTTCTATTACTTGTTGACTTGTTTCTAATTTATCTTTTTCTGGAGTAATATAGTTCTCTTCTCCGCCTTTAAAATAAGAAAACATTATAAAACCCACCAGAGCTAAGGTTCCAATTAATAAAATAGAACCAAGCACTATCAAAATTTTTTTTGTTGAATTATTCATAATTTATTTATTATTTTTTTATCAAAATTAAAAAATTTTTTTATAAAACACAATTCTTTAACTCCTTTAATAAATATTTGCCCGTATAACTATTTGAGTTTTTACATATATCTTCGGGAGTGCCTTCAGCTATGATTTCTCCGCCTGCATCGCCTCCCTCGGGTCCAAGATCAATTATCCAGTCAGCCCATTTGATTACATCCAGGTTATGCTCTATGACTATCACTGTATTGCCCTTTTCTACAAGCTTATTCAAAAGCTTTAAAAGGACACGTATGTCCTCAAAATGCAAGCCCGTCGTTGGTTCATCCAATAAGTAAAGCGTTTTGCCTGTGCTTTGTTTCGATAGTTCAGTTGCAAGTTTCACCCTCTGTGCTTCTCCTCCTGATAACGTTGGTGCTTGTTGTCCCAATTTAATATAAGTCAAACCAACATCATATAAAGTTTGAAGCTTTCTCTTTACCTTCGGAATTTCATTAAAGAAATCAAGTGCCTCCTCTACCGTCATATCAAGAACATCAGCTATTGATTTGTTCTTGTATTGAACCATTAACGTCTCCTTATTATAACGCTTGCCATTGCAACCCTCACATACAACATAAACCTCAGGTAAAAAATTCATCTCAATCTTCTTCAGACCCGCACCTTCGCATTCCTCACATCTTCCTCCCTTCACATTAAATGAAAACCTACCTGTTTTATATCCTCTTACTTTCGACTCTGGTAGCATTGCAAAGAAATCTCGAATATTTGTGAACAATCCTGTATAAGTCGCCGGATTCGAACGTGGAGACCTACCTATCGGTGATTGGTCTATTTCTATTACTTTATTAATATACTCCAATCCTAATATTTCTTTATAAGGAAGTGGTTTCTGTTTCGATTTATAAAAATGATTTGATAATATTGGATATAGTGTATCGTTAATTAATGAAGATTTACCTGAACCACTCAACCCAGTTATACATACCGACAATCCAAGTGGTATCTTTAATGTTACATTCTTAAGATTATTCCCGCTGGCACCTACAAGCGTTAAATACTTTCCATTGCTTTTTCGGCGAGTTTGAGGGATCTCTATCTTTCTTTTACCTTGCAAATATTGAGCAGTCAATGAACTCTCTAATATCCCATTCTTTACTGTTTTTGCTTCATCGCAGCTCATCGTCATTATGACATTTCCACCGTGAACTCCTGCTCCAGGTCCTATATCTACTATCACATCCGATTGCTCTATCATCGCTTTGTCATGCTCTACGACTATAACCGTATTCCCTAAATCCCTCAGTTGCTTCAGCGAATTTATCAAAAGCTGATTATCGTGTTGGTGTAACCCTATACTTGGCTCATCAAGAACATACATTATCCCAACAAGTTCTGAACCTATCTGAGAAGCAAGCCTTATCCTTTGTGACTCCCCGCCCGACAAGGAGCGTATCGTCCTATTCAAAGTAAGATAAGACAACCCTACGTTATTCAAAAATTTCAGTCTCTGACGTATTTCTTTTAGTATTATCCCTGCTATTTGAAGCTCTCTTTCATTTAGCTTATTGTCTATACTTCCATAATATTTCAAGCATCTCTTTACATCCATATTTACTATATCAGCTATTGTATAGCCATCTATATACACAGACAAATTTTCAGGTTTTAAGCGCCCTCCATTACATAATGGACATACAATCTTCGACATATACTCTTCTATTTTGTTACGTATATAGCTCGAGCTCGTATTCTCATAATGATGCCTCAGTGTCGGCAATATACCTATAAATTTGTGCTGGTAAATCATCTGATTTTGCCCAAATTTATATGGGGTCATTACTGGATGCGTTTCATCTCCCCAAAGTATCTTGTTTAGAGCTGGTTCACTCAAGTTTTTGACAGGGGTATCAAGGTCAATTCCATTATTTTCTGAGTAGAGTTTTACTTGATTCCAGAGCCACATATCCCTATCTTTGCCAAATGGTGCTATTGCTCCTTCATTTATTGATAAATTCCTATCCGGTATGACAAAATCCATATCGAAATCCGTCAGTTCACCTATTCCATCACATCTTGGACAAGCCCCATAGGGTGAATTAAATGAAAACATATTTGGCGCAAGAGGTTCGTAGGACTTCCCACATTTCGGACAAGAATAAAGTGTGCTGTATAGTCTTTCTTCTATATCTTGATTTTCCTCTTCTACTAAAATAGAAAGCACTCCTTCGCCTTTTCGCAATGCAAGCTCTAAACTCTCCGATAATCTCTTGGAATGATGAAACTCCACTATAAGTCTATCTATCACCAAATCTATGTTATGGATTTGGTAGCGATTAAGATATAGTTCATCACTTATTTCAAGATTTTGCCCATCTACCCTTACTCTCGTAAATCCTTGCTTTTGCAATTGCTCAAATAACTCTCGATAATGTCCCTTGCGACCACGAACAAGCGGTGATAAAATATGTATCTTCCTATTGTAATATAACTTATATATTTCCTCTTCTATCTGCTCCTTCGATTTTTTCTCTACCGGCACTTTGCATTCTACACAATACTGAGTTCCGATTTTTGCAAATAACAAACGAAGATAATCATAGATTTCGCTCACTGTCCCTACCGTTGAACGTGGATTATGCGAGATAGACTTTTGCTCTATTGATATTGCTGGCGATAATCCCTCAATAGAGTCAACATCTGGCTTCTTTAGCACATCTAAATACTGCCGAGCATAAGCTGAAAGACATTCCACATAACGACGCTGTCCCTCAGCATAGAGTGTATCGAAAGCAAGCGAAGATTTGCCCGAACCTGAAAGACCCGTTATCACTACTAACTTTTCTCGCGGTATCCGTAAGTCTATATTCTTTAGATTATGCTCCCTCGCTCCATGTATGATTATCTCGTTTAACCCATCTGCGTCTTCTGTCTCATCAATTGTTCTATTTATCTTAAAATTAGACATTTCACAAGTATATTTTTTCAAAAACTTCTAAAATAATCTAATTTTTCCTAATAATAAAATACTTTTATTTGAATATACAGTAAATTAATTGACTTTTATGATTATATCAAAACATCAAAATTATTAGGAACTTGCATTCCAGCAAAAACAAAAATCCACTCTAATCGCAATATTATCCACAGACAAGAATGTCTGACCTACCAATTATAAGCAGGACAAGCATCCTTGCTTGTCGCACATCTCTCCTCTGACAATCTACTTGGATTCAACAGTTATCGTTCCATCAATATTCAGTGGAGTTTCAAGAGTTTGACCCTCTCCTGTTATTACCATTGTTCCATTTATCTTCTGATTAATTTTCGAGTTCACTATCCACCCTGTCGCTTCGTCAACAACAATAGAACCGTCCTGTGTCCCTGACATTTTATATTCCATCTGAGCATTTCCTATATCTGTTTTAGATGTTTCTTTATTAGTTTCTATCTCAGATTTTAACGCTATCGTCATTTTCCCATCTTTACGCTCTTTAACTGTATAAGATATATTGATCTTTATTGGAAAAGATTTCGTTAATTCTATTGTTTCATTCCAACTGTCTCCAACGCCAACAGGTTTATCCGGAAACATCATAAAAGATGTTTGGAAGGACTCCTTTATTGCTTCATCGCCATATTGTTTCGAAAATTGCTCTTTTATTGTATTTTTTGTGAACTCCGGTACATCAACGCTATCAAAAAATGAGCTAATTATTTCACTCATTCCACTTATTTCTAATACCCTCATCTGAGGAGATATTTTCATCTTAAATGATTTATTAACAAAACCTCCCATAACTTTTGACATTATATCATCAGAACTTCCCGAATCCTTAGAATCATAATGAGAGCTATTACCAACCATATCCATATCAAATTTTACTGAGGTATAAGTGCAACTCAATGTTGTTATACTATCCGTAGATATATCTTCAACCTTGAAGTTGTATCCAAATTGCATACTTTGTTGCATCTTTTGTTCTTTCCCTTGAAACTCCGTGGTTATGGCTTGTTGCATTGCTACCAAATACTCGTAAGTTTTTCCTTTTTCAAGTTTCAACTGCAGCTTGACTTTATCTGATGATCCACCTTTGCCACAAGATGAAATTAATAAAATAACAAGCATTAAGCCCAATATTTGAAATTTTTTCATTAATCCTCCATTTTTATTATTAGTGTAAAAATTTTGTTTCATATTAAAAAACTTGTTAATAAATTATAAAATAAAAAATCATAAAAAAATAAAAATAAGTCTTTTATTTCTTAGAAAAAAATTATTTCTAAATAATTATAATTTTTCCATTATATTTGAAATCATATAAAATGAAAATAAATACTTTAAAATCATAACAATGAGCGACAATCAAGCTAAAAAAAGCCAGAAACTACCGCTATCTATTGCTGTTATTTCTTACAATGAAGAAAATATCATCTCCAAAATGCTCGATAGCGTTTGCGATATCGCATCAGAAATCATCATTGTAGATTCCCATTCTACCGATAATACCATTGCCATAGCACAAGAATACGGAGCTAAAGTATTTGTAGAGGATTGGAAAGGGCATATTGCCCAAAAGAACTCTGCACTCGAAAAATGTTCCTTCCCTTGGGTGCTTTGCCTCGACTGCGATGAAGTGCTTAGTCCAGAACTCCAAGCTTCCATCGTTGATGCCATAAAACAAGATAAAAACAAAGCATTTTCCATCAATCGAAAGTCTTTTTATCTCGGAAAATTTATGAAATTTGCTTGGCGTCCCGATTGGAAGCTTCGTCTTGTCAACAAAGCTCTCCAACCTCGTTGGAAAGGATTAGACCCCCACGATTACTTAAACATTAGCAACCTACAAAGTGCTAAAAGATTAAATGGCGATTTGCTGCACTTTTCTTACTCTGGTGTTAAAGAGCATTTCGCTAAGACAATTGATTATGCAAAGATATCAGCCCTCTCATATTATAAATCCGGGAAAAAATTTAGCTTGATAAAACTAATCATAAATCCAGTGATTGCTTTTGCAAGACTTTATCTCTTCAATTTTGGTTTTCTCGATGGCACAAGAGGCTTTATCGCTGCTGTAAGTAGTCTTGTTGGTACTTTCCTCAAATACGCTTTCCTATTCGAATTAGAACTAAAGAATAGCTCTAAATGATATTAAAATGAGTCATATTCTCTTGGTGCTGGTAAATTTTCTGCCTCATAATCATCCTCCGGTGAGGACATATTATCGAATTTTGCATAATCTTTTATATACCTTAGCCGAACCGTTCCGACTGGCCCATTCCTCTGCTTTCCTATGATTACTTCACCTGTATTCCTTGTGCTTGTATTGTCCTCGTATTTCTCTATCCCATAATGCTCGCGTCTTGTAACAAACATTACAACATCAGCATCTTGCTCTATACTTCCCGATTCTCTCAAGTCCGATAGCAAAGGTCGCTTATCTGCTCGCGTCTCTACAAGACGATTGAGCTGGGCAAGTGCTACTACCGGAATATCAAGCTCCTTTGCTAACTGCTTCAATGAACGCGAAATTATTGAAATTTCTCTTTCCCTAGATTCTGCTTTCGGTGGATGTATTAACTGTAAATAGTCTATAAATAATAACTCAATATTGTGTTCCATCTTCAACCTCCTACATTTGGCTCGCAATTCGAGTAAGGTCATTGATGGGCTATCATCTATAAATATCTTTGCTTGCGAAAGGTTGCCTAATGCTTCTACTATTCGAGTATATTCGTTATTAGTTATCTTGCCTGTCCTTATATTATGCTGATTGATTTTTGCTTCTGCACTTATTAAGCGAATCACAAGCTGTATTGCCGACATCTCAAGCGAAAAAAAAGCGACAGGTTTGTCGTAAAACAATCCCACATTACGTGCTATCGAAAGACCCAGTGCTGTCTTACCCATTGAAGGCCTTCCTGCTATCACTATAAAATCCGACTTCTGAAAGCCACCGAGATATTCATCAAGCTCCGTCAGACCTGACGGTACTCCCGTTATACCCGGCTTGCCCTTATCTAATAAATTTGTGATTATACTCAAAGTCTTATGCGACAATTCCTTTAGATTCTGGAAGCTTTTGACTACTCTCTTTTCTGCTATGTCGAAAACTGCTGTCTCAGCTTTGTCTATCTCTTCAAGTGCATCTGTCATTTCGTCATAAGCGTTTGTTAGTATTTTTCCTGCCGTATTTATTAGTAGTCGTTTTAAATGCTTTTCCTGCACTATGCGAGCATAATACTCCACATTAGCCGCCGATGGTGTCGCTGAATTAAGCTCCGCTATGTAATAAGAACCTCCTACCTTGTCCAAGATTTGTCGCTTCAGCAATTCATCTGTAACTGTTATTATATCAACTTCTTTGTTGTTGTCATACAATGAAATTATTACCTGATATATCAATTTATGTGCTTCGTAATAGAAACTATCAAAATCAAGTGTTTCTATTACTTTCGAGATAGCAGTCTTGTCGAGCATCATCGAGCCAAGTACTGCCATTTCTGCTTCCTTAGAATTCGGGGGTATTTTGCTTCCTATTGTATCCATTAATTGAAATTCTTTTTCTACATTGTTGAAAATCGAAATTTATTCATTTCGATTTATTTGCCTGAGGAGATTTTATTAACAAATTTATAACAATTTGAATTGTTAGATTGTGGATAACTCTAAAATTCAATGAATTTATTATGATTGCTATTTTAACAATAAAAATTGTATTGATTTCTCGAAATTTCCTGATACCATACGGCAAATATACGGTCCAGAAGTTAATTTCTCCGCATCAATCGCCATTCGATAAGCACCCGACTTTAGTTCTTCGCTCAAAATTGTTGCTATTAGCTCGCCTAAATAGTTGTAAATTTCTATCTTCGTTAATCCATCAAAAGCCAAAGAAAATTCTATTTTCGGTTCATTTACAGTTGTGGCATTAGATAATAGCTTTAAATCATTTTCATAATTAGATATATTAATTCGACGCAGCTCAAAAGCACAAGTTGGCTTTAGCGATACATTGCCCCTTTGTGTAGTTATGTTTAGGCACTTTCCTTCATTTGTACGAATGTTAAAGCTTATATCTGCACTGTTGACTGAATCTTTCGGCAAGTAAGTCCAAAACTTCAGTTTCAGCAATTCGCCTTTACCAGAAAGATACTCCTCAGACACACTTTCGATGTGGATTCTGGCTATACCGCTGTCGTTGTCAATGAATATGTTGCTTCCATCGAGTATAAACTTTCCTTCTGCTATTTTGCCAAGTGATATATTTGATTTTTGCAAATATAAAAAGTCGCCGTTATATCTCAATTCTATGTCTAACTCTTTGATTTTATTATATTCAGTGTCAATTTCATTATTGATAAATATCTTTACTATTGCTTCTGAATTCACCGACACTGATTGAAACATCGGACTTACCATCGCCTCGAGGTTATATATCATTGAATTACCTACAATCGTTATTCTTGCCTCCGGATTATCTTGTGTCGAGTTATTTATGATTACATTCGTTTTTGATGTTCCCGGCATTGATGGCTGATAAAGGATTTTTATCCTTCGGAATTCTCCAGGTGCAAGCACAAATTGCTTTGTATCTTCAATATTCACAAAAGAAAATTCTGGATAATACTGCTCAAATGCTACAAAATTGATTGCTAAATCTATGATTCCTATATTTTCTACCGTGCAGATAAGCGTATCAACTGTTCCAGAGCAAATGCTAATAGTATCGCCCGTAACTTTAATCAACTGAGATAGCCCTGCTCCATACCACGTTGATGTTGCCTCTTCTTCTGCATCGCTAACTGTCTGAAGCTCCACCTTCTTTTTGTCTATTATTTGAGGGACGAACCTCGCTGGAAATACAAGAGAATCTCCCGGCATTAATTCTATTGGTAAGTGCAGAGAATCTTTATTGAACAAAAAGCCTTCCTGACTATAATGTATGCCATCTATGCCTATTGAGTTGTCGTTTGGCAAGGGTTTCAAATCTTTCAGCGTCAACTTGTCGCAATAATGGCAATTATCGCTATATATTACTGCGTTGCGAACTACTGGATTAGTAAAATCATTGACTATAGAAGTGTCGAAATTCACATCCGGAAAAATTACCTTCGGCAATGTCCCTACGCCTTTCAATACTGTTTCTGTATTGCTGTTCGCACTATTCTTATATTTAAAAATTAACTCATAATCTCCAATTTTTTCTGGATGGAACTTTACTGGAACAACTGTCGAGCCACCCGCTGGTATTTCTAAATAATTGAATCTCGACTTGTCAAAAATAAAAGCTGTGCTATTTTTCTCCGATATTATCTCTATCCCTGTTATTATGACCTTCTCTGTTCCTGAATTCTCAAGCTTGATTATTTCTGTTCCATTGTCAGGTGAGTAGGGGGGGATATAATACTCCGGTTTTGTATTTCTGCTTATTCTACGCTTTCCCCAATCATAAGAATTCGCAACAAGACCTGCTTTTACTCCTCTGCCGTTGATTATACACACACTATCTATTGTTTTGGCATCGCTTGAGAACACTATATAATCTTCATAATACTTATCTTCCAATGGCGAAAATGTTACAGAATAGCTAAAACGCTCTCCTGGATTGACTACTAATACATCATTCGGAGATATTTCTCTACGGTAATTCGCCTCAAAGATTTGGTTTTTCTGCGGTCCGCTATATGCCGTTACAAACAATGGGACTAAGCCCTTATTGATTATATAAGCTGTCTGACTCACTTTTTTCCCTATTGTTACGTCGCTGAACTGAACGTTTGTCGCTTCGATTATTGCACTGGCTACCTTCGCATAAGCCGTTGAATAATAATTCGTTAGGCATACATCTCCTACAGCAATTGAGTCGTAAAACTCTCCTTCCTCTGTGGCTGTGAACCTTATCTTGAACTCTGCTGAATCCCTCGGCTTAATCTTTATTGATGGGATTGAAAGCAATATCTTAAAGCCAACATCACCTTTCTTCAATTTAAAATTGCTCACATAATATGGATGCACTTCAGACTCATTTACTATCCAGAACTTTATCTCTTTGACATCACCTTTCTTCATTATTCCAAAATCTATAAAGCTCGGATTTATCTTTATCCTAAATGCCGTATATTCTATCATTATTGTTGTGTCGTTGCCTCGCCGATCGGTAAAAGTTATTAATGCACGTGCATCTTTTGTCGGGTCCTTGACGAACAGCTGCCAAGTAGTCGTCCGTGTCTCCCCAGGTATAAATTTCTCGCTTTTAAATTGATAATTGTAGCTTTCATTTATATGAAACAATATCATCCCAAGATTAGAGCGGATTTTGTCGTCATCTGGCATATCCGTTACAGTTCCATTCAATACTGAACCATCGCACTCCTGTGTCCAACGTGGTATTGGTGCTTCATAATCATTCTTATCTAATAATACTTGATTCATTGACGCTGGATAGCCATACGACGTGTTTGATGATATGCCATATAAATAACCCGACATTGGCTTTGTGCTCTTAAATCTATAGACTCCATCTCCAGGCAAACTGAATTTCTTACAAAAATATCTTTGTCCATTATACCTAATCTTAAACTCATCACCCGGACTGGGGTCTGATGCTTTCACTTGTTCCCAGATGATTTTATTATTGAATACTTTTCCAAATAATAAATCATCTGGAATAGTTCCATCTTCATTTGTAGAGTAGCACAAATTAAAATAATGCTCTGGAAAACTCGACCCTGAAATCACACCCGGCGTATTGAATTGAAGCTCCTGTTGCATCTGCTCGCAAGGAATGAGCGTCATCTGAAATGGTGAGCTATTCACATCGTCATCTTCGTAGCCCGTATTATATTGAACTACCTGGATCGGCTTGTCCGATGATATAACTACCGGTTTAGCTGGGTCTGCATCCACTCTCATATGCAAATAGCCAACCCCTTCCACTCCGCCAGGTGTTAGGATATTGCCTACCAACTGTCCATCCCGATAGATATTAGTTTTCGACTGTCGTGCATATATTTTTATGATTGAATTACGCTTACGTTTAGTCAGATTACTAACATAAAATTGCCTCCCCCAGTTTCTGTCAGCCGTTTCCATTTCTATCAAATAGCCACAAGAATGCACGTCGGAAGGAACATTGCTGCAATAGCTTCCTGAGACTACTGCTATCGGCTTGCTCGAACTGATTATACTACCGCTTAAGTCAGCACCGGAACCCTTGCTGCTTATTAGCCACACATCACCTTTCATTAGTCTCTTCTTGTATAAATTGGAATGAACCATACCGCTTGTTGTCTCTGTATTAAAGTTACCACCGAGTACGAAACTCACATCTGTATCGTCGTAAGCTGCGACTATGCTCGTATAGCTCGGAAACCATTGCGATGAATTGTCCGATGGGTCCACATAAGATGAGATTATATAATGATTCCCTAATACTCCCACCGGTAAAATAAGAAAACCATCGCTTGCTGTTTCGAATTTTGCTATACAATAAGCTATTACTGGCATATCCGACGTTAAGTGTATCCCAAATTGACTAAATACTGCATCCGGTTGTGGTGGTTCATCTTCCTTCTTTTGGTAGCAAAGTGCAACTCCCGGCGATAAATCGAATTCCACTACTTCATTCGCATATATCGTCTTTTGAGCTGTGTATGCTTTTCCGGCTACCTCTAATCGAACATCTGTCGTTGTATATGAACTTGCATAGACCTTGATTTCTTTCAATCCGTCGCCATTTTCCCAGCAAGGATGTAAAGTAAAATAAAACTCTGTCCCGTAATTACTTGCTCCTAATTGCTTTGGCAATGACTTCTTAAACTCCTCAAAATCAAATTTATCGGCTAATACCTGTTGACTTCCGAATATCCAAAATATAATTAATAATAATAACGTTCCACAAATGTATCTGTATATAGAAATGCCTCCAAGATTAAGCATTGAAGCTCTCATATCAATTGCTTTTATCTCTTCTTTTACTCTATATTTTCCTATTTTTACAAACATTTATTAATTTGTCATAATTTAATATTATATTAACACTTAAATTAAGAAAAAGTCTCAAAAATTTTCATATTTATTTAAAATTATTTTTTCTTTGATAAAAAATCAAGCATTTTAACCCCAGCAAAATACCCACTCATTGCAGCACTCTCCAAGGTTGCAGGCAAGCCCGTTGTTGTCCAATCCCCTGCAACTATCAAATTTTTGATGGGAAAATCCTCCAACTCTGCTCTAATTTCCTCAATCGCTCTATTTGCTTTAATCGTAGCTTTGCGTTCCCTTAATACTTTGCTCCTCAATAATTTTGCTTCCTTAGCTTTGGGCAAAGTCCCGCAAATCTCTTCCCAGCATTGCTCTGATATCTTTTCGTTCGGCAATTCCCATATCTCATCGGCTCCACTTATTGTTACTGCTATTTTCCTTAAATTATCTTCTACTCTAAAATCTTTCCTTTTCGAATATATTTTGCTAATATTAAATACCCATTGCGGAACTGTGCCTAACAATGCAACATAGTCCTCATCAATAATATCCCTATCAAGCCAGTAATATACTGAAATTATGCTTGAATAATCTATAGCTCGCAATTTTTCAGCCATCTTTTCTCCTATCGCTTTCTCATCTATGATTCTTAATAATTGATATGGCTGAACAGTCGTGATAATAGCTTTTACATCTATTCTCTCTCCATTATTTAACAATATGTATTTTGCCCAAAAATCTTCTATAATGATTTTGCTCACACTTGCATTTAAGTGCAAACTAACCTGACTTTTCTCAATCCAGCTTTTAAATGGAGCTAAAAGTTCCCCGAAAGGAACAGTAGAGAATATTAGTCTTGCTCTGCCTTTCGAACTAAAAAAAGCCCTTTTCAGCACCTGCAAAAATACTTCTGCCGAAGCTATCTGCGAAGACAAATTTAGTGTCGCTAATATTAACGGCTCCCAGAACCAATACATCGCTTCTGCTCCTTGCTTCTCCTCTTGTAGCAATTCCAACGCCGTTAGTCCTCTGCTATTGACCAAAGCAAATCCCAGCCGTAAAAAAAACCGCATTATCCGCAATTTCGAACCAATCGAAATGTTACGCATCCTCCATAAACCTAAAAGCATTCCAGCTCTGCCTTTGAGAAATGATGTATCCAGCTTGTCCCTTTTTCCATCTTTGGAATAGAAATTAACAACTAATGCACTCGGCATATAAAGATTATCCATCGTGCCTAACTTTTCAAGCATCCCGAAAAAATAGTCATAAGCTCCAGCCATTACGTGCTGTCCATTGTCTATGACTTCCTTCACGTCGTTCTCTTCGAAAGAAAAAAAACGCCCGCCTATTTCTTTGCGGGCTTCATATATTTCTACTCTCTCTCCACTATCAGAAAGCTTAATTGCTGAGCTTATTCCTGCTACTCCGCTCCCGATAATGGCTATCTGACTTCTTCCCATTCTTTATTTTATCAAGCCTTCCTTTTTCAGACTGGCTATTATCTTCGGTCCAAGCGAATTAACCAAATCCGCCATATTTGCTGGATTGTAGGTGTCCGACTGTCCTGTCCATACTAACTTATCATCTGAATTAGCATACAAGCTTATCTGATATTTCACATCTGTTGTAGATGTATAGTATCCTCCACTTTGCACACCCCACCAACCATAATAGTAATCATAATAATACGTTGTAGGGACATAACGCTTTTCTTTATCTACTCCTAAAAGTTCGAACATCAAGATACCATCTACACCATATTTAGCAAGCTCTCCCTCTATTTCATCCCTCGTTTGCTTAGTGTCAGGACTTAAGAAATCCAAACTGGCTATTGCGTTGACGCCTCTGTCTTTAAGCATCTTAACAAAATCATATTCCAAGGACTTACGCATCCTTAATTCTTTCATCAAGCCCACTACTACTATCTTATTAAATGCACTTCCAGAATACTGCGGATTCTTCCACGTCGTAAGATAACTTGAAGTGCAAGAATTTAATAGTGCTATCGTAAATATCAATAATAAAATTATGCCACTAATTCTCATTAAACTTAAATTTTTCTTTTTCATAATTAAACTCCTTTAATTTTATAAATATTATACTAACTTATTACGAAATTTAAGCATAATTTTGTAAATAATAAAAAGAATGAATACAAAAAAAGAAAATATTAGCAACCTTGCCCATAAATTTGGGTTCGACCTCATCGGCTTCGCTTCTGCTAAGCCATTGATATCTCAAGCACAAAATCTAAATCTATGGCTAACTATGGGCTATAATGCTAATATGAAATTTTTCTTAAATACAATTGAGAAAAGACAAAACATCAAAAATATACTTCCTGACGCCAAAACTGTAATTATGCTGGCAGTCAATTACTACAACCAACATAATCATAGCGAAATAAACCCCCGAACACAAGGCAAAATCGCAAGATTTGCGTGGGGGAAAGACTATCACCTCGTCATCTCGAATATGCTCGAGAAGCTTACAAATAATATCAAAGTGTTATATCCAGAGGCTCAAACCATTTATTACGTTGATACCGGACCCATTATGGAAAAACCTTGGGCTCAAACCTCAGGCATCGGCTGGCAAGGAAAGAACAGTCTCATCATCACAAAAGAATATGGCTCTTGGGTTTTTTTAGCTACGATTGTTACAAATTTAGAAATCGAACCCGACCTTCCTGCAAAGAATTTATGCGGTTCCTGCAATATTTGCATAAAAAATTGCCCCACTAACGCTATTGCTGAGCACGGCATCCTTAATGCTAATAAATGCATTGCTTATTGGACTATAGAAGACAAAACTGGCTTGATTCCTAATGAAATAATCCAAAATCTTAATGGATGGCTCTTCGGTTGCGACATCTGTCAGCAAGTATGCCCATATAACTTAAAACCTAAACCTACACAGATCCCAGAATTTAAGACATTTTACCACACTAGCATAAACTTCAGCGATATTTTAGATTCGAGCAATCGTCAATTCAAGCTCTCCTTCAAAGATACTCCTTTAGAAAGAAGAAAGCTCGAACTCATCAAAAACATTATCAAAAAAATTATGTAAATTTTACAACTCTGAGTATTCTCTTTCAATCAATCTTAAAATTCCTTCGAGAACTAAATTCTTGTTCAGCACAGGTTCGACCTCCCAGTCACTCAAAGCCCGATAAATTAAGTCAGAAGCTCCTCCCGTTATAAATACAGGCAAAGAGTCATTCCCTTCAAACTCCTGCTCAACTATCTTATAATATATATTCTTTATTCCGCCAGCAATACCGTGAATTATGCCCGAAGAAATGCAATGACTCGTATTTAATCCCGATACTCTTTCGTTATACTCCAGCTTCACATTCTTCAACTGCTCTGCCTTTTCCTGCAAAACATCGAGTTGAAGATAAGCACAAGCTCCTATAGTTCCCCCTAACGCTATACAGTCCTTGGTTACTGGATTGATTGTTAAAGCTGTTCCGCAATCTACTGTTATAAAAGGTGGCTCGGAGTAACCCATCGCCCCAATTATCCCCAATGCTCTGTCAATCCCATAACCTGCATATAAGTCGTATTTCAGCAATTCCTGTCGCTCCGCTATCAGCTTTATGTCTATTAATTTTAATCCAGTAAAATGTTTGAAGATGTCCTCAATTTTCTTCTTATTTTCGCTATTAACATAGGACATACCTAATATGATTTCTTGTTGCAAAATGTTAGATAATAGGTAATTCAATACCTCTTCTATTTCCGAGTTGTTTTTTACAAAATCCCATTCTTTTCCTTCTAAAAGGGAGTTCAATAAAAAATCATAAATTGTTTCTTCTAACATCTCATTGAAAACGAAAGAGCCAACCTGCCCATTAATCAATATCTTAGCCCTGCTATTCCCAATGTCAATTGCACCTATTTTCCGTTTACTCTCTTTTTCCTTTGTCATATTTTCTTTAATTAAATATAAGTAATTTAACAGACTTGCTTTAAACGTTTTAATAATAAATTTATTGAAAAAATAATATTTTTTATTTTTCAAAAAATGTCTCTTGACTGCTTAGTATTTTTTTTATTATTTTTGTAAACCGACGGTCGGTATATAATTGAAATATTTATAAATTTATAATATTAAAACAAATGAGAATCTCGAAAAGTGGTAACATAAGAAAGCAAGAGCTTCTCGACTCTGCTCTCGAGCTGTTCTACCTAAACGGCTTCGAAAGAACATCAATCCAAGATATTTTGGACAAAGTCAAAATTAGCAAAGGTACTTTCTACTACTACTTCAAATCGAAAGATGAGCTTCTCGATGCTATCGCATTTCAGCTTGCCGATAGAATCCTGTCTATGATGAAAAGCATAATTGACGACAGTTCCTTGAATTCCTTAGAAAAGCTCAACCTTATCATTGCGAAAGCTCAAAAAATCAAAGCCGAAAACATTGACAACCTCATCAAAATAGCTAAAATGCTATATGTCGAAGAAAATATTAAACTAAGAAGCAGAATTACTGACAAAACTGTCGAATTAGCCAAGCCATTACTTGTCCAGTTATTCCAAAAAGGGAATGAAGAAGCCGTGTTCGACATCTCGTTCCCTGACGAAACCGCTGAAATCTATATCCGAATTGGTGAACTTTTTTGGACTATGATTTTGAAATTATTCGACCAGCTCCCAGAAAGCTTAGAACAAATAAAGCAAAAAATCGTATTCTTTAACGAATTAATCGAGAGAATGTTAGGCGTGGAAAAAAATAGCATAAATATTACAAACAGAGTGATAAACACTCTACAACAAAGCAATTTATTCCAAAAATCAAAGGAAGAAAAATGAAAAACCTGTTTATTTCAATAATGATTATCTCAATTTCATATTTAGCTCAATCGCAGTCTGCATATGATATAGTAGATAAAGCCGAAAATATGTATAAAGGAAGAACCTGCAAAGGTAGCTTCACGATGACCGTCGTTACTCCAGAATTCACAAGAACTGTTAAGATGGACAGCTGGTGGGTTGGCAATGAAAAAGCTCTTATTATTATTAAGTCCCCCGCTAAAGAAGCAGGAAATAAAACCTTGAAGATTGGCAACGAAATGTGGAACTACCTGAAAGCTACAGAAACCACAATAAAAATCCCACCCTCGATGATGCTATCCTCTTGGAATGGCTCCGACTTAACTAACGACGACCTCGTCCGTGAATCTAAACTTACAGACGACTACGATCTCAAAATCATCGCAGAAGAGACCATTGACAACGAAATGTGCTGGAAGCTCGAGCTTAGCCCAAAACCTAACGCTCCTGTTGTCTGGGGGAAAATCTACTACTGGGTCAAAAAAGTTGACAATCTACCTGCTATTCTGCAATTCTACGACGAAAAAGGCTCTCTACACAGAACTATGTATTTCTCCGATATTAAGACTATGGGCGGGAGGAAAATTCCTACTAAATGGACTATCGTCAGCAATAAAAAGCAGAACAACTACACTACTTTCGTCTACGACAATGTGCAATTCGACGTCAAAATCAGCGACAGAATCTTTTCTTTCAAGGAATTAGAAAAATAATCAGGAGTTCCTCTTATGTTAATTTTAAAATTAGCTTGGCGTAATTTGTGGCGTAACAAACGTCGCTCCATTCTGACTATTCTTGCTGTTTTCTTTGCTACTTTGCTTTCTGTTACTACACGAAGTCTTCAGTATGGAACTTACGAGCATAACATCAAGACAGCTATCGAAATGTTCCCCGCTTACATCCAGATTCAAAAGCTCGGTTTCCAGAGTAACCCCTCCTTACAGAAAAGTTTCGTTGCAGACTCCAATATTCTCAGCACATTAAAAAACATAAAAGAAATAAAAGCTTGGTCAAGTAGAATATACTCCGCTGGTCTGGTAAGCTACAAAGAAAATTCGCTCGGTGCAATGATTTTCGCTTTCGACCCCGATTTGGAACGCAACACCTCCACACTCGCCGCTAAGATTAAAAGCGGAGATTTCATTTCCAACTCCGCTCAAAAAGATATTGTCGTCGGCTACAAAATGCTTGAGAACCTTAAAGCAAACATTGGCGATACCATTGTCCTACTCTCCAATGGTTTCGATGGTGCTATGAACAGTATCAAATTGAGAATTGCAGGCACAATCAGAATGGGCTCCGAAGAATTCGATGCTATGGCTCTCTTTATGAACCTTAGCATCGCTAATGAGCTTTTAGCTATGGACAATCGCATTAATGTCATCGCTATTTCTTTAAGCTCAGTCAAGGACATTCCCCCAGTACTTACTGCACTAAAATCTCAACTGAAGGATTCATCATTAGCTGTGCTATCTTGGGATGAAGTCCTTGTCGAACTCAAGCAATCCATCGAATTCGACAACTCCGGCAACGTCATATTTCTTATTCTGCTCTTCATAATCGTTGCGTTTGGTATCCTCAATACTGTCTTGATGTCCATTACTGAGCGATTCAGAGAGTTCGGCATCATCCTTGCTATCGGCACAAAGCAAAGCGTTCTGCTGCGTACTGTATTTTTGGAGAACTTATTCCTTACTCTCTTCGGCATTTTAATTGGTTCTCTCGTTGGATGGATTATAAACCTAATTTTTGCCAATAATCCCATATATATGTCCGGCGAAATTGGGCAAATCTACGAACAATTTGGTTTTGTACCGGCTCTCTACTTCGACCCGAGCATTGCCATTTTGTTCGAAACTGCTATTGTTATTTTCATTATTTCTTTGATTACATTCATTTATCCTGCTTTTAAGCTTCTTCGCCTTGAAGCTTTGAAAGGCATCAGATACACTTAATTAGGGAGGCAATATGATTTTCAAAATTGCGTGGCGTAACATTTGGAGAAATAAGCGTAGAAGCATAATCATCCTCACTTCTATTGCTATCGGCTTAGGGTTCACTATGCTATACGATTGCATCGTGCGTGGTAGCGTCCAACAAATGCTCGACAACGCCATCAACTCGCACACCTCGCACCTGCAGATAAACAATGCTGGCTTCAATTCCAACAAAATCATTACTAACAATATCAGTCATTCCGATTCTATTATTAACAAAGTCGCAAGCTTGCCATTTATAAAATACTATAGCCCCCGCGTTCTAAACTTCGGTATGATTACAAGTGCTGCAAATACTTCCGGTATTACCCTCGTTGGTATTGAGCCAGAAAAAGAAAGAAACGTTACCATCATCCATAAATCGCTAACAAAAGGGACATACTTCAGCACAAACCCCAATGAAATACTCATCGGCGAGAAACTGGCTGAAAAGCTCGAAGTTGACCTCAACGATAAGCTTGTGCTTGTCTCCTCAGCTACCGACGGCTCAGTCAGCTCCGAGATGTTCAGAGTCGTCGGAATCTTCAAGACAAACAGCTCCGAATTCGACAAAGCTTATGTCTATGTCCCCATTAAAACTGCTCAAAAGATGCTACTCCTCGGCGATAATATCTCGCAAATTGCAGCCATTACAGACAAGCCCGAAAACATTAACACATACAAATCAATACTTCAGTCCAAACTCGATTACCATTTCGAAATATTCACATATCAAGAATTATTGCCACTCCTAATATATTACGTCCAGATTGCCAACGACTCAATGCTTGTTATGTATATTATTATCGGGACAGCCGTCCTGTTCGGGATAATCAACACACTACTTATGTCCGTTTTCGAACGCGTACACGAGTTCGGCGTCCTTATGTCCATCGGTATGCGTAACGGCAAAGTCTTCAGAATGGTCATCGAAGAAGCTTTTATTCTTTCATTTGTCGGAACAATAATCGGCTTCTGCTTGGGGCTTATCGGCTACTATCTGCTCTCAATCTACGGATTGGACTTATCTGTCTTTTCAGAGAGCTTAAGTGCATTCGGTATGTCAACAATTTTGTACCCTAAACTTGATTTAGGAGTCATCATAAATTCAATTTTCATAATACCAATTACAGCTATTTTAGGGGCAATTTATCCAGCCCTCAAAGCTATCAAATTGCAACCCACTGAAGCTATGAGATATGTTTAAATTATTGTAAAATTAAATAATTAGAAATACTATGGAAATTCTAAAAGTTGAAAATGCGAGCAAAATCTACAAAGATAACGGCATAGCTGTCGAAGCCCTGAAAAATATTGACTTATCAATACAAAAAGGCGAATTCCTCGTCATTGCTGGACCCTCCGGTTCTGGGAAAACTACCCTGCTGAACCTGCTTGGCTCCTTGGACGTACCAAGCTCCGGCAAAATCTTCCTCGAAGGAGAAGAGCTTTCCAAAAAAACAAAGAAAGAGCTTTCACAAATGCGGCTTGCCAAGCTCGGTTTTGTCTTTCAAGCGTATAACTTAATCCCCGTGCTAACTGCTATCGAAAACATTGAGTTCCCCTTGATGCTGAGAGGTGTCCAAGAGAGAACAAGAAGGCAAAAAGCTCTCGAGATTATGAGAGAACTCGGCATAGCTGAGCTTGCCAAAAAGAAACCAAACCAAATGAGTGGCGGTCAGCAGCAACGCGTCGCTGTCGCACGTGCCATCGTCAACGAACCGATTATCGTACTTGCAGACGAGCCTACTGCTAACCTCGATTCTGTCGCTGCCGATAACCTGCTCGACTTGATGGAAAGAATGAATCGTGAAAAAAACATCACTTTCGTTTTCTCCTCTCACGACCTGCAAGTCATTCAGAGAGGACGCCGGCTAATTTCTCTTAAAGATGGCTCTATTATTGATGATAAAATATGCGAATAATAATCAACATAGCTACTTGCATCGCTCTTCTGATGGCTTGCAAACAAGCCAGAGCCGAGCTTAACTTGAATTTCTCCGGCTATCTCAACGATTTTCCTGTCCTGCAAATCTTGCCTCAGAACTCTTTTGTAACGGAGAACCAGCTCGATTCACGCGATTTATTTATTAATCTCGCCCGAGCCAGATTCACTCCTGCACTCGAGCTATCAAACAACGCAAGATTCGAACTACATTACGAAATCAATATGCTCTACTCAAGAATTGCTAACCCATTCTACGGAACCGAAGGAATGACCAACCGGCAAGCCATCTCGCTCAACTGGCTGCTTTTCCAAGAAGGCAATCTCATTGCAAGACATTTCATTGACCGACTCTATTACAAGCACACCTTCGACGACTTTGAAATAACTCTTGGAAGGCAACGCATCTCCTGGGGAGTCGGACGTATCTGGCAACCAACCGACCTGTTCAATCCAATCAACCCAGCTAACTTCAGCAAATTCGAGAAAGACGGAGCCGACGCAATCTCCGGAAAGCTCTTCTTCGGTAACTTCACAGACCTCGAATTAGTCCTCAACTTACGCCAGAGATTAGACCAGACAAACTACGGAGCCCGCTTCAGAACAAACTTATACGAGTTCGACCTGTCCGCAATGGCAGGAAAATACGACAATCGCATAGTCGTAGGTGCAGATTTCGCTGGCAACCTTTTCAATGCTGGCATTCGTGGCGAAGCTATTCTCTCTTTCAATCAGAACCACTTAGACTCCAATTACATCCGCTTCATAATCGGTGCAGACTACCAATTCAGCTCAGAATTCTACGCACTACTCGAATACCAATTCAATGGCGAAGGCAAGACCTGTCCCGAATGCTACGAAATAATGCGGCTAATCAAAGGCGAAATCCTCAATCTGTCGCAAAACTACATCACTACACAATGCCACTACCTCGTGCATCCGCTCGTATCTTTAACTGCTGGGGCTATGCTGAACCTCAACGACAAAAGTGGCTACACAAACATCGGGGCAGAATGGGCTACCCTCTCAAACCTCAGTCTGACACTCGGCATAATGCTCACTTGGGGCAACGATAAATCCGAATTCTGGTACTATCCTACCTCCCTCTACCTCAACGCCAAATTCTTCTTCTAAACCCCAGACGCAAGCTACAGGGAAACGACATAATCACGTCAGGGACGACATATTACCATCCGCAACCCAAATCACAACCCATAAATTCCCACTCTCGCAGAGGGAGTCGTGAGGTGTTCGCATTGCATTCATCTGATGACTGAGAGTCATCGGAAGAATATAAGCTACCAAAATATGTCGTGACATAATATGCTTTTTGCATTTTCTATACTAAAAATCCTAAAAATCCTAAAATTATGTAAGTCTATATATATCAAGGAATAAAAAATTAGCGTAAAATTAGCGTGACTATTTTTTTATCCTAAAAATCCTAATTTTATTCTAA